>Ga0335078_10001758_pt1 | contig 32744 bp, 27 predicted proteins | sample Lox_Sample_32_FD_206711 | JGI IMG/M metagenome (GOLD analysis project Ga0335078, IMG submission 206711) | Soil microbial communities from Loxahatchee National Wildlife Refuge, Florida, United States - Lox_Sample_3.2 | ecosystem: Environmental > Terrestrial > Soil > Wetlands | place: USA... | reverse complement strand
TGCGCTTCAGAGCCGGCGTGGTCGATATACCTGACTTGGCTAGAGTCGCTCCGTCGTTAGACGGCCAATATCGGGCCAATCGACAGGCTTTTGCTCCATTCCTATTTATTTCGGTTTGCCTTTACAAATACTTTAGAATCCCCGGACTGCTGGCCGGTCGTTCGGGAAAGACGGCCGGTAGACAGTGACGCATCTTCGGGACCATGTTTCGACGCACACGACTCGTGAATTTGCGCCAAAAAACGTCTCTGCCAACTGTATAAAGAAAATCTTGGAATGGGGATACTATTGCACTCTGTTTCCTGACTATGAGAGAGAAAAGGCGAGCGGCCGAGCACTCCGCCGAGAAAAGCGGCCGACAGCCGCAAATTCGAGATCGCTTGCCATTCCTCGTAATTAAGACTTTGTCCAAGGAGGAGCCGCTATGAAAAGGATCACTCTGTTGATTGCCGTCGCAATCCTAGCAGGTACTGCCATACTTACGGTGCCTGCATTTCTACACGCCGATGATTCGACGGCCCCGATCTTCGTCACCAAGATTCCGCCCGGATACCGGGACTGGAAGGTGGTCTCCATCGCCCACGAAGAGGGCAGCCTGCACAGTATTGGCGCCGTTTTGGGCAACGATACTGCAATGCAGGCCTACCGTGGGGGCAAGCTGCCGTTCCCGGACGGCACGATCATCGCCGCCTTGCATTACAAGCACGTACCGTCGGAAGAAAACAACAAAGCGTTCGGCCAAGCCCAGTCTTTCGTTGCTGGCCCCGCTACGAACATTCAGTTTATGGTCAAGGATTCAATCAAATACGCCGCAACGGGCGGCTGGGGTTTCGCTACCTTCATAGACGGCAAACCTGCCGCCGAGGCGTCGATGAAAAGCTGCTTTCCCTGCCACAATCAGGCCAAGACCGACCTCGTCTTCACGCGTTACGCCCCCTAAAAAGCGATTCCTGAATTCGCTCGGGCTGTCGCGCTACTGGGTCAGTTTCCGGCAGCAGGCCAAGGGCGGTTGATCCGGGTGTCGCGGGCCGTAAGGTTGCTTCCTCCGTCGGCCTTCGAAATAAATACAAAACGTTGGACGCCTCGCCGAGTCGAAGGGTCTGTTCAGCGCCAGTTGGCACCGCGGCCCAAGCCGCCCGGCGAAGCCCATCCGACGGAAGATTCTGCCGCACCGAATCTGCACAAGGCGAATGCAAATCGAGCTACAGTATAGAGAATTGTGGCGGTCCCCGTCAGCGCGCCGGCAACCTCTTAATCTCTATGTCAACCAGACTTGCGCTCTTGTGCCTTTTGCTGTTCACCCCAGTGACAGCTGCCGTTCCGGCTCCCGAGACACATTTTGGCCACAAAATCGGTGTTGACTACGAGCTTCTCGATTGGGACAAAGTCGTTTCTTACTTCCAGGCGCTCGAGAAGTCAAGCGACCGAGTCAAGTTCATCGAACTCGGCAAGACGGTAGAAGGCCGCCCGCAGATCGCTGTCGCCATCTCATCGGCAGCCAACATCAAGAACCTGGAGCACTATCGCGACATCCAGATGCGTCTGGCGGATCCCCGCAAAACCGCACCGTCGGCCGCTACCCGATTGTTTCAAGAAGGCAAAGCGATCGTGATGATCACTTGCTCCATCCACGCCACGGAGGTTGCGTCTACTCATACCGCCATCGAATTCGCCTATCGGTTGCTCACTGAAAACGACAACCCCAAGTTCAAGGCGATTCTCGACAACGTGATCGTGTTGCTCGAACCTTCTCAAGACCCCGACGGCGTAGACATCGTCACGCGCTGGTATCGCAAGACGCGCGGCACTCCTTGGGAAGGTACGTCGCCGCCCGAGCTCTACCACCACTACGTCGGACACGACGACAATCGCGACTGGTACATTTTCACCCAACCCGAGACCCGCAATACCGCCGCGCTCGAGAACAAGTGGCATCCCCAAATCGTTTATGACGTCCACCAGATGGGCGAAAATCAGGCCCGTCTCTTTGTTCCACCGTGGATGGATCCAGTGGACCCGAACGTCGACCCAATCCTGATGAGCATCTGCAACATGATCGGCACCGGCGTGGCAACCGATCTCTACGCCGCGGGCAAAACCGGAATCGCGCTCAACGGCGTCTACGATTTTTGGTCGCCCGCGCGCCAGTATCAGGCCTATCACGGTGGCGCGCGCATCTTAACGGAGTCGGCCAGCGCGAAACTCGCCACGCCAATTACCCTCACGCCCGATCAAATCACGACCAACGCGCTCGGCTACAACCCGCGCGAGCGAAGCTGGAACTATCTGGTTCCCTGGATGGGCGGGACCTGGCACCTGCGCGACATCATCGACTATCAGTCCATCGCCTGGGAGTCCCTCCTCTATCAGGCCGCCACCAAGCGCTCAGACCTGCTGCGGTACTTCTACGAAATCAACAAGAACAACGTGGAGCGGAAGAGCCCCTACGCTTTCGTGATTCCCGCTGCGCAGCGCGACCCCGGCGCCGCCCGCAAAATGCTCGAGACGCTGACCATAGGCGAAGTCGAGATTGCCCGCGCCGCCGACAAATTTACCGCCGACGGCAAAGACTATTCCGCCGGCAGCTACGTAGTCACCATGCAGCAGCCTTTTTCCGGCTGGGCCAAGACGCTGCTCGAGAAACAGGATTACCCTGACCTGCGGCTTTATCCCGGCGGCCCGCCCAAGCGCCCTTACGATGTGACTGCTCAGACGCTACCGATGCTTATGGGCGTTGAAACTGTCGCCGTCAAAGATTCGTTTCGAGCAAACGTGCAGCCTGCCACCCAGTTCAATTTCGATCTCGATCATCCCAAGCCAGCTGGTGGATGGGCGGCCAGCGACGTTTCCTCCTGGAAAGAAGTGGCTAAGGTTTGGAAATTGGGGAAACCGGTGTACCGCGACACCTCCACCGGCGATTTCTACCCGGCGCCAGCTAACGGCCGCACCGAGGTTCCAGCGCCGCGAATCGGGTTGTACCAGGCATACGTGCCAAGTATGGATGAAGGCTGGACGCGCTGGCTCCTCGACGATTTCGGAATCGCCCAAACCCGATTGTTGAACTCCGACATCGCCGCTGGTCACCTGCGGCCGAAGTTCGATGCGATTGTCATCCCCGATCAATCGCGCGAGACCATCGCGCAGGGCTATCGCGAGAAGCAAATGCCGCCCGAGTACACTGGCGGCCTGGGCGAAAAAGGCGCGGCCGCGCTGAAAGACTTCGTCGAGCAAGGCGGCACGCTGATCCTCTTGAATCACGCCTCCGATTATGCGCGCGACCTTGGTGTCACTGCTAAGAACGTTCTCCAAGGCGTCGAGTCGAAAGACTTCTACTCGCCCGGATCGTTGTTAAACGCGAGCCTAAACACCAAGAGCGTTCTCGCTTACGGCATGCCGTCTGAAATCACCTTGTGGAGCGAAGGCAGTCCGGCTTGGGATGCTCCAGACAACCAAGTAGTGGCGCGGTACCCCGCGCAAAAGGTCCTCGCCTCCGGATGGCTCTTGGGCGAGAAATACGTGGCGGGCAAAGCCGCTCTGCTCGATGTGGCGATGGGCGCCGGCCACATCGTGATGTTTGGAATGCGCCCCCAATATCGCGGCCAGAGCTATCAGAATTTCAAGTTGTTCTTCAACTCGCTGTTGTACCGGTGAGATCATAAGGAGCACGCTTCATATGCGGAAATTTACAGTTTTGTTTGCGCTCTTAGGAAGCGCTTGGGCGGCTCCCGACACGCATAAGTTGACTCTGGACGATCTGCTCTCCACCGAAGCCATCGGCGATGCCGTTCTTTCGCCCGACGGCAAAAGCATCGCTATGACGCGCTCCGGCCAGATAGACCTCATGCCGGCCGAAGGCGGATGGCCCGTGGTCCTGACCACGTCGGCGGGCGGAAAATCGGGCCTGAGCTGGTCGCCCGACAGCCGCTACATCGCCTACGCGAGCCAGGGCAGCATCTGGAAAGTCTCCGTCAACACGGGCGAGCCCGTGCGCCTCACGCATTCCTACCCAGCCAACGCCGGCGATCCGCGCCAGGCCGCCGACCGTGGGCCGCAATACTCGCCTAAAGGCCGCTGGATACTCTACCAGACCGGGCGTCGCGGCCACGAAGATCTCGTCGTCGTCAGCGACGACGGCCAGTCGGAAATTTTCCTGACGCAGGGCGATGGAGAAGCGGGCTCGGCTAGCTGGGCGCCTGATGGTGAACACATCTCCTACACCGAGCGAAAGCCGGACTACTTCAGCGGCAAACTTCAGGTGCTGAAGTTCGATCCCCGAACCGGCCAGTCCGGCGATTCGTTGACCCTTTACACTTCCCCCACCGACCGTGGGGGCGGGTGGTCCGTCGGCAAAGCAAGCTGGTCGCCCGACAGCAAAACTCTCGCGGTTGTACTGCAGGACAGCGGCTGGAACAACGTCTGGCTGATCCCCGCCACTGGCGGGAAGCCGAAGCAGCTGACTAGTGGCATGTTCGAGGATTCGAATCCCGTCTTCGCCCCCAGCGGCAAATCCATCGCCGTCACTTCGAATCGCACCCTCAAGGAAGAATCGGACATCTGGGTGTTGCCGGTGGACGGCGCCGCTCCGAGACAACTGGCGAAGTTCGATAAACCCGGCGTGGAGTCTGCGCCGGAATGGTCCCCCGACGGTAACCGCATCTTCTTCCGTCGCGCGAGCCCGGTGGAGTCGGCCGATCTCGTGGTCGCCGATCTCGCGGGCGGTGCGCCGAAGTATCTCACCCACACGCTTCCGAAGACGCTCCAGAGCGCGGTCCGCATGCCCGAAAAGATCACCTGGAAAAGTAAGGATGGCCTTGAAGTCAGCGGGATTCTCTACCGTCCGGAAAACATCAAAGCCGGTACACTCCCGCCTGCCGTGCTCTGGATTCACGGTGGCCCCGAAGCCGAGGACGTGTTCCGCCTGGATCCGTGGGCGCAATATCTGACCGAACAGGGTTACGTGGTCCTCGAGCCAAATTATCGCGGCAGTACCGGATACGGCGAGAAATTCCGCAATCTGAACGTGGAGGACAGCGGAGGCGGCGAGGCCGACGACGTAGCCGCCGGCGCGCAGTATCTGATCGACCAGAAAATCGCCGACCCGAAACGCCTCGCCATCGGAGGCGGCAGCCACGGCGGCACCATGGTCGCGTACATGGTCACCAAATATCCCACGCTCTTCGCCGCCGCCATCGAAATGTTCGGCGTAGTGGACCGCGCGGTATTCAATGAACGCACCAACCGGCCATCCGCCATTCGCTGGCAGATGAAGATGGGCGGACCACCCTCCGAAAAGCCTGACGTGTACCGCAAAGCGAATGCACTCCTGGACGTGGACAAGATCAGGACACCGCTGCTCGTACTGCACGGCGAGAACGATCCGCAAGTTCCCCCGATCGAGTCAGCCCTTTTCGTGAAAGCCCTGCGCGAGCATCACAAGGTGGTTTATTACTTTACCTACCCGAACGAGTTGCATGGATTCATCCAGCGCGATCATCGCCTGGATGCCTGGAACAAAGAGCTCACGTTCCTTGCGAAGTACCTGCAGCCGGCCTTTGGAGCGAGCAGCACTTCGACCGATGATTTGCTGTTGACACCCGCGCCGGCGCGGCCCGCAAACGGCGCCACACAGCGCCAGGAGCAGTAGAAACGGGCACAAGTACCTTCTCGATCTGAATCACAAAATTCATTGAGGCCGTGTCGTGAACGGCCTGGCGTTGCTTCTTGAGCCAACCGGCCTTGATTCCAAACCATTAACACCATCGAGCTGCGATTCAGCGGGTTCGCCATGTTATCCTACGCTTTCAGTTTTAGCGACCGGCCCACTTTGCGACCGCGTTCCCTCTACACTGAGATCAATACATGAAGCTCACTTGGACTAAGACCGACGAGGCCCCCACACTCGCATCGTACGCGCTGCTGCCCATCCTGCAGGCCTACTTCAAGGGAACAGGGGTGGAGATCGAAACGGCTGACATTTCGCTCGCTGGGCGTATCATCGCCAACTTCCCTGAGTGTCTTCGGGCCGACCAGAAGATTCCCGACGAGTTGACTCGCCTGGGTAAACTGGCGCAGACGCCGAACGCCAACATCATTAAGCTCCCCAACATCAGCGCCTCGATTCCGCAACTCCGGGAAGCGATTGCGGAACTCCGCGGAAAGGGCTACAACATACCCGACTATCCCGAGGAGCCGTCCACGGATGAGGAGCGTGCGCTGCAGGCCCGCTTTGCCGTGGTCTTGGGCTCGGCGGTGAACCCTGTATTGCGCGAAGGCAATTCGGACCGTCGTGCTTCGAGGTCGGTGAAGGCGTTCGCGCAGAAGCACCCACATAGGATGATGAAAGCCTGGCCGAAGTCGGGTTCCGTGACGCGGGTCGCCCACATGAGTGACAAGGACTTCTTCGGCAGCGAGAAATCCACCACGGTCGGCGCTGCAACCAACGTCAGAATCGAATTTGTGGACTCAGCCGGCGCAGTGAAGGTGCTGAAGCAGAGCATCCCGCTGCTCGCGGGCGAAGTCATCGACTGCGCGGTGATGAACGTGTCGGCTCTGCGAAAATTCTATGCGGAGCAAATAGCCGCCGCCAAAGCTGACAATGCGTTGTTGTCGCTGCATCTGAAGTGCACCATGATGAAGATCTCCGATCCGATCATGTTCGGGCACTGTGTGGCGGTGTATTTCGCCGATGCCCTGGAGAAGCACGCCGGCGCGATCCAAAAAATCGGCGCCAACATCAACAACGGACTAGCCGATGTCCTTGGCAAACTCGACCAGCTTCCGGCCGAAAAGAAAGCCCAGATCGAGGCCGATATCGCGGCCTGTTACGGCAAGGGTCCGGCGTTGGCGATGGTCGATTCGCGGAAGGGTAAGACCAACCTGCACGTTCCCAACGACGTGATCATCGACGCATCCATGCCGGTTGTAATCCGGGACGGCGGCAAAATGTGGAACAGAGAGGACGCACTCGAAGACACGGTCGCCATGATTCCTGACCGCTCCTACGCCACCATCTATCAGGTCGTGATCGAGGACTGCCAGAAGCACGGACAGTTCGACCCGGCGACCATGGGGAGCGTGTCCAACGTTGGGCTCATGGCGCAGAAGGCCGAAGAGTATGGCTCGCACGACAAGACCTTTACCGCGCCGGGCAACGGCACCATTCGCATCGTGGATGCGGGCGGCAGAACCCTGCTCGAACAGAGCGTAGAGCGCGGCGACATCTTCCGCGCCTGCCAGACCAAAGACGAGGCCATCCGCGATTGGGTAAAACTGGCCGTAACACGCGCGCGGGCAACCGGCGCACCGGCGGTGTTCTGGCTCGACCCGGCGCGTGGCCACGACGCGCAGATCATTCAGAAGGTGAAAGCCTACTTGCCCGAGCACGACCTCTCCGGACTTGAACTCAAGATCATGAAGCCGGTCGACGCAATGAAATTTTCCTTGGAGCGAATTCGCCGGGGCGAAGACACCATCTCCGTCACGGGAAACGTGCTCCGCGACTACCTCACCGACCTGTTCCCGATCTTCGAATTGGGGACCAGCGCCCGCATGCTCTCGATCGTGCCGCTGCTCCAAGGCGGTGGATTGTTCGAGACCGGCGCTGGCGGTTCGGCGCCCAAGCACGTCGAGCAGTTCGTAAAAGAAGGACATCTGCGCTGGGATTCGCTCGGTGAATATTGTGCGCTAGTGCCCTCGCTGGAGCTGATTACGGCGAAGACCGGCAATCCGCGGGCGGCCCTGCTTTCGAAAACGCTCGAGGACGCCATCGGCCGCTACCTGGAAGACGCCCGCGAGCCTTCGCGCAAGGTGAACGAGATCGACAATCGCGGCTCGACGTACTGTCTCGCGTTGGCTTGGGCAAAGGCGCTTGCCGCCCAGGACGAGGACGGAGAGTTGAAGCGGCGCTTCACTCCGGTGGCCGCCGCGCTGGAGGCGAACGCGGGCAAGATCAACCAGGAGTTGTTGGCGGCGCAGGGCAAGCCGGTGGAAATCGGTGGGTATTATTTCCCGGACGACGCCAAGTGCGCCGCAGCGATGCGGCCCAGCCTTACGCTGAACGCGATCATAGACGGAATGTAGTCGACGCCCTTGCCGAACAAGTATCTGAACGCCACCAGAAACGCCATCAGCAGCACACCGATACCAAACGCGCACCACCAGAAAACGGAATCTTGCATGTCCGATTGATCGAGCTCATCTGACACGTGCCGGTATCAAAGCTATGGCCGCCGTGGATGAGGCACCTTTTAACCAGGGTCCGGCAGACGGGTGGAGTGCCGTTGACACTCTTCCACCGGTGTCATGCCCAATCGAGTCTGAGCGCCGTGTAGAGATTCCCAAGCTCTACGCGATTAGTAGCGCGACTGGTTCGGCAAATTGCAACCGATCCAAGAATGTAATTTCTGGCGCGATGTGGACGCGAACCGGCGCTCATCCGCACGCGTCAGGTGCAGCTTTAACCGATGGGGACCAGTTCGAATGCCAGGGTCAACGGCCCGGCGTGAGACTCGTAAGTACGTCGGCGAATCGCTCCCCGAATGTCGCCGTCAAAGACCAAGGACTGGGTTGACGGATTACGTGTAAGTCACCTTTGATATCGAGAATCCGGTAGTCGCTCGATCCGGTATCCAAGCGGAAGAACTGGATCGCAACAACGGCTTCCCCAATACGGACGTTCTCGACGGTAATCTCCGGCAGCCACTCCGGCAGATGGGGATCCACAAACAAGGTCTTGAGTGGGGCATAAGGAAAAATTCCAAGCAGCCCATAAATGAGACAGAAAACCGACGCCGCTGACCAGGCTTGAGGCCAGTTCGCCTCCGGGTACATGGCTGGAAATGGATGGGACGCATCCCGAGGCTGTCCTCCGATGAGTTCGGGAAGACGCCGATCCTCCAATAGCGCGGCAAGCTCGAATTGCGAACGTGCCAGGCGTTCCACATAATGATGGAATCCAAACCGCAGCATGCCCAGAGCGAACAATCCTTGCTCCACGGGCCACACGCTTCCTCGCTGATAACTGAAAGGATTGTACGCCGGATGATCGGACGAAAGCGTTCGCACGCCCCAGCCGCTGAATAAATCGTCCGCCATAAGCCGGTCGGCAGTGCGGCGCGCCAGAGACCCGTCGACAATGCCAGTCTCCAGCAAATGTCCCGGGTTCGATGCGATGGAACGGATCTGCCGCTTGTGGGCATCCAGCCCCATTGCGAAGAAGCCCTCCCTCTCCATCCAAAATGCCTCGTTGAACTTCTTCTTCAATTCGCCCGCCTGGTGAAAGAACTTCTCGGCCAAATCCTTGTCGCCGATCCACCACAGCATCTCCGCCATTCGAATCTTCGCGATATATAGAAATCCCTGCTCCTCGCATGGCGCGATGGGATCTTGCACTTCCGACCCGTCTGCGTAAACGATGGCATCGCCGGAATCCTTCCAGCCTTGATTCTTCAGCCCGCCGGTGGACCGCGTCTCGTATTCGCCGAATCCGTCGCCGTCCAGATCGCCCTGCGTGTCGCGCCAATGGATGGCCTTGAGTGCCGCGTCCAGATATTGGCGGACGAGATTCACATCGCCGGTCCATTGCCACAACGCGGCCAAGCCGAACGGATATACCGACGACGCAGTAAGCGTCCCGTAGTAACGCGAAAACGGAGTGAAATTCAAGTCGGACAGCAACTCATTCGAAGCCTGATGGATGATCCTGTCCGGCTGCTCATCGCGCCATGGATTGTCTTCCTTACCTTGCAGAGAAGCAAGCACGGAAAGACCGCCACGAAGCATCGCGGTGCTCAGCAGCGACGCCTGCCAGGACGCCGACAAACAGTCGCGCGCGAATAGAGCCACGTACTTGGGAAATCCTGCCGCGAGCACCCAACCCCCGTCCATCGTCAAGTCGTACAGCCGGAGACTGGCTAGATCGCGGCTCGCTCGAGTCATGCTGTGGATCACCGTGGCGGCCAGCGTGCCGGAACCTATGGATCGGAACCGAGCTGCATCCTCAGTCAAGAATTTTTCTCTTTCGTGGTCGAATTGACCGGGATTGCCGCCGAAGCCGGTGCCGCGGTGCTGAGGTCGAAACGTTCTCTCGCTGACGCTGGGAATTGCGTTTAAGCAAGCGTGCCAGCTCGCGTGCGATTCCAGCCGGACCGGAAACCAAATGCTGCCGTCCTGATAAGACGCCGGAGAGTCCGAATGTTCTATCTGAAGCGCGACGGACCGGTGCGCGCGTGCCACGCCCCGCTCGCCCTGATGATCATAGGCATGTTGCGCATGAAAATCAAAAAACAATGCCCAGATTCCATCCTGTTCTCGCCATGCCCGCGCGATCGTCCCTTGGGCCGTGTTCTTCCCGGTTCCGATCTCCGACTGGTCGACGAAGTCGGCGTCCACCTCGATCGCAAACGTCAGTTCCACCGGCTTTTGCGTGTGGTTTGTCAGTAGGACTTCTTCATGCAATCCGTTCCCTACGAAACGAGAAACGCGAAGCTCGATGGTCTGTTCGGTATCGCTCGACTCGCCGGGCGCTGGCGCGATGTAATACCCCATCCAACTGTTCTCTTGAACCGCCGACAAGGCCACCGCGTGCGGCGGTTTGCCGTCGATCAAATAGCGATAGCGCGAGATTGTTCGCGTTTGATAAATCAGTAAACCTTCTTTTCGATCTTCGCGAATCAGTCCGTCGTCACCCGTGATTAGGACGGAGTGATTTTGGGCGATATAGTTTTGGCCGATTCGCGGCCGGATGCGGATCATCTGTTCCATGGCCCAAGCTGGCTCCTCAGGAGGCTTTGCGAAAGGCCGCTAAAGCTGACAATGCCACGCCTGCTCCGAACGCCAACCCGAGCCAGCCGCGATGCGTGTCCGCCCAAAGCTGAGGACTATGCCCGTGCGCCCGTGCGTCGAACCGTCCGTGTGCGCCGTGGTCGCCGCCCGCGGGCTGAAACAAATTGTTCGGACGTCCCGGCGCCACGGGCTCACAGGTCTGCTGCGATTCATAACCTGTCTTTCCCAAGTAGCGATCCAGCAGACCCGGGGCCATTTTGTTCCCGAGGATTGCCCCGACCGTCGATTCTCCCACCCACACCTCACGCCTGCGATGATGCGCCGCCCAGAAGATCGCCTCCGCCCCGATCTCGGGCTGATAAATCGGCGGAACGGGTTGAGGCTGTTTCGGCAGCCGGCTCATGCACCAATCGAACTGTGGCGTGTTCAACGCGGGCATCTGAACCATGGTCAAGTGCACGTCGCTTCTGGCGTGCAGCAGCTCGGTTCGGATCGAATCGGTGAACCCGCGTATGGCCGCTTTGGCCCCACAATACGCCGACTGCAGAGGAATCGAACGATACGCTAACGCAGACCCGACTTGCACCACCGTTCCACGATTTCGCGGAACCATCCGCTTCAAGGCCGACATGGTTCCATAAACATACCCGAGGTAAGTAACCTCCGTAGCGCGATGAAATTCGTCAGGCGTGATTTCCAAGAATGGCGAGAACACCGTCACCATCGCGTCGTTGATCCAGATGTCGATGGGCCCGAACTCACGCTCGATGGCGGCAGCCGCGGATTCCACTTGATCGGCCTGGGCGACATCGGTGGGCACCACCAACGCCTCGCCCCCTGCTTCTTGAACCTCACGCCTGGCCGCTTCCAGGCCCTCTTCACCACGCGCGAGCAGACCGATGTGTGCCTTCTCTCGCGCAAATCTTTGAACGGTGGCCCGTCCGACGCCGGCGGACGCACCGGTGATCGCGACAACTTCTGGAATTCGAGACATGGTGACAGCCCCCACTATAGAGACGCAGGCCGTTCGGATTGCTTTCTTGACCAGACCGAGAAGAACCGTGCTCCGGTTGGCCGGTGCTTCAGCAGAGCCTACGCGGGTTCCGCTCGATCGGGAGACCGGTCCTGTAACTTTGCCGCACCGGTTCAAGATCTGCCGCCACCGCCCACATTTGTGAGCAGAGTTCATGCAACTCTTGGTTGGGGTAGGTTAGCGAATGCCGATGTTTCTACCATCGTGTGGCGATACCGGCAAGCCAGGCCGCCAACTGGATGCTCGTGACCGAACGGCACCGGAAGACAGACGCGAGGGCCCCCATCCGCACACTCGGCGGCGTATCAACGGTGACCGAATCAGTGAGAAAGCCGAGTATTGAAAGAGGAGTATGACGTTACGCACCTCAGCGCAATGCTCGTAGACGCCAAGTAAAAGAGTTGGTCGGGGCGAGTGGATTCGAACCACCGACCTCCTGGTCCCGAACCAGGCGCTCTAGCCAGGCTGAGCCACGCCCCGATTGCGACTGGCGAACTCACCCGAACGCGCCAAATGCGCAGTTCCGGTGTGAAATCGCGTCCTCCGCTATTGTATCATTCAATCGCCGCTGAGAGACTCGGCTACAAACCCTAGCGCACTTCTTCTTTGGAGGGCGGCTCCAATTTAAACGTCAGTACGATGTTCTTTCGCGTGTCGTAAATCGTGACTTTCTTCACCGGCGATGTGATCTGATCGTGCTTCGCCACCAGTTCATAATTGTCGTCGAGAGGCAGATCCCGGAACGTGAAACCACCGTCCGCCTTGGTGGGGAAATCGATCACTTTGGACGTCTTCAGGTCCTTGAGCTGCACGATCGCGCCGGGGATCGGGTTGTCGTTCTGGTCTTTGACGAACCCCGTCACGATGCGGGTCTTGGAATCCTTCGAATTCGACGGCCGGTCGTTTTCGAGAAAAACGTTAGGCTTATCTCCACCGCCCTTTTGCGCCCAAGCGGGAACGGAAACAGCCACGCACACGGTCACGATGCGGCACAGATTAGTAAGACGCATACGGCTCTCTTCAGCATAGTCCACTCACCGGCCTGCGGGGGCAGCGTCCTCCCGCTCCTTATAACTGCTTGGCTCGCTCGACGGTCGCGTCGTCCAAAGGAAAGAAGAATTCAAGCGCGAGCTCGGACAGCGTGACATCCATAGGTGTCCCGAACACAGTGGTCATGCTGAAGAACGAAAGCTCGCCAGCGTGCGTCAAGATCCGAAATGGTACCCCGACCGTGGATCCCCCCGCCGCCGCGGGCGTTTCCTCTTTCGACTCCACGCCCGGATATTGGGAAAGCTCCGCGAGCAGCGCCGCCAACTTCGTGTCCGCTGTGACTTGGATTTGCGCGCGCACTCGCATCAAAAGATGCGCACTCCACTCGGCCAAATTCACGATGCGCGGCGCCAGTCCTTGCGGATGCAGCGTCAAACGCAGGCCGTTGACCGGCGGCTCCAGCAGAAACTGCGCCACCCCGGTGTAAAGGCCGGGCAGCGCGCCGTTGGACGCAATCAAGTTCCAGTGCCGGTCAATCGCGAACGCGGGATACGGCTTGTGCGATTCCAAAAACAAATCGATCGCCTTTCGCGCGGTCTGAAGCGCCGGATCGCTCAACGCTCTTTCCGAATAGACCGGCGCGTAGCCAGCCGAGACCAGCAGCAGGTTGCGCTCGCGCATCGGGATGCCAAGCTGATTCGCCAGATGCAGCACCATCTCCCGGCTCGGCGTCGCGCGCCCGGTCTCGACGAAACTCAAGTGCCGCGTTGAAATCTCCGCTTCGCAGGCCAGTTCCAGCTGGCTCAAACGCCGGCGCTGCCGCCATTCGCGTAACAAAGTTCCGAACGCGGGCGCTGCGGCAACCATACTCTGACGATAACCCCAACTCTTCCGCTTGGCCATTACCTCGCGCGTAATCGACTTCATGCGTGAAGCAAGGAATCATGAGGCATGAATCGACGAACAGCTCTCACTTCGCTGGCGGCATCCACTGCGATGGCCGCCCAATCGACCCCCGTGGCGAAAGCAAGCTCGCCTTCTTTTATCGAAACCGACGATGGCGCGCGCCTCTACATCCGCGATTGGGGTTCGGGTGCTCCCATACTCTTCGTCCATAGCTGGGCCGTGAATCTGGACCTTTGGCAATACCAAATGGTCCCCTTGAGCGCACATCGTATGCGCTGCATCGCGTTCGATCGCCGCGGTCATGGCCGCTCCACCGAACCCGGCCACGGCTATACAGTAGACCGGCTGGCGGACGATCTCGCGGCCGTGATCGATCAACTCGACCTGAAGAATCTCACGCTAGTAGGCCACTCTTTGGGCTGCTGTGAGATCGTCCGCTACCTTTCTCGTTACGGCGCGGAGCGCGTGGCACGCATCGCGCTGACCGCTCCCACGATGCCGTATTATCTTAAGAGCGCCGATCATCCGGATGGCCTCATCACGGAAGAAAGAAGTAAACTTGTGCGCGATCGAATGGCCGCGGATTTTCCGGGCTGGATCGCTGAAAATGCGCGTCCGTTTTTCGTTCCTGAAACTTCGCAGGCTTTGGTCGACTGGGGTGCGTGGATGATGGCCCAAACGCCGCTCAAGGTAGCGCTCGATTGTAATCGCATAGTGGTCGAAACCGACTATCGCGCGGAACTGGCGCGAATCCGCGTGCCTGCACTAGTCATTCACGGCGACAAGGACGTATCGGCGCCACTCGATCTCACTGGCCGAAGGACTGCGCAACTGATTCCAGGCAGCCGGCTGGTGGTCTACGAGGGCGCACCGCACGGGCTGATGTTCACGCATCGCGAAAGGTTGAATGCGGACTTGTTGGCGTTCGTGAAGAGCTAGAACTTATTCAGTTCCGCGACCAGGGCTTTGAGGCCCTTTTTGCGGTAGATCTGGAATAGGCGCTGTTCTTCGTCGGACGGCGCCATCACGCGCTGCAATTCCGCCGAGCCTAAGTCGGCGCGGCTTGGAATCCAAACGCTGCCGTCAGAAAATTCGACGCTCGAAACAAATCCTGTCATGCCATCGATGGCCAGCGGCTGCCCGCCGCGCTGCGGGAATTTCAGCGTTGCGCTTTCTAGAATCGGGCTTCGTTTCCCGGGCGCCAAGTTCAGCTCAGCCGGAACCGAGCCGGCCAGAAACTCGCCGCCGTTGTGATCGCGCAAGATCCAGCCCATCTCCAAATAGCGAATTGCGCGGTCGGAGCGATTCTTCACTTCCAGCCTCGGTGCGCGCACTTCGTTGCCTGCGATGCGCGCTACGCCTTCCATCGGCTCGATGGGCGAATCGGGCAAATGCAGAAACGCGAACTGGACTTGCTTCTCGGGGTCCAGATTAGTCGCGCGGCCGCCGCGCACCACCTGCACGTCCAGGTTCGGGCGATCCGCCTGCCGCGCCATGCTCTCGACGATCTGCTGCCGCAGTCGCTCGGCGCCGCCTTCTGCCAGCAGCGACTTGAAGAATTTTCGGTCGCGACGGGCTTCGAATTCTGAAACCGTCATGGTTCGGCGCGAGCTGAGTTTGTCGGGACCGTAAAAACTCAGGTCCTCGAACAGTACGCCATCCAGTGAGATCTCCACCGGCACATTGCTCGAAGCCTGCAGCGGCCGAAGCAGCCGCATATCGACGCGCACCGGAAAAGCTTCGCCCGGCCCAACGTCGAGACTCGTGATCGTGACCGAGCCTTTGCCGCCCGGTGTGATCTCTTGCGCCGTCACTGCTAACGTGATGCCGTGAATCCGCCGCTGCGACGCATTGCGCATCGAAAGCGCCGCGTGCAGATCGAGCAGCAAGGCGCCGCCGCGCGCCGTCTCGCTCGAATCTCCAGGATCTACCGACAACACAACTACCGGTGAATCCTTCGGCAAATCGATTTTGGGAACAGCTGCGCCGCTGGCCGCGCTCACGCACAGGCCCGCCATCGCCGCCACGCCCAAAAATCTACGGCTCGGCATAATACACCTTGTTCGTGGTCACCTGCCCGGTATCGGCGTCGACGTATCGCATCCCCGCCGATCCGCGCAGGCTCACCGACACCGTCACTCCATCGGAATGCGGATGCGTCAGCGACATCGTCCGATCGTTCTCGCGCACATCGATCGAAGACGAAGACGCTTCGAGCACGACTTCATCGGGTGCGGCCGCCGCCGGCTTCACGACGCTTCCGATCCGCTCCGTGCGGATGCGCTGCAGTGCCGCCATCAGATGTTGCGCCTGCGGTTGCGGCAAGCTCATCCAGAACGCCACCAGGAACACTGCCGTAGCGCAGCTCAGCACCAGCGCCGCGTTCCATCCCAGTCTCGGACGCCGCGCGGCCGGCCGGTCGAACCGCGCGATTGCCTCGCCCGCAGCCAAACCGACGCGGATGTTTCCGGTCATTTCCTCGGCCAGACGGTTCCAATTCACGTCCGACGGAAGATCCGGGGCCACCACCCGCACCTGCCGGCTGGCTTCGCTGAACGCCCGCACTTCCGCCTGGCAATCGCCGCATTGCGACACATGCCTCGAAATCCGAAAGCGCTCCCAATAGCCAGCGACATCGCCGCCGGCAAACAACGCCAGTTGACTCTCGCTGGGGTGTCTCATAACTTCTTCCTTCCGGACTGACGGCGAGTCCGATCCATGTAGCGCCGGAATTTGATCCGCGCATTCGCGATGTGGGACCGCACCGTGGCCTTCGAACAATTCATCTGACTGGCGACTTCATCGGCTCCAAGCCCTTCGACGTCGCGCAGCAACAGCGCTGTCCGCTCGCGCTCTGTCAGGAATGTCAGTCCTTCTTCGAGGTAGGCCCGGTGTTCCGACCGCAGCACTGCCTGCTCCGGACTTTCCGACGGCTCGCTGAGCGGCTCCAGCAGGCTGTCGATCTCGCAGAAGTTGACTTTCCCGCTGCGCCTGAGAAAATCGATGGCAGTATTGCTCGCGATCCGCGATAGCCAGTGCGCCGCTTTTTCGGCGTCTTTGAGCTGCTCCTGCCGCTGGAGCGCCTTGATGAAGGCTTCCTGGGTCAGATCCTGGGCGTCGGCGACGTTTTGCACAATCCGGTAGATGAGCAGGAAAATGCGCCGTAAGTTATCGGAAACAAAGCGATTCTGAAGTTCCTGCGCAGCCCTTTGGCTGGCTTCGAGCTCAGATGGTGCACCCAGGTCGCTCATGGTTCCCCCGGCTGTGCGCACCAATACGGTCATGCCTATAACTGGCTGACGCGAAAAGCTTCGAAACGTGCAAGGTAATTAACAGCTCCACGTACTGATCGACCCGCCCTCCCCGAATGTATAGAGGTATCTATTGTATCCAGGTTTCAGTAAACACGATTCAACGAAACGAAGCCAGCGAAAACGCCTGGGCGGAGAGGTCGGCGAGCGATTTTACGACGACGTCGGCCGAGAGTGTCCCGTCGCGCCTGACCCCAATGCTCCGCATGCCCGCGCGCCGCGCCGCTTCCACGCCGGCAGGTGCGTCTTCCACGACAATACAGCACGCCGGCTGGACGCCAAGGCGCTCGGCAGCTATAAGAAAAACCTGGGGATCGGGTTTGCCTTGGGTGACGTCCTCGGCCGAGACGACCGCCTGAAAAAACGAAGCCAACCCGAGCACTTGGAGCACGACATCGACGTTCTTTCGCGGCGCCGACGACGCGATCGCCTGCTTCCATCCCTCAGCATGCAGCTTTCGGACCCAGTCTGCGGCGCCGGGCAGCGGTCCGACTCCTCCCTCGCGCAGGAGCTTTCGATACAGTTCTTCCTTTTCAAAGCTGATGCGCGCGATGTCTTCCAAGGTCGCTCCGGTTCCGAGCCAGCGGGGCAGGATCTCGTCGTTGCGCAGCCCGAAGGTCGCTAGAAACTGATCGCGCGTGATCGGATGGCCGAGCGCGGCCATGGTGTCTCGCCAGGATTGCCAATGATACTCCTCGGAATCGAGCAGCGTTCCGTCGAGATCCCACAGCACCGCGCCGGTCATGGTGTCATTGTCGCGTATCGGCCGAGGTCGGACGCAGTTGTCTGATCGGATAGTGGGGAACGGTTGTTCCCTTACCGGCCGGCGGTAGGCCGATATTCCCGAACGATCACTTCGCGTCTCCGAGAGTCTTCAAAATGCGAACTGCATCTGGACGACCCAGCTTTTGGGCATAATCCAATGCAGTTTGCCCGTCGTCATCGCGCGCTCCTCGATCCGCTTTTCTGTCGAGCAGGAGTTTGATGGTCGCCGGCTCTCCCCCCAACGCCGCGTCATGCAATGGTGTTGCACCGTTCTTGTCGCGCGCGCCAATGCTTGCGCCGTGATCGAGGAGAAGGCGAACCGTCTCCGGATGACCTTTTAAGGAGGCGTCGTGCAGAGGCGTTTTGCCCTGCTCGTCGCTGGCGTTAACATCTGCGCCGAGCTTGAGCATCATCTCTATCGATTTTGTCTCGCCGCGCAGGGCTGCATAGTGCATGAAATAAGACGCGCTGGAGGTTCTCTTTGGCTGCTGTTTGAGCGGGTCCTGAGCAAATGCCACCAAGCACGTAAGACCGAGGGCGACCAGGACATTCCCCATAGTGTTTATTCTCCGTCAATTCTTGGCGGTTCGGCGCGACGTTCCCTATCAGTCTCTGCTGAAGGTTTTCCTGGCCGAGCGCATCGCCGCCGAACGCCGTTCCCCCGTCGAACGAAGACGCCGCAAGTAGTGCGCTAAATTGGTTGCTATGTCCCCCGCTTCTCCCGTTCAGCCTGAATTGTCTACCCTCGAGCGGATCCAGGCGCTCGAGTCGCAATATCTGCTCCAAAATTACGCGCGTTATCCGCTGGTGCTCACGCGCGGCAAAGGTTGCTACGCCTACGATGCGGCCGGCAAACGCTATCTCGATTTCATCGCCGGCATCGGCGTCAACGCGCTCGGATATGCGCATCCGCGGCTGGTCAAGGCGATTCGCGAGCAGGCCGGCCTGATCCTCCACACGTCCAATCTCTACTATCACGAGTATCAGGGACCGCTCGCCGAACGGCTGGCCAAAATCAGCGGATTGCAGCGCACTTTCTTCTGCAACTCGGGCACGGAAGCCATGGAAGGCGCGATGAAGATGATGCGCGCGCATGGGCGCAAAATCTCTACCGACAAATTCGAGATCGTTTCGCTCGAGAATTCGTTCCACGGGCGCACCTTCGGCGCTCTCTCGATTACCGGGCAGGAAAAATACCGGCGCGATTTCGAACCTCTGCTGCCCGGGCCACGATTCGTTCCCGCCAACGACATCGTCGCGTTGGAACAAACTGTCTCCGACCGAACCGCCGGAATCGTCATTGAGTGGATTCAGGGCGAGGGCGGCATCTTCCCCATGACCGACGCCTACGCTCGCAAAGCTCGGGAACTGGCTGATCGCTTCAACGCTCTCCTGGTCTTCGATGAGATCCAGTGCGGCGTCGGGCGCACGGGAAAATACTTCGGCTACCAGCTCGCCGACCCTGTAGTGATGCCCGACATCATGGTGGCCGCCAAACCGCTCGCCATCGGTATCCCGCTTGGCGTGATCGTTGCGAATGAGCGCGCGGCCCATGCCATTGGAACGGGCATGCACGGCTCCACGTTCGGCGGTGGACCGCTAGCCTGCCGCGTGGCGCTGGAATTCCTGGACGTGCTCGAAGGGCTGCTGCCGCACATCCAGCAAATGGGCGAGTATTTCCGGCACAAACTCGAAGCACTGCGCTCCACATTCCCCTTCATCAAGGAAGTACGGGGGCGCGGGCTGATGGCGGGCGTGGATCTGAGTGTTTCCGGCAAGCAGATTGTTCTGGATGCGATGGCGGACGGCCTTCTGATCAACTGCACGCACGACACCGTGCTTCGATTCCTGCCGCCCTACATCGTGACCGAAAAAGAAATCGATCGCGCGGTCAACATTCTGAAAAAAGCATTGAAGGCTGCTAAGAAACGCGGCGACGCGCCCGCGACCGCGGCGCATTGAGTATCGAGTCCTGGAACCGGCGCTACGCAGTGGGCGAAAAGCTCGATGAAGCGCACTCGCCGCTGGTGGAGTGCTTTGTGTCTGGCCGGCCCCCCGGCGACGCACTCGATCTTGCATGTGGACCGGGCCGCAACGCGCTGTATCTAGCCGCGCTTGGCTGGCGCGTCACGGCGGTGGATGGTTCCGCGATCGCGATCGAACATCTGCGCCGGTGCGCCGAGGCGAAACGGCTGCCGGTCGATATTCGCACGGCGGATCTCGAGCGCGGCGAGTTTGAGATCGCCGCCGAGTCTTACGACCTGGTGCTGGACATTCTCTATCTACAGCGCGATTTGATCCCGGCCGTCCAGAGTGGGCTGCGTCCGGGAGGGCTGGCAATCGCGACGGTGCTGCTAGCCAAGTCCAGCACTCCGACGCGCGCCACGACCGGTGAACTGCGCGCGCTATTCGACGGTTGGAATATTCTTCACGACTTGGAAAATGAAACCACCGCAGAACTCGTAGCGGTGAAACCGAAAATCAGCGCGTATTCAGGTACGCAATAAGATTGGCCATTTCGTTCTGCGAGATCTGCGGCCAGGCGATGTGCTTTTCGTTCATCTTGCGCAGCATAGCGGGCCCGTGCTGCCACAGCACGTGCACCATGCTGATGGAAGAATAGGCTTCGGCGGGTTTGGTGAGAGCCGGTGTGCCGGAGGACGAATCGTCGTGGCAGGTTCCACATTTTTTCGACTCGTAAACTTTGTGTCCTTTTGCTGAATCGCCTCGTGTCGCGAAAAACTGCTTGGCCCAGACGAAGGCCAGCAGTTGCTGCCACTCTGAGGTCGACAGTACTGGGGATGGTTGGCGCATCTGCGGAGCGTGATTCCACATGGACGCGGCGATGTCGGTGAGCGTGCTGTCTCCCAGCCGGTTTTCGAGCGCCAGTTTCCCGACGTGGCAGCCGATGCAGCCCTTTTCGCGGAACAGCGCCTCGCCGTTGCCCATAGACGGGAGTTCCATGGTGAGTTCCTGATCGCGGGTTTGCGGCAGGTTCTGCAGATAGACCAGCAGATCGTCCAGATCCTGCGAACTGAGTTGCGGCCAGGCGATACTGCGCGCCGCCATTTCGTTGTGCATTTGCGCCTGGTGATTCCACATCTGGCGAATCAGCAGAATCGGCCCTTGCAGCGATTCCCATTTCTCCACCGGAGGACCGATGGCGCCGCCGGATCCGCGCACCGAGTGGCAATCGAGGCAATGCTGGGCTTGAAACAGCCGCTTACCGCGCTCAGCTTCGCCGGGCCGTTCAAAGTAGCGCGCCGCATAGAAAAATGCGAAGAGATCCCCGGCTTGATCTGTGCTGACCTTCGGGACGGACGTATTTTCCTTGGCCATCGCCGCCCACATCACCGGAGCGTGCGACCACATCCGCGCCGCGATCCCGGCGGGCGTGTAATCACGATCCAGCCGGCGGCCCAAGTCCGGCGCCTTGGAACCTCCAACGCCTTTCACTGAATGACAGCTCTCACACGCCTGGCCGCGGAAGAACTCGCCTCCGCGACGCGCATCGGCGTCGGCTCCGAGCAGCAGCGTCGTGGCCGCGATTGGCATAAGCAGCCGCAACAGACCGATCTTAGACATCCACATGATTTTCGCCGAGTTGGTTGCCCTTCACAAGCACGTTTTTTGCCTCGGGCCGAGTATGAAGCTCATGAAGGACTTATCTGCGTACCCGCAAAAAGGGCTTGGGTCAATCCGCGCTCGTTAGGGTGTAAGCGCGCGCCACGAATTCCTCACAAAGCCGAAACGAAGAGGTACCTACATCCAAAACGGATAGTCGAACTCGCTAATAGAATCAAAGGAAATCAATTACTTCCAGGTTGTTCGTGACGTGGCTGACGAATTGCCTTCTTGTAACCGCTGGGAGGCGGATCGAGTGCCAGCTTGGGGCGCCGTGTCATCGAGCGTCTCAGCTTCGACCCGGGCTCCCAGTCTTTACCTCCCTTCAATCGGCAGAATCTCTGGAAGTTATACCATCGGTTGCCGAGCCGCCACGCGCCGGTTTATAATCATTCATAGCGATGAATAATTATTCCAAGGCCCGCGCCGGCATCGTGGGATTCCGGGGCTACAGCGGCGCCGAGTTGGTGCGGCTGCTCTCGCGTCACGCTCGGGTCGAGCCCGTCCTGCTGGAACATCGCGCCGATTCAAGCGAGCGCCCGCAGCCGATTTGTTCCGAACAGCCGGCGCGCGTCCCCTTTCAGCCCGGTGTAGTCGCATCCGAAGGGCTGTCGATCGTTTTTCTCGCTACCCCTGCCGAAGTTTCCATGGAACTGGTGCCGGAGCTTCTCGAAGCCGGGGCGCGCGTCATCGATCTGAGCGGGGCCTTCCGCCTGCCCGACGCCGAGGCCTATTCGCGCTGGAATCGCGAACCGCACACTGCGCCGGAACTGCTCAAAGAAGCCGTGTACGGTTTGCCCGAATTTTGCCGCGGCCGGATCGCGCAAGCCTGCCTGATTGCGAATCCGGGCTGCTATCCGACGGCTGCGAATCTCGCGATTCAGCCTCTGATCGCGAGCGGCGTGGTGGATCGCGCCGCGGGAATCGTTTGCGACGCGAAGTCCGGAGTGAGTGGCGCCGGCCGCAAAGCCAGTTTGAAAACCAGCTTCTGCGAAGTGACCGAAAATTTTTCCGCTTACACGGTGTTCGATCACCGCCATGTGGCGGAAATTCTCATGACCTCGGGAATCGAAGAAGCCGAGCTGAGTTTCACTACCCATTTGATCCCGATCGATCGTGGCATCCTTGAGACCATCTATTTTCGCGCCAGGAATCTTTCCGCGACATCCGATCTTCTGGCGCTCTATTCGAGCCGGTACAAGGACGAACCCTTCATCCGCCTCTACGAACCGGACGCGCTGCCGGATGTCCGCGCTACGGATCGCACGAATTTTTGCGATATCGGGATGCGTTTCGATGCGGCAACACGCCGCGCTGTGGTTGTGAGCGTCATCGACAATCTGGTTAAGGGCGCCGCTGGACAAGCGGTGCAAAACATGAACCTGATGCTCGGATTCCACGAAACGGAGGGCTTGCTGTGAAGGCCCTGATCAAAATCGGCGGCACGCTTCTCGACCAGCCGGAATCGAGAAGCCGCCTGACCGCTGAAATCGCGAACGCCGTCCAGAGCGGATTGAATGCCGTGGTGGTTCATGGTGGTGGAAAGCAGATAACGCGCTTTCTTGCCGAGCGCGGAATCGAAAGCCGCTTCGTCAATGGACTGCGCGTCACTACGCCGGAGATTCTCGATGCCGTCCTCAAAGTGCTCGCGGGTTCCGTAAATCAGGAACTCGTGGCTTCGTTTGTTGCGTCCGGAGTCAAGGCTGTCGGGCTCACTGGCATGGATGCGCTGCTCACCGAATCGGAAAAGATTACCGATGAACTGGGATTTGTGGGCAAACCTAAGAAATGTAACGCGCAGCTACTTGAACTTTTGACTGCAAATGGATTTTTTCCGGTAGTAGCGTGCGTGGCCGGCGACCGCATTGGACATTTTTACAATGTCAATGCCGACCAGATGGCATCGGCGATTGCTTCCTCGATTCGCGCCGATAAGCTTCTCTTTCTTACCGATGTCGATGGAGTAAAGGATCAAGGCGGCCGCGTGCTCGGAGAAATTTCGTTACAACTGTGCCGCGAGTTGATATCGACAGGGATCGCCAGCGGAGGCATGCGAGCGAAGTTGGAGGCTGCGTCTGAAGCAGTTAGCGCGAATGTCGCCGAAGTTCGAATCGTACCGGGCGCCTTGCCGGGCGTGATCCGAAAAGCACTGGAGGGTTCTACTATCGGTACGCGTTTGGTCGCTGAGATCGGAGAGGCTTGTCATGGTTAGCGCCGGGCTGACAACTCCGAGGTCAGCAACGGACGATCCCATCGTGATTCGCAAGGCGGCGATGCCGGACATACATGATTTGCTGGAATTGATCAACAATTACGCTGCAGGCGGAATTATGCTGCCTCGGACCGAATTTGAAATGTCCGAAAACATCCGCGACTTCACCGTCGCGTACTCAGGCACGCGATTGCTCGGCTGTGGGGCGTTACACTTCTATACACCCACGTCGGCTGAAGTTCGCTCGCTGGCCGTGGATCCAACCATCCAGACTCAGGGCGTCGGCCGGAAAATCGTGGAAGCGCTCGAGCGTGAAGCCGACGAGCAAGGTCTACACGCTCTGTTCGCTTTCACCTACGTGCCAGGCTTCTTCCAAAGGCTTGGTTTTCATGAAGTTGAGCGCGGTGAACTGCCGCTCAAAGTTTGGAAAGACTGCCTGCGCTGCAAGAAATTCGAGTGCTGCGACGAGATCGCGATGCTCAAACCGCTGCGGCCCTATCCCGTTGTCGGGATCGCGCACGAAGTGGAAACCGAATTGATACAGCTTCCCTGCCGTAAGCCTACTTAGAGCCCCCCCCCCGCGCGCGCTCGAACTCTCAGACAGTAGCGCAACCTGTCCTAAAATAAACGTCAAAACGCATTATTTCCAAAATTTTTATCTAGTATTTTTCCCAACCAAGGGTATAATCTGGAAATATTCGAAGGCTTCTGAACAAGTGACGCTGGGCTACAAGGACGATTACGGGATGCGCGCTCAAACGATTGACGTCAAGCAGTCGGCAGGGAGGGTCCTCTGCTGTACAATTTTCCGCGCCGGCGGGAAAAAGCTGTTGGCCAAAGGCCATGTAATCAGCGACGAAGATGCCAGGATGCTGGAAACGGAGGGAATGAATCAAGTTTGGGTGACCGAGCTTGAAGACGGAGAGATCGGTGAAGATGACGCAGTGATGCGGGTAGCGGGCGAGATCGGTTGTGGATCGCTCGAAATCCGCCTCGCCGCCGGAGGGAGAGCGAATCTATTTACAACTGAAGCTTGCTGCATGCTAGTGGACGACGAGCTGTTGAAGCAAATTAACTGCGCGGCGGCTATGGTTATTGCAACGTCGCTAAATTTCTCTTACGCACGCGCGGGTCAGCGAGTTGCCACCGTGAAGAGCACGCCGTTCGCGGTGACACAAGCGCAGCTGGAAGCCGTGATCTCCATCGTGCGGGAGCGGGGGCCTATCCTGCAAGCCCGGCCCATCCGGACGCCCGCCGTCGCTGTTCTTTATTGCGACCCCCTGGCAGGCGACCGCGCCCGTCAGCTCTTTGAAAACATCATGCGCCAGCGCCTGGATCGTCTGGGCACGAATGCGGGTTTCGTACTCTCTTCCAACGAAGAAGAGGGCGCACTGGCCCGCTCGCTCCAACACTTGCTACGTGCGCGGCCTACTTGCATCTTGATCGCGTCCACTACCGCGCCGGCAGGTCCGGAAGACGTCGTCGGCCGCGCAATGCTCAAAGCCGGATGCGCCATCGAGCGCTTCCTCGCGCCGGTCGAGCCGGGCAATCTGCTCCTGCTCGGTTACAAAGACGAAGTGCCCGTAGTTTCGGCGCCCGGGTGCTTCCGTTCCGCCAAGCCCAACGTGGTCGACTTGATTCTGCCGTCGATGCTGGCCCGTTATCGCATTACAGGTTGGGAAATCGCCAGTCTCGGGCACGGCGGCCTGCTCGCCTAGATGCGGCTTTAAGGCTCCTCCACTCGCCACGCGCGGGCTCCCCGCCCGCAACTGGTTGTCCGTAGCCGGGTGTTGCATCCAACGGTGACAACATACCGGCTAACCACACATTTCGTTGTGGTATTGCTTATGAGCAAATGGCGTGAAACGCTGCAAGGGGCAATCACGTTCTTCGCCAACGATGAGAACTGCCAGCGGTCCATGACAGCGATCCGCTGCGCCGGCGGCAAAGTTCGCTGCCCGCACTGCAACTCCGAAGAGGTGGGTATCTTGCCAAGCAGCGCCGGTCCAAGTGCTATGGTAAGCATCCTATTCGGCCTATCCCGTAGCGTTCTAGCTATTATTACTGCTAGTCCAAGTGCTCCCATAAAGATACATTCCCCTCTCTGACGGGCAGCATAAATGTAGTATGGATTGGTGCTCAAAGACGAGCTGGAAGTCATCATTGCATCGGACAGTGTTTGGTCCGGACGATCTACTCTTGTCCTAGCTATTGGAATTTTAGGAGAGTACGCAGTCCTTCCCTTTCTGGAAGAAAAAATCCATTGGAAGCGGCTCACTAAGGCGTTTTTTGCTGTGCTGGTAGTGGCTGGCATCGTCGGCGAATACCTATTCTCCGAGCGAATCGCACGGAACGCATCTGAACTACAAAGATTAGCGGACGTAGAACTCTCCGATACGGAGCAGCAAGTTCGCAATGCAGTTAAGCTGGCAGGTAATATCAGCGACCGTGCTGACAAGCTAGGGGCACTTCTAAAGATAGAACAAGAAACCGCAGCACTATTCCAAAAGCAAGCGACGGAATCCGAAGCGAGCCTGCGAAAGTCTACCGCTGATCTCATGAGCGCAGAAAAACAGTTGGATCGAGATCTGCGAATGCGCAGCCCCAGGGAAAAACTGATGCACGATGCACATATTTCCGATGATCCACGACTGGCGGAATTTCGAGGACAACACGTTACGCTAGTTGCCTGTTTAGAACCAAACGCCGCCCAGACTTCACCGGTGCCCGGGATTATCGATGTCAATCCAATCGCGCAGGAACGCGATGACGCATTTCTAGAACTCGGAAACCAGCTACAACAAGCGGGCTGGGTGTCTGCAATTGGCATCACGCAGTGCACGGGCTCTGGCCAAAGAATGTATGTAGATCCCAGGGCCGACGAGGGTGTATTACGAGCGGCGCACGCGCTAGCACGTGTGTTACACGATGCACTACTCCTCGAAGGCGACGATCCTAGGGTTACGGTGCTGTCGCAAGAATGGCCTTCAGATGTTCCCCACGATCCAATACACTCATTTGAAGTTCTCGTAAACGAGAATGTATTGAGGTAGTTGAGATCATGGCCTGTCACGCCAGCCACCATGCTAACGAAGAGGATTAGGTTACTCGCGTATGTTAATACCCACCCAACGCTCGGCTTTTTTCGATGTCGCTCGACAACCTTGTTTGCCTTCGGCGGCGGTAGCAATCGCGTTGATCACCTGAATGGCGTCGACACCTAAGCCGACGGTGTACAGGTCGCGATTGCTGGGCACTGCTATCAGGAAACCGGCGCGACCAGATCCAAGACGTTTCGGCCGCATAATGCTATAAATAAGTTCTAGTTTTCGAAAGCGCTGATAAATAAATACCGACCCATTCGGGCATTCGGAGAAGCGGGCTCCAGGCGTGTCAGACTTCGAGAAGGAACTTGAGAGTTCTGCGCTCATTCTCGAAAAGTGTCTGCGTGGCGGACTGAAGTCCGATTGGGAAGTGTTCCTTCGCGGCGTCCATGGAGTGGTCGCCTCTTGCGTAATCCGGCGCCTGCAGCGCTTCGATTCCTATTCAAAAGATCTGGCCGACGATCTGATTCAGGAAACATTCCTGCATCTTTGTGAAAAGAATTTCGCTGCTCTTAGGCGATTCGAGGGAAACGACCCAAAAGCCCTGGGCTTCTACCTGCGTGCCATTGCCTGCAACGCTGTGCAGGACCATTTTCGGTCCAAGCGTTCGGCCAAGCGCGGCTTCGGCAAGGAGCAGAGTCTCAGCGACGTAACGGTGCCGGGCGAGCGTCCCCAGCACTCGACGCTCAGCCCCCTGGAGCGAAACATCCTGCTGAACCAGATCGACGAATGCCTCAAGGCCGGACCGCGCACCGAGGCCGCCGCGCGCGATCGCCAGATATTTTGGATGTACTTCCGCCACGGCCTTTCGTCCCGCGCGATCTCGGAACTACCCGCCGTCCAGCTTTCTCCGAAAGGAGTAGAAAGCGCGTTGCTGCGCCTGACGCGGCTGGTACGTGAGCAAATGAAGAGCGCCGCTGGATCGCCAAAAGGAAAACACGGCGCAAATCCGTACAGAGAGGAGGGAATGCAGGTTGGACCAGAATGAATCCCCCCACATTACGGGACGACAGATCGAAGAAGCGGCGCATGCAGCGTCGCTCGACCCGGGGGTCGCCGCACATATCCGCGACTGCAGCGACTGCGCGGACGCAATCGAAATGCTTCGCCTGGCATCGAAAACCCGCTCCAATCCGCTCGCTGTTTCCGGGCGGACACCACAATGCCCGGATGCGCGCGACCTGGCCCGGTTCCTGGCGCACGCAATTGAGCCGAAATTCGCCCGCGAAATCCAGGAACACATATCGCAGTGCGAAGACTGCGGCCGGCTGGTGGAAGCGATGACCGACGTCGAAACGCGGACGGACGAAAAGGCGCTCGTGCAGACGCTGGATACTTCCCGCAACGAATGGCTCGAGAAAACTGCGGTTGAGTTTTCGCGTCAGGGTGCTCGGCGGCGCGCTTCGCGTCCTGTGCTGTGGGGTGCCATCGCCGCGGGGCTGATCGCGGTTCTCGGGGGCAGCGCGTGGGTCGTGTGGCAGCATCAGAACGCGCCCGACAGGCTGCTGGCCCGCGCGTACACTGCGTCGCGCCCCTTCGACTTCCGGCTTCCCGATGACGGCTATTCGGAGATGCACGTCCAGCGTGGCGCACAATCGTCGCCCCCGCTTCCGCTTTTGGAGGCGGATGTCAAAATCCAGCAAGGGCTACAGAAACAGCCCAATGACCCCAAGCTGCTCGCGCTCGAGGGACGAACGCAACTTCTCAAGGGCCAGTACGCCGACGCGATCGAGTCGCTCGATCGCGCGCGCGAGCAACAGCCGAACGATCCATTGCTGCTGAACGATCTCGCTTGCGCTATCGCGCTCCGCGCTCAGGCCGAGCACCGGGACATAGACTACGCGCGTGCCGTCCAGCTTTGGATCCAGGCCCAGAAGTTGGCCGGTCCGCAGCCGTATCTTTTGTTCAACCTGGCGACGAGTTATGAAAAGATGCGCCTTGTTGACCAGGCGATCGCGGCATGGCAGGCCTTTCTCCGCGCTGAGCCGTCTGCCAAGTGGCGTGCGGAAGCGTCCGAGCATCTTAAGCATCAGCAGGAAGAACTGGAGCACAAAAAGAACGGCGCCGCGGTTCCCGACGCTTCCCGTTTTCTGGCGACCGCCGCGGCGGTCGCCGAACCTGAGGCCTACCTGGACCCTTTTTGGACGCGCTGGCTTCCTCATTTAAACGATTCGCCGGTGAACGGTGAGGCAGCCACCGCACTCGCAAAAAAAATCGAACGGGCCACCGGTGATAGATGGCTGGTCGACGCTGTCGGCGCAGCGCGACTGGCGATGCCGGCGGTTGTGGCATCGCTCAGCCAGGCGATCGAGTCGAATGTTGCCAACCAATCCGATGATGCTCTGGCTCATGCTCGCGATGTTTCGCGAAGACTTGCGTCGGGCGCGGCCCCCGTGCTGCGACTCCGCGCCGAGGTGGAAGAGATTCACGCGTTGCAGCGCGCCGAGCAGTATCGGGAGTGTCGCGACGCGGGCAGGTCACTCGATCCTCAGCTTGCAGCGCGCGGCTACGTCTGGATGAGGGAGCAAGCCGCGCTGGACACGGGAGCGTGCGAAGACATGCTCGGCAACTTCGCTGGGCACACGCAAATCGCGCAAGCTGTCGAAGAAGCTCGGCTTGGCGGCTATCCCCTTCTCGCGTTGCGCGGCCTCGGTTTGATGGCCGCATCGGAACGCGCGTCGGGCGCTTTTGGCGCGGTCTGGCAACATGCGGCCAGTGGGCTCGATGAATATTGGCGAACCGACGCCGCGCCGATTCGCGCGCATCAGTTCCTTTTCGATCTTTCAGAGTCCGCCCGCGTTTTGGGTTGGAACGATATCGCAGTCGTCTACGGCCGCGCCATGGTGGATACGGCTGAGCGCATGGATGCGCCCGTAGTACGCGCATTGGGTCGTTCGAATCTCGCGGAGCTCCTTGCCGATGCGGGAGAGCAAGAAAGCGGCCTGGCGGAACTTAGGACAGCTCAGCGCCAGTTCGCACTGCTCCCTCCCGCGCCCATCGTGATGACATATCAGCTCGAAGCCGGCGTATCGCGCGCCAACCTGGAGTTGGACCAAAGGAATTTCACCTCGGCGCTTTCCGATCTGCGCGCTGTGCAACCACGCGTCGCAACGTTGTCCGCGCTGGCCCAGCGGAACTACAAGTCGGCTCTCGCGCGAGCTTACCTCGGATCCGGCGACACGGCGTCGGCGCACGCGGCCTTAACCGACGCGATCGCGTTCAATCAGCATCTGATCAGTTCGCTAGGCACAGTATCTGCCCGCCTGGCCGCGATCGCCGGCTCACGGCCAATCTATGCCGCGATGGCACGTCTGCAACTGGAAGGCAACGATGTCGCCGGCAGCTTATCCACTTGGGAAGAATTTCGCCGTTCACCATATGAGCCCGCGCGCATTGATTCGAGTGTGACGTTCACACCGGCTTCTCTACCGTCGGGAGCGGTCGCGTTGGTGTATGCCGATCTCGATGGCCGGCTCGCCGGGTGGCTGGTGGATCGCGACGGCTTGGACGGAAAATTCCTCGATGCGGACGCCAGCCAGATCCGGGCTGTCGCTGAGCGATTCAGCCGGCTCTGCGCGCGGCCCAGCTCCGATCCGGCCGCGATCCGCAGCGATGCCCGGACGCTCTACGACGCTTTGATCGCGCCGTTCGAAGGCCGCGCGGTCAAGGCGCGATCGTGGATGCTGTCGCCGGATGGATGGATCTCGGTGATCCCGCTCCACGCCCTGGTCGATCCCGCGGGGAAATTCGTCGCCGCCGAGCGAGAGACTCGAATCGTCTCATTTCTCGCCGCGCCCAGGCGTTCGTCGACGGCTGAATCGGACCCCAGCCAGTGGCGCGCCGTGGTGGTTGCCGCGCCGGAAGGTGCGGACGTCGCGGGTGTCCATCTTCCGCAGATCGAAGAAGTACGCGCTGAGGCCGACTTCGTGTCGAGCCAGTTCGTGCACGCCCGCAAAATCGTATCGCCGCAAGACGTGGACCCGCTTCTCGACATCGCCCGCGGCGCTGAGCTGTTTCATTTCGCCGGCCACGGCTGGACCAATGCGGGCAACGGCGCGTTGGTGCTCGGTCACGCAGCCGAGGGATTTCCCATTCAGATTGCAGCGGCCGATATCGCGCGGACAGGTTGGAAGCGCTGCCGGCTCGCAGTGCTTTCCGCGTGCATGACCGCGGCCGGAGAGCAAAGCGGTCCGGTGAATCCCGAAAGCTTGGTGCGGTCGTTCCTGGCGGCCGGTGCCGAACGCGTGATCGCCGCGCAATGGAACGTGGATTCGGCCGCCACGCAGCAATTCATGCGGGCGTTCTACACCAGCCTGCGTTCCCGAAAAACGCCCGAGGCCTCCATGGCGGAGGCGGCCCGTTCGATGATCGCTCGATCTCCGCATCCCTATTATTGGGCTGCATTTCAATTGTTCGAAAATTTGTAGGAGGACACCATGGCAAAGACGTACATTTTTCTTCACGGCACGTTCACTTTCGTGCATCGCTCCGTAGAGGGTAAGAAATTCATCGAAGTGCTCCTGCCCCACGTCGGGCACGAACATTCCTTCCGCATTGGCCCCTGGCTCGGTGAAGTGGATATTCTCGCAAATCAAACCATCAACCTGAGGCCGGTCCTATTGGACGGCGGAAACCCCATCGATCCTTGCTTGATGCCGATTTACACTGACTCCGGAAGCGGATCCGTCGGCGCGGCCGCCGATTGCGGAGCGGAGCAGATTTTTGCAAAGCTTCAGCTGCCGTTGCCCGAATGCGTCTATCCCTACTCGATACTTCCGTACTGCGCCGACGACTTTCTCGGGACGCAGCCATGCCCGGCCCCCGCGCTCACCGCTTCGAATTACATCCTGCAGTACACCCCAAATTTGGGCGCGCTAACATCCACATTGTCCGAACTGACCGGCATCGACGACGATGACGAGGAAGATCAGGTAGTGCACGTGTGGTCCGCTCCGACCCGCGACTTCGGGTTGTCCGACACGCATGCTGGACACGCGTTCGATTGCGCGGTCGCGCTCATCAAAGGCACTGATTTCCACTTGAGCCTCCAGGGGCTCGACGCTCGCAGGAAGCATCAGGGCATGATCGACACCGAGCCTGTTGAAAAATTGCTGGAGATGGATCGCTCGAACACGCCTGCCGGCGTGCAGATCCCCAAGCTTCCGGACGCAATCACCCGTTACGACCTATTGGACCTTCCACGGCGAACCCAGGTGCTGGGCGTATTGGGTGATTACATTCGTGACGGCGAGGATCTAAGTCAGTCCGACTTGAAGAGGATTTTGCTGGGCGAGGTCTCTTTCCTTCGCCAGCCGCCCGGCTGCGGCATCTCGGTCGGCGTCGGCAATTAGCCCTGCACTCGCTGCTTGCGCATTTCGGGCCAGCGCATCGACTCGTCCTGCTACGATAAAACTGCAAGGTCCTTCCATCCATGAAATGCCGCCTGTGCGAGGTGCGCAAGCCGCGCCGTTATTGTCCCGGAGTGAGTGGAGACATCTGCTCCATTTGCTGCGGCGACAAACGCGAAGTCACCGTAGATTGCCCGCTCGATTGTCCCTACCTCGCCGAAGCGCGCCTGCACGAAAAGCTGCTGGATATCGTTCCGGAGGAAGTTCCCAATCGCGACATCCGTGTTTCGGAAGAGTTCCTGCGGGATCACGAGCCGCTGCTGATTTTCCTGGGCGCGAAGATTCTCGAGTCTGCACTCGCAACCCACGGCGCCACCGACGCCGACGTTCGTGCGGCCATCGAGTCCATGATCCGCACACAGCGCACCTTGCAGAGCGGCCTGTACTACGAAACCAAGCCGGACAACCTGGTCGCGGCGGGCGTCCAGCAGAAAGTGCAGGAAGGTTTGGAGATGCTGCGCAAGGAGCTCAGCGAAAAAAGCGCGCCTCCGTTGCGCGACGCCGAGATCCTGGGCACGCTGGTTTTCCTGCAGCACCTGGCCATCGCGCGCAACAACGGACGGCCGCGCGGTCGCGCTTTCCTGAGTTATCTGTTCGCGCATTTCCCCC
>Ga0335078_10001757_pt1 | contig 32744 bp, 21 predicted proteins | sample Lox_Sample_32_FD_206711 | JGI IMG/M metagenome (GOLD analysis project Ga0335078, IMG submission 206711) | Soil microbial communities from Loxahatchee National Wildlife Refuge, Florida, United States - Lox_Sample_3.2 | ecosystem: Environmental > Terrestrial > Soil > Wetlands | place: USA... | reverse complement strand
GCCAGGCTGTGGGACCAGACCGCTCGCATGTAGGGCGTGCGCGGGACATTGCGGACGTAAAAACTGAACGCGATGGTGCATCCCAGCGACCGGATTCGCTCCAGGCCCAGAAAACTGAGCGCGTGGCGGATGGTCTCGATGCGCGACCGCAATCCGAATTCGGCGGAGTTCGCTACCAGCAACAGGTCGGCGGTGAGGGCAGGATCGGATTTGAAGGCATCCTCGAAATCGGTCATCGCCGATTCGTTTTCCACCGCGATGTTCATCAGCTTCAATGCCGTCGGATGGAACGGAGGCAGCTTGGACAACGCCACGAACACGGCGGCATGCCGTGCCGCCCTTTTTTCGTTATCTAATTCCGCGGCACGCGCGGCCGATTCTTCCAACACAACTCTCCCTGTGCCGATCATCGCACACCCCACGGCTCGGGGACGATATTAACTGTCGGTAACAGTCCGGCAAGTTACAATGCGAGTTCATGAGCCGGCACTCCGCCTTTCGCGACCGGGCCGAGTACGTGGCCGCGGTGATGGTGCTCCAATCCCTCGAGCGCCCCCCGATCGCGCTGGCCGACCGCCTGGCCAGGGTTTACGTGCGGGTGCTTCGTCTGGCCGTTCCGCGCCTGCGCCGCGTCGCCCTGCGGAATTTGAGCTTCGCTTTCCCGGAATTGAGCGCGGCGCGGCAGGGCGCGATTGTCGATGAAGTCTTCCGCTCCGTGGCCCGCATCCTGGTGGGGTTCGCGCGTTTTCCTTCCATCAACCGCGATACTGTCGGCTCGTGGATTCGCACCGAGGGCGCCGAATATTTCGAAGAAGCCATCCGCCGCGGACGCGGCGTGCTGTTCGCCACGGCTCACCTGGGGAACTGGGAGCTGAGCGCCTACGCCCACGCGATCCTCACCGGCCCCATGAACGTGGTGGTCCGCCCGCTGGACAATCCGCTTCTCGACCGCCTGGTGGAGCGGCGCCGATCGCTCTCCGGCAACCGGATGCTGGCGAAAAAGGACTACGCGCGCGCCATCTTCAAAGCCCTCGCCGCCAATCAAGCCGTGGGCGTGCTCATCGACCAGAACGTCTCGGCCGACGAAGGCGTCTTCGTCGATTTCTTCGGCGTGCCCGCCTGCGCCGCGACCGGTTTTGTGCGAATCGCGCACCGCAGCGGCGCCGCCGTCATTCCCGGGTTCGCGCTGTGGATGGAAGACGAGCGGCGGTACGTCCTGCGGTTCTACCCGCCGGTTCCCATCACCGGCGATGCCGCCCGCGATACAGGCGTGCTGCATCGCAAATTGGAGCAGATCGTCCGCGAATATCCCGGCCAGTGGCTGTGGATTCATCGCCGCTGGAAAACGCGGCCGCCCGGCGAAGCTCCGCTATATGGTGCCTGATGACGGCTGACTTCATGTTCTCCGACTTGTGGCGCAGCCTGCTGGCCGTGCTTCTTTTTCCGCTGTTCGTGCTGCTGCCGGGATATGCACTCGCGTGGCTGTGCGATCTTTGCGCGTTTCGCCGCCGCACGCAGGCCTTCCGCCTGTGCCTCGCCGTCTGCCTCTCGATGGCGGTGTGCCCGATCGCGATTTACCTGCTGGAGCGGTTCGCATCGCGCACCGTTATGTGCGCCGTGTTCGCCGCGCTTTGGGTGATCGCGGCCAGCCGGCTATTTACCGGCGCCCCCGCGATGCGCGAGCCGGCGCGCCGCGCCATCGCCGTCTGCGTGGCCGTTTGGGCCGTCATCGCGCTGTTTTCGCTGATCGATCTGCAGTTCGGCGGCCGCGATTATTACTCCATCACGGCCCTCGATTCCGGCATCCGCACCGGTTTCACGCACTCTATCGCGGCGACCGGCATCCCGCCGTGGAATCCCTTCTATTTTCCCGGCCACGGCGTGTTGCTTCGCTACCACTATTTTTGGATGATCCTGTGCGGCATGGTCGAGCGCGCGGGCTTCGGAGTCATCGGGGCGCGCCAGGCCTGGATCGCCAGCGTGGTCTGGTGCGGCATCGGCTTCATGGCGGTGATCGCGCTGGCGTTCCGAACGGTGTTCTACCGGGGTCCCGAAACGTTTCGGCGGCGGGCGCTCACCGGGATCGTTCTGGCCGGCGCCACCGGCCTCGATATCCTGCCGGCCATCACTGGCTGGATCATGCATTTCCAGGGTATGGAGCGCGCCGTCCAGGCCAGTATCGACTGGTGGAATCTCGGCTCGCAGGTGTGCGGTTTCGTTTCCAGCGCGTTGTGGGAGGCCCATTATCTTTCCGGACTGGTGGCGTGTATCACTGCCTTCCTCCTGCTTTGGGAGGGCGCCCGCGAACCGCGCTGGCGCGCGCGGATCTCCCACGCATTGGTGGCAGGCGTGGCGCTGGCTTCGGCGCTGGGCATGTCCATCTATGTCAGCTTTGTATTCGCGGCATTCCTGGCCGCCTGGATAACGGTCGCCATCGTTCGCAAGTGGTGGCGGGAAGTCGCGCTCTACGCCATTGCGGGAGCGGCGGCCCTGCTCTGCGCCGCGCCCTACCTCGCCGGTTTGCGCGGCCCGGCAGGGCCGGCAACGGGATCGCCGTTGGAATTTCAGGTGCGGACCTTCTCCGTGGTCACGGCGTTCTTCGAATCGGCCGGCATCCATGGCGGCTGGCGGGTTGCCCTGGCGAATCTCGCGGCGCTTCCCATCAACTACTTTCTGGAATTCGGCTTCTTTTTCGCCGCCGGCCGCCTCTGGTGGGTGCGCCGCAAACGGCCGCTCGACCGCTCCGAACTGGCCGTCTCGGTGATGCTTGCCGTCAGCCTGCTAATCTGCACGTTCGTGCGCTCCTCCGTGATCAGCAATAATGATCTCGGCTGGCGCGGCATGCTGGTCGCTCAATTCGCGGTCCTGCTCTGGTCCGTCGATGTAGTCACCGGAGCCAAAGGCGTTCTCCAACCGGATAGCCGGCGGCTGCTGGGCCTGCTGCTGTTCCTGGGATTCGCCGGCTCGGCGTATGACATCGCCTGCCTGCGCTTCTACCCGGCGCTGGCCGATCGAGGCACCGTGGCGACGATGGGCTGGATGACGCGCGACCATCGGCTGGGACCGCGAAATTTCGCCGAGCGCGAAGCCTACGAATGGGTGAACCGCAATACTCCCTCCGACACCACCATCCAGTTCAATCCGCACGTCGTGATCCAGGACACCGCGGCATTGGTCTACGCGGAACGCCAGATGGTATCGGCAGCCGATAATTGCATGACCACTTTTGGCGGCGATCCATCGGTCTGTCCCGGGATTCAGTCGGCGCTGGACGGTTTGTATACCGCTCGCGGCCAGCCCGCGCCGGAATCGATCGGCCCTGCCTGTCATGCGCTGCCGGTGGATATTTTCATCGCCAATGATACGGACGCCGTCTGGCGCGATCCGCGGAGCTGGGTTTGGAAGGAGCGGCCGGTGTTCGCGAATTCCTACGTCAGGCTTTTCGCGTGCGGCCGGCATCAGCCGTGAACCGGGAGCGTGATGGTCATTTGCAGGCCTGGATCGGCGTTTCGCGCCTGGATTTTGCCATGATGTACTTCGATTGCCCGCCGGGCGATCGAGAGTCCCAGGCCGACGCCGCCCGACGCGCGGTCGCGGTCGCTGTCCACCCGGTAGAACGCGTCGAAGAGGTGCGACAGTGCTTCTTCGGGCACGCCCGGACCAAAATCGCGCACCACAATGGACGCCGTGCCGGCCTCGCAAACCAGCGACACCTCGACCTTCGACCGATGGGGTGAATAGCGTATGGCGTTGCGCACCACATTTTCGACGGCGCGGCGGAGCAATTCCGGATCGCCTTCGACGGTCACGTTGCCGGGGTTGGAATAGACGAGGCGGCATTCGTGGGCCGCGGCTTCGATTTGCGAATCCTCCACTACCTGGCCTACCAGGTCGTCCAGCCGCACCACGTTGCGGCGCAGCGCCTGCGGATCGCCTTCGGCGCGCGTTACCTCGAGCAACTGCCCGACCAGCGAATTCAGCCGGTCCGATTCCTTCTGGATGCGATTCAGGGCCGTATCCAGGTCCTCGCCGGACCGGGCCAGCTCGACGGCCACGCCCAGGCGCGCCAGGGGCGAGCGCAGCTCGTGGGAGATATCCAGCAGCAGGCGCCGCTCGGCATCCAGCAGTGTGCCGATGCGTCCGGCCATGCGATCGAAAGCCCTCGCCAGTTGCCCTAGCTCGTCGCGGCGGGTGGACCCCGTTCGGGCCGCCAGGTCGCCCCGGCCGAATCGCTCCACGGCCTTTTGCAGCGAGCGCACGGGGCTCGTCAGGTGGTACGCCAGCCAATAGCACAGGAGCACCGCCGCCACCAGGAAGAAAAGGTGTTCAGGGGTGAGAAACCAGGTGCCGACGCTGCCGCCGGGCACTTGAAAGATGAACCAGTATTGCCCATCTTCCGATCGCCGGGCCACGGTGGTTCCTCCGATGCCGAGGAAAGCGAAAATCGGCCGCCGGTGAGCGCCGCGAATCAGCGGCGTTTCATCCTTGTGGGTCAGCAGATCGCACCCGTTCTGGTCGGCCAGGATCCCCTGCGCGTGATAGACGCGCTCGAGAGTGTCCAGGAAGGCTTCCAGTCCGGGGCGGCCGCCGGTTTCGTAGGCCGACCGCGCTTCTTCCAGCTCGAACGTAAGCAAGTGAGCGGCGGGCGATTCCAGATCGGACGCGTTGCGGCGGGCGCTTTGCGCGGCGATGAATGCCGATCCGACCAGTGTGATGGCCAGCGTGCACCAGAACCACAGCAGGATTTTGCCGAACAGCGAGTTCATTCGGCGGACATGTCCTCCGGCGAGCGGCTGAACTGGTACCCCACTCCGCGGATGGTTTTGATGAGCGATTCGCCGCGGTTGAGCTTCTTCCGCAGGTGGCTGATGTGCATGTCGATGGATCGATCGAACGGCGTCGACTTGCGGTTATAGAAGTTCTCCATCAGGGCATCGCGCGAGAGTACCCGGCCGGCGTTGCGCATCAGCATTTCCAGGATGTCGAACTCGAACGTCGTGAGCTCCAGCGGCTGACCCTCCGCCAGCACCTCGCGTGTTCCGGGGTCGAGCACGACGCCGTTCACCTCCAGCCGTGCGCCCTCGGCTTCGGGACGCGGCTCGTAGCGTCTGAGGATGGCGCGAATGCGCGCAGAGAGCTCGCGCGGGTTGAACGGCTTGGGCAGATAGTCGTCGGCGCCGAGCTCGAGCCCGATGATCCGGTCCACGTCTTCGCCCCGCGCCGTGAGCATCAGCACGGGAATTTTGCTTCGCTGCCGCAGCCGGCGCAGGATCTCGAACCCATCGATGCCGGGAAGCATCACGTCGAGCACCACCAGGTCGACATCGGCACGCAGCGCGTGTTCCAGTCCGGCGTTGCCTTCGTGCTCGCAGGCGACGGAAAACCCCTCGCGCTTCAGGAATTCCGTCAGCAGCGAACAAAGTTCGGAATCGTCGTCCACCAGCAGGATGTTCACGGCTTGACAGTAGCACAAGCGCGAACGTCTGGAGTTCGCCCAATGCAACCGTGGCGCGGGCACTCGTGCCTGCAGCGCCGAGACTCTTCTCGGCGCTTGTGGCCGCCAGCAAGCATGGGCGCACCACGGCACGTACCGCCCAATGTTCCGTTATTCTGGAGGCGATCCTTAACGTCCGGCTGTGCCGGGGATTACCCGAGTACAACCGGATGGGCCATCTACTTCTTTTTAGGGCTGAGGTCCCATTGAATGGTCGTGCCGAGTATCGTGAACACCGGGCCGAAGTTGAATTCTCCGCCTCCGGGGCCGTACAGATTCCATTGCCCCAGCGCCTGGACGCCCGCCTGCGAGTAGATGTTCCATTTGTCATCGATGATGTCGAACGAAATCTGTGCTCCAAGCTGGGCGCCGAATGCCAGGCTGGTGGGAGAAAAGTTCGAGATCGCCAGCACCTGGCCGTACAGCGCCGTATGAAATCGGCCTCTCCGGTAGGGGTCGGCGTAGGTGACGCTGCCCTGAAGCTGCAGCGTGTAGTGTGGATCGGTCGGGCTGTTGGTGGTATTCACGCTCGGCTGCCCGGCGATTCCGAACTCCCAGTGCGGACCTTCCGAAGCCGTCCGGTACACGAATCCCAACGCCACCTGGCCTTGCAGGATGGAGGGGCCGCTCCCCGAGCCGGTGCTGAAAAATGGCGGCGGTGTGATCCCGAGGGCGGGCTGCGCCTGAAACAGCCAGCTTTTCTTGTTGGCGGGGGAGGAACTCGGGGCCGGCTGCGGCGCGGGTGGGGGCGTCGGCGCTGGTTTTGGAGGCGTAGGCTTCGGCGGCGGAGTCGGTCCAGGACTCGGGCTGGGATTCGCGTTGCGTGTCACCGACCCATGGACAACGAGCACACGCATTGCCAGCGCCTTGCGCGTTTCATCTCCCACTTTGCCATCCACCAGTTTCAACTGGTAGTCTTTTTGAAATCGCTCCACGGCTGCTTTGGTGCGTTTGCCGAAAATGCCGGTCTGGGTCTCCAACGGAATCGCATTATGGCCGTCCACCAGAACTACCTGCCCGGCTAGCGCGGCATTCAAATTCCGTTGCAGCCGCCGCACTTCTTCTCCGCGGCTTCCTATCAATAAAAGCTCTGCCATATCCCCTCTCTCCTGCGAAAATTCTAAACTTCTCGAGTCCAACGGGCAAGCTGATTTCCGCGCGCTTGCTCTCTAGTATGGTGACGGCAAAGGCGTTACCGTTTCACCAACCGCTTGCGAAGTAGTACTGTAACCTGCCGCCGGGCAGGCGCGAAATCCGCCATGTCCGCATGCCAGTGAGACTGTCTACTAATTGGACAGCCCGAAAAATAAACGATGTGGAGAACCTAACCGGGGCTTCCACTAGACGTCCATATGGAGTAGAATCGCGGAGGCTATGCCCAAAAGGGAAAAGGCGGAGGGCGACCTGCTCCAGGGAACCCTCGACATGTTGATTCTGCAGACCCTCCTGGTGGGCCCGGCCCACGGCCACGCCATCGCCCACGCCATCGAGCGGCGCTCCGACGAGATCCTCCAGGTGGAGCACGGCTCGCTCTATCCGGCGCTCTACCGTCTGGAAGATCGCGGCTGGATCGCCTCGTTCCAAGGTACGTCCGAGAACAATCGCAAGGCCCGGTACTACCGCCTCACTCCCGCCGGACGCCGCCGGCTCGAAGCGGAGACATCGCGATGGCAGCGGCTGGTTTCCGGGATCAGCCGCGTGCTGCGGCCGGCCGAGGAGTAAGCGGATGAGCTGGCGCCGGTACTTCCGCCGCGGACGCCTGGACGCGCGGATCGCCCGCGACGCCGAATTCTATATCGATCAGGAAACCGAAGACAACATCGGCCGCGGCATGTCTCCACGTGACGCGCGCGCCGCGGCCATGCGCAAATTCGGTAACCGCACCCTGATCCGGGAGGAGGTCTATCGTATGAACACCGTCGCCATTGTGGAATCCGCCTGGCAGGATTTGCGCTATGCCTGCCGAGGCATCCGCCAGAACCCCGGATTCGCGGCCGCCGCCGTGCTCACTCTGGCGCTGGGCATCGGCGGCAATACCGCCATCTTCACCGTGGTCCGCTCGGTCATTCTCAAGCCGCTGGATTATCCGCACCCCGATCGGCTGGTAAAGATCGCCGAATCCGATCCGGACACGCCGGTTCCGGAGACGATCGATTTCACCACCGCCTGGGATCTGCGCGCCGCCAGCCGGTCTTTCGAGAACCTGTCATTGTTCCACTATTCGTCGGTGGTGCTGGCGAGCCAGGAAAACCCCGAAGTGATCGCGGGCATGAGAATCAACGCCGACTACTTCCAAACCCTCGGCATCCGCATGCAGCTTGGACGCGATTTCACTCCCGGGGAAGATCTTCCGAAGACACGCTACGAGGTGATCCTGGCGCACGGTATCTGGATGCGGCGCTTTGGCGGCGACCCGAAAATCGTCGGCCGCGATCTTCGCCTGAATACCTCGTCGTTTCGCGTGGTGGGAGTGCTGCCTGCATCCTACCGGCCCGTCAAGGACGATGCGGAAGTGTATCTCCCGCTGGGTTATGACTTGGGACTGCCGGAGGCTTGCCGCGGCTGCCAGCACCTGCAGGCCATCGGGCGTTTGCGGCCCGGTATTTCGGTGGAGCGGGCGCAAACCGAACTTGCGGCGCTAATGGCCCATATCGTCAGCACTCACCCGCAGGACTATTCCGACCGGCAGATGGTAACGGTGCAGCCGCTGCGTGAGTTTCTGGTGGGCCGCGTGAGCAAGGCCATGTGGGTGCTCCTGGGCGGCGTTGGATTCGTCCTGCTCATCGCCTGCGCCAACGTGGCCAACCTGGTGCTGGCGCGCGCCACCCGCCGTTCACGCGAGATGGCGCTGCGCACCGCGCTCGGCGCCGGACGTTCGCGCATCGTGCGCCAACTGCTGGCCGAGTATCTGCTGTTGGCCGCCGGCGGAGGCGCGGCCGGGTTGCTCCTGGCGTGGCGCGGGACCGCCGCGCTCGCCGCCTTTGCCGCCACACAGCTTCCGCGCGCCGACGAAATTCATATGGATGGCCCGGTGCTGGCCTTCACCCTGTTTACGACCGTTCTCACCGTGCTCCTGTTCGGCGCCGCGCCCGCCTTGAAGACCGCCTGCGCCGATTGTTCGGCGGCGCTGCAGGAGATGGGCCGTGCTTCCGAGGGCCGGTCGCACCACGCACTGCGCGATGTTCTGGTTGCTGTCGAACTGGCGCTGGCGTTCGTGCTGGTGATGGGCGCGGGGCTCCTTGGCCGCAGCTTTCTCCACTTGATGGCCGTCAATCCCGGCTACGACCCGCACAACGTGCTCACCTGCGGCGTCTACGTCTACGGTCCGCGGTACAAAGAGGCCCAAGCCGAGATCAGTTTCTACGAACAGGCCATGACGCGCCTGCGCGCCGTTCCCGGAGTAGAGAGCGCCGCCATGGTGAGCACGCTGCCGCTCTTCAGCTTCGACCGGCGCGGATTCCACATCCAGGACCGGCCGCTGGCCAACAACGACTCCGAAGCCGCCTCCGTCGACACCTATTCCATCTCCCCCGATTACTTCCACGTAATGCGCATCCCCATCAGGCGCGGACGCGCTTTCACCGGCTACGATCGCAAGGGCTCGCCCCTCGTGGCCGTCATCAGCGAATCCTGCGCGCGCATTCAATTTCCCGGCCGCGACGCCCTCGGTAAACACATTCAACTTGGCGGCCGCTTCGAAGACCGCCCCTGGTTCGAGATTGTCGGCATTGCCGGCGATATCCGCCAATATGCCCTCGACCGGCCGCCCGATATGGAGGCGTATATTCCGCTGGCGCAGGACAACAGTTTCGGCTACAACCTGGTGGTGCGCACAACGCTCGACCCGGCGCGGCTGGAGGGCGCCACGCGCGCGGCTTTCCTGGAAGTGGATAAGACGCAGCCGCTTTACAGAATGCAACCCATGGAGCAATACGTGGCCGAGTCCCTGGCCACACGGACCTTCACGCTCGTGCTGCTGGCGCTGTTCGGCGGGCTGGCGATTCTGCTGGCGGCCATCGGCATTTACGGCGTGATTTCGTATTCCGTGGCGCTGCGCACGCGCGAGGTCGGCATTCGCATGGCGATCGGCGCGGGCCGCGGCGACGTGCTGCGAATGATGCTCCGCCATAGCCTGCTGCTGATTGTCGCGGGCCTGGCCGCGGGGTTTGTGGTGGCGCTGGGCGTTACACGGTTTCTCGGGACGCTGCTCTTCGCAGTTCATCCGGCGGACCTGATGACCTCGTCCGCGGTCGCCGCGATCCTGGCGGGAATTGCCCTGCTTGCAAGCTACCTGCCGGCGCTGCGGGCTACGCGAATCGATCCGGTAGCGGCGCTGCGTATGGGGTGATTCGCCAGGCCGCGCCGGGGCCCTTTCTCAATACGCGACTCGCAGGCCGTTTAAGAACTCCATGAAGTCGTGATCGTAATCGTTCACCAGGTTGCGCGCGGTGAACAGCAACACCTGGATCGTGCCGGCCTGCCCGCCGTAATAATATCCGTAATACGTCACCGGGATGCGATTGACCGTGGCTTCCACCACCTGGAACCACACGTCCACCCCGCCTACGCGGCGCATCTGCTTCAGCGTCATGCGCGCGTAAGGATCTTCCTTCTTGATGTTGTTGAGCGCGATATCGGCGATGGTGTCGGTGGGGATGCCGGTGCGCTCGGCGATCACCACGACGTAGCCGTCGCCCTTGGCGTGGGTGAATTCGAAGCGCGTGGGATCGTTGGTCGGTTTCTGCTTCCACTTCTGCCCGTCGTAGCGAATGCTCATCTTGCCGTCCAGAAGGTTCAGAACCGCCGAACCCGGAGGGTAGCCGGGCGGAGAAGAAGACGTATTGGCCGGACGGTCGTTGGATGGCGGAGGCGCGCCCCCGGAAGAACCGCCGGCGTCGACTACTACTTTCGTGAAGGCCGGGATGGCTTCCCGGAATCCCTTGATGAAGGTCTCGATGGTATTCTGCGTGACGCCCCCGGCGAACTCCAGATCCGATTCCAGCGTCGCGCCGCCATCGGTATCCATGTAGGCGCGCGTGAAGCGGTGGGTCCGATTCCATTCGTTCATCAAGGCCGCGCTCACCCGGTCGGAAAGGGCCAGTTGCAGCTCCATAAACGACATGTGGCTGTCGAGGCTGACCTTGTAGCTGGCTAACTGGAAGTAGAAAACCGTGGAATTATCGCCGGGCTTGTCCGTGACCTCGAACCCCATCGCCTGCAGGATGGTCCTCACCTTCGCCGGAGGAACCTGCGTCATCACCTCGCTGCCCAGCACCGCCATCTGCGCCTGAGCGACCGAGACCATAATCAACACCGCGAATGTGGTGCGGAATTTCATGGCCACCTTCCTGAGTCATGATACTGCGATCGGCTGTCAGCCGCCAGTCGCCAGCCGTCCGTGTCAGCCGTCCGCTGCTCGCGGCCTCTACTGAATCACCAGGTCGGCGCGCCGGAATGCGAATTTCCGGCCGGCCTCGTCGACGACGTTGAGTTGGCAGACGTAACTGCCGGGCGCGAGCCCTCGCAGCGGGACTTGCAGTTGTACCGGTGTGGCGTTGGGGCGGCTGGACACCTGCTGCGTGGCCGTCACCGGAGCGCCTTCGAAGGCTTTCAGGCCCTTCTGGTTGAACAGACTCATGCTGACGGCCACGCGGCTGCTCCCCGGCTTGGCGGGATCGGAAAGCGCGTCATAAACGTCAAAGGCCACATACATCGTCTGGCTCCGGCGGAAGACCTTGGTGATGCTGGGGATGATCTTTTCGTTGCCGAGAATCAGGGGGTCGGCGTCGTTGGTTTTCTGATTGGAGCGCTCGGCGGCGCCCACGGCCGCTTTCAGCGCCTCCTTTTGATTGCTCCAGATCACCGAGCTGGTCTTGAGCGCCATGGAATCGGCGGCCAGATCGGGAATCGTGAACCTGGCGTCGAACGTGCCCATTTTCCCCGATTGGCCCTCGCGGACCAGAAACCGAAGGCGGTAGCGGCCCGGTGCGAGCGTGAAACCGGCATCGTAGTGGAAACTCCGGTTGGCCAGGGTCTCTTTGCCGGCGGCGTCCAGGTGGACTTTGATGTTGTCGCGCACATACCCGACCTGCGCTTTGCGTTCGTTCAGAACATTTCCGATGAAATCAAATTCCGTTTCGCCGCCGCCCTTGAGGTCTTTCAGGCCGATGAGCGATCCCGGCACCTTGACCGACACCGGCACGAAATACGCCGTCGGCGAGATGCGGAAGTAATCGATTTCCAGCGCCAGCGGGATATCGGTCACCGGATCGGGGGCCGAAAGCGCTTCCTGCAACTTCATCTCTTTGTCGGTGGCGGAGAACTTACCCCATACTTTGTCCGCATAATAACCCGGGCGGGCTTCGATCTTGGCGGTGGTGCTCGCGTTGTTCAGCTTCACCGTGATCTTGCGATACCGGCCGTCCATCGCCTGGTTGGTCGGGTAGTAGCCGAGAATGTAATAGCTGCGGAAATCCTGCTGTGCCTGGACGATTCCCAACGAAAGGTCGTTGCTATCGAGGAATGCTTTGCCGCCGGTATCCGCCGCCAGGCTCACCAGCGTCTCCTGCGAGCCGTTGATGCCGGCGCGCTGCGAGTTGTAAACCGAGCCGCTATAAATTCCGCTGCCGCGCGAGGCCGCGCTCGATGCCGCGCCGCCCGGAGGGTCGCCCATCAGGCCGCGGGCGTCGATCGGCCAGATGGAAACATTCGCCTTCACCGCGGCGTTGATCGATGCTTCCAGTTGCGCCTGGTTGTCGATGCCGGTCTTCGATATGCCGCCCGTGATATAGATCATGATCTTCTTTTCCGGGAGCGTGGCCAGCTTTTTTACGGCGTCTTCGATGGCCGCCAGCTTGCGGTCGGTGTTGAAGATGTTGAATTCGGTTTCGTCCGCGACAAAGGCCGCGCCGGTGTCTTCGCTGGTGTCATCGCCGGTATCGGCCAGGGCCGCGAGGTCGGTCTGGTCGCCGATCGGAAGGTTCTCGATGACGCGCTTCAATTGATCGCGATCGGCCGTGAAATCGCTCTTCACCTGGACGGTAGTCGTGAACAGCAGAACCGCCACCATATCCGACGCGGTCATCTGCTTGTCCAGAAATTTCAGCGCCGAATCCTGCGCCCGCAGCTCGTCGGGAATCGCCATGTTGGAGAAATCGAAAAACAGCACCATCAGCCGCTTGTCGTGGTACTGGATTTTTCCGGCGCCCTGCGTGGTGATTGCGGTCTTGGGATCTTCCGGCAGCTCTTTCTGATCCTCCAGGGTCGGCGCTTCCGGCGGCGGCGCCGGATCCATGGCGAGCTTCTGATGCTCGAAAACCGAGACCTTCTGCGGCTTGCCGTCTTCCAGGATGGTGAAGTCGTTCTGCGTCAGATTGTCGATGATGTTGCCCGCCTTGTCCCGCACCGTTACATCCACCACCACGAGATTGGTCGTGGTGGTGTACGAGGGCACACTGCCGGCGGCGGGCTGCGCCGGCTTGGCGGGCGGCTGCGGTTGCTGCGCCAGCGCCGTTGCCGCCAGGAGAATCGCGAATACTGTCGGGCGCGACTGCATCAGAAACTGAACCTCGTGAATAGCGTAACAGTCCGTGTCGGTGACGCCGCCGTCGGCAGCCCGTAGAACTGCGACCCCACTGTCGTGCCGAACCCGGTGATTTGCACGTGATTCAAGACGTTGTTGGCCGAAAGGCGCAGCGTGATGGTGCGGCGGCTTTCCCCCAGCCTCCACGCGCGCTGCAGATTGGCGCCCGCGGTGAATACGGTGGGGCCGGTGATGGTGTCGCGGCCGGCATCGCCATAAGTTCCGGGCGCCGGGGTCGTAAAGGCCGCCAGGTCGAAATATGGATTCGAGCCGCCCACGACCGGCAGGCCCGTGGCTTCGGCCCGCAACTGCCCATTGATGGCGTGCGTCACCGACGAGCCCGCAATCAGCGCCGTCAGCGGCGTGCCGCTATGCAGGTTGAACGTGCCCGCCAGCGTCCACCCGCGGAGAATCTTCGCTTCCCAGGTTTCGTTGCGCCAGAAACCGTGCAATCCCACCGGCGCCGATAGCTGGTAGTTCACCGTCAGGCTGTGGCGCTGGTTGAACGACGAAAGCCCGCGATCCGCGTCGAAATCCAGCGGATTCTGGATGAGCGTCCCGCTGGTGGCGGAGGTGAAGCTGGTGGCGTCGTCGATCGATTTCGAAAACGTGTACAGCACCATCGCGCCCATGCCCCGCGAGAACCGCCGCGTGAGCCGGACTTGTCCGGCGTGGTAGATCGAACTGGCGCCATTGGTGGCGTAATCGAAGCCGGTGGCCTGAATGCCCGACGGAATCGATGTCGCGGTAGAGGCCAGAATCGCCACGCCCGGCGGCACCGCCAGCGGCGCATATTCCATGTCGAGGCCGGTGCCTTTGGTGCCGATGTACTCGACTTCCACCAGCAGGTTCGAAGGCAGCGTCTGCTGCAGCGCGATCGCCCAGGTTTGGGCATACGCCAGCTTCCAGTTCTTCTCGATGGCGAACGTGTTGGTAATGGCGTTGGGCGTGGTTGGGAAGCCGTCGGCCAGGGTCAGCGGATCGGCCAGGCTGGTGCTCAGGGTGCCGCTGGTCGCCCAGGGCGGCTGCGTGGCCAGTTTCGACGCCACCGCCGGATATCCCTGGCCGGTATAGAAAATGCTGTATCCGCCGCGAATGATGCGGTTATGCTTCTGCGATGGCCTCCACGCAAAACCGATCCGCGGCGAAACGTTGTTGGGATCGCCGTTGACCAGCGCCGCCGGCCAGCCAGGCGCTCCGGGCGTTACCACCTGCACGTTGGCGAAGCCCGGCGTGATCGCGAGATTCGCCAGGTGCCCGTAGAGTTCCGTATACGGGGAAAAATATTCGTAGCGGACGCCCAGATTCAGCGTAAGTCCGGAGGATACGCGCCAATCGTCCACCACGGAAGCGTTGGCCGCCCAGCCGCGAAAATAGTTGTTGGAATTGCCGATCCGCAGCGAGCTGGTCTGCGGATACCCCAGCAGGAAATCGGCGAAGTCGAATCCCGTGCCCGCCACCACCTTGCCGTCCGCATCCACCTCGCTCGTCAGCAGCCCGCCGAAGGTGAACCCGCCGCGAGAATTGGCGAGCGATAGCGTGTTGTTCTGCATCCGGCGATATCCCATGCCGAAACTCAAATTGTGCGAGCGCCGCGCGACATAGGTCACCGTGTCGGTGAAACTGGTGGTCTGGCTTCGGTTCGAGCTGGCCGACGCATCGCCCAATCCGGTGAAATTGGTGAAGCTGAGATTGGGCGGACCATAATCGATCGGGGACTGGTCGGTGCCGTTGATGCCCAGTTCGCCCTCGATATTCGTGCCGAAGGCGAAGAACGGCGTCGCGCGGCTGATGTTGCGGCTGAAAGCCAGGTTCGCGCTGTTGTTGAATCTCGGCTTGAAGATGTGCCGCCAGCCCAGCTGCGTGCTCAACCCGTAGCCGTTGGTGCCGTCGTTGAACCCAAAAATGTTGTTCCGGCTTTCAGAAGTGCTCAACTGGTATTGCTGGTTGAGCGTCAGCGTGTCTTTGGTGGTGATGGGACCGCTCAGCCGGAGCCCGATGGATTTCATCGTGCTGGGGCTGGCGACCGCCACCGAGTAGTTCTGGATCAGGCCGGCATAGATCTGCGGCGGATAATAATTCAGCAAACTCAGCGCGATCGGGTTGATCCGGCTGGCCGGAATGAGATCGCCGGGGAACGGCGTCTGGTTGGTGGTGCCGCTGAGCGGATCGAAGATTGTCACCGGCTTGCCGCCCTGCAGGGCGGTGGCGAAGTCGCCGGCTCGTTCGTCGGGTGTCGGCACTTCAGCCGAGATATTCGCCGCACTCTGCGTGTGCATGTAGGTCAGGTTCAGGTAGACGAACCAGTTCTTTTTGGCATCGATCAGATGTGGAATCTGCAGCGGCCCGCCGATATTGCCGGCGATGTTCTCGCGCATGGAAGATGGCTTCGGCAGGTGATTGCCGTTGAGGGCGAACGGCGCCGCGTTCAAATCGGAATCGAGAATCGTGGCGGCGATCGATCCCTGGTACGGCGCCTGTTGGCTGCGGCGCCGGTTTCCGAATGCGGCGAACTGGCCATTGAACGGACCTCGGCCGCGTCCAGCCGGCCCGCCGCGGCCCCCGCCTCCACCGCCCCCGCGTCCGCCACGACCACCGCCGCCACCGCCGCCACCGGGACCGCCGCCGGGTCCGCCCCGGCCGCCGGGCGCGCCCAGGCCGCCTCCGGTGTCGGCGCCGAATCCGCCAAGAGCGCCGGCCGCGCCGAACCCGCCCATACCCAGTCCATCGTTGCTGCCGAATCCCGCTCCCGCCAGGCTCGATCCGAGCATATCCAGGCTGTTTCCCGGCCCGCCGGGACCGCCCCGTCCGGCCTGTGCGCGAAGGCGGGCCATGTCGTCGGACGCCGCGCCCAGACCGCCCGAGACGCTGCCCACGATCGTGAAGTCGGAATTGGCGCCGCTGTCTCCCGCCGCGCCGGCCATATCGCCGCTGGCCGCCAGGTCCTGCAGGCCCTGCTCCGTGGCGCTGACGTTAACGTTCTGGAAGGCTGGTTGATTCGGACCGCGTCCTCCACGCGCGAATTGCCCCTGACCGCGGCCTTGACCGCCTTGGCCTCCCGCCCCGCGCCCCATTCCTCCACGACGTCCCCCGCCCGCCGGAGTGGACTGCGTCGTCGAGGTTGGCGGAGTTGTGGCGGCCGTAGAAGGAGTGGCCGGTTTGCCTTCCTCTCCCGGCTTGACCGGATTGCTGGCCGAACCGGGTTCGCCTTCACGCGGCATTTCGAGCGTCCACTCGCGGCCCGAATCCTGATTCGAAATGGTGACTTCTTTGCTTATCGGACGGAAACCGAACGAAGTGATCTCGATGGTCCAGACGCCCGGCGTGAGATCCAGCGAATAACGGCCGTCGGCATCCGTGTAGGCGACCACTTTAGCGCCGCCCTGGCGCGCCGTCACCGTGGCGCCCGGGATCAATTGGTCGGCGGCCCTGACGGAGCCGCTGAACTGAGTGGCCGGCAGCAGGCTGGAACCCAGCAAAATGGCGGGAAGGAGGTAAATGCGCGTCACGGCATCCTATGCTTCTGTTTTCTTCTCGAAGCCCTTAAGTTCCCTTTATTTTCAAGGCGATTGCGGCGTTCTGCGTAACTAATAGAAGATGATTTCCCGCGCCGGGATGTTACAGGCCGGCTGCCATCGAAGATCGATGGATGCGAGCTTGGTAGGGTGTATAGTATGGCCTTTCGGCTCGGGATCGACTATAAGCCGCGCGGGGATCAGGAAAACGCCATCGCGGAGCTGATTCGCGGCGTCCGCGACGCAGAGCAGCACCAGGTTTTATTGGGCGTGACGGGATCGGGCAAGACTTTTACCATGGCCAAGGTCATCGAAGCCATGGGGCGGCCGACCCTCGTGATGGCCCACAACAAAACCCTCGCCGCCCAGCTTTATCACGAATTCAAAACCTTCTTCCCCGACAATGCGGTCGAATACTTCGTCAGCTACTACGATTACTACCAGCCGGAAGCCTACATTCCGTCCAGCGATGTGTATATCGAAAAGGAAGCCACCATCAACGACGAGTTGGACAAGCTGCGGCTCTCCGCCACCAAATCGCTGTTCGAGCGCCGCGATTGCGTGATCGTCGCCAGCGTCAGTTGCATCTATGGCCTGGGCTCCCCGGAAGCTTACTACGGCATGCTGCTCATGCTGGAAAAGGGCCAGAAGATTTCCCGCAACCAGATCCTGACCCGCCTGGTCGAGATCCTTTACGACCGCAACGACAGCTCCTTCCAGCGCGGCACCTTTCGCGTGCGCGGCGACGTGATCGAGGTGTATCCGACCTATGACGACGACGCCTACCGCATCGAGTTGTGGGGCGACGAAATCGAGAGCCTTTCACGCATCGACCCGCTGTTGGGCCAGGTCAAGCAGACCTACGTGCGGCTGCCGATCTACCCCAAGACGCACTACGTCATGAGCCAGGAAACCAAGGAAACCGCCATGGACAGCATCCGCGTGGAGCTGGACTGGTGGAAAAAGGAGCTGGAGAAGCAGGGCAAGCTGATCGAAGCGCAGCGTCTCTACCAGCGCACCATGTTCGACCTGGAGATGATGAAGGAGATCGGCTACTGTCACGGCATCGAAAACTATTCGCGCCATTTCTCGGGTAGATTGCCGGGCGAGGCGCCTCCCACGCTGCTGGATTACCTGCCGCACGATGCCCTGATGTTTCTCGACGAGAGCCACCAGACCGTTCCCCAACTGCATGGCATGTACCACGGCGACCGGTCGCGCAAGGAAGTCCTGGTGTCGCATGGATTCCGCCTGCCGAGCGCGCTGGACAACCGGCCGCTCACCTTCGAGGAGTTCGAACACCGCGTCAACCAGGTGGTCTATGTCTCGGCGACGCCCGGTCCGTACGAGCTGACGAAATCGAATGGCGTGGTGGTGGAGCAGATCATCCGCCCTACGGGATTGGTCGATCCCAGCGTGGAAATCCGCCCGGTAAAGGGCCAGGTGGACGACCTGCTGGGCGAGATCCGCAAGCGCGCGGATGCCGATCAGCGTGTGCTGGTGACCACCCTGACCAAGCGCATGGCCGAGGATCTGTCCGAGTATTATTCCGAAGTCGGCGTGAAGTGCAACTATCTGCATTCGGAAGTCACCACCTTCGACCGCATCAGGATTCTGCGCGATTTGCGGCGCGGCGAATTCGACGTGCTCGTCGGAATCAACCTGCTGCGCGAAGGCCTGGACCTGCCGGAAGTATCATTGGTCGCCATTCTGGATGCCGACAAAGAAGGATTTCTGCGGTCGCAGGGCTCGCTCTTGCAGACCATCGGCCGCGCGGCGCGGCATGTGGAAGGCCACGCGATTCTTTACGCCGACGTCGTCACCGACAGCATGCGCAAAGCGCTCGACGAGACCAACCGCCGCCGGCGGACGCAGGTCGAGTACAACGAGCGCAATGGGATTGTCCCGCAATCCATCGTCAAGCCGATCGATATGAGCCTGGTGGCAGTCGCCGAGGGCGATTACGTCACGGTCCCGATCGAGGAGGACGAAGAAGTGGACAATCTTACGGCGGAGCAGCGGCTCCGCTACCTGGCCGAGCTCGAGGAGAGGATGCGCGAGGCCGCCAGAAAGTTCGAATTCGAGAAGGCGGCCCAGTTGCGCGACCGGATCAAGACGCTGAAAGAACCGCAGCCCTCCGGAGTGTAATCGCGAGCCGCGAGCCCGATTCACTGCAGCTTGATATTGTCGAGCAGCAGATCGAACTTTCCGGGTTTTGGGCCGGCCGCCCAGATGATGGCTTCGATATCGCTCCCGTCGAGGTCCCCGAAGCTCTGGAACGTGAAGGTGAATTGCTTCCACTCCGGCCCCGCCGAGAAGTTTTGCGAGGCCGGCCGGTATCCCAGGTGCTTCGACATCACCATCAACTGGTAAGTGCCGCCGCCCTTCGCCCAGAAGGAAATCGATTTTCGCGAAGCGAGATTGGCCGGCTCCATGGGCTGCGCGCCGGCGAAGAACATCGCCCCGGCCCAAGGAAACGCGAAGCCTTCCAGAACTTCTCCGCTGACTCGCAGCGCGCCTTTGCTTCCCTCGGCTCCGCCGGGTACGACCTCGATTTTGGCCACGGATTTGCCGCCCGCGATGGCGTCGGTGGAAGTCGCCCAGCCGGCGCCGAATCGGGCTCGCGGGGCGCCGTCTTCTTCGAAATCGCTGATCCAGCCCGACTCGGATCCCGCCGGCGCCGAGGAGTTCTTTTGCACCGCCTGTTCCTCGAACTGCTTGGCCACCGACGCCTTCCACGCGGTCCGGTCGATTTCATGGCCCGCCTTCCAGACGGCTACGATGTCGCGTGTGTTGCGTATGTCCGTGGTCGGGTCGCCCGAAACCAGCACCAGATCGGCGCGCTTCCCGGGTGCGATTACGCCGCGGTCGTTCAGGTGAAATGCCTCCGCGGGAGCGGCGGTGGCCGCGTGCAGGGCTTCGATCGGGGTCAGACCGGCGCGGACCAGCAGCTCCATCTCGCCGTGTAGGCTCGCGCCCTGCGTCGTTCCCGGATTCCCCGCGTCGGTGCCGGCGAGGATGGGCACATGCGCGGCCTCCAGCTGGCGGACGGCTTCCGCCGCGCCGTCGCAGCTGATCTTGGTTGCGAAACCGAAGCCGGCCTTCATGGCCGAAATCTCGTTCGGCGCGAGATAGGGCTTAAGCCGGGCGTCATCCGCCAGTTGTCCGTCGAATGGCGTTCCGCAGATGGCGTTCAAAACCGTAAGCGTGGGCACCACGAACACATGATGGGACGCGGCCAGTTTGCCGAAATCCGGCGCCGAAGCCGGACCCACGAAAAGATGCGCCAGGCCATCCGCGCCGGCGTCGATGGCGTCGATCGCCTGCTGCAGCGAGCCGATATGCACCACCAGCAGCTTGCCGCGCTTGTGGGCCGCGGCGGCAATCGCCCGCAGCGTGTCCTTGGTGAGCGTAGGCGTCGCTCTCCCGCCGCCGTACTCGAGGGCATCGTCGTAGATGGCCTTGATGTAATCCGAACCCTCGGCGATGCGCGCATCCACCCAGGCCTGGGCCTCTTCCGGCCGCGTGATGGTCGGGACTTTCAATCCGTATTCCGTCCCGTGGCCGCCCGGCACAGTCGCCAGGTATCCGGCCGAGCGCAGATCGGCATAGCCCAGCAGCTTTCCGTCGCGCTGCTGGGCGCGGATGGAGGCATCGGTAGCGGGGTCGGAGAACATGTCGAGATCGGTGGTGACGCCGAAAACCGGCGCCTGCTCGAGCGAGGCCGCGGTGATGGTGTGAGTATGGGAATCAATAAGTCCGGGCAGCAGGGTTTTGCCGGTTCCATCGATCCTCCTGGCGCCCGCCGGCGCCGAAACTCCCGGCCCGACGGAGCGGATCACGTCCGATTCCACCAGCACATCGGTGTTCTCGACGACACGATTGCCGTCGAACACGCGGACGTGTTGAATGAGCACGGATGGTTGAGCCATGGCCGTCAATGAGGCCGCCAGCAGGCAAGCGAGCAGAGCGAAATTTGCGCGGTGCATCGATGTTCTCCTCTTCATATAGAGCCTCGCATCAAGCCTCGAGGCGCGTTAGTGCCAAGTGTCAGGAAGGCGTAATGACAAATGTCATCACGGCCGTTGAAACATGGATATTCCAGCGATTCCCGCGGCGCCGGAGTCGATGCACAGCCGCGCGTTTTCACTCGTAACCCCGCCCAGAGCCAGCACCGGAATGCGGACCGCGCGGGCTGCTGCTCGCAGTTCCTCCAAACCTCGAGGCGCCCCGTACCGGGCTTTCGAAGGCGTGGGGAAAACCGGGCCGAAGACCACCAAATCGGCGCCTTCCGCTTCCGCCGATCGGACCTCGGCCACCGAGTGCGTGGACACGCCGATGACAAATCCGGCCGGCACGATCGGGCGCAGAACGGAAGGGGCGACCGACCCGGCCGGCAGATGAACTCCGCCGGCGCCCGCCGCCAGCGCGATATCGGCCCGGCTGTTTACCAGGATGCGCGCGGCGTGCGGATTCTCCAGCGCGAGCACGCGGCGCGCCAGCTCCAGGCAGTCGCGCGCCGTAAGATCCTTTTCGCGAATCTGTACCAAGTCGACTCCCTCGTGGAGTGCCCGGGCGACGAAATCGATCAGCCGTCCGATGCCGCCGGCGGCATGGCGATCCGTGATGTAGCAGCGGAGAATTTTCAATGGCGGGTCTGGTGGCCCGAGGCTTCCCACCGATCCACCAGCAAATCCAGCAGGCTCGCCCATGCGCCGGCCGAAGGCGTTTCCAGATCGCGGAACAGAGCGATGTATTCGGGCCTCTTCAAACCCATCGCGGCAAACGCCAGAAACGCATAGGCGTCGGTTTGGTAGGCGGCGATCTGCTCCTTCCGCCACCGGGCGGGTTCTTTCATCACGGGCGCCAGGTAATCGATCACGGTGGCCAGAGTCGCCCCGTCTTTGGTGTGAACTCCCCACAGGTCCACGCCATTCACCTGCGCGATGCGGCAAATGGTGGCGTACGCTTCCGCGTTGAAGGACGAATACGAAACGGACTTGGTGCGGGCTTCTTCACGCGGCGCGCTGCCGTCCTTGCGGATCTGCGAGGGGAAAAGAGTATTGCGGTAATAATCGAACGCCATTTGCCCGGTCGCGGTATCTTCCAGGAAACTGGCCACGGAGGCTACCTGCGCCGTCCACCACGACGCATGGTAGTTCCCGCTGTGCTTCTCGTCGCCGCCGCGGCGGCTGTGAATCAGCCAGTTCAGGTATTCGGCGAACCACTCGTGCACCGCCTTCTGGTCCCTCTCGTCCCAGGCTCCGGTGTTCGAGAGGAACTCCATTCCTTGAATCGCCTGGATGAAAACACGGCCGTCGAGAACCCCCGCGCCGCGTCCGCTGTCGGAACCGCGAATGGCCTGTGAGTACTCCAGGTTCGGATTCATGCGCGTTTGCGGATTGACGAACCAGGTGTGGATCACCAGTGCCGCGCGGCGGGCGTATCGCGGATCGTCGAGCAGGTAAGCGGCGGCGCCCAGCGACAGGACCGCCTCGCACATGGCATTCATGGCGGTTTTATTGGCCAGGAAGCGGCCTGGATTGGTCAAACCGTCTTTCCGCACATAAGGACCGGTGGGATTCGCCGGATCCGGCCACCAATAGGAAGCTTCGCTGTAGTAATCGTGTACGTCGAGATCGAGATCCTTGGGACGGTCGGAGGTAATGGTCCAGGGGCCTTCGCGAAGATGCCGTTCCGCATCGGCCCGCAGGTTGTGCACGGACTCGATGGTCCAGGCTTCTTTGCGAAGAATCGCCGAGTGAATCGCTTCGGCCTCATCGTCGGAGACCAGAGTCACCGGGTTGCCTGCCCCGTAGGCGCACGTAGCTCCAAGCAGCAGAAACGCGATGGACAATCTCACCGTATCTGCAATTGTATCGGATTGCGTCCGCGGCATCCGCCGCGGGCCCGCAGACTCTATGGTCTTTCCGCGGCGGCGGGGACGGAACCGGCCGGGGACGTCGACCGTCTCCGCTTCCACGACGGGAGCGGCCACGGAAAGGACGGTGCAGGCGGTGGAACTGCGCGTGTCCGCATCTCTTCCTTCGCCGTGCGCGCCAGCACGATGGCGAGCGCGGCGTGAAACGGCTCATAAAAGAAGTAGGCGAAATTCAGGAAACTGATTGCTACCGTGAACCCCACCATCGACAACAGCAGGCAGAACGCGGCCGCGTGGATGTCCCGGAATCGCGGATCGCCGCGGGTATCCTTGTAAGTTCGCTTGGCCAGCAGATACGCGGAAAGCATGCCGGCCGCGAACATCAGGAACGCCGGTATGCCGCATTCCGCCGAGGCCTGGGTGAAGCTGTCGTGCGTGGAGAATCCCAAACCGTGGCTCATTCCGGCGACTTCGTTGTGGAACACCTCGTATGTCGAAAACTGGCCCGGCCCGATGCCGAACACCGGGAACTTGGCGGTGTATTCCAGGCTTTTGAAGAACAGGTATCGGCGAGCTTCCTGGGACGCCACCGCCTCGTCGACCGAATTGCTTGTGCCGACGAATGACGTCAGCCGCTGCAGCGTGTCGCGCGAAACCACCGCGGCTCCGATGGCGATTCCCACCGGCAGCATGACCAGCAGCGCGATCTTCTGGCGCGAGGATGCCCGCCAAAGGAAATACAGGATCGCCACCACCAGCGCGATGGCCGCGCCGCGCGAGGCGGTTTTCAGGACCACGAACGTAAGGGCGCCGGCGCAGGCCAGAAACGCGGCGCGCAATATCGGAGATTTCGAGGCAAAAACAATCCACAGAAGAAACGGAGCCACAAACAGAAGGTGCGCGGCGAAGTCGTTGGGATCGGCCACCGTTCCCACCTGCAGCGCCAGGCGGTACCCGTAGATATCGTTCTGCGACGTAAACAGCCGCGCCGTGACAAGATTGATGACGCCGCTGACGGCGAGCGTGTAAAGAAGGAAACGGAATTCCTTCCAGGTGAGGGTCAATCCCGCGACCATGAACAGCAGCGGCAGGTTGGTGCGCAGGTAGTCGAACACCAGCGGAAAAGAACCGCCCCGCCAGGTGCTGAACGGCACCGTCAGCAGCAGCCACGCCGTAAAACCAACCCAATACCAGGCCGTCCTCCCCTGTAGCGTGCGCCGCACCCCGCCCGTGAGCAGGACTCCCAGAATCGCCGGCACGCTGAACAGGTAAAGGTAATAAAGATTCACCCTCATTTCGTGAGTCAGAATCTGGTGGAGCATGCTGACCCGCAGAAAGACCACCATCGCCGTGCAATAAAAAGCCACTTTTCTGCTGGGATTGTTGATATCCGAGAGCAGGAACTGGGAGATAGGTGCTATGGCCGGCTGTGGCGCGGGAACTCGAGGCTTTGTGACGGGTGGAATGCGGGCGGAAGTCACAGGTCTCTTCCTCACCACGATAACATGTGGAAGAATGGCGGCCTACTTTTCCTGCCCGAGTCTTGCCATTACTGAACGCCGTTGTGCTATTACTTCCGTGTATGGCTGACGAGCGCTTGCCATCGGGCCGGAACCTTGCCCCCGGTTCCGCGCAGTGCGCCGTTCCATCATCATGGTGATGAATCGAACCGGCGCTCCGATCTCTTTCCTGCTGATCTCGCATACCTACCCGCCGGTGGTAGGTGGATCCGAGGTGGAAGCCCAGCGCGTGTGCTCGGCCCTGATCCGCCGCGGCCATCGCGCCCTGGTTCTGTGCGCGGGCGGCGACCCCATGCCGCCGGTGCGCGACTGGATCGACCCGGCGGGGGTGCCCGTGCGAATCCTCACCCGGAGATCGCGCGGCAAGTGGAAAGACAAGGTCTTTGCGGCGGCTGTGGCCCGGCAGCTCTGGCAGGAGCGCAACAATTACGACGTCGTCTATTTCCTCATGCAGGGCCTTCACCTGGCCGCGGGCCTGCCAGTGGCCCGGCTGCTGAAGAAACCGGTGTGCATGAAATTCGGCGGCAGCAACGTAATCCCGCTGCTGACGCACTCCGCGATGGGCCGGCTGGAATTGGCATGGCTGCGCCGCTGGGCGAACCGCATCCTGGTCCTGAATCCGGGCATGACGGCTGAAGCGCGCGAGTATGGCTTCACTGACGATCAACTTCTCTGGATGCCGAACCCCTGTGACCCCGATGAATTCAGTCCCGCGGACTCCGCCGCTCGGGCCGCCCTGAGACGCGAACTCGACATCCCACATGACGCCCAGGTGGTTCTCTATGTCGGCCGCCTGTCGCAGGAGAAAGGACTGTTGCCGCTGCTGAGAGCCTTTGCGATGGTATCGCGCAAGTCCGCGCGGACCACGCTGGTCCTGGTGGGCGATGGCCCGCAGCGTCCTGAACTGGAATCGCACGGCCGAGAGCTCGGAATTCCATCCACTCGAATTCGCTTCGCCGGCAGGGTGCCGATCCCGGGAGTGGTGCGCTGGCTGCGGATCGCCGATGTGTTTTGCATGCTATCCCCCAGCGAGGGATTTTCCTGCGCGCTGGAGGAAGCCATGGCGGCCGGCCTGCCTTCGGTCGTGACCGATATTCCCGCTAATTCCCAGCTCGTGGATGACAATGTCCATGGGCTGCTGGTGCCGGTGGATGCCGATGAAGCCGCGGCCGCGGCGCTCTGGCGGATTCTGCAAGACCCGCCGTTGCGCGACGGTATGAGCCGGGCCGCCCGGCAGAGAATCCTGGACAACTACACCCTCGATCACGTTTGCGACCGCTACGAGCGGCTCTTCGAGGAAATGCTTCGATCGCGGCCCGGGTAGAATTCAGGCGTTTGGGATATCAATTGGTCTTTCGCCAGCGGATTTCTATTCTCCAAGCGTAGTACGCCGCACTTTCTTCGCTTTTCCGGATGCCGCGCGTTATGCTGAATCGGATAGGGGCGAGGACACCCAGTGCCACGTGTGTCCAGGACGGCGTCGGTTCTGTTTGTGTGCGCGTGGTGTGCCTGTCTGCGCGCGCAAGTTGCCGTAACCGGACGGGTCGTCGACGAAACCGGCGAGGGCGTGGCGGGAGCCCGTATCGAGCTCCGCGCCACGGACACCGCTTCTCCCATAGTGGCTTCCAGCGACATCGCCGGGAATTTCAAGCTCGTGCTGGCGGAAACCGGCGTGTACCAGGTTCTGGCCGAGCGCCAGGGCTTCTTCGTATTTCGCTCCGCCGGGCAACGCTTCGATTCCAGCATCGGACAGTTGGTGATCACCCTCAATCACCAAAGAGAATTCTCGGAGCGAGTGGACGTCGTGGCTTCGCCGCCGGCCATCGATCCGCAGCAGCCGGCGGCGCGCAAGGTGATCGATACCGCGGAGATCATTTCGCTGCCGTTCAACGGCTCGCAGGACTACCGCAACTCCATCAGCTTACTGAATGGCGTCGTGCAGGATACCGCCGGCCAGTATCATCTGACCGGCGGGGCCGCCAGCCAGACCTCGTATTCGCTCGATGGATTCAATGTCGCCAATCCCGTAACCGGGCTCCTGGATGCGCGCGTGAACGTCGAAAGCGTGCAGTTTCTCAATGTCGAGACCAGCCGCATGTCGGCGGAGAACGGCCGCGGGTCGGCCGGCGATGTCCAGCTCGAAACCAAGATGGGCGACGACCGGCTCCGTTTCGGCGCCACCAATTTCATTCCCGGCGTCTCCTCCGTCGGCGGTTTCCATCTCAATCACTGGACGCCGCGCCTGGAGATTTCCGGGCCGATCCGCAAGGGCCGCGCCTGGTTCCACAACGGCGCGGACCTGTACTACAGCAACGACACGATCCACGGCCTGCCGCGCGGCCAGAATCGCACTTCCGGCGCCACCTTCAGCGACCTGGGCCGCTTTCAGGTCGATATCACGCCGGCTAACGTCATGACCGGCGGCATTCTGATCAACCTCACGGACAATTCCCGCTACGGTCTGAGCTACCTGAACCCGGCCGAATCGACCACCAATACCCGCCAGATGCTGCTGATGAGCACCATCCGCGACCAGCAGTATCTGAGCGGCGGCGCCTTGCTGGAAGCCGGATTCTCGGACACCCGCGGTTTCCTGCACAGCTCCCCGCAGGGCGATCAGCTCTTTGAGATTACGCCCACCGGCAACCACGGAAATTATTTCGAGGATCTCAACCGGCACTTTTACCGGCAACAGGCGGTTTCCAATCTGTTCCTGCCCACCGTCCGCCTGGCCGGGACCCACCAGGTCAAATTCGGCGTGGATTTCGAGCGCGAGTCGTTTCATCAGCAGACCAACCGCCACGATTACGAGCTCCTGGACGATATGGGCAACGTAACGCGGTTCGTGACGTTCTCCGGGGATCCATTCGAGCGGCGGAAGAATTTCGAAGGCGCGCAGTACGTGCAGGATCACTGGACGGTTCACGAAGGGTTGGCGCTGGAGGCCGGCATCCGCGCGGAATGGAACGAGATCGTCCGCGATTACGAGATGGCGCCGCGCTTCTCCGTGGCCTGGGCCCCATCTTCGCTGGCGCAGACCAAGTTCTCCGCCGGATGGGGCGTTTACTACGATGCCCTCGCCCTGCAAACCGTGGCGCAGCCGGCGCAAACCAGCTACGCGACCTTCTACCTTCCCGGCGGCGACATCATGGGCCCGGTGCCCACGACGTTCCAGGTGGAGGATCGCCTGCTGAAAGTCCCGTATTACCGCACCGCCAGTGTGAGCGCCGAGCGCAGGCTGCCCCGGGAACTGTATCTCCGTGTCACTTATACGCACCGCACCGGCGCCCATGGATTGGTCTTCGGGCCGCTCGCGCCCGCGCCTCCCCCGGGACAGCCGTTTTTGCAGGGCAATAGCTATCTATTGAGCGACAACCGCCGCGACCGCTACGATGGCTTCGACATCAGCGTAAAGCACACGTTTGCCCGGCAGTACGAGTGGTTTATCGGGTATACGCGTTCGCGTTCCCGCACCAACGAGGCTATCGATTACAGCCTGGAGAATCCGATATTCGCCCTGCAGGCGCCGGGTCCGCTTCCGTGGGACGCGCCCAACCGCATCCATTTGTGGGGATGGGCGCCCATGCCGCAGCGCTCCCTGCCGGGCTGGGCGAAACTCCTGACGCGGCACACCAATGCCAGCCTGATCGCGGAGTATCGCACCGGCTTCCCGTTCAATGTCGTCGACCAGAACGGGTTTCTGGTGGGTGCGCCGGAATCGATGCGCTATCCGATTTACTTCACCGCCAACCTGGCCCTGGAACGGACCTTCCCTGCCGTTCGTTACTTGTGGGCCCTGCGCTGCGGCGTCGACAACCTCACCGACCATCGCAATCCGACCACAGTCGAAAACGTCGTCGGCACTCCGCAGTACCTGACGTTCTATCGCGGACCCACGCGGGCCCTGGATGTCCGCCTTCGCTTTCTCGGCAAAAAGTAGAACGACCGAGACGATCTCCGTTCGTTTTCTAACACTGAGCGAACTCCGCCGGTCGGCTAGAATGGACTTCATGGTCTCGCCGCCGATTCCATTGATGGAGCATCTCGCCGGCCGGCCCTTTGCCTTCTATCCCGCGATCCGCAACGTGGAGCATAACCAGTGGTTCTTCCGTAAAGCGACCTGGTCGGAGCTGCTGGTGGTCAACAGCAAGTCCGCCGCGGAATTGTCCATCCCCCGGCAGTTCGTGGGCGAGGTCTCCTCTATCGACGAGCCCGTGCTGATCGTGGGCCTGCTGCGCGAGCTCGAGTACCGCGATGGAGCCGTGTGGCCATACCGGCGGCGGGTCCTGGAAATGCCGCTTGCCGTAGGCGCGGAGCCGCCGTCGGGGCCCGCGCGTGCGTCCTCTGCCGCCAATCGGCATGGTCCCGCGCCGGTGATCGGAATCCGGCTGGAGACGCGCCGTAGCGGGCGCACCGTGAAGATCGTCGGGAGCGCGATGGCCGCGGCAGTCTTTTTGGGGGGCGTCAGCCTGGTCCGGGAAAACACCATCCGGCCGCGTCCGGCTGCGAGGCTTCGTCCGGTCTTGCAATTCACGGCCGGCGACGATTACGACTCGCTGGTGCGAAAGCTCGGGGCACCGGCGCAGGATCGCATTTCCGTGCAGGACGGAATATCGTACCGCGCGCTGGCCTATCCGGCTCGCCGCCTCATCGTGATCCTGCGCGGCGAAGCCCCTGGAGAGGAGCGGTTCGTGGGGGCCGTGGACTCGGGCTGGAATCCGGTTTACGCCGTTGCGCTGCCCTCGGGCGAATCCTCGGCCAGCCTGCTGCGCGCCCTGAAGCCGTTTTGAAGGCGGCCGGCCGGGACAAAATGTCCCGGCCTCTTTGGCGCTGGTTCCTTGTTTGCAATAGGATCCGCTTCCGGTAGCGGAGGCATCGGGACAAAATGTCCCGTTTTTGGCCTGGCCGGGGTTGCCTGGCGACCTTCTGCCCGACCGGGCTTTTAGTAGACTCTAGGCATCGTGAAAATACTGGGACGCCTGCTCTGGGTTGGGGTGGCCGCGGCGGCCGCCATCGCGCTGGGAGCAATCGCTTTTCTTCGCGGCGAACATATCAATAGCCTGTGGCTGGTGGTGGCCGCCGTCTGCTCGTACGCGGTGGGCTACCGGTTTTACGGCAAATTCATCGCGGCGCGCGTGATGGCTCTCGACGACCGGCGCGCCACGCCGGCCGAGCGCCTGCGCAACGGCCACGATTTCGAGCCGACCAACCGCTGGATCGTGCTCGGCCACCATTTCGCCGCCATCGCCGGGCCGGGGCCGCTGGTCGGTCCGGTCCTGGCGGCGCAATTCGGATACCTGCCGGGCACGCTGTGGATCATCATCGGCGCGGTGCTGGGCGGCGCCGTGCAGGATTTCGTGATTCTTTTCGCCTCCATACGGCGCGACGGCAAATCGCTGGGGCAAATGGCGCGCGAGGAGATCGGGACGCTCGGCGGCTTCACGGCGCTGGCCGCGGTGCTCATGATCATGGTGATTCTTCTGGCGGTGGTCGCCCTGGTGGTGGTTAACGCGCTCCGGGGAAGTCCGTGGGGGACTTTCACCATCGCCGCCACCATGCCGATCGCGCTGCTCATGGGGCTGTACCTCCGGTATTGGCGGCCCGGCAGAGTGCTGGAGGGATCGCTGTTGGGCCTCGTGCTGGTGATGACGAGTATTTTCGCCGGCCGGGCGGTGGCCGCCAATCCCGCCTTGGCTCCGATTTTCACCATCAGCGCCATGGGCCTGGCGATCGCCATCATTCTTTACGGATTCCTCGCCAGCGCGCTGCCGGTCTGGCTCCTGCTCGCCCCGCGCGACTACCTGAGCACGTTCGTCAAGCTGGGAGTCGTCGGCATGCTCGGATTGGGCATTCTCTTCGTGCATCCGGAGCTGCAGCTTCCGGCGTTCACGCGCTTTGTCGATGGCACGGGGCCCGTCTTCGCGGGCAAAGTATTTCCCTTCTGCTTCATCACCATCGCTTGCGGCGCGGTCTCGGGATTCCATTCGCTGATTTCGTCCGGCACCACGCCCAAGCTGATCGCCAAAGAGACGCATGCCTGCCCGGTGGGATACGGCTCGATGCTGGCCGAGAGTTTCGTCGCCATCATGGCCATGGTGGCGGCTTGCGTGCTGCACCCCGGCGTCTACTTCGCGGTGAATTCGCCGGCCGGCGTGGTGGGCGCGAATCCCGGCGCGGCGGTAGCCACGATTTCCTCCTGGGGCTTTCCGGTGACGGTTCCCGAAATGGCGGCTTTGGCCAGGAATGTAGGTGAAAGCAGCCTGTTTGCGCGCACCGGAGGCGCGCCCTCGCTGGCGCTGGGGATGGCGCAGATTTTCGCCCGGTCCGGCGGCGGACAAGCCATGGTCGGCTTCTGGTATCACTTCGCCATCATGTTCGAAGCGCTGTTCATCCTCACCATTCTCGACGCCGGCACGCGAGTGGGACGCTTCATGCTGCAGGATCTGCTGGGCCACATCTCGAAGCCCTTGGGCCGCACCAGCTGGATGCCCGGGGTGTTCGCGACCACGGCGATGGTGGTCGCGGCGTGGGGCTATTTTCTGGTACAGGGCGTGCGCGATCCGCTGGGCGGCATCAATTCGCTCTGGCCGCTGTTCGGGATCTCCAACCAGCTCCTGGCCACCATCGCGCTGTGCATCGGAACCACCATTCTGCTGAAGATGCATGGCCGCCGCTTCCTGTGGATCACCTGCCTGCCGCTGGCGTGGCTGGTGACGGTGACGTTCAGCGCGGCCTGGCAGAAAATCTTCTCGCCGATTCCGGCGATCGGCTTTCTGGCGCAGGCGGACAAACTGGAAGCGGCGTTGGCCACGGCCGGCGCGGCGGGCGCCGCCACCACGCGGGCGGTCATCTTCAACGCGCGCCTGGATGCGGCGATTTGCGCCGTTCTGCTGGTGATGGTGACGGCGATTCTGGCTGATTCCATCCGCGTCTGGGCCGGCATCCTGCGCGGAACTCGGGAAGCGCGCGTCATGGAATCGCCGTTTGTGCCGTCGGAGCTGCGGCCGGAGGAGCTATGAGCCGGCTGCGGCGGGCGATCGGCATTCTCTGGGCGGTGCTGCGCGAGCTTGCCGACGAAAGCGCCTACCAGCGCTACTTGCAGCGCCACGGCCGCGCGCACTGCGGAGCCGAGTGGCGCCGCTTCTCCGAAGAACGTCTGCGGGCGAAGTACGCCCGCGCGAAATGCTGCTAGCCGTTTGCGTGAGAGGCGCCCTATCCTGCGGCTAGTCTCTTTGGATAGCGCGAGTTTGTTCCCTTCAACGTGTTAACGTGAATTCCTGGGAATGAATATTCTGTTCGTGGGTGACATCTTTGCTTCTTCCGGACGGCGTATTGTGGCCGATCACCTCGCGGACATTGTCGCGACGAACGCAATCGATCTCAGCATCGCCAATGCCGAAAACGCGGCCGGCGGATTCGGCATCACTCCATCTATTGCGGAGGAGTTGTTCGGCTTCGGGCTGGATGTTCTGACTTCCGGCAATCACGTCTGGGATAAGCGCGAGATTTACGACTATCTCGACCGCCAGCCGCGGCTGCTGCGCCCCGCCAATTATCCCGACGCGCCCGGGCGCGGGGTGGTGACGGTGCGGGCGCGCAACGGCGTGGAATGCGCCGTGATCAATCTGCAAGGCCGCACGTACATGCCGAACACGGATTGCCCGTTTCGCAAAGCCGACGAGATTCTGCATTCGCTCTCCCCCGCCATCAAAGTGCGGTTCGTCGACTTCCACGCCGAAGTGACCAGCGAGAAGATGGCCTTCGGCTGGTACCTCGACGGTCGCGTTTCCGCGGTCATCGGCACTCACACTCACATTCCCACGGCGGATTCGAGAATTCTGCCGGGCGGCACGGCCTATCAGACGGATTGCGGCATGACCGGTCCGTACGGCTCGGTGATTGGCGTGGATCGCGACGTCATCATTCAGCGATTTCTCACGGCGCTGCCGGTGCGCATGGAAGCGTCCAAAGAGCTGCCCGAGATGCACGCCGTCATTCTCGACGTCGACGAAGCCACCGGCAAAGCGCGCTGCATCCGGCGGCACGCCATTGGAGGGGATTGAGCGGAGCCCAGCCATGCCGCCCCTGACCGCACCTTCCGACATCGCGGCGCTCCTGATCCAGGAGACCGGCGCCGTCCTCTTCGGCCTGGTGTTTCTGTTTCTGTACCGCCAGTCGCGGGTGGTGTATTTCGGATTGTGGTCCATCGGCTGGGGACTGCGGTTTCTGGCCGCGGTTTTCGGATTCGAGCTGATGCGCTCCGGCAATTCCGCATGGCTGGCGCCGTACGCCACCTTCGAGTTCGCCTTCGTCATCGTGCTGGTCTCCGCCGCGCGCGCCGGTTTCGGCTCGTCGATGCGCGATTGGCGCACGGTGCTGCGGCTGATCGCCGTTCTGCCGATCTTCGTGGCGCTGATCTGGGCCTTCGGCAGCGTCGCCGGGTTGCGGGCTTACCACGTTTCCAACGCGCTGGTGCTGGCGTTCGTCTACATTTACAATTTCGCCGCTCTGGCGCCGCAGAAAGGAATGGGAGCGCGGGCGTTTCGATTCTCGCTGCTGCTGCTGGCGGCGGCATTCATTGCGCAGGCCGGCATCTTCCTGCTGCTTTTCGATCGCGGACCCGACTGCATCCGCTATCTGCAGCACGAGACATTTTCCGATTTCACCCTGCACTGCGCGCTGGCGTTTTCCGCCATGGCGATGTGGAGCGAAGGCCAGATCGACCGCATCCGGGAGATTTCGCGGGAGCTCG
>Ga0335078_10001756_pt1 | contig 32745 bp, 23 predicted proteins | sample Lox_Sample_32_FD_206711 | JGI IMG/M metagenome (GOLD analysis project Ga0335078, IMG submission 206711) | Soil microbial communities from Loxahatchee National Wildlife Refuge, Florida, United States - Lox_Sample_3.2 | ecosystem: Environmental > Terrestrial > Soil > Wetlands | place: USA... | reverse complement strand
CTTCTGGCGATCGCCGTCCTGCTCGGCCTTGGAACAGCTTTGGCCTGGAACAGGGGATGGTTGGGCCAAAGTGACTTGGTCGAGGCCGGTCAGGCCGCGACCACCCCCGGGGCGAGCGAGCGGACGAGCGGCGGGAATTCCGCCGGGGTCGGCACCTCGCCAAAAGCGTCCGGCGCCGACGAACGGGCGAGTACCAACGGGACGGTGCGCGTTTCAGTAAGCCCGGTACGCAAAGGCGAGGTGCCGATTTACCTATCCGGGATCGGTACGGTTCAGGCCTATTACACGGTCAACGTTCAAGGGCAGGTCAGCGGCGTCATTTTGCAAATGCCTTTTCAGGAGGGGCAGGACGTCAAGATTGGCGATCCGATTGTCATCATCGATCCTGAAGTTTATCAGGCCAAGCTGGACCTTGCGCGGGCGGAAAAAGCGCGCGCTGAGGCGATGCTGGAGAACGCCAAGACGAATCTCTGGCGCGATGAGCAGCTCCTCAAGCACGAATTTTCCACTCAAAAGCAGACCGATTCGGAACGGATGCTGGTTGGCCAATACACAGCCGAGATCGCCCAATACGAAGCCGAAATAAAGTACGCGCAGGCGCAACTGAATTTCGCCACCATCCGCTCCCCGATCAATGGCCGCATCGGTATTCGCAATGTCGATCCGGGCAACTTGATCGAACCGACCGCCCATACCACTCTGGTCACTGTCGTGCAGCTCAAGCCGATTTCGGTTCTGATTACGGTGGCAGCCAAGGAGGTGGAGCAGCACGGCATTTCGCTGGGGCTCACCGACCTTCCGGTGACTTGCTATGCGGAAAACGGCATTACTCCGCTTGGGCGGGGCCGGGTTCAGACTGTCAACAATTCCGTCGCCCAGACGACCGGGACGATCATACTCAAGGCGGGCTTCGAAAACGAACAGGAAAAGCTGTGGCCGGGCGATTTCGTCGATTGCCGAATTGTCGTCGACAAGCAGAATAACGGCCTCACGGTACCGAGCGCGGCCATACGCCACGGCTCGAAGGGCGATTACGTTTGGGCGGTTACGCCGGATAATCTCGTGCGACTGCAGCCAGTACGCGTTCGCCAATCGATCGGCGGCGCAGCCTTAGTCGAGGGGCGGCTGGAGGAAGGCGAGAACGTCGTGCTCGACGGGTACCAGCGGCTGCAAAACGGTGCGCGGGTGCAGATCATTCAAGACGGGACGACGATCGGTTCGAGAGCGTCCCACACAGAATGAACATCTCTGCGCCGTTTATTGTCAGGCCGATCGCCACCACGCTTCTGGTTGTCGGTGTCGTCCTGGTCGGGCTCCTCGGCTACAGGCAATTATCGGTTGCGGCGCTGCCGACCGTCGAATTCCCCACCATACAGGTCGTGACTTCCTGGCCGGGCGCATCCCCGGACGTCGTGCAAAGCTCGCTGTCGGCACCGCTCGAACACTACCTTGGGCGCATCTCCGGCCTGACGCTCATGAGCTCCTCGAGCTCATACGGCACAAGCCAGATCACGCTGCAATTCGAGCTATCCAAGAGCCTCGCATCAGCATCGCAGGACGTGCAGGCCGCGATCGATGCGGCCTCTGGCTGGCTGCCGGTCAAGGAACTCCCGTACCCGCCAGTTTACCACCGGATCAATCCGGCCGACATGCCAATCCTGGTCATCGCGCTGACCTCGGACACGATACCGCTTTACGCGATCACCGAATATGCCGCCACGGCGCTTGTTCCGCGCGTGGCCGAGGTGGACGGCGTCGGTGAAGTCAGTTCCGAAGGCGAGCAGGCGCGGGCAGTGCGTTTGCAGGTCAATCCGCGGCAGCTCACCGGGTTGGGCCTGTCGCTGGAGGATGTCCGCCGGGCGGTCGACCAGACGACGACAGATCAGCCGAAAGGACAAATCGATGGCCCGCGCCAAGCCATCATGGTCGGCGCCAACGACCAGCTGTTCGAGGCCAAGGACTACCGCGAGGCGATCGTCGCCTATCGCAACGGCGCGCCGGTCAAATTCAAAGACATCGGACAGGCAATCGATGGGCTGCAGAACGACGAGCTGGCGGCCTGGTACAACGGCAAGAGGGCGCTCATCCTCAACATAAAGCGCCAGCCCGGAAGCAACATCATTCAGGTGGCCGACGCGGTCAAGGCGCTGCTGCCGAAGATCAAAGAATCGGCCCCGCGGGGACTCTCGATCGAAGTAGCCGCGGATCGCACCACGACCATCCGCGCCGCCGTTGCCGACGTTCAGCGGACACTGGCCATCACGGTCGGACTGGTCATTCTTGTGATGTTTCTTTTCTTGCGGAAGTTTTGGACGACGCTCATCCCCGGCGTCGTCCTTCCGGTCTCTCTGATCGCGACCTTTGCAGGGATGGCGGCATTCGGTTTCAGCCTCGACAATCTTTCGCTGATGGCGCTCAGCATCACCTCGGGATTTATAGTCGACGACGCGATCGTCATGGTCGAGAATATCGTGCGCTATATCGAAGCGGGCGAGCGCCCGCTCGACGCCGCGCTGAAAGGTTCGCGGCAAATCGCGTTTACGATCGTCTCGCTGACAGTCTCGCTGGTCGCAGTTTTCATTCCGCTTCTGTTGATGGGCGGCATCGTCGGCCGCCTTTTCCGCGAATTTGCGATCACTCTTTCGATGTCGATCGTGATCTCCGGCATCCTTTCGCTCATCCTCACGCCGATGATGTGCGCGACGCTGCTCAAGGCCCAAGAATCCGAGGTCCACCACTGGTTGTTTCGCAGCAGCGAACGCGCCTTCGAGGCCATGCGGAAGGTGTACGAAGCCGGATTGTCCTGGTCGCTCCGCCATCGCACCCTGACGCTGGTGATGACGGTGCTGACGTTCGGCGCCAGCATCTGGCTTTATGTCGTTGTCCCGAAAGGGTTCATGCCTGAACAGGACACCGGCCTGATCGGCGGCGTGACCGATGCGCCTCAGGACGTTTCTTTCGAGAACATGTCGATTTTGCAACAGCGAATTGCCGACATCATCGGTCGCGACCCAGACGTCGTCAGCGTGACTAGCTTTGTTGGAGTGGGTGATGATAATCGGACCCTTAACAGCGGCCGCTTCTACATCGACGTCGGCCCGCCGGAGCGGCGGAGCGCATCGCTGCAGGAGATTACCAGTCGTCTCTATCGAGCCGTCTCCGGCGTGTCAGAAATTTCGCTGCACTTGCAGCCGGTTCAAGATATTCAGATCGAGAATCGGCTGACGCGGACGCAGTATCAGTACGTTCTTCAGCACCTGGACGAGGCCGAACTTCGTATTTGGGCCGACAAGTTTCTCGTTGAGTTGCAGAAGCAGCCGGATCTGGCAGATGTCGCCACCGACCAGCAGGACAGCGGTCAACAGATGATGATCGCTATAGACCGCGATGCCGCCGCGCGCTTCGGCCTCGACGTGGCCACGATCGATCAGGTGCTCTACGACGCCTTCGGGCAGCGACAGATTACATCGATTTACGGGCCCATCTACCAGTACAAGGCGATACTGGAGGTCAGCCCGGAATACCGCAACACCGCCGACGCTCTCGACAGCATCTATTTCCGCTCATCGGCGGCCGGCTCATCCATAATCGATTCTCCGACCACGGCATCCACTCCGAGCAAAGGAACATCGTCCCCGCCGGTGCCGCTCACGGCGTTCGCCAAGATGGAAAAGCGCCTGGCCCCGCTTATCGTAACCCACCAGAACGAATTTCCGTCGGTCGCGCTGTCCTTCAATCTGGCTCCCGGCGTTTCGCTTGGCCAAGCGCTAGAGACGCTCCAGCGGACGAAGAAAGCGATCAATCTACCCGATTTTATCGACGCAAATTTGGTCGGCAGCGCCGCCGAGTTTGTTTCCTCGCTCAAAACGCAGCCCCTACTCATCGCCGCCGCCGTGATCGCGGTCTACATCGTGCTTGGAGTTCTGTACGAGAGCTATATTCATCCCATCACCATTCTTTCGACTCTGCCGTCCGCCGGAATCGGTGCGTTGTTGGCCATCATGGCGGCGGGTCAGGATCTTAATCTGGTGTCGCTCATCGGCATCATCCTGCTGATCGGCATCGTTAAGAAGAACGGGATCATGATGGTCGATTTTGCGCTCGCCGCCGAGCGCCAGGAAGGATTGACGCCGGAGCAGTCGATTTATCAGGCATGTCTGCTGCGCTTTCGGCCGATCATGATGACGACGATGGCGGCGCTGCTCGGAGCACTGCCGCTGGCGATCGGCACCGGCACTGGATCGGAGTTGCGAAGACCGCTGGGCATCGCCGTCGTAGGCGGTCTCTTGGTTTCCCAGTTCCTGACGCTGTACGCGACGCCGGTCGTTTACCTCGCCTTTGCGCGGATCGAGCAGCGGCTTTCGCGCAAATCGCGGGCGTTACGGGATGTTGCACCTGGGCCGGGCGAAAGCCTGTGGCTTCCTGAGCCGAAGCCGCGCGGCCAGGATGTCGAGGCATGAACCTCTCCGCTCCGTTCATCCGCCGACCGATCGCTACCACGCTGCTTGCGTTTGCCGTCGCGCTCCTCGGCGTGATCGCATACGCTCACCTTCCGATCGCCTCGCTGCCGCTGCTCGAACGGCCGGTGATCACGGCGTTTGCTTCTCTGCCGGGCGCCAGCAGCGACACCATCTCCTCGGCGCTCACGGCGCCGCTGGAGCACCAGCTCGGACTCATTTCCGGCCTGCGCGAAATGACTGGCAGGAGCATCTACGGCCAATCCTCGGCCACGCTGGAGTTCGGCCTCGATAAAGACCTCGACGAAGCGGCCGGCGCAGTCCAGGCGGCGATCAATGCCGCGTCGCCGTGGCTGCCGAAAGATCTTCCGCAGCCGCCGAGTTACGCCAAAGCCAACACCAACGGGTTTCCCATCGTGGCTCTGGCGCTCACATCCGATGCCTATGATCGGCCGGCGATGTACGAATACGCCGACACCGTGCTGGCGCAGAAACTCTCGCAGATCATTGGCGTCGCCACCATCTTCATCGCCGGCAGCACCAAGCCCGCTGTCAGGGTGCGGGTCAACCCGCGCGCCGTCGCCGACATGCAGCTCTCACTCGAAAAGATAAGAAGCTCGATCCAAAATGCGACGGAAGATTTCCCGAAGGGCGAGATCACGGACGACTACCACGCCATTCCGCTGGCGATGAACGATCAGCTTTACACAGCGGAGGACTACAAGGAAATTGTGGTGGCAGTCAAAGATGGCGCGCCGGTCAAGCTGCGCGACATCGCCAAGGTGACTGACAGCACCGTCAATGTCGATCGTGCCGCATGGTTCAACGGCAAGCCCGCCGTGATCATGTACGTCATGAAGCTGCCTGATGCCAATGTCGTCAAGACGGCGGATCAGATCCTGGCGGAATTGCCTCGGCTCGAGCGCTGGATTCCCGCGTCCATCAAGATGCACGTCATCTACGACCGGACACTGCTCATCCGCGCTGCCGTTGCCGACGTTCAGTTCACCATGGCGGTTGCGCTCATCCTCGTCGTCCTGGTCATCGCTCTGTTCGTGCGCCGGTTCTGGGCAACATTCATCCCGACCGTGACCATACCTCTGTCGATCGCAGCGACTTTGCTGGCGATGTATTTCCTTGATTTCAGCCTCGACAACATCTCGCTTATGGCACTCACGGTCGCCGTCGGATTTGTGATCGACGATGCGGTCATCATCATCGAAAACATCGCGCGACTCATCCAGGAGGGCGAGGCGCCAGTGCAGGCGGCGCTCAAGGGAACGCGCCAGATGGGCTTCACGGTGGCATCGATCACGCTCGCTCTGGTCGCCGGATTGATACCCGTGTTGTTCATGCCCGACTTGGTAGGACGGCTGTTTCGCGAGTTCGGCATCACGCTGGTCGTGGCCATCGTCGCATCGGCGGTCGTATCGCTGACGCTGACGCCGATGATGTGCGGACAGTTGCTTGGCCGGAGTGAGGTCGCCGAAGCAGGCCGGATCAGCCGTTTTTGCGGCCGCGCCATTGATCGCGTCATCGGCTGGTACGCGCGCAGCCTCGCCTGGTCGCTGCGCTTCAAATGGATCACGCTGATATTCGCCGGCGCCCTCACGGCCGCCACCATCATCATGTACGTGGAAATTCCGAAAGGGTTCCTGCCGACGCAGGACACCGGGGTGCTGCGTGTGGGGACCGTCACCCATTCGAGTACGTCGTTCGCCGCCATGCAGGATCTGCAAGCAACTGCAGCGGCAACCATCGAAGCCGACCCGGCGGTTGAAAGCGTGGCCTCCATTGTGGGTCGCGGCGTCATGAGCACGGGCGCAATGCTGGTAAACCTGCGACCGCCATCTGTCCGCCGGGAATCCGTCGACCAGGTCATTGAGCGGATGCGCCGCAAACTGGCTGGGCTGCAAGGCCTGCGCACTTTCTTCGTCCCGGCGCAGGATATCCAGATCGGCACCGGCGGCCTCAATCGCTATCAGTACGCGCTGATCGGGTTGAGCCAGGATGAAGTCTTGCGTTGGGGGAGGACGATGTTGCTGCGCATGCGCGCATTGCCGCAGACGGCGGACGCGGTATGGAATTACGACCTTGGCGGGATCGGCGCGAACCTCGTTGTGAACCGGGCACGGGTGGCGCAGGCCGGCATTAACGTGAGCGATCTTGACAACATTCTTTATGATTGGCTCGGCCAACGCCCGATCAAGACGATCCGACTGCCGATCAACTTCCACAGGGTCGTCCTCGAGGTCGATCAGCAGTTCAGAGAGGAGCCGGAGTCGCTCGCGCAGCTCTTTCTCGAACAAGGAGTGCCAGCGGACGCGCTGAGCGTACGGCGTCACGACCACACGCCAATGTGGATTACACACCTCGCGCAGTTGCCGGCTGTCGCCATTTCATTCAATACGCCGCTCGGCGTCTCCATCGGCCAAGCGGAGGCGGCAATCAAAAAGGCCGAGATCGACGTCGGCCTACCGCACGATATCAGGACGGAATTTCGCGGTGAAGCGCGCGAAGCCGAGCGGACCCTGCGCGTACAGCCGTTCCTTTTTCTCGGCGCAATAATTGCAATCTATATCATTCTCGGCATGTTGTACGAAAGTTATGCGCACCCGATTACGATCTTGTCGATACTGCCCTCGGCTTCCTTGGGTGCGATGTTGGCGCTGACGGTTACCGGTACGCAATTTACCGTCATCACTGCAATCGGATGCATCCTGCTGGTCGGCATTGTGATGAAGAACGCCATCATGATGGTGGATTTCGCGCTCGATGCCGAACGGCATGGCGCTCTGGCTCCGCAACAGGCCATCAGGCAGGCGGCGGTTCTGCGGTTTCGCCCGATCGTCATGACGACGTTTGCCGCGCTCGGGGGAGCACTGCCGCTGGCGTTGGGAACAGGCCCAGGTTTTGAACTGCGGCAGCCGCTCGGTATCGCAATCGTCGGCGGCTTGCTGCTGTCGCAATTCGTCACCCTTTACACAACACCGGCAATTTATCTGATTGTTGACACGCTGCGAGTGCGCTTGTGGCCGTCCAGTGCGACTGTGCGGGCTCAATCGCAAACCGCGGGGGCGTGAGGCGCGTCGCCCCGCCGAACCCAGATGGTATCGCTATGCGAACTCTTTATGCGGCCTTGACGCTTGTTCCGCTCTTTTTCACTTTCACTCCCCCCACCTTTTCGCAGGTGCCAGCCAAATTCGGTGCAAAGCCCACCTTGCTCACCATCCCGGAAACCTATCGGGGCTTCAGCATCGAGCTTCGAACTTGGTTGCAGACGCCTGGCGGAAGCGGACCGTACAATACCGTCATGCTCATTCCCGGCTGCAACGGAGTCGATCGGCACGGCTGGGCGCAAATGCAGACCTGGGCGCAATGGTTGGTGGGGCTCAACTATGCGACGCTCATCATCGACAGCCTCACCCCGCGCGGCATATCGAACGTGTGCGGAGACGGTCGGGGCAATATCGTACCCGGCGATCTGCACGCGGCCGACTTCTACACGGCGGCCGCATATCTTTCTCATCTTCCGCAATTGCAGGGTGGCAAATTCGGCGGCATGGGGTTTTCGCATGGTGGCTGGGGGATACTGGAAGCGGCGTCCGATCACAGCCCCAACATCACGGATCTTCGCGCGAGGTTTGCTTCTCAGCACGTGGAGATTGCGGCTCTGGTCGCCTTATATCCGGCCTGCTTTCGCGACCTCACGGCGAACTTTCAGGTTCCGCTACTGATCCTGATTGGCGATGACGATTACCGAACACCCGCCGCGGCTTGCGAGCGACTTGCCGCCTATCCGCGCCAAGGCGGCGCAGAAGTGATCCTCAAGGTCTACCCGGGCGCGACACACGTCTTCGATGTGGACAAGCCGCCGCGCATGTATCTGGGCCATGAAATTCGCTATGATTCCGCAGCGACCGCCGATGCCCGCGAGCGGGTAAAGCAATTCTTTGCGCATTGGCTGCAATAATGTGACGATAGCGGCAGGATATCTTTATAAGCCCTTCCTCGAAAAGCTGCTCATCAAGTAACCGGATGTCCGCCACACGGCACTGATCTCTTGCCGCATTAGAATTGATCAGCGAACCGCCCCGGGTGTGGCCCTAACGACCAGGTCGGCTCGTGCCATGGATACGCGCACATTAACCGATGCGAAATTCGACTTCGTCGCGGCGCCCCCTTTGCGTAAGTCCTACATCGTCGCCAGTTCCGACCGCGGCTCCAGCACTTTCTTCTGCCTTGCGCTCTGGCAGAGCGGCCGGCTCGGCGCTCCTTGGGAATATGTGAACGCAAACTTCGAAGGTCTGAGCGGCAGTTTAGCGATGCCGGTGCCCGGTTCCGTCGCTTCGGCGATGATGACGAGGCTGCATGCTCTCGATCCGGCCGAGTACCTTACGAAGCTCCTGCAATGCCGCACCTCTGCCAACGGCGTATTCGGCATCAAGGCACGGTTTGACGATTTTCAAGGCGCCTTGAACGAGATTCCCGGCCTGCTGAAGACGCTGGCGCCGGTCACTTTTGTCTTTTTCGATCATCGCGATAAGTTGCGCCAGGCCGTGTCCGCAATCCGCTTCGCAACTGCGAGGCGCATGGCTGCAGAGCGAACCCAACCACAATACGACCGAGATATGATCTCGCGATTTTTGGGCAGGCTCGAGCGGCAACGCTTGGCTTGGCAGCGTTGGTTCGAGACCAACAACACGGAGCCACTGGTCTTCTATCATGAAGACATCAATGCCGATGTCCAGCAAGGCGTGCGCACCCTCGCCGGGGCGCTCAATGTTGAAGACGATGCGGCCGATAATATCGATCTGCCGTATCTGCAGCCCGCAACAGATCCGCTCGCCGAGGCCTGGGCGGAGCGTTTCAACAGCGAGATCGAACGCGGTGTTGACATCCGGCAATCGCAGACACACGGCAGGACCGATCTTGTGACCATCATGGACTTCGAGCCTGAATCCGGCCGCGGCGAGCAGATCCCGGTTTCCGGCAAGGTCAGGGCTGAAATCGAAAGGCACGAGTCACAGCAGGTTGCCTCGACCGGCATCGCTCGCCAGCCGCCCGCTGCCGCCGCTCCGACGGTTGGCTGGTGGGAAGGCACGGAGGACCGACCCGCCGCCGGCAAAGTCGACCCGGCCATGCGCGGGGAATTGGCGCGATACGATCCGATAATCGGAAGTAATCGCGCTCTGCTACGCGGCGCAAAGATCTTAGAACTCATGTGCGGCGGCGGCCGCTATAGTCTTGCTCTGCTTGACGCCGGTGCGGCCTCGGTCTTTGGCATCGATCCGCGCCCCGGGCGAATTGCCGCCGCCGAACAAACGTTTGCGCGTCGGGGCATACCGCGCGATTCGTATCGATTCGTGATGAAAGACATGATTTCCGCCCTGCACGAATTGCAGCCGGGCTCATTCGACGTCATCGTGGCGCGTGGAGCTCTTGGTTCGCGTGACATTCGTGAGTTTTTTGTCCTGTTGCGCCAACTGAAGCCAAAGCACATCATCCTCGACAATCCGATCGCTCTTGGTAATGGAGCCTTTGTCCGCTTCGCTCGCCGCGCCACTGTCCCAGATATCGCCTTGGGCGGCGGCGCGAGCGCGCGTGCGGTGCGGGCAATCCCCAGTCACGAGCTCATTGTCCTACTTTGCGGTTATTTCGGTTTTCAATGGCACCTCGTTGAAGAACCGAATCCGGCGGCAATGGCGAATGGTCAGGCAACGAGGCGCACCTACGTCCTCGACTGGATCGCCCAATAACCGGCTTCGACGAAGGCAGACTCGAAAGACCGCTCAAAGCTATCGAGGTCGATGCGGCCGCCGCTTTTTCGCGCGCACGCGCGGTGCTCCATGGCGCCGCCCTCGCCGGAGTCGTTGCTCATGCACTCGCGGCGCCGTCCTCTTGCCGCAGCTTGTATCGCTGAATTTTCCCGCTCGCCGTCATCGGCAATTCGCGGCGGAACTCGATCCACCGTGGATAATAAGCATAGAAGCTCTGCGAAGAGACCTTGGCAAAGCGCGAAACCAGACGCTTCCTAACATGGGTTTTGAGCGTCTGCATGAGTTCGTGACTGTCTTCATAGGTGGCGTTGAGTACGACAAAAGCCTTTGGCTTCACCACGCCGTCGGTATCCTTATGGCCGACGACGGCGGCAGACCGCACGGCTTCATGCGCCAGGAAAGCACCTTCCAGAACAAGCGGCGACACCCATATGCCGCCGACTTTGAACATGTCGTCGTTGCGGCCGCGGAAGTGATAAAAGCCGTCCGCGTCGCGCAAATACATGTCGCCAGTGTGCACCCATTCGCCGACGAAGGTTCGGTGCGTCTTGGCGCGCTGATTCCAGTAGCCTTCGGCACTGGTAGGTCCGCGCACTGCGAGCTCGCCTTCTTGATTAGCGCCAAGCTCGTTGCCATCGGCATCGACGATCTTGGCCTCGTAACCGGGAAGCGGTTTGCCCGGCGTGCCGTACCGGATATCGTCCACACGGTTGCTGAGGAACGTCAGGATTTCGGTAGCTCCCGCGCCCTCAACGATGTCAATGCCCACGACCGATCGCCACTGCTCGCCGACGTTTTCGGGCAAAATGTCGCCGCCGGAGACGCAAAGCCGTAACCGGTCCGAGCCAGCGCCGGCACCAATCTCTTTGTCCGCCAGCAGTGCCGTGTAGAGCGCCGGTGCTGCGAAGAAGACGGTGGGACGGTAGCGTCGCATTGTCTCGATCACTACCGGCGCGTTCACCGGCTCAGGCACCAACACTGTCGTTGCCCCAACCGACATGGGAAACGCCATCGAATTGGCGAGCCCATAGGCGAAGAACAATTTGCTGGCGGAAAATACGATGTCGTCGCGCGTGATGCCGAGCGTTTCCTGACCGAAATGCTGCGCGGTCGCCAGCATCGTGGTGTGCACGTGCTTCACACCCTTTGGATCGCCTGTCGAACCCGAAGAGTAGAGCCAAAACGCAACCTCGTCGGAGACCGTTGCTGCTGTCACAAGGGCCGGCGATCCTCGTGCCAACAAATCGTCGAAAGAATAGATCGACAGATTTCCGCAACGCGGCGGTTCTGTCGCTTCGGCACCGACGACAATCAGTCTTTTCAGAAACGACAGCCTGTAGACGATGGGCTCAATCAGCTCCATGAGCGGCCGCGAGATCAACATAACCTCGGCGCGGCAATCGTCGAGAATAAATGCGTATTGTTCGGTGGCGAGCTGATTGCTGAGCGGAATCGGAATGATACCAGCGCGGATCGCGCCCCAGAAGGCGATCGGAAACTCGACGGTGTCGCGCAACAACAAAACAATACGGCCCTCCTGCCGCAGTCCCATCGTCGTGAGTGCGTCGGCAAAGCGACAGGTGGCGGCCTGCAAGTCGCCGAAAGTAAGCGTGCGGGTCGGATCCACAAACGCGGCCTTGGTTCCGAGGCCGAGTGAAACGTTGGCATCGACGAAGTCGGAGACAGCGTTGTACGGCCGCCGCTGTGTGAAGTCTTCAGAACTGTTCATCGGCCATCCGATCGAGAACCGCGCCCGAGCCCAGCGGCGCCGCTGATACGGTCAAGAATCCGCCAAGGCATAGGCGGCTTTTTCGCGCCGCATCTGCCGTTCGTTCCACAGGATCATCAACGCGATCAGGTGCGCCACCTCAAAGCGATTCCGTTGCATCAATTCGTTGTGGCCGAATGGCAGCACGTGGGTTACCGGCGTGTTAGGCAAAAGTGATTGCCAAGGATTCCCTTTCGCGAAAAAGGGAGCCGCTGTCTCCGAACTCAGAATGAGCTCGGCCGCGCCCAGGAACGGCCTCGGGGTAAATCTCGAAACTGCGGTGATCGAGGCCGCGGCCGTCGTCACCGCCATATGCAGCTGGTCCGGATCGTTCAAATCGAAAGGCAAATCCAGATACCGGGCATTAGACAACTTCAACAGCGTTCCGCGGGTATAGTCGTAGAGCTGGCGCCTGGCGTCGTCGCTCACATTGTCCGGGGCCCTGCGGAATGGAATGCGCGGCGGGTCCATGAGAAACAGCGGACCCATTTCGCAGCCCTTATCGAGCAACTGAGTTGCAAGCTCGAGTGCGACGAGAGATCCCCAGCACTGACCGACGATGGTCAGTGGTCCTCCCTGCGTCACACCAAGGATCTCGTCCAGGTAATCGGCGACCATCTCGTCAACAGTGTCTCGCGGTTCACTGCCATCGAAGCCCTTCGCGTTGATCACGTAGATAGGCTGGTCGGGTCCGGTCACACGCGCAAACACGTCGCCGGTGCCCATGAATCCCGTATTGCCGTGCAGAAGGAATAGCGGCGGCTTTTCGCCGGACGCTCGGATGGTACCCAACATAAGTTAACCTGTCGCGCCGCGCAGTTCATCGATCCTGCGCGCCAGTTCCTCTACCGTGGGCGCCTCGACGAGAACCATCATTTCGAGCTGCACGTCAAAGACCTTCAAAATCTCTGCAAAAATAGCCGCGGCAACGAGCGAACTGCCGCCCAGGTCCTCGTAGGAATCATTTATTCCAACCCGATCAATCGAAAGAGCGTTCTGCCAAATCTCTACAAGCTTCCGCTCGGTCGCCGTCCGCGGCGCGAGATAGGGCGGCAAATAAGTGAATTCATCACGCGAGGTCGGTACGTTTGATTCTAGCATGGACCCGATCCTGTAGGACAACTCCGGCCGGTTTCAACGCTTAATTACCGCAATTTCTTCCTCGGGGCCAGCGAAGAGCGAACAAACCACGCGGCAGCAATTTGAACGGCTCACACGAAACACAGCCTGCACCGTTTTGGGTTGAGCGCATGGTGGCAATGCGTACCTTCCATGCGCAAATATCGACCCAACGCGAAGCCACTATAGCCGGAATCGTTTAGCACCGGTCAGCTCTACCGCGTCTAAAGAGAAGCGGTAATCGGCCCTGTCGACAAGCCAGTCTCCGCCGCCACCAGCTGCGCCTTGTTCAAACTGACCAGATAGGTTTTCTGGGTCCCGCGGACGTAGAGGCCGTAATTGGCCTCCCAATCCGGCGGTGTAAAGTTCACTGTTATGCCGTTTGCACCCGAGTCCATCAGCAATGCTTGACCGCTTTTGCCTTGCTCCTTCCGCGGCATCAGCGGGCTGTCCGCATTGCTGACCGCCGGAATGCGGGCGTTGGGAAAGCACAGACGCAATAGCGCGATAAAGCGCCGCGTCTTGCTGAAATCACCCGGCGGGAAACTGCGCGTATCGGCCGGCAACTCATCGGACGGCGTGAACGGCGCGCAGCTCACCATCTTCGTTATATCGAACCGGCCGAGGAACAAAATATCGTCCGCGAGGTCTTCATCGGTTTGATGAGGCAAGCCGAGGATATTGCCGGAACCGATCTCGAAACCTGCCTGTCGAGCCTTGATCATATGGTCGACCCGATGCCGCAGAGTTTCCTCGCGGTGCTGTGCGTGCAGGATCGGGTTTGCGGTCTCGTGTTTGATAAGATAGTTCCGCGCGCCAGCCTGCCTGAGGCTGTGATAGTCTTCATCGGGCAACGCACCAAGGTTGAGCGTGATGTTGAAGTCAGGGTGAGCGTCCGAGACCATCTTCACCGCTTTGAGAACTTCGGGAACGAGGCGCGTGTCCTCGCCGGATTGCAAAAACAATTCGCGAAAGCCCAACCCGTAAGCCTGCTCAGCCACCTCCGCAGTTCTTTCCGCGCTCGCACGATAGGCCGAGATTGTGCTTCCACCCTTCTTGCCTATGCTATTGAGGTTGTCGCGGCGCATAGGGCAATAGTGGCAGTTGACCCGGCAGACATTACCGACGTCGATCGCCGCACGCATGTCGATACGTGTCCCGACATGTTGATCCCTGGCCGAGCGAGCCGCGGTGAACATGTGCTCGGAAATTTCTTCGTCGGCGTTCAGCAACTCGACGAGTTGCTCGCGTAGAACATCCTCAAGCGCAATGGTAGCATCGTTCGGGCGCGCAAGCGGATCTTCGTGCGCCTGTGCCGAGAGCCACGCCCGGCGAAGGCGTGACCAGGCATCGACCAGCGCGCCGACCTCAGAAGAGTTATTTAACCGCCCCCTTGGCCGTAACATGTTTTGTGTGGGTAACTGCCACCCTCCACTTAATGGAACTGCGTTGCGAGGCGCAACCCTACGACTCAGAAACCACGCCGCGCAATGATGGTATGTGTCGAACCCTAATGCGAAGTGACCAATATCACAAGAGTTAGTTTTCGTCGTCACTTTGAGGTAATCAGCCATCGGTCGCGTTCCGGCTCCCGAAGCCGCGTTCAGGGCGATGCGGAACCGTTTCTCACACTCAGGGACACCATTTTGCGATGCGCTTTGAAGAATACCGCAAGCACGACGCGGTCGGCTTGTCCGGGCTCGTTGCCAAGCGTGAAGTGACAGCGAGCGAGCTTCTTGAAATAGCGATCACTCGGGCCGAGCAGGTCAATCCCGTAATTAACGCTATTGTACGCACGCAATATGGCGGTGCGCGCTCTGCCGTTGAGGCGGGACTCGCCGGGCCCCTGTGCGGCGTTCCCTTTCTCGTCAAGGACCTTGCGGTTTACGAGAAAGGGGTTCCAGCCGGTTTCGGTAGTGCTCTCTACACGAACTTTGTGGCTGATCACGACAGCGCCTACACCGCGCGCTGCAAGCGCGCCGGACTTGTGATCATGGGTCGGACCATGACACCCGAATTTGGCTTAAGTCCAAGCACCGAAACGCGCGAGCATGGCGTCTGCCACAATCCATGGAAATTGTCGTATTCACCAGGCGGCTCCTCGGGCGGCTCGGCGGCAGCAGTCAGCGCTGGCATTGTTCCGGTTGCCAATGGAACTGATGGCGGCGGCTCGATCCGCGTTCCGGCGGCGCATTGCGGGCTGTTTGGTCTAAAACCCTCGCGCGGACGTGTCTCCTTTGCGCCGGATTCGGGTGAGGGTTGGGGCGGGCTCGCAGCTACTCACGTCATTAGCCGTTCCGTCCGTGATTCGGCCTTGCTTCTCGACATCACGAGCGGGCCGGAGCCAGGCGATCCTTACGCCGCTCCAACCCCTGAGCGCCCCTTCTCCGCCGAGGTGGGCCGCTTCCCCGGAAAGTTGAAGATCGCCTTCATGCGCGAGGATCATCGTGGCGTCCCGCTTCATTCCGAATGCGTTCGCGCCGTAGAGAAAGCCGCGGCACTGTGCGAATGCCTTGGCCACATTGTCGAGGAGGCGAAGCCGAAGCTGAATCTGGTCGAACTTCGCCCCAAGAATCAGATCCTGTTGGCGGCTAACGTCACCCGCATGCTGACGCGACGATGGAAGGCGCTTAAACGCAGCCCGCAGGCAAAAGATGTTGAAGCGGTGACTTGGGCAGTATTCCAGCGCGGTCTATCAATCAGCGGCCCCGGATATGCCGAAGCTGCTGCGGCGGCGCATGCCGCCGGGCGTGAGCTCGCCGCCTTTCTCGCGTCCTACGACATGATTTTGACCACTACCTTGCCTGCACCACCACCTCCGCTGGGCTATTTCGATATGAATGCAGACGCAAAGATATTCTCCGCGCGCGTCGCCGAATATTTGTCGATCACCCCGCTGTACAATGCTACCGGCACTCCTGCGATGAGCGTGCCGCTGTACTGGACAGCCGATGGATTGCCGGTAGGCGTACACTTTGCCGCCCGTTACGGCGAAGAGGCGAAGCTTTTTCAGCTGGCGGCGCAGCTGGAGGAGGCGCAGCCGTGGTTCGATCACGTTCCGCCACTTTGAGCGGCAACCGCTTTCACAGTTTGGCAAGATCGCTTTCAATCATTCCGATCCATTCTTCTTGACTGGGCGAAAGCATTGCCGCGAGCTGCAGATGCTTCAGCATTTTCAGCGCCTCGGTGAGGCGTTCACGCGGGTCATCACCGGCCGAGGCGAGACGCCAGAGCGCGAGCACAACGTCGAGCTGCAATTGCTTGTTTCCGGGGTCCTTGGCGGCGACTGTTTTGGCAATGTCGAGACTTTCGCGGTCGGCAGCGAGAGCCTCGCGGAAATCGCCATTGGCCCGCGCCGCCTCGGCCAGCTTTTCCAGGCTTAGGCCGATGTCGCTCTGCACGTCGTTGTTGTTGGGCTGCGCAGCCGCAAGTGCGCGAAATATTTCAGTTCCTTTCTTCGCGACGTCGAGCGCCAGCGCAGCGTTCCCAAGCGCCAAATAGACCGAAGAAAACCGAACGTACATCGCGGCTTGACCGCGTCGCACTTGCATATCGTTTGACGCTTTTTCCGCGAGCGAGCCGACCTCCGTCCCAACTTTGCCAAGAACTGCTTGTGCCTGTTCGGCGGGCTTTTCATCACGGTTGCCGAGGGCATCTGCCAATCCGGAGACAATCCCTGCAATCGCGGCCTTGCTTGCCTGGAAGTTTTGCTCGTTGCGGGCAGCCGCCGCTTCGGCCGCTGCCAATTTGGCCTGTATGCCGTTGCGGTCCTGCCAGAAATAAATTGCCGCCGCGACGGAGATTACGGCGACACCGGCGAAAAGCAGCGCCAGCTTCCGGGCCGAATCTTGTGGCCGCGCTGATAGCAACTTGCTGGCGCTCATTTGTCCTTTACTACGTCACGGACCGGATCACCGTAGCGTCGCGAAAACAGCGATAACCCTTCCGTATCTTGCGTGGAAGCGCGCGCAAAGATATTGTCCGGGGGCGAGCAGATTTCAATTCCGCCAATCTGACGCAGCCCCGTAACGCCGAGAGCATAGCATGGGCTTTCCTGCCGCCGCCAAAATCTCTTTCCCGGTCATCGAGTTTGCGCCCTTTTTCTCCGACGATCCTGGGGAGAAAACACGGGTAGCGGAAGCGCTGGTCGGGGCCTGCAAAGGTCCTGGCTTTTTCTATCTCGCCGGACACGGCATCCCGCAGAGTCAGCTCGACGGAATTTTTGCCTCCGCGCGGCGCTTCTTCGCAACACCGCTAGAAGAGCGGATGAAGCTCTCCGGTGCCGGCGCACGCGGTTACCGGCCTTATGGCTTTTACGCCAAGGCCGGCAGTGGGCGCACGCCCGATCTCATGGAGCATTTCATATTCCAGCACGATCTCGCGCCGGACGATCCCGATATCTTGGCCGGGAACCACATGCATGCGCTGAACAAATGGCCGACCAATCTCCCCGGCTGGCGGGAAGAGGTGCTTGCGTATTTCCACGCGGTGGAAAAGTTGTCATTCGCGATGTTGCGCGCGTTCGCCATAGGGCTCGATTTGGAAGAAAACTATTTTTCGCAGTTCTTCCGCAAACCGACCAGTTCTGCCAAGCTTTTCCATTATCCGCCGCAATCCGCGGAAACGATCGGCAAACAGGTGGGGCTGGGTTCGCATTTCGACGACACGGCCATTACCATCCTGCTCCAGGATGAAGTGGGCGGACTACAGGTCGAAGGCCCGAACGGCTGGATCGACGTGACGCCAATTCCGGGCACCTTTGTCATCAACATCGGCGAGGTCATGGCGCGGTGGACCAACGACATGTTCCTGCCGACGCCGCACCGTGTCTTCAATCGCTTTGGGCGAGAGCGTTATTCTGTTCCGTTTTTTGCGTTGCCCGATTGGGATGCCGTTATCGTGCCGGCTGCGACGTGCTGCGGACCGGCAAATCCGCAGAAATATCCGCCGCGACGCGCGATTTTCTTTCAGTCACGCGCCTTCCGGGACAACAACTGGAAAGCTCGCCACGCAGCGCGCAAGCGCGCCCTTGCAGAAACAGCCGATCGCACCGGCGCAGCCACCGTCCGCGCAGGGTCATGAGGCCGCGATAAGTCCTTGCGCTCGATGCTGCTAGCATTGACGTTTGCTGTTTGTACCGCCTTAGCCGGTTGTTCAAAAATCGGCGTTGCCATCGTCAAGACCAGGCTGCAAGCGGCGCCGGCAAGCGACAGCGAGATTTTCGCCACCATCCCAAAAGGGAGCTCGATCAAGGTCGACGACTGCACAAACGGCTGGTGCCATGCCACGTGGAATGGGCGCGACGGCTACATCTTGACCAAGCATCTGCGGATCGGTGCCGCGACATCGGAGGGCACCGACCGCGACGAGCCAAGGAGCGATGAGTCGCCGCAGAGCGGCGACATGGCGGCTCCCGATTCAACCGATGTCGTTGGCCCAAGCGAGTGAGGCGATGCTAGCCGTCAAGCCAGTCCGCTCGCTGGTCGGGTCGAGCGTCAACAACCGCCTCTATTTATCCGCCTTCCGCACGGCCTTGAGCAGATCGTCGGGGTGTTCCAGCACCCGGACAATGCCCTGTTTTGCACCCAGTCCAGTCAATGAAATGGTACTGAAACCCTCAACATCATTCCATCTTATGGAGACCGCGGTGTCGAAGTTCAGATAGATCGGCTGATTATCAAATTTGCGCGTGCACTTGACCCAGGTCATGTCTGTTGTCGCCCCTCGACCACTACATTCCTATACCCTCGGTTAGAAATTACTTTTAGCAATAAAAATCAACAATAAAAATGTGCACACACGCGCCGAGCGCGCTCACTGCTGACCGGGCCATTGTCTCTTGCCGCGCGAGGTCAGCGCGGAGAACGGCTGGTGGGGGTTTTGCTGCTAGGCGCGGCAGGCGGCGGCGTCTGCGCCGGCGCGGCCGTTGCGGCGGCCGGCAAGATCTTTACCTGGTTGGCAAGCTCAGCCAAGGTCGATTCTTCCGATTTGAACACAGACTCACTTGCGGTACCCATTACATTGACGAAATTCGCGTCGCTCTCAAAACACGTTATGACATAGCCGCGACGTTGTCCGTTCTCTTGGGTGCCTTCTAAAGTGATTCGTATCGCTGGCTTGCCGTTGATCTGAATATCTTCGGTTTTCGGTTCGCTATCTGGAAGCCGCTTCTTGACATGCTCCAGGGATACCTCGGCAAACGCCTTGATATCTCTAAAGTCCTCTTTGGGAACAACACGAACCAAAACTAATGCTCCGCGAGAACTGACTGCCTGAATCTTGATTGCCGGCCCCGGGGGCTTGCCTTCCCGCCAGCCGTTCGGGAGCGTCAATTGGACGGTGCCGTCCTGGCTCTTGATCGTATCCGCATTTGCCGGGTGGGCGAATGCCAGCGCCAAAACGGAAGAGGCTGCAATCACGCGAAGCTTGTCGATCACCATCGGAATCCCTTTCCTGCACCGCCCAAATTGACCCGCAACCCGGACCCATGGTAACTCGCGGCGACCGCGTCAGTCTGCAGCCTTCTGGGCGAGTCGGCCTGTAGCGTTAACACAAAACATACAGGCGGCAATTATCGGATGCTAGAGCACTCTCGCCGCAATCCGACCCTTGGACGATGCGGGCCGCGCGCGGAGACCGCGCGTGAACAAATATCACGACAGTAACCAAGGCCGCAAGCTCGTAAGCCCTAAGAGGTGAAGTTCTGGGTGACCACATGTTTTTGTTTTTGAATTTCCACAACAGTCGACCACGCTGATGCGGCTCGTGCTCCGGCTTTTGCGGGTTTTGCAAGTCTCCAAGATCAGCTTGGCGATAGCAGTCCTGACCAGCATCGTCAGCGGCCTAGCAGCCGTCGGAACCCTGATCTGTATTCTGCAATCGGTGCGAACGAACCACTCCTATTGGTGGCAGTTTATCTGTTTTGCGGTGCTCGCCGTCGTGAGCAGACTTTACTCCCGGCTTATTCCAACATCGCTTACTATTTCCTCAATTCTGCGCCTGCGGCGGCGAATGATCAGATCGATCTTGCATATGCCTCTGGAGGATCTCGAGCGCATCGGAGCCGCCCGACTGCTGGTTGGCTTCACCAGCGATCTTACCAACATCGGCGCTGCCGTTCGCAGTTTTGTCCATATCTTCTCGAGCGCGGCGTTCCTGTTGGCAGGTGTGGGATATGTGGCATGGTTGTCGCCGGCACGCGCGGTGGTCACCGCCGTCCTTGTGGTCGTCACTATCGTGATTGCGATTTTGCTTCGCCGGTCCGAGAAGGCGCACGCACAGGAGGTGCGGCAGGTGTGGGACCGTGTGGTGCACATGTTCCGGATTATGCTCGACGGCATCAAACAGATGAAGCTCAATCGTCTGCTAAGCCGCCAGGTTTTGCGCAGCTTTGAAAGCCGAAACCGCAATATGCAAAATGCCACTGGCCAGCGCCGCTGGTATTCCGAGATGGTCCCTGTCTGGATTCACTCGATGTCGTTCGTAATTCTTGGCGTCGCCATCTTCGCGCCGTTCTTCAACGACGATACCAGTCTGCTTGTCGGTGGCTTTGGGGTGTTGGCGCTGCTGTATATACGCGCGCCCCTGCAGTCGATGGTTCTGGACAGCGGCGCATTTGCGGAAGCAACCGTCGGGCTTGAGCGCATCTACGAGCTCGGACTGACGCTTGACAACGAAGCTTCGGAACACCGAACGCGCGGCGATTTGCGCGAAGAAAGTATCGGGGCGCGTTCGCCGAACTGGACGAGCTTGGAGTTGCGGAACGTTGTATTCAGGTATCGGGACAGCCATCCCGACGACGATTTCGCACTCGGGCCAGTCGATATCGTTCTACATCCCGGCGAGATCGTGTTCGTATCAGGCGGTAACGGTAGTGGTAAAACGACACTATTAAAGGTTTTGGTCGGGTTATATTCACCCGTCGAGGGAACTATTCTTTACGACGGCAAGCCCATTGGCGAGTCGATGCTGCGCTATTACCAGAACAAGTTTGCAGTCGTGTTCTCGGACTTTTGTCTTTTCGAAGGCGTCGCCGATCTCGATTTCGAAGAGCTCAGCTTTGAAGCCAAGCGCATCGCAAACCGCTTCAAATTCAAACCATGGATGTTGGCACCGCTGGAAAACATCAACTCTTCGGCGAAGCTTTCGGCCGGCGAACAAAGACGCGCCGCGCTGCTGATAGCGCTGCTTGATGACCGGCCCATCCTCGTTCTCGACGAATGGGCCGCGGATCAGGACCCGCAATACAAAGATATCTTTTACCTGGAAATTCTTCCGTCGTTGCGGGCGAAAAACAAGCTGGTGGTGGTGCTCTCACACGATGAACGCTATTTCCACCTCGGCGATCGCGTCTTGTGGCTTGAGCGCGGACGACCGCCGATATGGCGGACTGCACAATCGTTTGCGGCTAAAAGCGATAGTGAGCCCACAAATGCCGGCGATCCCCCAGGCATCGTAGCATCGGCCGAATAGTGTGATTGATCCCGCTGCGGAGGGCGCCTCATACACGCGAAAGCCGCCTGCCGATCTCGTGGCGGACGTGCGCGTCGCGGGCGGCATGCTGCATCGGGGTCACGGCTTTTTCTCGATGTCACGTTGATCGCTGTCATAAGGAGAGCATGTGGCCACGACCGAAAACGCAGATGCAACTTTTTAGTCGGTGGCCGTCAATGGGAAGAACAGCGCTCGACTTGGCGGTAAAAGCGGTTGCTCTCTGACACGCCGTGTAGGCTTGCGTCGCCATTTCGGTGCCGAATCGTCGGTCCGCATTCGCGTCGATAAGCTGACAAAGCCACCCGCACCAAGCGTATCGCCACCACCGAGATTGAGGTAAATTCACGCATGCGCCACTGGCCGATCCTCGCTTTTGTCTTTATCGCCTCGCCGTGCCTCGCCGAGGACGGCATCCCGTTTCGGGCCGTGCCCTCGCTTCAGCACAGCGAAAACGCGTGTTTGAGCATCTACTACAATGGCGATGCGGCGTATTGGTTCAATCAGTGTCCCTACGATATCGCCGTCCGTTGGGACGACGAGAACAAGTGCCAAAATTGGAGCTGCACCGCGGAAATTGCCGCCAACACAAAATCTGCGGCAACCATCGCCCGTCACGCGCGATGGTGCGAATGTCGCGGCACTCTCTCGAGTTGTCAGCTGCCGAGAACGGGCTGCTGATTATCGCTCGCCGACGGGCGCAACGGGTAGAGATCGATCAAAATTGTCTGGCGACCCTCGAGGCAATGATGCGAGCCGCTGGCCGTTCTCGTGAAACGATTTGCGCGCCGGAGCCATCAGTTCTGCGATCGATGCCGCAACAGCGAGATCCTGGTGGTTCTATCGCACGGCGAGCGCCGTTTTCGTCGCGGCGATCGCGTTCTCTGGCTTCCCTCAAGCGCCAGGCCGAGTTGTTTTTGCAAAGCGCGGCGCTCGACTCGGCCGTGGAACCAGCAGATGTGGCAGCTCCGGCGGCGATGCGCGTTTGCCTTGCGCCGGTACCGCTGCACCGATATGTTGCCGGCCGAAGCGACGCCGCGGCCGAGTACTGCGGTTGGCGCTTTTTTCAGGATCCATTACTGCTTGGTGAACAGGTGCCTGGGACCGAATATGAAGATGGCCTCGTTTATTTGGTCGTTGTCAATGCGGAAGAGCAGTACTCAATCTGGCCGCAACACAAGCCGCTGCCGTCGGGATGGCGGGCCGTAGGAAAGCAAGGCCCTAAAGTCGAATGTTTGAAATACATAGATGAAGTCTGGACCGACATGCGACCGCTCAGCCTTCGAAACGTAAGCAAAGCTTCGAACAAACGGTAGATCGGCGATAGTTCGATACGGGATGATATCGCATCACGGCTCACTGCCACTTTGAGACAGGCGCTAGATGTGGACCTCCTACGTCCCTGTCGGCGACGAGCGGAAGCTTCGCATCCGCGCGATCGAATGGAGTCGCCGCGGTTTTCCATGCGTTCTCGTACACGGCTTCGGCGAGAATTCTGCGGTGTGGAGCGATCTGGCTCCGCGACTGATGCCGCAATTCCGCGTTATTGCGATCGATCTGCGCGGCCACGGCGATTCGGACTGGGACCCGCTAGCGCGTTATGACGGCCACGCAGGCGTGTCGGACTTGGCCCAGATCGTTGCGGAATTCGGCTTTGAGCGCACCATTCTCGTCGGGCATTCGTGGGGGGCCGAGGCAGCGATCCGCTACGCGGCTAAAGATCCGCAAAAAGTCGCGGCACTGGTGATTGTCGATTTTGGTCCTGACCTTGCCGCTGCTGGCGTCGACGAAGTGCTTAAAGGCTTCAGCGAAACCCCGAGAATTTTCGCTTCGACGGACGAGTATGTGCAGTGGCTTACCAGCCGACGCCCGCTCGCGAAGCAAAAATTGCTCGAACAATTCGCCCGCCATAGCCTGCGTCGCTCGGCGGGTGGACAATACGAGCTCAAGACCGATCCCGCGCTTGGCACCGAATCGGCGTTGAGTCGCCTGACCGCCGAAAATGGCCGCTACAGTTTCGCTGATTTGTGGACTGCACTGCCGATGATCCGATGCCCCTGCCTCGTCGTCCGTGGAGCCGCCTCAGGGGTTCTCCCGGCTGACGTCGCTGCCCGGATGGTCGACCGCATTTCGAGCGGGAGCCGACTGCAAAGTATTGGCGCCGCCGGTCATGCCGTGATGATGGACAACCCGGAGGAATTCAGCCGCAGCGTGGTCGCATTTCTTACCAAAGCCATGACGCAGGAGCCGCAGGCCGGTCGCGCGCCGCGTGCACAAACCCGTTAGCAGCTTTCCCGATGAACGCCGCTAGAGCAGACCAGATCGTGCGGCGAATGCCGTCTCAGTGAGCAACGCGCGGCAGAACGACGAATATGCCGTAGAGTACTGCGCCAACGGTGGTCACCGAAGATACGGCACACGCCATAGCCGCCCAGAACGTGTAGTAGGCGATCCTGACGGTAGAGCGCGCCATCTCCCTTTGCGCGTCGGCAAGCTGGGACTGGGCTTGGAGGCGAAGTTGCCGCAACCTTAACGGCGGGAGCCCGCGCTGGCCGGGAAATTCGTAATCCTCGCCTAGATCTTCGCGGTTGTCCGCCTGCTCGCTCATGCGTTTGAGATCCTTCGTCCGGAGGAAGTATGGCCGCTGCCGCCCTGCCGTCGATGATGTGCAGCACGAGAACCGGGGCGGCGCTTCGTTTAACGGGCCGTCTACGCTCTTGGCTCTATTAAGTCAAAGGGTTGGCGCGAACAGTCGCCGCATTGCAAATCAATCCGACTGCGTGAGGTGTTTCAGTAGGTCAGAACTTCGGCGCTCTTGGCGACGATCGAGTGCCTCTGAACTTGATCTACGGCGTTGGCAAGCTCGGCCAAAAAATCGTCGACCACGGCCTCCTGGGCCAGAGTAATCGTTTGGTGCAAACTCGGAGGCTGAGCGATGCGACTCATGTACCAACCGCGCTCAAGCAACTGATCGCCGACAGCTGCTATGTCAACGACATCTGAGCCGTACGCGATGACACTCAAATCGGGCTGGACGAGTAACTTCAGATCGGGAATGGCGGCGATGCCCTCGATATAGCGATCACGAACTTTCATAACACGCGCGGTCAATTCCAGATAACCGTCCTCGCCCAAATAATGGATAACCGCCCATGCCGCTGCGATGGCGCCTCCCGGCCGCGTGCCAAGCAGGTTAGGGGTGATATACTTACCTTTTGGCCAATTCGCGAACTCGAAGGCATGGAACGCAGCGTCGGCACGATTTCTGAGCAACAGAGCGGAGGCACCTTTCGCGGCATACCCGAACTTGTGGAGATCGGCGGAAATTGAACGAACGCCGGAGATTGTAAAATCGAAGCGAGGAACCGGATAACCGAGCTTCCGCGCGAATGGCGCAATATAACCGCCGATGCATGCATCGACATGGCACCAAATGCCGTATTCCAAAGCGAGCGCCGCGATTTCTTCGACGGGATCGATCAAGCCAAACGGCAGAGAGGGTGCAGAGGCGACGATCAACACAGTGCGGTCGGTTATTGCCGTTTCCAGCGCGGTCACATTGGCACGAAAGTCGCGCCCGATTTCAATCCTGACTGCATCAAGATCCATGAGCTCGGCGGCCTTATCGAACGCGGGATGCGCAGTGCTTGGCAAGAGAATCTCTCCGCGCACCCCCTCACGGAGTCGGCGCGCACGCGCCCATTCGCGCGCGGCCTTGACTGCCAAGATGATGCTCTCGCTGCCGCCAGAGGTGAAAGTTCCACCCGCGCCCGCCGGGCCGTTGAAAAGCTCGACCGAAGCATCGAGGACCTCGCGCTCCATACGTTCGAGGCTGGGAAACGCCGCCGGCGCAAGAGCATTCTCCGCCATGAACATTGCGTACGCTTCGCGTACCACCTCCGCGACATCGTTGCCGGCGAAATAGACGTGCAAGGGCAATCGCCCCCGTTGCCATTCGAAATCGTCGGAACGCATTTCTTCCATGCAGCTTTTCAGTGCAAGCCAAGGCCGGCCCGCTCTCGGGAATGCTTTATGCAACTTGCTGCCTATGCTCTCATCCGTTGGTCGTACCACGTCTTTGCGTTCCTGCACCGGACCAGCGTCCTCACTGCTCGGTTTCTGGGAGATTCTAGTGACGCTGATTTTTCCGCGGTAGTTCGACATAAAGTCTCCCAAGGCCTTTTTCTATACCGCACTTTTGGTGCGTAGCAACGAATTACGCATATCCTGCAGGCCTTAAGTATCGCTCAACGAGCGAACCCAAGGACACGGCCGGAAGGAATCGAGCACCTTATTCGATGGAGACGTCCAGGCGAGGTTGGAACTTCCGCTGCGCTTGGACGCCCACATCACCTTCTGCCCAAGGTAGGCCCCTCTGGCAAGCACACCTTTCATACCCTTGCTTCGCAGTCGAAAGCCGCACATGCCGTTTACAAAGGCCTAACTACTTCACCCGTCGCCCAGCCGCGGCCAGACGCATTCAATATTCATGCGAAAGCCCTCCAAACCTCGCAAACTTTGCGTCATCAAGGAAATTTTTGACGTGATGTACGTCACAGAAAGACTTTATCACTCGCCACACCGAGCGCGCGAACATCGCGGTGCTAATTCGCCCTGGAATTGTCGCAGCCAAGCGCGGCTTAATCAGCGAGCCAACCGAAGACAAGATCCGGCATCGATCGCGCCCGTGTCACTCGTTGCCTGGAGGAGGCGCGCCGTTTTGTCGGGCGCTCGGCGGTGACTGTGACGATGGTGCGCCTTCGGACGGCGGCCCCGCTGGGGAGTCGCTAGGCGCCGGAACCCGCGGAGCCCGTGTTTCATTCAGAAACGCAATGCAGACCCGTGACAATTCCGGACGCTGCGACATCAAGCAGTCGAGGACTTCGTCGCGCGGAACCTCCGAACATAGGCGTCGCAATTCCCGACCGCAGGAAGCCAGCAGCCCTCTTCTGCCTGGCGGCCCGTTTCCTGGCGATGGCGGCAAGCCAGGACCCGCCCCGTGACCAGGAGGTCCTCCGGGGGGGCCGTAACCACTCGGGCGGACGCCGCCGGGCGGCTCGTATCCCCGCTCCGCCAATCGTGCCGCCAACAAGGCGTCACACGACGGAGACAGGGCACGGCGTTGCGATGCAAGGCACTCAATCATGCGGCCGCCACCTGGTACGACGCCTGAGCAAAGGCGGCGGATATCTCGGACGCATCCCCCGCTAAGGCCGCCGAACCCCGGTCCGGGCATGCCGAAGGGTCGTTGCGACGATCGCATCGGCGGGGCGGAGTGCTCAGATTGATCACCTGTTCCCTGAGCGAACGGCGGCGCCATCCCTTGCTGCATCGGCCCCTGCGGGGGCGATTGCTGCATTGGGGGCCGCTGCATCGGAGTTCCTTGCCCTGGAGGTGCAGGCGCTGGCTCCGCCTGCGGCGTTTCCGGAGCTGAACCGGGGGTCTGTGCCGAAACAGCGGAGGCGCCGAGAAGCGCGGCGGCGATAACGCACCAACGAGCTAGGTATGCCAATACAATAATCTCCGACGGCTCCCGAGGATATTAGGCCTGCCCGCCTCCAATGGTAAGTCGTCGCGAGCAACCCGCATCCGAAACAGGCGGCTGACGAACGTGCAAAGCCGCCCTAGGCACGGTCGGCCTTGATTCTCGCCGAGAGAACTTTGCCTGGGATTCGTGACGATGGTCTTGCAAATTTCGACCATTATTAAGTTCCCTTTTAGCCGCAAATTCATCATTGGATGAAATGACTTCTCGCCAATGCAGGCATTGTCCACCGCAACTAATCAAGCGAGTGTGCGGTGCGAGAAGGTCCTTGGCCGCCGAAAAGTTTGATGTTAGACAAAATTCCGATCCGAGGAGCGGGTAAATGGGGCAGGCTTTAGGGCCGAGTAGACGCGCAAAGCTGACGCCGGATCAACAAGCGCTCCTGGAGAAGAGAATCCGGGGCGAAATTCCAAGTAAAAGTTCAACAGCAAAAATCCCACGCCGCAGCGACCAAAGCATCGCCCCGCTATCGCTGGCCCAAGAGGGACAGTGGCTCCTGCAGCATTTACAGCCGGACAACACTATTTTTAATATGTTTCGAGCGCTTCGCGTGCGACGCGCGCTCGATCTCGCCGTTCTCGAATCGGCCTTCAGCGAAGTGGTGCGGCGCCACGACATTCTGCGGGCGAATTTCCGCACGATTGACGGCGTACCAATGCAGATATTTCGGCCGCCGGAACCTGTCGCCGTCGGATTTTTGGATTTCAGCGATTTGCCGCCGGCGGAACGTGAAACCGCATTCGTGCGCTGGTCACGCAAACGAACGGTCGAGCCGTTCGATCTGGCGCACGACGAGTTGTTCCGCGTCGATCTCGTGCGTATGGCCGCGGACGATCACGTCATCTTCTTCAATCTCCATCACATTATCTGTGACGGGTGGTCGCTCGGCGTGCTGGTGCGCGAAACCATGGCGCTCTACGGTGCGTTCGCCAAAGGCAAGCCGTCGCCGCTGCCGGCGCTGGCAATCCAATATGGCGACTACGCGGCGTGGCAGCGCTCCTTGCTGCAAATGGATGCCGTCGACAAGCAAATGGCGTTCTGGCGGGAGCGGCTTGCCGGCGCACCGAGCTCGAGCGATCTGCCATTCGATCATCCACGGCCCCCCGATCGAACATTTCGGGGCAAGCGCCGCGGCGTGACTCTGGATCGGGCGCTGGTAACGCGGCTGCGGCTGCTCTGCCAGCGCGAACAAACGACGCTGTTCATCGTGATGATGTCGGCGCTGGCTACTTTGATCCACCGCCATTCCGGCGCAACCGACATTGTCATCGGCACCCCGGTCGCTAATCGCGGCTTCCGCGAGGTTGAACCGTTGGTCGGGCTTTTCATCAATACGGTCGCCTTCCGCTTTGATTTTTCGGGCGACCCGCCGTTCAGCGATTTGCTTGGCCGGGCGCGCGCCGATGCAATCGAAGTATTCAATAATCAGGATGTGCCGTTCGAGAGTGTTCTCAACAACCTCGGCATCCGTCGCGAGAAGGACCGTTCGCCGCTGTTCCAGGTCATGATGGCGATGCAGCCGCCGCGGGCGGCATCGGTCTCATCTGAAATTGGCATGGACCCCGCCGTCCTCACTCCGCGCGGTTCCAAGTTCGACATGACGCTGGTTCTTTGGGAAAGCGAAGACGGCGACGTGGGCGGAATCATTGAATACGCCACTGATTTGTTCGAGCCGGAAACTATCGAGCGCTTGTTCAAACATTTCGTGACGTTGCTCGAGGGCATCGCCTCTGATCCCCTGCAGCGCGTCTCGAGTCTGCCCATGTTGAGCGGCGAGGAGCTAAAGCAGGCCGTTGCTGGCTGGAACGCGACCACGGCGGCCTATCCGCAGCGCTGCCTACACGAAGTCTTCGCCGAGCAAGTGCTGCGCACGCCGGACGCCGTCGCCTTGATCTTCAATGACGAGACCGTCACCTACCGCGAGCTAGACGAACGGGCCAACAAATTGGCCTGGCACTTGCGCGGTCTGGGCGTCGGCCCGGATGCAGTTGTCGGCCTCTGCCTGCAGCGTTCGCCAGCGCTCGTCACTGGCCTCTTGGGAATTCTCAAGGCGGGCGGCGCTTATCTGCCGCTTGACCCGAATTATCCCGCAGAGCGCCTCGCCCACATCATGGCTGATGCCAAGCCGCTGGTCATCGTCACCGAAGCGAAATTAGCCGCCAATCTTTCGACGCAGAAGACGCCAGTAGTGCAGATTGATGCCGAATGGGCGGAGATCGCCACCAATCCGGCGACTTCACCTCCCAACGCGACGACGCCCGATAATCTGATTTATGTCCTCTACACTTCCGGTTCGACCGGCGAGCCGAAAGGCGCAATGGGCACCCACCGCGCTGTGGTTAATCGCCTGAGCTGGGATGTGACGAGGGAGCCGCGTAATGAAATCTATGCGCAGAAAACCACGCCAAACTTCATCGATGCCCTGTGGGATATCTTCATGCCCCTGCTGCGGGGACAAAAGAGCATAATAATCCCCGAAGACATCGCACGCGACCCGGAACGGTTGATCGATCTTTTAGCGAAGGAAGAGGTAACTAGGATTGTGCTGGTACCCTCCTTGCTGCGCACCATACTCGACAGCACGCAAAATCTGGCGGAGCGGCTGCCGAAATTGGGCCACTGCGCCTGCAGCGGCGAGGGATTATCCAGTGCGCTCGCGGCCGCATTTCACGCACGCTTGCCGCATGCCGAACTTTTCAATATCTACGGTACATCGGAGTTTTGGGATGCGACGTGGTGCGTGGCGAAGAGCGAGGCCAACGGCACGAGTATTCCCATTGGATTGCCGATCGCCAACATGCGTGCGCTAATCCTTGACGCCAATCTGGAACCGGTACCCGCGAATGTGACCGGGGAATTATTCATCGGCGGGGTCGGCTTGGGCCGCGGCTATCTCGGCCGGCCTGGCCTTACTGCCGATCGGTACCTACCCGATCCGTTCCGTGACGGTGAGCGTCTCTACCGGACCAGGGATTTGGCCCGGCGGCGGCCCGACGGCGTCATCGAATTCATCGGGCGTCGCGATCACCAGATCAAGCTGCGCGGTCATCGTATCGAACTTTCGGAAATCGAATGGGCTCTTGAGGTGCACCCCAACGTCCGCGATGCCGTCGTGCAGTTGCGTGAAGACTTGCCCAGCGGCGAACCGGGTCTGGTCGCCTACATCGTCGCCGATGGCGCACCGCCCGCGGATTCGGCGCTGCGCGCCCATCTTCAGGCCAAGCTTCCCGCACATATGATTCCCGCGCATTTTGTCTTGCTCGCCCAACTGCCGCTCACACCGAACGGAAAGGTCGACCGCGCTAAACTGCCCTCACCACAGCCGAAGCAGGAGCCAGCGCGTAAGCATGTCGCGCCCAAGTCGGAAGCGGAAAAGCTGCTGGCCGAAATCTGGACAAGAATATTGGGGCTGAAGGATATCGGCATCGACGACAATTTCTTCGAGCGGGGCGGCGATTCGCTGATGCTCCTGCGCGTCCAAAGCGCCATCAATGAGCATCTGCACCGCGACATTCCGGCGACTGTGCTGTTCCGCTATCCGACCATTCGGGCACTATCTGCATATCTTGCGGACGGTCAACGTAGCGACCTTTTGCTCCGCTCGACGAGCCGTGGCGAAGCGCGAAAGAAGTTTTTAACGCGCCGGACTTCCGGACCGACGACCGTCGCCAGCTCGGGCGAATGAGGCAGTGTCAATGGGCGAGCAAATAGAGGACGAGACACGTCCCACCATCGCAATTGTCGGAATGGCGGCGCGTTGCCCCGGCGCGAAAAACGTCGCCGAGTTCTGGTCCAACCTGCGCAACGGCGTCGAATCGATATCTTTCTATACCGAAGAAGAATTGCGAGCGGCAGGCGTTCCCAACGCGGTGCTGCAATTACCGAACTACGTCAAGGCAGCCGCTCCGCTCGAGGGAATGGAACTGTTCGACGCTGAATTCTTCAATTACAGCCCGCGCGAAGCGGAATTCATCGATCCGCAGCAGCGCGTTTTTCTCGAGTGCGCCAACGACGCGCTGGAGACCGCGGGCATCGACCCGCGCCGTTATGAGGGCGCCATCGGTGTCTTCGCGGGTGAGGGCCCAACCATCTATATGAACCTGATTTTTCGCGATCCCTCGGTGACGGCGGGGGTTGCCCGGCAGATGGCGCTCATCGGAAATGACAAGGATTACTTGGCGACGCGCGTCTCCTACAAACTCGGATTGCGCGGACCAAGCATAACCGTGCAAAGCGCCTGTTCGACGTCGACCGTGGCCGTTCATCTCGCGTTCCAGAGTCTGATATCGCGCGAGTGCGACGCTGCGTTGGCCGGCGGAATTTCTTTTAACTGGCTGCACAAGTGCGGTTATCACTTCACTGAAGGCGGCATCCTCTCGAAGGATGGGCACACGCGACCGTTCGATGCCGACGCGACTGGGACGGTTTTTGCCGATGGTGTCGCTGCCCTCGTCCTCAAGCGGACAGAGGACGCCATCGCCGATGGCGACAATATTCAGGCCATCATTTTAGGTTCGGCTGTCAACAATGACGGCTCGCTGAAAGTCGGTTTCACAGCACCGAGCATCGACTCGCAGGCGGCCGTAGTAGCGGAAGCGATGGCGGTGGCCGGCGTGACGCCCGAGTCGATCGGATTTGTGGAGGCGCATGGCACCGGCACTGCGCTCGGTGATCCGATCGAGGTAGAGGCTCTGCATCAGGTGTTTCGGTCTGCCACCGAGGCGAAGCGGTTTTGCGCGGTGGGTTCGCTCAAGTCAAACATTGGCCATCTCAACACGGTGTCCGGCGTCGCCGGAATGATCAAGGCGGCCTTGGCGGTCAAAACCGGCGAAATCCCGCCGAATCTGAACTTCAAGACTCCCAATCCGAAAATCGATTTCGACAACTCGCCGTTTTTCGTGCCGACCGAGCTGACCAAGTGGAGCGACCAACGGCCACGCCGCGCCGGGGTGAGCTCTTTCGGCATTGGCGGAACCAATACACATATCATCATCGAGGAGCCACCACCCCTCACGTCCGAGAAGAGTTCGCGCTCGGTCCACGTCGCGCTCGTCTCGGCGAAAACCGCGACTGCGCTCAACACTGCGTGCACGCGCCTCGCCGAGCATTTGCGCGCCAACCCTGGTGAGAATATCGCCGACATCTGCCACACCCTCGCAACCGGGCGTTCGCTCTATCCCTTCGCGCGCATTGCAATCTGCAGCAGCGTTCAAGAAGCCGCCGACGCCCTGAGCTCGAATGATTCCACCAGAATCGTCAGCGGGGAACGTGCCGCCATCGGACCGCCGGTGACATTCTTGTTCCCAGGCCAGGGTTCGCAGCATGTCTACATGGCCCGCGAACTCTATAATGAGGAACCACACTTTCGCCGTGAGCTCGACCTGTGCGCGGACTTGCTCGAGCCGCATCTCGGCCTGGTCCTGCGATCATTGCTGTTGCCGGCAGCAGATATAGAGGAATAGGCCGAAGCGGCGCTGCGCAGCACGCAATTTGCTCAGCCCGCGATTTTTGCCGTCTCGTACGCGCTTGCGAAATTATGGATGACGCTCGGCGTTACTCCGGCCGCCTCCCTCGGTCACAGCGTCG
>Ga0335078_10001755_pt1 | contig 32756 bp, 23 predicted proteins | sample Lox_Sample_32_FD_206711 | JGI IMG/M metagenome (GOLD analysis project Ga0335078, IMG submission 206711) | Soil microbial communities from Loxahatchee National Wildlife Refuge, Florida, United States - Lox_Sample_3.2 | ecosystem: Environmental > Terrestrial > Soil > Wetlands | place: USA... | reverse complement strand
CGCGCCCATTCAGGCGCACGAGGCGGCGGAAATTCACGCCGCGAGAACCGGGGGCGACTTCTCGCACTTTCCCAAGCCCATCGCCGAGCGGTTGGCCTGGGGCGCCACTATTTCAACCAGAGAGATCGAAAATCTGAGGATGAAGCACGCCGATTTCATTCACCGCATGGATGCCCTCTTTGGCAAGTACGATTTCTTGATGCTGCCGTGCGCGCCCGTCGCCGCTCTTGCCGCGGGAGTGGATCACACTCAAACGCGAGCAAAAATCCTCCGCTATACCACTCCCATGAGTCTGGCGGGTACGCCAGTTGTGACGGTGCCCGGCGCGGATGGCGCGGCGATGCAACTTGCTGCAGCGCGCGGCGCCGACGGAAAGTTGCTGGCATATGCGGCGGAATTTTGGAAGCTGCCCTAGGGATCGCGATGCCGTCTCACTCTTCGCCAATGTCTTCGTGCCAGACTTCCGGATTGGCATGAATGTAGTCGGCGAGCAGAGATATACACTCCTGAGAATCCAGATCAATCACCTGTACGCCGAGCGAACGCAACCATTCGACTCCACCGTGAAAGTTGCGGCTCTCGCCGACTACCAACGTGCCGAACCCGAACTGCCGGACCAGACCGCTGCAATACCAACATGGTGCAAGCGTCGTGACCATGATCAACTTGCGATAGCTGCGCTGGCGTCCCGCGTTGCGAAAGGCGTCGGTCTCGCCATGCATTGAAGGATCGCTGTTTTGCACGCGGCGGTTGTGACCGGCGCTAATCAAGTCTCCGTTTGGGTCAAAGATTGCCGCGCCAATCGGAATCCCGCCTTCAGCCAGCCCTTTGCGCGCTTCCGCCAGCGCCACGGCTAACATGGCGTTGTAATCAAGCTTGCGGCTCATCTTTTCATGATAATGGGTTCACGATAATGCGCGCTCGTCGAAGCTGTGTCGAGACATAGCAAACAGGTACAATGCCACTTTCATTATCCATGGAGGAGTGGTGGAGCGCGCTATCCGTTACCAGATTCTTGCTTTCGTGTTGTTGACCGCGCCACTGGCGACTGCGCAATCAAACCCCAGATCCGAACCAGGCGCCCTACGCAAGCAAAACGTAAGCGGCTATTTCGATTCCATTCGCAATCAACCATTGTTGCTTCTAGCTTTTCTGCGCGAGATGCCGAAGGGCGGCGACCTGCACAATCACTTGAGCGGCTCGTTGTATGCCGAAAATCTGATTGACTTTGCCGTCGCCGACGGCCTTTGCGTGGATCGTGCGACACTGTTTGCGCTCTCGCCGCCGTGCGATGCCCTGTGTGACAAGTCCGCCACAAAGCCGCTGGCCGGCTGCGGCTACGGAGATCAGGATCTTTACAACGCGATAATTGATGCCTGGTCCATGCGCAACTGGGAACGCGGGCGGGAGTCGGGGCACGATCATTTCTTCGCATCTTTTTCCAAGTTCGGCCGCGCTACCACCAACCATACTGGGGACGCGTTCGCGCAAGCCGCGCGTCAGGCGGCCGCCGATCACCTGCAATATCTCGAGCTCATACATTCGGCAGAGGGGAGCGAATCGCGCGAACTCGGCGCGAAGCTGGGATGGAGTGACGACTTCGCGGAAATGCGGCAGCGGCTCTTGTCGGGGGGTCTGCATGAAATTGTCTCTTCCGCGCGCAAAAAGCTCGATACCAATGAAGGAAAGATGAAAGACGATCTCCGCTGCGGCACACCGCAGGCGGAACCCGCTTGCGCCATAACGGTCCGCTTTCTCTACCAGGTGTTGCGGGGACTTCCGCCGGAGCAGGTTTTCGCGCAGATGGTCACGGGCTTTGAGCTGGCCTCACGGGACTCCCGTTTTGTCGGACTCAACCTGGTCATGCCGGAAGATTCGTACGTCCCTATGCGAGATTTCGATTTGCATATGCGGATGCTCGATTTCTTACACGGCATTTATCCCAAAGTGCACATCACCCTCCACGCCGGCGAGTTGGCGATGGGCCTAGTGCCGCCGGACGGTCTGACCTTTCACATCCGCGAATCTGTGGAACGCGGACACGCGGAGAGAATTGGCCACGGTGTGGACGTGATGAACGAACACGATCCCCTGCAACTGCTCGGGGAGATGGCTCAACGCAACATTCTGGTCGAGATTTGCCTGACCTCGAATGATGTCATTCTTGGCGTAGGAGGCAAAGAACATCCCTTTCCGATTTATCGCCGCTACAAGGTCCCCATGGCGCTCGCGACTGATGATGAAGGAGTCTCGCGTTCTGACCTTACGCATGAATATCTGCGCGCGGTGCAAAGTTACGAGCTTTCCTATTCAGACCTGAAACAGATGGCCCGGCAAAGTCTGGAGCACAGCTTCCTGCCCGGATCGAGCCTGTGGAAAGACATGCGAGAAACCAGTCCTGTGCCCGCTTGTGAATCTGGCATCCACGGTGCACCTACCGACGACTGCCAAAGCTTTCTTGCCGCGAATGAACGGGCGCGCATGCAGTGGAAACTGGAACAGGAATTCACCACATTCGAGAAGCGATTTGAGAGCGCCCATGACTGAGGACTTTACGCGGGCGCAAGCAGCAGCCGACGTTCTACGCTCGCGAACCTCACTTCGCCCGCTCATTGGGCTCGTGCTGGGTTCCGGGTTAGGAGGTTTTGCGGACGAATTGTCCGAAGCCGTACGAATTCCTTACTCCGAGATTCCGTCGTTTCCTTGTTCCACGGCCATCGGTCACGCCGGGAAAATGGTGATCGGCACGGCCGGCACAATTCCCGTGGCTGCGATGCAGGGGCGCGTGCATCTCTACGAGGGCTATTCTCCCACCGAGGTTGTGTTCCCGATCCGCGTCTTTGGCCGCATGGGCATTCGTGCCGTAATTCTCACCAATGCCGCAGGCGGCATCAATCTTGAATACAAACAGGGCGCGCTGGTCGTGATCAGCGACCACATCAATCTGCAAGGCCAAAACCCTCTCGTCGGACCGAACGATGACCGGCTAGGCCTGCGTTTTCCGGACATGACACAGGTCTATTACAAGCCCTATCGCGAACTGGCGCACAAGTGCTCAGGGGATTTGGGCAAGACTCTCTACGATGGAGTGTACGCTGCTCTGCTCGGGCCCAACTATGAAACTCCAGCCGAGATTCGCTATCTCCGAGCGATCGGCGCAGACCTCGTGGGAATGTCAACCGTGCCCGAGGTAATTGCTGCGCGGCACCTGGGAATAAAGGTGCTCGCTATTTCCTGCGTGACGAACATGGCCGCAGGAATTCTCCATCAGCCGTTGCATCACCAGGAAGTGCTGGACACCGCTGAGCGAGTGCGCGGAGATTTCGTTGCGTTGCTGCGGGCCGTAATTGCTGAAATTGCAGCCGAGCTTGGAGCCTGATTCGTGCAAGGCCGGACTTCACTTGGGCGTCCTGGTCACAAATATCGGCTCCGGCGGCTTGATGCCGTACACGGCCGCGAAACTTGCCTGGTTCACCGCTGCGGCCAGGCGCCCACGCGAATCAATATAGAGCAAAGGCTTGCCCAGCGGCACGTCGGCAAAAGTACGCACGAACGGGATCTTCAGTTCGCGGCCGCCTATCGCGATGGCAACAACCTCCCCGTGCGTGTAGCCCAGTTTCAGAAAGTCATCGCCGCTGATATTTGTGACTAAGTTGCCGAAGGGGCCGTCGGTTGCGATGACCTCACCGCTCAGTCCTCGATCGTCAAGCCTAGATGCACTGATATCCAGCCGGACCAGTTTCGCGACATCCAACTCCGGGCCCACCTGGGTCCAGTCGTCGCCTCGAGCGAGGTGTGCGCCCGCTGGCGAAAAAATGTCCCGCCCATGAAACGTAGAAGAAAGCGCCGCCCCAATCATCCAACCGCGATTCGTAATTTCTCTGGCAGCTTCAATTCCGTCACGATCCTGAACCAACGTCATCAGGCCATTATCCGGCAGCACAAAATATTGCCCGCGTTTGGATTTCGCAATGATCGCCTTGCGGGTGCTTCCCACGGTCGGATCAATCACCACTACAAATACGGTGCCCGATGGGAAATAGGGCGTTGCGCCGTAGAGAAACCGGGCGCCATCGAGAATAGAAAACGGAGTTACCTGATGCGTGAGGTCCACGATACGGAGATCGGGAGCGATGGAATACATCACGCCCTTGCAGAGCGCGACTGAATCGTCCACTACGCCAAAGTCGGTCATGAAAACAAGGGTCGGCGGAGACTTAGATTCTCCGGCTGTGCCGGGAACTATCAGCCAAGCGGCCAGTAGAATTGCCGCGCAAGCTCTGAACAGCACCGGGTAGAGAGAAACGAACTGAAAGGAACGCCGGCAGAAACGGGGCTTTTTCATGAAGACGGCTCGCCAAGTGCAGAAGTTGAGCTGTGAAATTTAATCGCAGATTATAGCGTACGAAATGGATAGAATGGCGCGCGCAACAAACCGGTAATGGAATGTCCGGAAGGAATAACCAAAGGAATGGAAGGCCGCAAGGAGGCTTTAATCAGAATTGAAGGCCGGCAGTTCGATGTTTGTGTCATTGGCGGTGGCGCAAGCGGGGCCGGATGTGCACTGGATGCTCAGTTGAGGGGCCTGAATACGGTTCTGCTCGAGGCGGCCGACTTTGCCTCCGCAGCTTCCAGCGCCTCAACCAAGATCATTCACGGGGGTGTTCGCTACCTGCAGCAAGCGGTGATGGGATTCGATCTTCAACAACTGCACGTCGTAAAACGTGCTCTCCGCGAGCGGATTCTGATGCTGCACAATGCTCCGTTCCTTGCCCATGCCATTGATTTTCTGGTCCCTTGTTTCGGCCTGTCGCAGGCTTTTTATTTCAGGGCTGGCATGAAAGTTTATGACTGGCTGGCCGGCAACGCCGGTCTCGCCCGCAGCCACTACGTTTCACGCCGTGATGCCTTGCAGCATATTCCGAGACTAAAATCCGCCGGCCTCGCCGGACTGGTTGCTTACAGCGACGGTCAATTCGACGATGCACGCTATGCCCTTGCCCTAGTTCAAACTTTTGCCGAATGCGGCGGAGTTGCTCTCAACTATGCACGGGTTGCGGCGTTTGAACGAAATGCGCAGGGAAAATTGGCCGGCGCGCAGGTTGAAGATCGGATTGATGGCCTTCCGTTTGTCGTACGCGCCCGGGCCTTCGTAAATGCGACCGGGCCGTTTGCTGATCATCTGCGCGAGCTCGCCACTCCGGGAGTTCGCAGACGGATGCGGCCGAGCAAGGGCTCACATATCATTTTGCCGCTGGAAGGCTTTCATCAGAATCAAGCGCTTTTGATCCCGAAAACTGAAGACGGCCGCGTCATCTTTGCCGTTCCCTGGATGGGCCGGCTGCTCGTCGGTACCACGGATGACGAGGCCAGCCCGGAAGATGAAGCCGTGCTCAGCCAGATCGAAGTCGAGTATTTGTTGCGCCATCTCAACCGTTATTTGAAAGACCCGTTCACGAAAGACCAGGTCCTCAGTGGCATGGCAGGTCTGCGCCCTTTGGTGAGCTCTGGCGATCGTCGTGCCACCAGGAAGCTGGCGCGCGACCATGTTGTCGAACTCGACGCCCAAAGCGGGCTTGTCAGCATTCTTGGCGGCAAATGGACCACCTATCGTGGGATGGCCGAAGACACAATCAACGCGGTGCAGAATTTTCTGGGTGTGCCAGTCACGCCATGCAGGACCCATGAGCACCGGCTTTCAGGGCAAGATTCCTACGATCCGAATCACTGGCGTACGCTTGTGGACGCATATCACATTCCAGAAAATACCGCCCGCCATCTTTCCCGGAAATTCGGCACAAATGCTTCGCGAGTGCTCGGCCTGACGAACGAGAATCCCGGCCTCGGGCAACCTCTTCTCGAGGGCTCGCCGCATATCCGGGCTGAAGTCGTATATGGTGTGCGCTACGAAATGGCCTGCACGTTGGAAGATGTGCTGGCTCGTCGGCTCGGGCTGCAACTGTGGAGTTGGCGAGACGCAATCCGCGCCGCGGCGGTCGTGGCAGATCTCCTGGCTCAGGAGCTTGGCTGGCCTGCTGAGCGCCGGCAGCGCGCCGTTGATGAATATGTTTGTAAGATTGACTTCTTTATGAAGTCAGCAGGTGTTTCCGCCGCAGCTTGAGTCAGAATACCGATCGTGGAGGTGCGGGTTGGCCAGCTATATCGGCGCGATTGATCAGGGAACTACCAGTACGCGCTTCATGATCTTCGACCGCTCCGGTCGCGTCGCGGCCGGTGCGCAGACAGAGCACAGGCAGATTTTTCCCCAGCCCGGCTCGGTCGAGCACGATCCGGAAGAGATCTGGCAGCGCACCCAGGAAGTGATTTCTGAAACCCTAGCAAAGATCCCGATCCAGCCGTCCGACCTGGCCGCCATCGGTATCACCAACCAGCGCGAAACCACCGTTCTATGGAACCGGAAGACGGGGAAGCCCCTTGCCAATGCGGTGGTGTGGCAGGACACGCGCGTCGCCAACGATGTGGCGGAGTTTTCCAACTCAGGCGGGCAAAATCGTTTTCGGCAGAAAACCGGCCTTCCTCTCAGCACGTACTTTAGCGGTCTGAAAATTCGCTGGATCCTGGACCATGCGCCCGGCGCACGTGCATTGGCAGAGGCTGGGGATGTGCTGTTCGGCAACATTGACACATTTCTGCTGTGGCAGCTTACCGGCGGTGTCTCGGGAGGAATTCACGCTACAGACGTCACCAACGCCAGCCGTACCCAGCTGATGAATCTCGAAACGTTGTCATGGGATGAGGAAATTCTGCGAGATTTCACCATCCCGAAGCAGATTCTCCCCCGCATCGCTTCCAGCAGCGAAGTCTATGGCCAGGTTGTGAAGACGCCACTGAAAGGAGTGCCGATCGCCGGGATTCTCGGCGACCAGCAAGCGGCGCTCGTGGGACAAACCTGCCTGAAATCGGGCGAAGCGAAAAATACCTATGGGACGGGCTGTTTCCTGCTGATGAATACAGGGCCGCGCCCGGTCCAGTCGCGGGCGGGTCTGCTCACAACTCTCGCTTACAAATTCGGCGGACAGCCGGCGCACTACGCGCTCGAAGGCAGCATTGCCATCACCGGCGCGCTGGTGCAGTGGGTCCGCGACAATCTCGGATTGATCAAATCGAGTGCGGAAATCGAGAGGCTCGCCCGAACGGTGAAAGACAATGGCGGCGTTTATTTCGTCCCGGCCTTCTCCGGTCTCTACGCGCCTTATTGGAATGATAACGCGCGCGGCGTAATTGCCGGTCTTACGCGCTATGCCAACAAAGGGCACATCGCTCGCGCCGTTCTTGAATCCACGGCGTTGCAAACGCGCGACGTGGTTGAAGCCATGGAAGCGGACTCCGGTATCCCGCTCGATGTTCTGCGGGTTGACGGGGGCATGGTGGAGAATGAGCTGCTGATGCAGTTCCAGGCGGACATTCTCAACCGCCCAGTGGTTCGTCCGGTGAGCAAGGACACGACGACCGCGCTGGGAGCAGCTTACGCCGCGGGCCTCGCCGTTGGCTATTTCAAGGACGCCGATGACCTGCGGGCAAACTGGAAGGCAGACCGTATGTGGAAGCCGAGCATCAATGCGGAGAAACGTGAGGACATTTGTCGCTCCTGGAAGCGCGCCGTGACTCGCTCCTTCGATTGGATTGAACCGGCCCGCGACAGAACAGAGAAGGAGGACTGATGGCTTCTCCCTTCATCGGCGAATTCATGGGTACGCTGGTGCTGATTCTGTTGGGCGATGGAGTCGTGGCGAATGTTTTGCTGAAGCGTTCCAAAGCCGAAGGCGCAGGCTGGATGGTCATTACCGCGGGTTGGGCCTTCGCCGTGATGGCCGGCGTTTTCACCGCACTTGCCTGCGGCAGCCGCGAGGCGCACTTAAACCCTGCCATGACCCTCGGCTTCGCGGTTTTGTCCGGAGACTTCAGCAAATTGCCGACGTTCTTGCTGGCGCAGGTGTTGGGTGCCTTCGTGGGCGCCAGTTTGGTGTGGTTGCATTTCTATCCGCACTGGCGGGAGACCGAAGACAGCGGCCTGAAACTCGCCTGCTTTTGCACGATTCCCGCCATCCGCAATTTTGCGACGAACCTGATAAGCGAAATTATCGGCACACTCGTGCTGGTGTTTGTGGTGGGCGCAATTTTCTCGAAAGCCACGGTCGCGCCGGCTTCGGGTCTAGGCCCATACCTAGTGGCCGCTCTGGTCTGGGGAATTGGGTTGTCGCTGGGCGGAACGACGGGTTACGCCATCAATCCGGCGCGCGATTTCGGGCCGCGCCTGGCGCACGCTGTGTTGCCCATCGCCAACAAAGGAAACTCTGATTGGTCCTACGCACCCGTGCCCATACTCGGCCCACTCATTGGAGGAGGAATGGCGGGCCTGCTGATGCGAGTCCTTCATTTCTGAACCGAGGCTGCGACCGGAATGAGGTCTCTCAATCCTGCTACTGGTTCGAAGTCTGCGAAGCCGGGCTTTGCAGTTTCTTGAACTCCTCCATCTCTTTTTCCGCTTCCGCAGTCTTGCCCTGTTTGCGATGTAGAGCCGCCAGGCCGAAGTACGTCTGCGCCGCGAGCGGGCTCTGTTTCTCGATAGTGAGCAAGTGCATCCACGCCTTTTCGGCCGAGGCCGGATCATCGCCCAGCGAAGCGGCTTTGCCTAACGAGTACAAAGTTTCTGGCATATCTGGCTGCAAGCGGTTGGAGCGCTCCAGCTCTTTTCGCGCTTCGCGCACTTTGCCCTCCTGCAGCAATGCTTCTCCCAGCCGATAAGCAGGTTCCGCATTGCCCGGCTGCAACTTCGTCTCGGCGCGAAACTCCTCTTCCGCCTGCGGCCAGCGAAAAGCGCCGGCATAAACCAGGCCCAGTTCAAGATGCAGCCCGGGAATGTCTCCGCGGAGTTGCAGAGCTTGCCGGTACTCCTTCTCCGCTTCCGGCATCTGCCGCAAAACGAAATAATTCTCCGCCATAGCCTGGTGGGCGCGCGCGGAGTCCGGATAAGCGGCGAGCAGGGTGTCAATAGACTGCTTGGAAAGCAGGCCGCCGGCGCGCCCAAGATAGTAGAGCAAATCTGCATCATTAGGCCGTTGGGCGAGCGCCGCCTGAAGGTTCGTGATCGCTTCGGCGAATTGTCCGGTCTGAATCTGCGCGATTCCGAGCGCCCCCTGCTCATGGACTTCTTGCAGATGCGGAATCGCTTCCGCAGCGTAGCCCTGCGCCAGCAAGGCATAGCCGAGCAACTGATGCGCTTCTGGCAGATCCGGCTTTATCTCGAGGGCATGCTTCAAAGGAGCGATTGCCGCCCCAAAATCATGGTTCTCCATGTAGGCCTGGCCTAGGCTGAGAAAGCCCGCCGGCAGCGTCGGCTCAAGCTCGGTGACTTTGCGGAATTCGGTGATGGCAGCGTCGAAACGATGTTGCTTGTCCGCCTCTTCACCCGCCTGCAGGTGCTGCAGAGCTTCTGGAGACACCGTTTGAAAAGCCAGCCAGAGCACTATGGCGAAAATCATGGCTTCTCCGGTTCACGTACCTCGAGCAGTTGGTCGGCATGAACATTGCGCAAGGTCTGCCGCATGCCGGAAGGCCACGAAATCTCCACATTGGCGGTCGCCGATGTTCCGAGCCCAAAGTGCAACCGCTTATCGCTGGCCGAACAGTAGCTGCCGGCGGTTGTGGCAAATCGAGTCTGTCCGTTGACCTGCACTCGCGCCCCCAAGCCGTCGCGATTGCTGCGCGTTCCCTGCAAAGAAATCGTCAGCCAATGCTGTTTGCCGCCGCGGTTCAGCAAAACCTGGGGCGGCCCTCCCAGAACGGTCATCACCACATCCACCCACCCATCGTTGTTGAGGTCGCCGAATGCCGCACCCCGCCCAGCCGACGCGGCAAGATCGCCAAGATCGGCGCGCTCGAAACGCCCCTCGTGATTCATCGCCAGCATGGGCTGCTCGCGATAACGCAAAGAGGGATCAATCGCCGCGACGTTGTCCAGAACATGTCCCTGCGCAACAAAGAGATCTTTCCAGCCATCGTTGTCGAAATCCTCCAAACCCACGCCCCAGCCTGAGCTTCCGCTGGAAAGCATGCCAAGCCCGGTTTGCAGGCTCCGGTAGCTGAACGTGCCGTCTCCCTCATTGTGGTACACGCCGTAGATTTCGCGCGGCAATTCGGTGACGATGATGTCCGGGCGGCCGTCATTGTCATAATCCTGAAAGACCGTGCCCATGCCGGAAAGCCGCCTGCCATCCTCGGAAAGCGCTGCGCCCGCTTCCAATCCAACCTCAGAGAACGTCCCATTACCGTTATTGTGAAAGAGAAATTGCCGCATGCCATCGTTCGCTACAAATATATCCGTGAATCCATCGTTGTCATAATCGGCAAAAGCCACACCCAAAGCGCGTCCTTTGACGGACGCAATACCGGAGCGCTGGCTCACATCTTCAAAAGTGCCATCGCCGCGGTTGTGATACAGGACGCTGGTGGTGGCGGGAAATTCTTCCGGCGGACAGTACGTGTGGTAATTTCCCCCGCAGTCTTTGCTGTGCTTAGTGTCCCAGTCCATGTAGCGCGTGACGAACAGGTCTAGCTTGCCATCGTTGTCGTAATCGAAAAAGCCCGCTGACACCGACCATCCGCCGGCTGCGACTCCGGCCTTCGCCGTCACGTCTGTGAACGTGCCGTCACCGTTATTGTGATACAGAATGTTTTTTCCGTAGCCGGTTACGTAAAGATCGGGATAGCCGTCGTTGTCGTAGTCCCCGACGGCCACTCCCATGCCGTAATTTCCATCGCCCGCGTTTGCCAAACCAGCACGCTCCGTAACGTCTGTAAACGTGCCATCCCGGTTCTGGTGATAAAGCCGGTTCCAGTAACGGGAATCGTGGCGATCAAAGTTTTCCGGCGTTTGCATGGGAGCAGTCACTCGACCGCCATTCACGAAAAAAATATCCAGCAGTCCGTCATTGTCGTAGTCGAGCAAGGCCACTCCGCCGGGCATCGTCTCGATCAGATATTTTTGAGAGGTCGGAGAGTTTTGCAGCGTGAAGTCCAATCCCAGTGGCGTGTGTAGCTCTAATATCGGTCCGCCGCCCGCCGCGAAAAGAAGCATCGGTGCGAGCAGTGCGCAAATGACATACGAAAACCGATTCAATACCTTTTCCTTCCGCGCTTCGAGCATCCCCCGCGCCGATCGTGCAGGCGTTGCAAAATCTAGAAGAAGAACTTCACAGCAAACTGAATCAAGCGCGGATTCGTGCCCGGCGCCGTGCTGGTAATGATGCCAAAGTTCGGGTTGTTGCTCGTACAACAGATCGTGTTGGGGGGCGCGAACTGCGTGCGGTTGAAAATGTTGAAAAATTCCAGCCGAAACTCCGCCCCCACTCGCTCCTCGGAGTCCAGCATCGTGCGCTTGAACACCGACACGTCGAAATTGTTGATGCCATCCGAGCGCAGCGTCGCATCCACTCGCGGCTCGTCTCCGAACGTGAAATTGGCTGGCGCGGTAAAGCACGTTGTGTTGAACCAGCCATTGATCCGTCCCGTGTGACTGCCCGGCATTTCTTGGTCGCAGCCGGGAACTACATCCGGGCGCGATCCGGTCCCAAACAAAGTTGCGTCGTTGGCTTCGCCATTGCTGAACACCAACGGGAAGCCTCGCTGGAACGTCGTCACGCCATCAACGCCCCAGCCGCCAATCACTTTGTTGGCGCGGCCACTGGCGCCCGAGAGAAATCTGCGTCCTTGGCCGAAAGGCAAATCGAGCACATAGCTGATGACAAGGCGCTGCGGAACATCCTGGGAGGAGAGAGACCGCTCTGCCTGCAGGTTGTTGTTATCCTGAATCGCGCCCACACCGGTCTCTAGCCACGATGTCAATGTATCAGTATTGCTGATCAGCTTGGAGTTGGTGTAGGCAACCAGCAGCGACCCGGCGCTGGCGAATCGTCGTCGCACAGAGACTTGCAGCGAATGGTAAATGCTGTCGAATGACCCCTGACCCGCCAACTGGACCCCGGTGTACTGGGGAAATGGACGCAGAAGTTGTCCTTCTGTGGTAGTCGGCGCTGCCAGGGCCAGCGCTTCGCCATTGATGAAGAATGGATTCGGGACCGACTGCAAAAGCGCGACCGCGGATTTCCCGCCCGCGGCATACTGCTTCGCCGCTTGCGCAAGAAGACTGTCGGAAATCTGGTTGATCTGCTGCGAATACTGTTCCAGGTGCGTGCCCTTCGACCCCACGTAAGCCGCCGAGGCGATGAAGCCCGCGGGTAATTGCCTTTCCACCGCGAGATTCCATTGCTGCACATAGGCCGAAGCACGATCGGATGGATCAACTTCAGTAATAGACTGCACCACCTGCGTAAGAAATTCTTGCGTTCCCTGAGTTCCCAGGCTGCGGCCCGGCGGCGTCGAAACCCCGTTTGGAAAAGGAAGCGCAATGGAATTGAAGGGGTGCGTACCGTCCACGGTTCCGGTGTAAGTGGTGGCCGCGGCATTGACCGAGTCGTTGATGGGATTCAGCGCAAACGAAACGTAATTCGGTACCCAGAAAATGCCGTATGCGCCCCGCAGGACTGTCTTCGGAGTCACGCTGTAGGCAAGCCCCAGGCGCGGCGCGAAGTTGGTCTTATCCAAGGGAACATTGTTTTGCTCCCCGGGAGGGACGAGAAAAACGTCGCCCCTCACTAGAGGGGAACCTGGCGGAAGAAATTGATTCAGGTAACTCTTCGCATCAGGGTTGAAATAAGAAAGCCGATCGTAGCGTTCCGACCACGGGCCCTGGATTTCATATCGAAGGCCCAGATTCAGCGTCAATTTGTCCGTCACATGCCAGGTATCGCCAAAATAGAACGCCCGGTAAACCTGTTTTCCGGCGGTGAACGCGGGAACCACGGCCTGCGCGAAGAAGTGGTTTTCAAAGTTGCTGTAATTGTCGGCGTAGCCCAGCAGGTAATCCGCGAATGGAAAACCGGTAAAGCATGGCTGGCTGGGAGCGCAAAAATCAAACGCGCCGCTGGCGACGTTCGTCTGGGCATAGTTGTCATAGCCGGTCTCAATTTGCAGGCCAAGCCGGTAACGATGACGGCCGCGCATCAAGGTGATGCTCGGGGAGAGATTGTATTGGGTGTTGCGGTCCTGAATGAAACTCTGCCCCTGGGTGCACATGATATTGTCACTGAAGTTGGCGACGCAGGGCGTCGGCGGCGTTCGCATGACTGAGGGAATGCTGGCATCGTAGCTCGCCGGCCATCCGATCGTCGTCAGGTCGAAGCCCGCGTTGTTTGGGTCGCGGTTGTACTTGAACCGGCTGATGCTGGCGCTGAAATCGAAGATCGTCGTGGGATAGATGTTGTAGTTGTATCCAACTGCCAAGGCGCGCGTCGAATAGAACTCTGAGCACCGATCATCACACAACCCATCCCCCAAAGGATCAATTGGGAGATCGAAGACATTCCAAGCGTTGAAGCGCACGAACAGGCGTTGCTTGTCGCGAATGTTTTGATCAACTCGCGCAACCACCTGGTTATGATTGCCGCCCGTGCCCGTGACCGTGCTGAAGTTGTTGATCGTGCCCGATGGTGTGACCACTCCTGGGCGATTGGGCGCAGGCCAGAGACCCAGCAGGGCCTTGGATGTGGCGTCAATCCGCTCAGAAGGGATAATGTTGCCGGAAAACGGGATGGGAGAGTTGTTGCTGTTCGGGCACGCGCCCACCGAATTAACTACGCCGGCACACGGATCCATGATCGGCGCAGCGATGGCCGAAAAATCTCCCGCTCGCTCTGCCATGGTCGGAACCGTAGCCGTAAACGGTTCTCCCCGGCGCAAACGGAAACCCTCCCAGCTCAGAAACCAAAATGTATTGTTCCGCCCATAATCGGAGCGGCGCAGGCGCAAAGGGCCGCCCGCCTGTGCGCCAAACTGGTTCTGCACCCAGGGTGGCCGCGGTTTTCCCGTCGCCCGCAGGAAGAAATCGTTGGCATTGAAAATCTTGTTGCGAAGATATTCGTATGCTTCGGCATGAAGCCCGTTTGTCCCGCTCTTGGTGCTCAGGTTGGTGACGCCGCCGGCGAATTTTCCCCACTCCGCACCCAAATTGCTGGTCTGGACCTTGAATTCCTGAATCGAGTCCTGCGTGGGAATCAGAATTGGTAAATTGATGTAGCCAATATTGAGCGGCTGTCCATCCAGGTACTCGGCGCTTTGGTTGCCGAAAGAACCGTTGACCTGATAATTGCCCCACCCAAAGGGATTTACGCCAACCGGTGTTCCGGTGGAACTACCCTGCGGAATCGCGGAGGGCGCCAACGCAATCAGGTTAAACACGTTGCGTCCGTTCAGCGGCAGCTCATTGGCTTTTCGCTGTTCCACGACGGTGCCCACCGTCGAGGATTCGGCGTCGAACGCCCCGCCTTCTACGGTCACGCTTTCGGCCGCAGAGCCCAGCACCATCTCGAAGTTCACTTCCAATGCGTCCTGCACGTGCAAGATTACGCCCGATTGGACCACAGTTTTGAATCCAAGCTTCTCCACTTCAATCCGGTAGCGTCCGGGAGGCAGGTTAGAAACGTAGTAGGTGCCGGTACGGTTGGTAAGGCCATTGTAGTGAACGCCGGTGCCGGTGTTGATCGCCGTCACCATGGCTTCCGCAATCACCGCTTTGTTCGGATCGGTAATCCTGCCGGTGAGCGAGGCGTTCACGGACTGCGCATGAAGTGATGGCGAGCAGACGCAGAGGCCAAAGAGCATTGTGGCAAGGATGAGTGCGCATCTTCGTCGGTATCTGCGGGACCCATGTTGATCGGTTCCATCCAAGACCAACGTAGTGCAGAATTTGGATGCCATTGGGGAAATGTCGAATCTGCCCCAAAACGCAGCAATCTGTCCAGCCTTTTCCAAGGAGTGCAGGTGTTCTCTGCGACCGCTAAAATGCATTCGGAATCCTTGATGGTTTATGTGCCTTTTGATTTTGTTTGTTGGCAGGCCAGGGTTCAGGCCTGACATCTCATTGCAGTGCAATGCCTTATCGTGGAAGTCCCCTGGCGTCCTGGGGGCATGCCGAGGGCAACCTTCTGGCAAAGCAAGCCTTTCAGGTTTACATTGACTCCTATCCGAATACCGGGGTAGGCTTTACGTAATGGCAGTTGCTTGCACCCCGGTCGCGAGCACCTCGGCTGGTTCTACCTCTCGAACAGAACATTTTTTGTGCCTGGGATATGTGGCGCAGCTACGCCATCTCCCGAGGCTGAAAGCCGCATCGAACGCAGAGCGAGCATAGGAGTGCGCCACTAACTGAATGAAGAAGAGTATTCAGATCAGTCCCAACATCGAGACCCTGTTCGGTACCCGCGATGAAAACCTGCACGTTCTGGAAGATGGCCTGAACATCAGCATTGACCTGCGCTCCAACTCCATTGACCTCGAGGGTGCGGCGCGCGACGTGGCGCGGGCTGAACAGGTCTTTGCCGATTACGAACAGCTGCAGCGTTCTGGCTTTACCTTCAACAACGGCGATCTGAACAGCATGCTGCGTGTGCTCGCCTCAGATCCCAAAACCAGCCTGCGCAGCCTGGCGGAAGCGGGCCGCCAGCGTTCTTTAGGGCGTCGCAGCGTACAACCGAAAAGTCCAAACCAGCGCCGTTACCTCGAAGCAATTGAAAAGCATGACATGGTGTTCGGGATCGGCCCGGCTGGAACCGGCAAAACGTATCTGGCGGTGGCGATGGCAATTTCGGCGCTCGTGGCCAAACGCGTGAACCGCATCATCCTGGCGCGACCGGCGGTCGAGGCCGGCGAGCGGCTCGGCTTTCTTCCCGGTACGTTGCAAGACAAAATTGATCCTTACCTGCGCCCGCTCTACGACGCGCTATACGACATGCTCGATCCTGAGCGCGTGGACCGCTATCTCGAAAAGAATGTGATCGAAATTGCGCCGATTGCTTTTATGCGAGGCCGCACCCTCAATGATTCATTTGTGATTCTGGATGAAGCGCAGAACACGACCTCCGAACAGATGAAAATGTTCGTTACGCGATTGGGGTTCAATTCCAAGGCGGTCATCACGGGAGACGTTACCCAGATTGATTTGCCCAGCGCTCGCCGCAGCGGTCTGCTCGAGGCAGCGGACGTGCTCAAGACTGTGGAAGGCCTTGCTTTCGTGTACTTCGATGAAGGCGATGTGGTCCGGCACCATCTTGTGCAGCGCATCATTCGCGCCTACGACGAGCACAAGAACCGCATTGCCGGGGAGCAGATGCCACTGCTCGAAGCCAAGAACGGAGCCAACGGCAAAGTTTCCCGTCCGGAAGAAACTGCGACCGCTGCGGAAGAAGCAGCGGAAAAACCGGAACGCCTTAACGCGGAAGCATCGGATTTGAGGTGAGAGCGGTAAAATAAGCAGGGAGGGCCGCCGGCCCTCCCGTTTTGTTTTTCGCAGGAATTAGCACATTTCTTGAAGGTGAGCATTTTGTCGTCTTGAGAGACTTTGGCCCAAACCAATCTGCTGTTGAAAGCGCTTACGACTCAGTGATCGGGAGAAGATTGGCTCTAGCGCGCAAGTCCGTGGCCCCTATGGCGGAAACAGGCGTTACGCGATTCATCGCTCGTGCCGCCCGCGCCGTTGGACTCAGGGGCGAAGTCGGCGTGCTTCTAACCACTGCCACAGAAATGCGACGCATGAATCGCCGCTTCCGGCGCAAAGATGCTGCGACCGACGTTCTATCGTTCCCGCCTGCAAGCGATCTTGAGAGTGCTTCGGCGGGCGACATCGCCATCTGCGTGGAAATCGCGGCCCGGAATGCCCGATCGCTCGGCCACTCGACTGCCAATGAAATCAAGATCCTGGCATTGCACGGGCTTCTTCATCTTGCCGGCCACGATCATGAAAGGGACGGCGGGCAGATGGCGCGAAAAGAACAGCTCCTACGGCGCTCCCTCGGGCTGCCCGTCGGCCTGATTGAAAGAGACGACCGTAATATGGGTGCGAAACACAAGTCCTCAATTAGCCTCGTACTCAACCGAAACAAGGGGCCAAAGACCCACACTTCCCGCCTCCGAAAGCGATCCCAACCACCGCGATGAACTATGCCATCGCAGTCACGCTGATTCTTTTGATAGGTCTGCTGACGCTTGTTTCGTACGTCAGCTCTCTTTACTCGGAAATCGGCAAATTTCTCTCCCGCGAATTCCAGGACAATGTGGACGTTTTCGAGAAAGACGTTGAGCCGCAGCTCGGCACCGGCCGCCAGCGAGCTTCTCTTTCTATGGCCGTGCTCGAGCAGATCACCATGGCGGCGATCGCGATGATCGTCGGCTTTGCGGTTTTTCGCGACCGCAGCTGGAATGCTCGCGAAATTCTGCAAGCCACGCTCAGCCTCGTCCTCATCATCATTGTGTTCAACCGCTTTCTCCCTTTTCTGTTCTTTGCCCGGACGCGCGGAAGGTGGCTGGTTCGCTGGGTCCCGGTCTTGCGCATCCTGATCTATTTTGTGGTGCCGGTCACGCTGGTCATCGGTTTTCTGCAGTCGGTCACGACCCTGACCCGGGAGCACGTGGATGAGCAACCTGAAACGCAGGCCGAGGCGGTGGACGCGCTCATTGAGGCCGGGCAAGAAGAAGGAATTCTGGATGCCAGCAACCGCGCCCTAATTCAATCTGCCGTCGAGTTCAGCGGCAAAACTGCGCGCGAGGCCATGAAGCCTCGTCCCGAAATTGTTGCCGTGCCCATGAGCACCACGGTTGAGCAATTCGTTGATCTGTTGCGCACGCGGCCGTTTTCGCGCGTACCGGTGTTTGACGGCACAATTCACAACATCAAAGGGATTGTTTACGCGCAGGACGTGTTGCAGGTCCCCGACAGCGAAGCGCACACGCGCACTGTGGATACACTTATGCGCAAGAACGTGTATTTCGTTCCGGAGAGCAAGCTGGTGAGCGAATTGCTTCGGGAAATGCAGCAGAACAATATCCGCATGGCGATCGTGGTGGATGAATACGGCGGCGTGGCGGGGCTGGTTACGATTGAAGACCTGGTCGAAGAAATCGTAGGCGAAATTCGCGATGAGCATGAGCCACGCGAAGTAGTGCGGGAGGGCGAGCAGTCGTATATCGTTCCCGGAAACATGGATGTGGACCGGCTGGCCGAGCTTTTCGGCGTACGGCCCGAAGGCAAAGAATCCGCGACCGTGGCGGGTTTGGTGAGCGAGTTGGCGGGACGCATCCCGCAGAAGGGCGAAGTGGTGGAGGAAGACGGTTTGCGCTTTGAGGTACTGGATTCGACTGAACGCCGGGTCGAGCGCGTACGTATCACGCATGCCCAGCCCAAGCAGATGAAGCTGATATGACTCTTGTTTTAGACCCCGGTTCCGGCAACATTGAGAACGAAAAACGGCATCCATATGGGCGTGCCGAATGGGAAACGGCTGTGCAAGATTGGCGATTACGGCCTGATTGGTGATTGCCGTTCTTCCGCGCTGGTTTCCAGGTACGGCTCCATAGACTGGCTCTGCTGGCCCCGCTTCGATAGCCCCTCTATTTTCGCCGCCATCCTTGATCCCATCAAAGGCGGCCGCTGGTCCATTGCTCCTGCGTGCGACTTTGAAGCCAAGCACGCTTACGCCGGCGATTCAAACGTGCTGGCGACGCGATTCAGTTGTTCCGCTGGAAAGGCAACGCTTACCGATCTGATGCCCGTCTGTTCCGAGCAGTTCAAGCGCACAGCGCTGGTGCCTGACCATGAGCTCGTCCGCGAACTGCGATGCACCGCGGGCGAGATCGAAATGCGAGTTGAATTTTATCCGCGTGCCAACTATGGATTGAAGCCGGTTCAGATTCGTAATCTTGGGAAATTAGGCCTAAGGACGGACGTGGGCAGAGGCGCTTACTGGCTGCGTAGCTCCATCCCCCTGACCATTGAGCCGGATCGAGCCTTCGCTTCCCTGTCGCTTAAGCAGGGCGACGTCGTCCAATTTTCTCTCACCTATTCGGAAGAATCGCCAACCGTGCTGCCCGCGCTGGGCCAGCAAACCAGCGAGGCAATCGAGCGCTCGATCGGCTGGTGGCGGCGATGGGCTGCGCGCTCGCGCTATGAGGGGCCGTATCGGGATTCGGTCACGCGCAGCGCGCTGGCGTTGAAATCACTGGCCTACGCTCCTTCGGGCGCCGTGGTTGCGGCAGCGACTGCATCTCTGCCCGAACGGATTGGCGACGCCCTGAATTGGGACTATCGTTACTGCTGGCTGCGCGACGCTTCGCTCACCATTCGCGCCTTGCTGGGGCTGGGCTATTTCGCTGAAGCAGAGAGTTTCCTGACATGGCTGCTGCATACAACACGTCTGACTCAGCCTCAATTGCGCGTTCTGTACACGGTATATGGCCGCATTGCTCCAGCTGAAAAAGAACTGGCCGGTCTGGAGGGCTATTTCGGTTCCCGCCCGGTGCGGATCGGCAACGGCGCCCGGGAACAGCTGCAGCTCGATATTTATGGCGAAGTCATCGAAGCGACGGCGCAATATGCGCAGTACTTGGGCAACTTCGATCGAATGACCCAGGCGGTGCTGATTGCTCTCGGCAACTATGTAGCCCAGAACTGGGACCAGCCGGATGAAGGAATCTGGGAGCCCAGATTTGGCCGCCAAAACCACACGCATTCCAGGCTGATGTGCTGGACCGCGCTCGATCGGCTCGCCACGCTCAGCGAGAAGGGACTGTTGGAGGCAGCGCCGCGGGAGAAGTTTGTCCGCGAGCGGGATCGCATCCGGCAACAGATTGAAGCGCACGCCTGGAACGAGAAGCAACAGAGCTATGTCAGCGTCGTGGACGGCGACGGAATGGATGCAACTTTGCTTCGTCTTCCCTGGTACGGCTTCGAGCACGCCGATTCGAATCGTATGAAAGGGACTTACCGCCGAATTGTCGAAGAACTCGGCGTTGGAAACGGCCTTCTCTATCGCTATCGGCGCGAGCCACCAGAAGGAGCGTTTGGCATCTGCGGCTTCTGGGCAGTGGAGCACCTTGCACTCGGTGGGGGAACACTCGAAGAGGCGCATGATCTGTTTCAGCGGCTGCTGAAATATCAGAATGACTTGGGGCTGTTCGCAGAGGAAGTAGATACGCAGACCGGCGACGCGCTGGGCAATTTTCCCCAGGCATTCACGCACGTTGGGCTGATCAGCGCTGCTCTGACCCTTGCAGAACAGGAGAAAGGGAAACCGCATCCCGCAGTTCAGGTTGGCTCCGATGTTAAATCCTCACCGGCCGAGGCCCGGGCATGAATTGGACGGGCTGGCTATTGTGGGGATTTCTGGCCAATGTGCTGTTGACAACGATCAACGGAGCGATGCAAGGAATTGGCCTCACGCGCATAAGCTTCCCGTACATTCTGGGGACAATCTTTACTCCCGACCGCGATCGCGCCAGGCTCTATGGCTTCATCGCCCACGTCGGGCTGGGCTGGGTGTTTTCGTTGGGTTACGTTTTTATTTTTTACGCGGTGGGCGCGGCCGGGTGGTGGCGCGGGACCATCATCGGCGTTCTTCATGGTTTATTCGTCCTGATCGTGGTGATGGCCCTGCTGCCGGGATTGCACCCGCGCATGGCGAGCGAACAGCACGGTCCGGAAGCGCAAAATATGCTCGAACCGCCGGGTTTTCTAGCGCTGCACTATGGCAGAAGCACCCCCGTCGCGGTCATTCTGTCCCACGCGCTGTTCGGCGCAATCCTGGGCATGTTCTATCACCTGAGATAGGACGGGCGGAGTCGGCTTCTTGGGGGCCTGGATTTTGACTTCCCGTAGGCTGAGTCCTACCATGCTTGCACCTGCCGGGAGGGACGCCTGTGCTCGGCCAAGTCATTTCGCACTACCGCATCCTCGAGAAGCTCGGCGGCGGGGGCATGGGGGTGGTGTACAAGGCGGAGGACACGCGCCTGCACCGTTTTGTCGCCTTGAAGTTCCTGCCCGAAGAAGTTGCCCGCGACGCTCAGACCCTTGCCCGCTTTCAGCGCGAAGCGCAGGCCGCCTCGGCGCTGAATCATCCGAATATCTGCACGATTCACGACATCGGTGGAGAAAATGGCCTGGCGTTTATCGCCATGGAATATCTCGACGGCTTGACGCTGAAACACCGCATCGCCGGCCGCCCATTGGATGTCGAGGTATTGCTTTCTCTCGCTATCGAGATTGCGGACGCGCTCGATGCCGCCCATTCGGAAGGCATCATCCATCGCGATATCAAGCCGGCGAATGTCTTCGTCACCCGGCGCGGTCACGCCAAGATTCTTGACTTTGGCCTGGCGAAGTTAACTCCGGTCGGCGGTCGAGTGGCGGAAGCTGCGGCAGTGACAGTGCAGGAAACTGCCATGAGCGAAGAGCACCTCACGAGTCCCGGCTCAACTCTCGGAACCGTCGCTTACATGTCGCCGGAGCAGGTGCGCGCACGGGAACTGGATGCGCGCACGGACTTGTTTTCATTCGGCGTTGTGCTTTACGAGATGGCGACGGGCACATTGCCTTTTCGCGGCGACAGTTCAGGAATCATTTTCGACGGCATCATGAATCGCGCTCCCCTGCCGCCATTGCGGTTGAATCCCGATCTTCCTCCCAAGCTGGAAGACATCATCAGCCGAGCGCTGGAGAAAGACCGCGAGCTGCGCTATCAGCACTCATCCGATATGCGCGCCGAATTACAGCGCTTGCGGCGCGACATTCAGAGTGGAGTAAGCGGCTCGGGCATGGTGGGGGCGGTCAGCTCGGGCGCACTGCCTGCGGCGCAGGATTCCGGCGCATCGCCGGCTCTCGCAACATCCGCTTCCGGTTCCGCCCAGGTTCCCGCCGTGCCGGTGTCATCCCCGTCAATTTCGGCGCTTGCGCCCAGTCCGATTACTACGGCGCCAGGCCGGCGAATGCCATGGAAGATTCTGATTCCTTCTGCGGTTGTTGTTCTCGCCGTGATGGCGGGCGGAATTTTCCTCTATCATTCACGCGCGTCGCGGCAGCTCAGCGAAAAAGACGTGATCGTTCTTGCCGACTTCACCAACACCACCGGCGACTCGGTCTTTGATGACACGCTCAAGCAGGCGCTGTCAGTGGATCTGCAGCAATCGCCATTCCTGAATGTGCTCTCCGATGACAAGGTCGCCGACACGCTCAAGCTGATGAACCGCGGGCCCCACGAGCGGCAGACCCAGGATGTGGCGCGCGAGATCTGTGTGCGGACGGGAAGCAAGGCGATGCTGGCGGGTTCGATTGCCTCGTTGGGTAGCCACTATGTGATTTCGCTCAAGGCGGTCAACTGCCAGAGCGGGGATTCATTGGGCGCGGCTGAGGCGGAATCGGAAAGCCGAGAGAAGGTGCTGGCCGCGCTCGGCCAGGCCGCGAGCGATTTGCGAAATAAACTGGGTGAGTCGCTGGCCTCGATCCAGAAGTTCGACAAGCCGTTGGATCAGGTCACCACTTCATCCGTCGAAGCACTCAAAGCCTACACCGAGATGGAGCGAGTGCAAGAGGAGCAGGGTGATACTGCCGCCTTGCCATTCGGCAAGCGGGCGATCGAACTTGACCCCAGCTTTGCAGAAGCATACTCCGACCTAGGCATCCTCTACGAGAACTTGGGTCAGCGCAGCCTGGCAGTCGAGAACTACAAAAAGGCGTATGACCTTCGCGACCGGGTAAGCGCGCGTGAGAAGTACGACATCGTAACCAACTATTACGTAAGTGTGACCGGAGAACTGGACAAGGCTGCCCAGGAGTATGAGCTTTGGATTCACGATTACCCGCGCGATCATGACGTGCACAACAATCTGGGAATTATCTACGCTGCACTGGGCGAGTACGAGAAAGCCGCCGCGCTTACCCGAGAAGAGTTGCACCTCAACCCTGACAATGGAATCTCATATGCGAACCTCGCGTACGATTACCGGGCGATGGAACGCATGGACGAAGCGAAAGCTACGCTGGAACAGGCACATACTCGAAATTTCGATCTGCTCGCGCTGAGGCAGGCGAGTTATGAGCTGGCCTTTCTTCAAGGCGATGCTGACCTGATGCGGCAGGAGTTGGCCTGGGCCAAAGACAAGCCAGGCGCTGAGGATGCCATGCTTTATGAACAGGCGTTTACGGAGGCCTTCCACGGCCGGTTGCAAAGCTCCCGTGAATTCACCCATCAAGCGATGGAATCGGCCAAGCGGAATGACGCCAAGGAGGTTGCCGCTCGCTATCAGGCGACGGGTTCTCTATGGGAAGCTGAATTCGGCAACCTGAGCCAGGCCCGCAGTCAGGCCGCCGCAGCTTTGGGGACATTTTCTGAGGGACGCGACGTGCTCCGCGTCACCGCCACCGCGCTGGCGACTGCTGGCGATGCGGCTGGAGCGGAAAAGTTGGCAAACCAACTGAATCACGATTATCCCGTTGATACGATTATTCAGGCGTGTTGGCTGCCCACCATCCGGGCTACGATTGAGACGGGCCACGGGAACGCCGGCAAGGCAATTGAACTTTTGCAGCCAGCCGGCCAATGCGAACTAGGTCAAGGGGTTCACTTGACCCCCGCCTATGTTCGTGGCCAGGCATATCTCCTCGCGCGGAACGGTCCCGCAGCAGCAACGGAGTTTCAGAAACTGCTCGATCACCGTGGATCCATGGTCAACTCTCCTACCGGCGCGCTGGCGCATCTGCAACTCGGCAGAGCCTACGTAATTTCCGGGGACACTACCAAGGCCAAGACCGCCTATCAGGACTTTTTTGCGCTTTGGGCAAACGCCGACCCCGACATTCCCATCCTCAAGGCGGCGAAGGCTGAGTACGCGAAGCTGCAGTAAGGCCGGCACCTATCAAAAAGCCCGTCGAATTTTCTTGACAAGAACTATGCGTAGCCATATGGTTACGATTTATGCGAAACGAATTGGTTACGCATTATCGGTTCCATTGATTGAAAGACTTTCAGGAGGACGCGCGTGACAACTCCAGACGCAAACCCCACCGAAGATGCCGTCAATTGCGAGATTGAAATCAAAGCATCACCGGAGCGCGTATTCGAAGCTCTCACCGATCCTAAACAGCTCTTCGCGTGGTGGGGCAAGGAGCCCAGTGTTAAGCTCATGAGCTTCGAAATGGATGCACGGCCCGGCGGGCGCTGGGGCTTCCGCTGCAAACCCGTGCCCGGCGCCGATCACGGTGCGGTCGGCGAACAGATGAAGAATCGCGGCGAAGACTTCGTGGCGCACGGCGAGATTTTGGAATGCGTTCCACCGCGCCTGCTGGTCTGGAGTTGGCTCGCCAACTGGCACCAGCATCCCACGGCGCCAACCGTCGTCCGCTGGGACCTCACGCCTACTGCGACGGGAACGCGGGTGCGGGTGACGCATAGCGCGCTCAAGCAGGAGCCAATCGCGCGCAAGGATTACGGTTCTGGTTGGGTCGGCGTCTTGCGGTTGCTGCAGAACCATCTGCAGAAATAAGCGGCTCAGAACTGGGGCACAGCGGCTTTGGCTGCTTCCAGCGTGATGCGCTGCCTCTGCCGATATGAGAGGTTGGCCATGTGCGCCGCGACCGCGGAGCGATAGCCAATTTCAACCGGCGCATTCGGCGCTTTTCGCGAGCGAATGCAGTCAATCCAGTTGGCCATGTGGTTCTGGTTGGCGGTGAGACCGATGAGCGCTGCGCCATTCGGACGGTTGACTTTTTCCGCATAGTAGCGCGTGCCTTCGGCAGATTTTCCGGTCACCATGTCGGTCGTGCCCCAGAGATGCTCAACCGTGCCGTCGCTGCCCAACAGGCGCTCGCCCAATCCGAAGCAGCTATTGCTGAAGGTGGACTGCCACGTAACCACGGTGTCATTGGGAAAATCGAGCGTGACCGCGATTGTGTCGGGCACCTCGCGTCCATCTTTTTCGGAGAATATTCCGCCCGACATGTTTGCCGCACTCGGCAGCGGCAGATCGAGTGCGCTCATGATCCACGCGATCTGGTGGACCATGTTCTCCGTAATATTTCCTCCCGAGAACTCCCAGAACAACCGCCAATTCATGAATTTATACGCGTCGAAGGTCTGGGCGGGACGTCCATTGAGAAAGGCCTGCCAGTTCACGTTCTGCGCCGTGCAGTCGGAGGGTACGGGCCGAACCCACTGCCCCTGGCCGTGAGGTGTGTTTCGCCCCATCCAGGATTCGACCTGAGTGACTTTGCCCACGAACCCCTGCTTAATCCAGCCGCGCGCGTCGGCGAGGGCGCCGGAGCTTTCATGCTGCAGGCCGATCTGCACCACGCGGTCTGATTTTCTCGCCGCTTCGAAGCAACGCTCCGCTTCAGGAATTGACCAGGTCATGGTTTTCTCGGCGTAGAGATCTTTTCCGGCCGCGAGGGTATCGAGAAAATGCCGCGCATGAATGTGCAATGGGCTGGCGACGATCACTCCGTCAATTTCCTTCAGATCAAGCAAGCGGCGGTGGTCGTCGAGTATTTGGATACCCGGCGCCACGTGCTTCGCCTCATCACGCCGGCGGGTATAGACATCCGCGATGGCGACGAGTTCAGCGTCCTGAATCTCGAGCACCTGCCGCAGCAACTCCTGTCCGCGTCCGCCAACGCCAATCATGCCGATGCGTACACGATCGTTTGCGCCAAGGACGCGTCCTGGCGAAGCAGCAAGAAGAGCCGCGGTGCCGACTGCCTGTTTGAGAAAATCGCGTCTGGTATTTGGTGCCATGAATTTCTCCCGCGCCCGAACTGGTTCTGGTCGTCGTTTCTGACAATGCAAGGCCGCTATAAAGTCAGTCCGAGCTTTTCCGTCACATATAGCTTGTTCACGGCCGCGGAGTGTGCCGCCGTCTGCGCCGTGTTGGGCGGGCCGTCGAGCTCGATGATGCCCCAGCCCTGAAAGTCAGTTCTACGAAGTGCGGCAAAGACGCTGGGAATATCCACACTTCCGCGGCCCAGTTCCACGAAGCGGTAGTCCTGCCCTTCCGCGCCGCCAGGAACTAATTCGACATCCTTGATGTGCAGAAATAATAGCCGGTCACGGTACTGCTCAATGGCCTTGGCGGGATCGCCTCCGCCGGCGAAGTAATGCGCGATATCGAGTTCGAGCTTGACGTAGCGCGGGTCCGCGGCCTGCATGATCTGTTCGACGCCTTCGGGATGCTCACCCATCGCGCCCATGTGGTTGTGATAACCCAGGGGAATGCCGAGATCAGCCGTCCGCTTCCCGAGACTCGTCAACAATGCTCCAAGCCGTTTATAGTCGGCAGTTACGACTTCGCGGTTCGGCGGCTTCTTGTCAATGATCTGCAGGTACAAGCCGCCCGCGTCGCGCAGAAAATGAGCGTTTGCGACGTGGCGCGCAAGTTCCTGGCTTTCAAGGGCGGGGTCAATGCTCAGGTCGCCGCTGGAAAGCGCAACCATCTTCAATTGATTCTGATCCAGCAGGGTCCTTAGCGCCTGCGGCCTGCCGAACTCAGCGATGCAGTTCGAGCGCACCTGAATGCCGTGAAATCCCAGTTTCGAGATGTCGTGGATGGCCTGGCGGTCGTTGCCATCCCACGTAATGGCGGCATAACCGAGGTGAATTGCCGCAGCCTTACCGGCGGAAACAGGTGCTCCGTCGCGAACCAGCAACGACGCTGATTTGAGGCTGGAAATGGCGGCGAGCGCGCCCACGCCGGTGATAAATTCACGACGACGCATCGAAGTCATGGTCTGCGATTTCTCGTAGCTAACTGATGAGCTTCTCTTGCCCACCCACGGAAGCGCCAACTCCCGGTTCTGACTCTAAGAGCGTGCGCGCTCCACGATCGCGACGTACTTGCGCGCATTCTCTGTGATTACTTCCGGCTTTCCGTTCGCCAAAGCCGACGTGTCCACCAGGTCGGAGCCCACGCCCAGCGCAAATGCGCCCGCCGCGAAAAATTCCGCGGCAGTCGAGAGCGAAACCCCGCCGGTGGGAATCATTTCGATTTGCGGCAGCGGCCCTCGCAATGCGGCAAGATATTTCGCGCCCCCGACCGCGCTGCAGGGGAAAATCTTGACCAGATCGGCGCCGGCTTCCCAGGCCGTGACGACTTCTGTCGGCGTCAGCGCGCCGGGGATGACCGGCACAGAATAGCGGTGGCAGATTTCGATCGTCTTCACATTCAGCGACGGGCTCACAACGAATTGCGCTCCGGCCAGAATGCACACGCGCGCAGTTTCGGGGTCGAGCACAGTTCCTGCACCAACCAGCACTCTCCCACGCGAACTCTTGATTACCGCCTGGATGACTTCGATCGCGCCGGGAACCGTCATCGTAACCTCCAGCACGGGTGCGCCGCCCGCTTCGATGGCAGTGGCCGCCGTAATGGCCATCTCGGATGAGGGAGCGCGCAGCACGGGCACCAGCCCGACTTTTTGAATCTGGCGAAGAATTTGTTCTCTGGTCATATTTTTCCGACTTCAACGCTGCACGCGCGCCGTGCCGCCTTTCATCAAGCGTTCCACCTCAGCCAGCGTCGCCATCGTGGTGTCTCCTGGGGTCGTCATCGCCAGCGCCCCATTTGTGCAACCGCAGTCCACGGCCCACTGCGGACCTCGCCCGGAGAGAAATCCATAGATCAATCCAGATGCGAAGGAGTCGCCACCACCGACGCGATCGAAAATTTCGAGATCGGGCATGGGACGCGCTTCATAGAAAATACCGCCGCAATAGCAGATGGCTCCCCAGTCATTTCTCGTTGCCGTCCGCGCCGTGCGCAGCGTGGTGGCAACAATTTTCAGATTTGGGTACTTCCCGATGACCCGCTCTATCATGCGGCGGAAACTTGCCGCTTCAAGTTGAGACAAATTCTCGTCCGTGCTTTCCACGCTAAAGCCGAGCGCCGCCGTGAAATCTTCTTCATTTCCCATCATCACGTCAATCAGCGGCGCCAGCTGGCTGTTCACTTCAATAGCCTTGCTCCGGCCACCGACCGCCTTCCACAGCGAGGCGCGATAGTTTAAATCATAGGAAATCACGGCTCCGTGACGTCGAGCGCACTCCATCGCCTCGCGCGCAACCAGGGGCGTGGTGTCGGAGAGCGCCGTGAAGATTCCGCCGGTATGAAACCAGCGCGCGCCATGCACGCCGAAAATCTGCTCCCAGTCAATCTCTCCCGCCTTCAACTGGGAAATAGCGGTGTGGCCGCGATCGGAGCATCCCAACGCAGCGCGCACGCCGAAGCCACGCTCCGTAAAATTCAACCCATTGCGGACCGAGCGGCCAACGTCATCGTAGGGGACCCAGCGCAAGAGGGACAGATCCACGCCACCCTGCAACATGAGATCTTCGATCAGCCGGCCTACGGGATTCTCGGCCAGCGCGGTGACGATGGCCGAGCGCATCCCGAAGCAGCGGCGAAGGCCGCGGGCCACGTTGTATTCGCCGCCGCCCTCCCATGCTCGAAATTCGCGGGTCGTCGCGATGCGAAAATCGCCGGGATCAAGTCGCAGCATAACTTCACCCAGGCTTACCAGGTCCCAACGCGCACCCGCGCTCGCTTTTATGGTCAGTGGTAAGTTTGCTTCCATAGCAGACTGCGCCGCAAACTGAGAGAAATGAACGGCTCTTCACCAAGGAGGAATCATCGCTCGAACAGCTACTTTACACGATTCCTGGAACTGCACAGATGAATGCAGCCATTCGCCGGAGGAGCTCCACCTGATGGCAGCTATACTGGAGCTGACAGCATGACCAGCAAATCCCGTGCGGTCGCTTCTCCGCGAGTCATAAACATTGACGATCTGCGCTCGCTCGCCCGGCGTCGCGTACCTCAAATCGTTTTCAACTACATTGATGGCGGCGCCGAGAGCGAGTCCACAATGCGCGAAAATCATCGCGCATTTGAAGCGGTCACTTTCCGACCTCGCCAGGCGGTCTCCATTCCCAACTGCAACCTGCGCACCAGCGTGCTGGGCTTCGACCTTTCTATGCCTGTGCTGCTCGCCCCCGTAGGCTATTGCCGAGTGATGCATCCGGCGGGCGAGGTGGGAGCCGCTCGCGCCGCGGGTTCCGCAGGTACGGCGTACATTCTCTCCACCGTTTCGGGGTACAGCCTTGAGGAGGTCAAAGCCGCCACCAGCGCTCCGGTCTGGTTTCAGCTTTATCTCACCGGGGGACGCGTCGCGGCCGAACAGGCCATGCAGCGCGCCGAGGCCGCCGGTTATACGGTTCTCGTCATCACCGTGGACACGACGGTTATCGGACTGCGCGAACGCGAGGTGCGAGATGGCATGGAACAACTCTTGCGCGGCAGCTTATGCTCGCAGGTCCCGTTTACGCCTCAGCTCTTTGCGCGTCCGTGGTGGCTGGCGCGCTTTCTGCTGCACGGCGGGTTGCCCACCATGCCGAATCTGGTCAGCCCCGGGAAGGGCGAATTTCGGGTGAGCGAAGCGCACACGGCCATCAAGCGGGGCGCATTCTCCTGGAGTGATATGGATTGGATTCGCCCCCTTTGGAAGGGGCCGATTGTAATAAAGGGCGTGCTCACGACCGAGGATGCCCGGCGGTCGCTCGATCACGGCGCTGCTGCCATTGTCGTCTCCAATCACGGTGGCCGCCAGTTGGATGGCGCTCCGGCGACGCTGCGGGTATTGCCCGAGATTGTTGCTGCCGTGAACGGACGGGCGGAAGTCCTGCTGGATAGCGGTATTCGTCGCGGGACGGATGTGGTGAAGGCGCTTTGCCTGGGCGCCCGCGCCGTTCTGTGTGGGCGGGCCTACGCTTACGGATTGGCCGCCGCAGGCGAAGCGGGCGTTGCGCGGGTACTGGAAATCCTGCGTGCGGATATCGAGAGAACTCTGAAGCTCCTGGGTTGTGCATCCGTGGATGCTCTGGACCGCTCTTACGTGAATGTGCCGGCGCACTGGTTGCCGGCTAGGCCATGCTGAGCGCGTGTCACCGCAAAGATGTAATGGCGGGACTACGATTGCGCCCCGGTTGGCCAAGGAGTGAAAATGGAACCGCATGAGAAAATCATCTGCTGGGGTTTATTGCACCCCCTCCCGGACGTAAAATTACCTCCTGGCTGTGCGATATTCTTGAACCAATTGCTTAGAAATACTCGGTTGACATTCGGGCAAGTTTGGCGCAGGTTCAGCATAGAGCATTGCATCCGGATCGAAGAGGTAGATCTGTATGGACGACCCACTCGACAAAAAGATTGAGGAACCGGCGAGGGGAGTTTCGCGGCGCAACTTCATCAAAGGCGTGATCGGCAGCGGCGTGGCCGTATCATCGGCCAATTATTTGTTTCGCGCTTCGAGTCTTCTGGGCCAGACCGCGGCGGGCGCCGGTGAAAGGCTGATCACTCTCAACGTCAACGGTCAGCAGCGGCGCGTGGATGTGATGAAGCAGGAAACGCTTGCCTGGACGCTGCGCTATAAGCTTGGCCTCACCGGCACCAAGCTGGGCTGCGATCGCGCCGAGTGCGGCGCCTGCACGGTCTTGATTGACGACGTGCCTCACTACTCCTGCTCCGTGCTCACCCACACCGTGCGTAACCGGCCAGTTGTCACGATTGAAGGCCTTGTCGCGCCGGACGGCACTTTGCATCCGGTGCAGCAGGGAGTGATAGACGAACAAGGCTTCCAGTGCGCCTTTTGCATGACCGGGTTCATCATGTCGGCGGTGGGATTCCTGAAAACAAATCCGAACCCCACTCGCGCCGAGATGGCGCACGGCCTTTCCGGCAACCTCTGCCGCTGCCAGGATTACGACAAAATCCTCACCGCCATGATGCGCGGCGCAGAAAACATGAGGAAGGTGCAGCATGCCTAGCGAGGAGTGGAAACCAAACCAGCAGCAGTTCGGGGCGAAGTACAAAGTCCTCGGCAAAGACTATCCCACGCCGGATCTCTACGCCAAAGTTACAGGCAAAGCCAAGTACGCCGAAGATTTTCGCGCGGAAGGCATGTTGTTCTGCAGGCTTTTGCTCAGCCCCGTGCCTCACGGGCGCGTGAAGCACCTGGACCTGAGCAAAGCGCTCGCCATGCCAGGAGTAAGGGCGATCCTTACCCAGGACGATCTTCCCGCGCCGGCCGATAGCGTCACCGACCTGGGGGTTGTGATCAAGGCCAACATGCAGGGTGAGAAAGCACTGACCATGGAGCCGCTTTATCAGGGCGAGCCGGTTCTGGCCGTCGCGGCGGTGGACGAGTACACGGCGGCTGAGGCGATCGAGAAAATTGACATTGAATTTGAACATCTCCCCTTCGCCGTAGATCCTCTCGATTCTCTCCGCCCGGGCGGCCCGAATGCGCGAGTCGAAGGAAACGTGTGGATCAAGCCGCCCCAGCCTCAGGCCAAGCCAGGTGAAAAGCCGCCGAGTCCACCACCTCCCTACGTGGGCGAGCTCAAGTGGGCGGAACAGGATTTCTCGGAAATGAAGCATGGCCGCCTGCCGATGGGCAAGCCGCAGGACGAATGGACCTATGGCGAACTCGATGCCGGCTTCAAGAATGCCGCGCTCGTTCTGGATGAAACTTTCCTCACGCCCGACACCAGCCATCAGACGCTCGAGCCGCGCAGCACGCTGGCCTACTGGCAGAACGGCAAAGTTTTCGTCCACATGGGAACGCAAAGTACGGTGCAGACGCTCGCCGGCCTGGGCCGCTGGCTGAACATGGACTCCAGCCAGATCGTGCTCATCAGCGAATACACCGGCGGGGGATTTGGCAGCAAGGCCACGGGGTACATCTTTGCCATCATTCCTGCGCTGCTCTCAAAAAAGGCGAATGCGCCGGTCATGATGCGCATCAGCCGCGAAGAAGAACATTTTATCGGCCGCGCTCGCCCCGGCTTTCAGGGACGCATGAAAGTCGGCTTTGCCAGGGACGGCCGCATCACCGCCGTGGACATGTACGTCATCTGCAACAACGGACCCTACGACGCAGTGGGCGATGCCGGCGCCGCAGGCGCGATTGTTTCGCTTTTATACCAGCCGCCGGCCATGCGCTGGCGCGGCGTGACGGTGCTCACCAACACTCCACCGCGCGGCCCGCAGAGCGCGCCGGGCGGAATGCAGGGCATCGTGATCATGGAACCGATTATGGCCAAGGCCGCCCGCCAGCTTTCCCTCGATCAGGTGGACATTCGCCGCATTAACAGTCCGGAAGGCAAAGCGCCGTGGGGACCCGCGCGCGATGGCAAGCGTATGCACTCCACCAGCGCGTTTCTCAAGGAGGCTTTCGATCGCGGCGCGGAACAGTTCCAGTGGAAAGAGCGGATCGCCCGGCCGAAACGCAACGGCACCAGGGTACGCGGAGTGGGCGTTTCTTCGAGCTGCTTTTTCTCCGGCTCGGTCGGCTACGACGGTCTGTTCATCATCCGCCCCGATGGGCGCATCGCGATTCAATCCGGCATCGGTAACCTGGGCACGGAATCTATCAGCGACGTTCACCGCGTGGTCGCCGAGGTTCTCGGCGTCCCCTGGGAAAAGTGTGATGTCAGCTGGGGCAATACTTCGAAAAATCTGCCCTGGACCTGCGTCTCCGGAGGAAGCCAGACCACCCATGCCATGACGCGTGCGGCCTACGCCGCGGCAATGGATGGGAAACAGAAGCTGCAGGAAATTGCCGCAAAGACCTTCGGCGGCAGACCCGAGCAGTATGAAGTCGCGAACGAACGCGTCTTTCACAAGGCCGGCGGCCGAGGGATGACGCTCGCCCAGGCGGCGCAACATGCGATTCAGCTGGGTGGAAAATATGATGGCCATGAGCCACCCGAGGATGTGAACAAGTACACCAAGGCCTCGATCGCCGCGCTGGC
>Ga0335078_10001754_pt1 | contig 32758 bp, 32 predicted proteins | sample Lox_Sample_32_FD_206711 | JGI IMG/M metagenome (GOLD analysis project Ga0335078, IMG submission 206711) | Soil microbial communities from Loxahatchee National Wildlife Refuge, Florida, United States - Lox_Sample_3.2 | ecosystem: Environmental > Terrestrial > Soil > Wetlands | place: USA... | reverse complement strand
AGGGTTCTGCTCAACAGGCCACGGACCGCACGAATGCGTCTGTCTCTTCCGGGGCCAGCAAGCAGGAGGTTGAGGATTTGCGCAAAGAAGTTGCCGAGCAGCGGCGAACGATTGAGCAGTTGAAGGCAGTCGTCCAAAAGTTGGCAGAGAACCAGACGCAGCCAGCCGGAACTACAGCAATCAAGCCGGTCGCCGAGTCAGCTCCAACCGATTCGGAACTGAATGCAGCGGCGGCGACCAGCAGCCCGCGACTGGTGAACACAGTTCTCGTACAACCGGATCCGGCAATGATCGAAGCCGCCATCGATCAGGCTCAACCGGCTGCAGCTCCGAAGAAAGATGCCCCACTCACCGCCGGTTGGAACGGCGAGCATTTCTTTATTCGAAGTCCGGACGGGCAGTTCAGCATCAGCCCTTACGGTTATGTGGACAACGATTATCGCGCCTACAAGGGCGACGGAGCCCCGTCCGCCACGTTTGTGATTCGCCGGGCCCGCTTCGGGTTCCAAGGCAACTTCGGTTCACACTTTGATTTCGCGCTGTTGACGGACGCCAACTCGACCACCGGCGCCATCGTTCGTGATGTGTACTTAAACGTTCGCATCCGGCCGGAGTTCCAGTTCCAGGCTGGTCAGTTTAAAGAACCTTTCGCTCAAGAAACCGGCATTGGTGCAACCAACCTCGACTTCGTCGAGCGCGGGCTGCAATCCCTGCTCTATCCCTGCGCTGTAACGGCCTATCGATGCCCCGGGCTCACGATTCACGGCGATATCGACGGAGGCGTATTTCAATACTGGGTCGGAGCATTTAACGGACGCGGAGGCGTCACTGCAAACGTCACCAATGAGCCCGAGTTCGTGGGCAGAGTCCGGTTATACCCTTGGAGAAAAACTAAGAGCAGCTGGCTGAAGGATCTGGCGTTTGGCGGATCGATCTCGCATAGCCGGTCACGCGCTCTTTCGAACGATGTGAGCTTCAGCGGACTTCTCCCGGATCAGACCTACACCTTCTTCCCGCAATTGCACATCAACGGGCCTATTGAGCGCTACGAGGGTGAGTTCACCTACATCAAGGGGCCGTTGGCGTTGCGTGGTGAATATGTGCAGATGCAGGAACAGCGTTATGACCTTGGCTCGTTCACCCCGGGCGGACTTGGATTTCTCAATATTGCCGGGATTGGAGCTAAAGCTTGGAACATCGGCACCACATACCTGCTGACCGGTGAAAAGCGACCGGAGAATGGCACTCCACGGGTGAAACGTCCGATATTCGGTCCGGATACTCCGGGAGGTCAGGGGAGAGGAATGGGTGCATGGGAACTGGCCGTACGGTATTCCGGCATTCAGGCGAATGCACCCGCTGCCAACTTCCTTGGCTTCTTTACGCCGGGATTTGTCCCCCAATACAACTACCACACCGACGAAATCACGTTCGGGATCAACTGGTATCTGAATTACTGGGTGAAGTATCAGTTCAACGTCAACGTTGACCAGTTGCATCAGCCCAGCACGACCGGGCAATTGCCGCAGAATTTCTTTGCTCTGACACAAGAATTGCAATTCCGGTTCTAGTGCTCGCCCACTGGAGCGCCGGGAATATGTTTGGCGAACTTTCAACGACCGACGGATTGGAGTTGTGGTCCTGAAGAAAAAGTGCTGGAGGAGATTCGCAATGAGATCGAGGATTCTACTGACGGTTCTTCTCACCGGGTTGTTTGTGATTGCCACAGGTTGCGGCAACGTAGCCGGATGTCCGGTCTGCGGCACCACAACTGCCGATGGCTATGCTGTTCTGGACGTCGTCCCTGTGCCGGAGCACAACCCGACCGGTGAACCTGGCGGTCCGTTCAACTCCTTCGACATAAGCTGGATCAACCAGGCCACGCACCGGGACTACGTCTCGGATCGCATCGGCTTGGCGGTCGTGATCGTCGATACCACCAATAATCTGGCGATCAACGCGATTCAAGGCAGCAACGCCGTAACCGAGGCAGGGGATTTCGCAAGCCCATGCGATCCCACCATTCCGCCTACGGTGGACGTATTTGGCAATTTCACACGCTTTGGCTGCCGCACGGACATGTCAGGAGCCACCCCTCCCGGACCCACGTTCCATTTGGCCACCGGATTTGGCGCCAATGGAAATTTCGGTGGATTCCCCGGGGCGCAATGCTGCGCAGCACGCGCCAACGGCGTGAACCCGATGTCCGGCCCGGACGGCGAAGAAGTGACTCCTGACGGCAAGACTTTATTCACCGCTGTGGGCAACGCAACCGTTGCTGTTTTTGACTTGACCACCACGCCTCCGGGCGTGATCGCAATGATTCCGACGGGCGTTTCCGGGGACTACGACGGTCCGCTGGGTATCGCCCCCTGTGTTTCCTCTTGGAACGGGGAAGCTGGATCGGCTGCCGATTGCGGAGACGATCGAGCCGACGAAATGGCCTACGATCCGGTTCATCAAGTCCTGGCTGTCATCAACGGCGATCCCGGGTTGCCGTTCGTAACCTTCATCGATATGTCGGGCGTTGTTGCCAGAACCAGCCACTGTCCGCCGGTCGAACCAACCTTAGCTTATGGCCCGTATCCCGCCGGCTATACTGCAGCAACGTACCCGCTGCAAGGCTCAGGAAACGGCATTCCGGGCACCACCGGAATCGCTGGGTTCCCCCCTACACCAGTTTTGGATCCTGGGGCTGCCGGCACCTCATTCAATCCTCCCGGCTGCATCATCGGTCAGATTTACTATGACGGTGCAGGTGGTGGGGCTTCGGGCGGCGTCGGGCTCAATGCCAATACTCCTGTCGATAACGTTGGCTTGACGTTCCCTTGTCCCGATCCTTCGAATCCACACGTTTTCAGTGGCGTCTCAGGTTCGCAAGCAGCCGACGTTCCGCTGGGACTCTTCGGCTTTGGCATTACACCGTTGGGTCACGCTTACACGATTCCGTGTCATCACGGACCACTTCTTGATCAGACAGCAGGAACATTTTGTAGTCAGACGGCGCCCGGCAGCAACTGTGCGGGGTCTATTGCGCCCGCTGGCCTGGGCGGTATGGTTTGGAACTCCAATACCGGGATGCTGCTGCAGACCAATGGAAACTGCATTCCGACCGCGACCAATATCGGCTGCATCGACGTAATTAACCCCCGGCTTGGTAATGCGAATGGTCCCATAGTGGTGAACACCTTCGTGGTGCAGAACTGCATGCCCACCAGCATTGTTCAAGGGCCCGCAAACAACTTCCTCGTTGGCTGCGCCGATCACGATGGCGAAGCGTTTCCACCAAACGAGTATGTAATCGACGGGACCTCGGGTGCCATCATCGCAACCATCGACAAAGTAGGAGGCGTCGATGAAACCTGGTACAACCCCGGGGACAACAAGTACTACCTGGCCGCCCGAGATATGCCGAACGGCCCCGTCTTGGGAGTTATCGATGCCGCAACTAACATGTGGTTGGAAAACGTGACTACCAACTCGAACTCGCACAGTGTGGCCGTCGATTCAAGCAATAATCACGCGTTTGTGCCAATGCAGGCCGGTGGCATCTGCACGACGCAAAGCAGCAATGGTTGTATCGCGGTGATGGGCGAACAGTAGAGAACGCCAACGGCGCGACAACTTAACTTGTCTTGTGGCTTAGTGCGTGCGGTTTTGTAAGGTGGTATAGTTCGCTGGAAGTCAATCTGGGTGAGGTAGAAGTTATGCAAAGGCTCGGCAAGGCCCTGGGATTCGGTGCTGCTTTCAGTGCAGGAATTTTAGTGATTTCGGTTTCCGCGTCCTTTGCCAAGGATCAGGCGCCCAAGCCTACGGACGTTCCAGCAACGGTAGTTGCACATTTGCCCTTGCCGCAAGCCACCGGAAACCAGATGTTGCTGCAAAAAGAGAACGGGAAAAACTATCTCTATGTGCAGCAGGCATCGAAGCAAGGCTTCATGATCGTCGACGTGACCAAGCCGGAAAAGCCGAACCTTCTTAAGCGAACCGCGGAGTCGAATCAAGCCACGTCTGGAAACCTCGAGATGGTCAGCCCGGACGTTGCCATTGCATCAGCGCCGGAAAAGAAACCGTCGACGTTGACTAGCAGCAATCATCCCACCGAGACCATACGAATCCTGGATCTGAGCGATCCGCACAATCCCAAAACTCTGCAGGAATTTAACGGGGTCACCAGCGTGCTCCCTGACGGAGGGCACGGACTCATCTACCTGACGAATAACGATGGCTTATGGGTGCTTCGCTACAATCGCCCACCGCTGCTCGAACCAGCGAAAAAGAAGAAGCCCTGCGATTCCGAATCCCAGATCGCAGCCATGCCGCCGGATTGCGATTGACCGCGCTCGCTTAGCGACTCTCGCACTCTTTGGAAATTGTTCGAATCGACTCGACCTTAATCGTCACTGGACTGGCGCTTCCTGTGCGGTTCATCGCATCTTCGCTAGACGGGATGGTTTCAGACTTCGTTCCGGTAATCTCCACCCTCTGCCCGAGATACGACCGCAATTTGACGTTGTCGCTTTTTTCGAGCTGATAAGTGTTCCCCGGATCCTGCTTCATCAGGACGTAGTCGCCATTTGATCGGCTGACGCATCCTCGCACGGTTACTTGTCCGTTTTCATTCCGATTGTTAGAGGGTTGGCTGGATGGCGCCGACTGATCGGATTGCGCCCACAGGAAACAACTCGATAGCAGAATCGCGATCCACAATGTCTTTTTCATACATTCCTCCGTACCCGCTCACCGGAGGAATGGATGGCATGTTGCTGCCCCGGGTTGGCCTTAGCCGGTACAGTCCGGACGGCTCAATTTGAGGTGCAGCGTTTCTGGACGGTTTTGATTGTACGGACGTTGATGGTCACCGAAGTCGCGGCCCCGGATCGGGCCAGATAATCCGAACTGCTGGCCATCGTCGGCGATTCTTCCCCTGTAACCTCGACTTCCTGACCGAGGTACGATCCAAAGCGCTTTCCCTGCAACTCGTAGCTGTTTCCCTGGTCCGGTTGCATCAGAAGATAGTCGGTGTTCTGCTTGCTGACACAGCCGCGAACCGTAATTTCATCCTTCGATTTCTTTGAATGCTGATCCGCAGCGCTGGATTGAGATGTTTCGTTTATCCGTGCAAAGGCAACGCCCACGCAAAACAGCAGCATTACTGACAGAATTCGCCCCATACTTTCCTCCGCCTGGTGATTCTACTTGGTTGGAAGATCAGAGTTCCTGGAACGTTGCCCTGAACGAGACTTTGAGGTCGCAAAGTGCGACTTCAGAACTGCAGCTCTTACGACTTGCCGGGCACATCAAAACCGTAGCTTTTCAAGACAGCAGCGCTCGCAGAACGCTTGAGATATGCCAGGAACTTCTGCGCGATCTCCTTATTCTTTGAGGACTTGAGAATCACGCAGGCCTGTTCAATCGGCGGATAGTCCGACCTCGGGATTTCTCCATATCTGCCTTTGTCTTTCATGTTCGGAGATAACGCAAGTGACAAAGCGACGATTCCCACATCTGCCGATCCTGACAGAACAAAGGAAGCAGTTTGGGAGATGTTCTCTCCCAGAACCAGCTTGTCCTTCAGCTTGTCGTAAATGCCCTCTTTTTGCAGAGCCGCGACGGCGGCTTGTCCGTAAGGAGCATGCTGCGGATTGGCAACGGCAATCTTCGAGATAGCCGGATCCCATAGAACCTTCATACCAGAACCGACATCGAGCTTCGATTGTGTTGGAACCCATACGACAATCTTTCCCTTCGCATATTGATAGAAGGTGCCCGGTTCAGTTAGGCCCGAACTCTCCAGCTTCTTGGCGTAATCGACGTTGGCGGAGAAAAACAAATCGAAGGGCGCACCGTTCTGCAGCTGTTGAAAGAAATTGCCGGACGATCCATAAACAACTTTCACCGCGTTGCCGGTTTCCTTCTGGAATTTCGTCGCGATGTCTTGCATGGCAAATTGCAGATCTGCCGCAGCCGCGATCGTGAGCTCCTGGGCAACACAGAATTGCGAAACCAAAATCACCGAAAGAATGGCGGTCTTAAGAAGCCGGTGGGTCCTCATGCGCATCTCTCCTCTCACTTATAATCAGGAAATGCCGATATCAGCCAGAAACAAACTCCGCGGAAAGGTCGAAGAAGTTCAATTGGGCGACGTGATGGCTCATGTGGTCGTACGAGTCGGCGAAAATCTCATCGAGAGTGCCATAACGCGGCGCAGCGCCGACGAATTGAAACTCAAAAAGGGCGACACCGTTACTGCCGTCGTAAAAGCCACTGAAGTGATGATTCAGAAAGACTGAATCCCTCACTGCACGTCCACAACCTTCAACGTTGTGACCTGCCGTACCCAGCGTGCCATTCTCTTCTCATCCGGAATAACGATCCGGTAAGGTCCTTCCTTGTCCCCCAGGGGCTGACCATCCTTAGCAAAAGCGAGAAGGATCTGCTTGTCGGTAAAGCCGGGATCAAGTTCCGGCAGCGCGATCACTACGCGGTATTGGTCGGCAGCTTCCACCAGAAGGCAGGATGCCAGCCGCTTGCCTCTCAGCGACTCACCGAACACGATTCCCGCCTTCTCCAAGACATCTCGAAGGCTTGGCCCTTCAAACACTCCCTGAGGTGTCGTAGCTTTTGTCCGAGGTAAACCCTCAATGTCGGCTCGCGTCAGAACTGTCTGCTTTCCGCCTCCAGAATCTACGGTGAGCTGTTGGCCGCGTGCCCCTAATGGCAGCGCCGCAGCCAAAAGAACCAGAAGCAGGAAACACGATAGTTTTCGTTTCATATCAAATTCTTAAAATCATGACTTCCGTTGCCTTGATGAGTGCCGCCGCCGTCTGCCCCGGCTTAAGCTGCATCTCTCGCGCAGAGCGGGCCGTAATGATGGATGTAATCTGCTGGCCGCCAATCGAAATCGCGATCTCCGCCATCAGCCCGCTGATACGCACGGCGTCGATACGTCCCACCAACTGATTGCGTCCACTCACGCGCCGGATCACATCCCGCCGCTCTTTCTCATTCCTGCCGCGCTTTCGAAAAAGCAAGCGATCCACTTCGCTGAGAGGAATGCGGTGATGGCCTCCCACCGTTCGAACGCTGCGAATCTTCTTCTTGTAAATCCATTGTTTAATCGTCGGGAAGCTGATTCCCAACTGCAGGGCTGCGTCCCGAACCTTCAGCAACTCTTCATTCTTCGAGCCGGATTGGCCGTTCCTTCGCATGGGAACGAATCGTACCGACAACACAGGGTGAGGTCAAACACTCCCAGACTGAGTCCAACTTTAGCATAGAAGCATATTGCATTGGATTGCAGAACTGTATTTAATATGCGCTCTTTCAGTCTCACCGTATACAAGAGTCGGATTCGCAGGGCTAACGTTTGGCGGCGGACATCAGATCGCCACCACCCATTTCCACACCAACAACCATTAACGCCATCCTGTCGGTTCGGATTCCCTTCTAGCCAGATTTAGGGAACAAAACGGCAATTCAGGGATAAACTGGGCGGGTTCAATCATTCCAGATCGAGGACCCCGTTCATGAACGCCACGCGTCTCGGCCTTATCATGATTTCCCTGGCAGCTGTCTCTTTTGCGCAGCAAGCCTCGACTCCAGTCGACGACTCCAGCAGTTCGAAGAACATCACCACGGTTCGCGGTTGCCTCGACGGCGAGCGCGGCAATTACATCGTTGTCGAAAATGGCAGTGGAATGACCTATGCGCTAAAGGGAGTTGGAAACAAGCTCGACAGCTATCGCCGGCACGAAGTCGAAGTGAAAGGGCGCGTTCTTCCCGGAACCATCAAGACTGGCGTCCGGCCCGAAAAGGAAGGCAGCAACCCTGCCGACACCGTTCATGGCGTAGATGGCGTTCCGTTCCAGGTGGCTAATATCCAGACCGACATCAAGACGGTCGCAAAGCACTGCAAAGCGGCGGATCAGGAGTAGTTAAGCTACTCCAACTTCCACCACTCGCTCCAACTCTTCTTCCTCAAATTCGATCGCCTTGTGTGTCTTCGCGACCAGCATATAGATCGACGGCACCACGAACAGCGTAAACATCGTGCCGATGATCATGCCACTGACCAGCATGATGCCAATGCTGTTGCGGGCGCCGGCGCCAGGCCCTTTCGCGAGTACCAGCGGGAAATGCCCAACCACAGTCGCTGCTGTCGTCATCAGAATCGGCCGCAGTCTTGTGCTCGCCGCTTCGATTATGGCTGTCAGCTTGTCCTTGCCGGTTTCCTGAAGATGGTTGGCAAACTCCACAATCAGAATGCCATTTTTCGACACTAATCCCACCAGCGTGATCAATCCGACCTGACTATAGATGTTGAGAGTCGTGAGACCTAGGAATGAGAACATCAGCGCGCCCGAGAGTGCCAGGGGCACGGAGCCAACAAGAATAATGAACGGGTCGCGGAAGCTCTCGAATTGCGCCGCAAGCACAAGGTAAATCAGAACGCCGGACAACAGGAATGTCCCGAGAAATTTGCTGCCTTCCACGCGAAGCTGGCGCGATTCGCCCGCGTAATCGACCGTGAATCCCTGTGGCAGGACCTTCTTCGATTCGGCCTCGAGGAAACTCAAGGCCTTATCCAGCGGCACCGGAGGCGGAATTACGCCCTGAATCGTCACCGCGTTCAACTGCTGGAACTTCTTAAGCTCGCGAGGCTCGGTTGTCGTCTTCAAGGTTGCGAAGGTCGACAACGGAACCAACTTGTTATCCGATCCCGTAACATAGACGCTCGCCAACTGGTCTGCCGTTAACCGGTCAGCCCGTTTGATCTGCGGGATCACCTTGTAGCTGCGGCCCTGAATGCTGAAGCGGTTCACATAATCGCCTCCAAGCATCGTTGCCAGATCCTGCCCTGCCTGGGTGAGATCCACGCCTTGGGAACGGAGTTTGTCGCGGTCGAAAATGATCTCCGTCTGCGGCTGATCGAACTTCAAATCAGTGTCGGCATAGATGAACATGCCGCTCGCGAACGCACGTTTTACCAGTTCATTGCCGAAGTTATAGAGCTGCGTCGGTTCGGCGGCCGAGGTGATCACGAACTCCACTGGGAAGTTTCCGCCACCCGGCAACGGCGGCGGGGTCAGCGGAATGACCCGGATTCCAGGAATTTTCGACAGTGGTCCGACAGACTCCACCAGCAACTGCTGCGCAGTCTTTTTGCGTTGGCTCCAGGGCTTGGTGACCATGCCCCCGAATCCGCCACTCGGAGAGGTGATCTGGAAAATGCTCTCACTCTCCGGGAAGGATTTATAAACGTCGTACACCTGATTGGTAAACAGGTTCGTCTGGTCAATGGTGGCATTGGCGGAGGACTGGATTACACCAAATACCACGCCTTGATCTTCCGTCGGCGCTAGCTCGCGCTGTGAAAACATGTAGAACGGAACGATCAGGGCAACCACGATCAACCACACAACGAACACAACCGGACGGTATTCCAGCGTCCCGGAAAGCATTCGGGAATACGCTCGACGCACCGACTCAAAACGCCGGTTGACGATGCCGGCAAAACCCTTTTCTGTCGCGCCCGCCCGCAACAGTTTCGATCCCATCATAGGGGACAGGGTCAGCGCTACGATGCCTGACACGATCACAGCGCCCGAGAGCGTGAATGCGAACTCGCGGAATAGCGCTCCAGTCAATCCGCCCTGAATGCCTACCGGCGCGTAAACGGCCGCCAGAGTGATCGTCATCGCGATGATTGGACCGACGAGTTCATGGGCGGCGTCGAGCGCGGCACGCATTGGCGTCTTGCCCAGCTGGATGTGCCGCTCGACGTTTTCCACCATGACGATGGCGTCGTCCACCACCAATCCGACCGAGAGCACGATCGCGAGCAGGGTCAAAAGATTGATGGTGAAGCCCGCGACCAACATCAGGAAGACCGCGCCAATCAGCGAGATCGGAATGGCGACGATCGGGATCAACACCGACCGGAAAGATCCGAGGAACAGGAAAATGACAACGATGACGATGATCAGCGTCTCGGTCAGAGTGTGTAGAACTTCGTTGATCGCGTCCTGGATGTACTCGGTCGAGTCGTAAGGAACCCCCACCTTCATTCCCGGTGGCAACTGGGCCCGGATATCGGGCAAAGCTTCGCGGACGTGCTTGATCACGTCCAATGAGTTCGCGGTCGGCAGAACCCAGATCCCCATGAAGGTTGCGGTTTCGCCGTTGAAGCGAACGTCCTGATCGTAGTTCTGGGCTCCGAGAACCACGTCGGCGATTTCGCCCAAACGGACGACCACGCCATGGTCTTGCTTCACGATCATCTGCCTAAAGTCTTCCGGAGTGCGCAGGTCCGTGTTGGCGATCAGGTTCACCGAAACCATCGAGCCTTTGGTTTGGCCCACCGCGGAAAGATGATTGTTCTTCGAAAGCGCGTCACGCACCTGGGAAGCAGAAATCCCGAGGGCGGCCATTTTGTCCGGCTTGAGCCAGATGCGCATGGCGAACGTGCGATCGCCGAGAATGTCTGCCTTTTGCACGCCGCTGATCGAGCTTAATTTCGGCTGCACCACCCGAGTGAGGTAATCGGTGATCTGGTTCTGGTCCAGGTTGGGTGAAGAGAAGCCGATGTACATTGCGGCAAACTGGCTATCCGCCGTTTGCAAATCAATGACCGGCTGCTGTGCTTCAGGGGGAAGATCGTTGCGAACCTGGGCCAGTTTTGCCTGAATCTGCGTCAGCGCTGCGTTGGTGTCATAGTTCAGCTTCAAGTGAACCGTGATCGTGCTGAGACCCTGGGCGCTCGACGACTCCATGTAGTCGATGCCGTCGGCGCTCGCGATTACTCGCTCGAGTGGCGTCGTGATATAGCCGCGGACTAGATCAGCGTTCGCCCCCACATAAACCGTGCTGATTTGAATCACGGCGATATCGCTGCGCGGATACTGGCGCACGCTCAGCGAGCGGATCGATTGGAACCCGGCAATCAGGATCACCAGGTTGACAACGATCGCGAGAACGGGCCTCTTGATGAAGAGATCGGTAAATCTCATCTCAGTGTCCTTGTGCCTTAGCTATCCGCGGGTTTCGGCGCCGGATTGTTTTCCGGCTGCACCTTATTGTTGATTTGGACGGCAGCGCCATTGCGCAGTTTGAAAACTCCGGACGTCACAACCTCGTCTCCGGGATTCACACCAGAAACGACGGCGACCTGATCACCACGCGAGCCTTCCACTTTCACGAACTGCTGGCGCGCCCCTCGATACGTGTTTCCAGCTGGATCTTTCATGTCGCTGACGATGTAGACCGAGTCACCATAAGGAGCGTAGTTAATTGCGGTGGCTGGCAACGAAATCACCTGTCGATCTGCGCCGGTCGAAAGCGCAACTTGCACGAACATTCCAGGTCGGAGTTTGCCGCCAAGGTTCTCCAATGTGGCTTGCACCTGAACGTTGCGGGTTGTTTGATCAACGACTGAGTCAATTGCAGTGACACGGCCGCCAAAACGTCCAGTTACATCATTGCTGCTAACCCGCAGAGAACTTCCGACTCGAACTTTACCGCCATCCTGCTGCGGAATTCCAAAATTCACGTAAATCGGGTTCAGCGACTGTAGCGGCACAATGGCCTCGCCAGCCGAAAGATATTGCCCCAGGTTCACCTGCCGAATTCCAAGAATCCCCGAAAAAGGAGCGCGAATGGTTTTCCGAGCGATGGTCGCGCGAATCTCTCCGACTTGCGCCTCAGTCGCATTCTTTTGGGCGAAGGTAGTGTCGTATTCCTGCTTTGCGATCACGCCTTGATTCACCAATTCCTGCGTGCGCTTGAAGTTGATCTGCGCCAGATCGCGTTGCGCTTCCGCCGCCGCGAGCTGTGCGCGCTCTTGCCGCGTATCCTGTTCGACTAGCACGTCACCGGTATTAACGAATTTGCCGGACTCGAAGTCAATTTTGTCTACCGTCCCCGGCAGATCGGCGCTGACCGTTACACCTTGAACCGCAGCCGCTGTGCCAATCACATCGATCGTGGAAGGCCAATTCTCGCGCTTAGCCACAAGCGTCGTCACCGCCTCCGGAGGCGGCTGCATGATGGCCTCCGTGGCCGCATGGATCTGGCGATATTTTGTGAAACCCAGACCGGCGATCACTAGCACCGCCACGGTCAAAACCAAAATCATCCGTTTCGCCATAATGCCTCTCCACGTTTGGACGTAATCTGGCCTTCCTGGTCACGCACCAGCTCACGAACTAAGGGTATAAAAGGACAGCTGGAATGGAGTTACTGCCGGAGTGCACCGCAGCCTTCGCAATCCGTTGCGAAGACTCCAATCCTCACCTCTGAGATCCCAGTGAAGGTGATTATAATCTCCGACCGCAGCCCCACACCTTCAAACGTTAATGGTCAGATGAGCAACTGAGACTGAAGATTCAGAGAATTTGGACGACCCGTGGTAGCAACGGCCATTTTGGCCTCGAAATTGTCCATTCTCTAAGCACGCCTCGGCAACTTTGCATAACGTGCGGTTTCATTATTCAGGCAGGCCTGTGCTTTGTCCGCGCGCTGTTGCTGTTCGTGGTGCCTTGCCGATGTTCACACTCGTTACACCTCTCCGTGTATGAGAAGTTTTCGGATGCGCGGCAACCGCTCCAGGAATTGCATACCATCGATCGCCCGCAACTTTCCAACACAAGGTTTGTCCATCATGTTCAGAAACCGAAAAATAACGCTTGACTGCGCTGCTCAAGCGAGCGTCAGGACGAGAGTAAAAAGCCGTGCCAAATCGGAGCGAGCTTCGGAGCGAATGAACGTTGACGCAGTGTCCGTGAAATGTTGAGAGACTCTTGCATTGGTACAGTGGTCCTACCAACGTAAATTCCCTGTAAAGTGCTTGACACTCAAGCTATCTCGGGGTATTTTCACCCAATCATGCGGCGATGGACGACAAGCTGGCCGTGCCTGCTGACTCTGACGATCGCCGTGACCGCCATTGTAGTGTTGCTGATTCTGCCGGATGTCGATCCTCCGGACACTGCATTTCATCGTGGGACCGCACCCGTCGTGGTCCACTCCCAAGCGAGCGTGGCCCCGATGCTTTTTGCGCCGGGTTTGCCCGCTCGCGTCAGTTTGGACCCCCTGCACCAGAGCGAGATTCTTGACCAGCATGTTTCTGCAGATTCTCGCGTGCAGAGTTCTCCGATTTTCCTCGAATCTTTACGCGTCTAGGATTTCGCCGCAGTTGCGACCGACCTTGCTCCGTGCTTGGGGCGAGAAGGGGCAGCGCGGTGATATTCCTGGGGTTCTGGAGGAGAAACCTTGGCGTGTCCTGCGCTGCCCCGTTAGCTTCCGGCGAAAGGATAGCAGTATGTTCGCTAAATCGCTTGTTCCTGTGACCGATGTTGTAGAAGAACTTCAGTCCGTTTCTCTTCACGTCGGCCTCACGCCGGAGGACGTCGTCTCTCTGCTCGAATCAGGCCTCACAGTCAACGACCTGCTCGACTACGTCGAAGCGGTAGTCTTCGAACGAATCCACTGATTCAGCGGCACACCTTCCTTGGCTCTTCCGGGAAACAGGTAAAATAAGGCGGAAAAGGAAGGATATCCATGGCCACCACAACCAGCGTCCGCGCTCAAGTCTCTTCCGCGGAGATCCCCCCGGTTCCCCTGACGATCGAAGGATACAGCGTGCTTCACCAGATGATGCGTTTTCGCTGGTCGGCCTGGAGACCGCTGCGCAGCTCGATCAAGAGCGAGATCGTGCAAGAAGCCAGCAACGCGCTTGCCAAGATGGAGCAGAATCCCACCGGACAATCGGGACTCTATTCCCTGCTCGGGCATAAGGGCGACTTGATGTATGTCCACTTCCGGGAATCCTTTGATGAGCTAAATCAGACTGAGCTGCGCTTGGCAAGACTGAAATTGGCCGATTTTCTGGAGCCCACGACTTCCTATCTGTCAGTGATCGAGTTAGGACTCTACGAGTCGAGTATTAAGACCTATCAGGAGCTTATGGCGCGCGGGATTGAGCCAAATTCCGACGAGTGGAAGCAGGCCATCGGAGAAACTCTGAACCGTCAGCGGGAAGCCATGAGGCCTCGGCTCTTCCCCGAGATGCCAAAGAATCGCTACATCTGCTTTTACCCCATGGACCGTCGGCGCGGCGAAGACCAGAACTGGTACCGGCTCCCAATTGAAGAACGCGCCCGCCAGATGAACGAGCACGGCTTGGTCGGCCGGCGTTATGCGGGCGAGGTGAAGCAGGTCATCACAGGATCCATCGGGTTCGACAATTGGGAGTGGGGTGTCGATCTCTTTGCCGATAATCCGCTGGTCTTCAAGAAGCTCATCTATGAAATGCGCTTCGATGAAGTCAGCGCTGTCTATGCACTGTTTGGCGAATTCTATGTGGGAATCCGTTGCTCGTGGTGCGAACTGGGCAAGTTGCTAAGCGGCAAAACGCCAAAAGCATAATTGAGCGCCGGGTTAATGGAAAAGTTTAGGGAGAAGGAATGGCAACGCTGGGACTGATTGAATACAAAGACGCGAGCCCCGAGGTGAAGGCGGTTTACGACGACATCATGGCTACTCGCAAAACCGACTGGATCAATAATTTCTGGAAGGCCATCGCGCACGATCCCGTGACACTGAGGCGAACTTGGGAAGACATCAAGCAGATCATGGGCCCTGGGGCGATCGATCCCGTCACCAAAGAAATGATTTACGTCGCCGTGAGCGTTTCGAATCAATGCGACTACTGCATCGCTTCCCACACTGTGTCCGCCCGAAAAAAAGGCATGACCGACGACATGTTTAAGGAGTTAATAGCCGTCGTCGGAATGGCGAATGAAACCAATCGGCTGGTTGCGGGATACCAAGTGGAAATCGACGAGCAGTTCAAGCCAAAGAAGTAACGGCTAGTAGGTAGCGGAAGCCGAATTCACCGTCTGCGCCTGTTTCGCCAGCTCATCTTTTACGTGCTGCGGCAGCTTGTTCATGCGCTTCACGTAGGCGGCAATCGCCCAAAGTTCTTCCTCGGAATTCCTGCCGCCATTCGACGCCATGCTGGTTCCACGAATGCCGTGCTTCGCCACCCAGAAAACCTGTGATTCGGTGTAGGCCGTTCCAGCCACCGGAAATTGCCGCGCCGTGTTTCCGCCGTCGCCTGCCTTCCTGCCCGGCATTCCATGACAATTCGCGCACTGATCCATGTACATCTTCCCGCCGGTCATGAGATTCACTTCGGTCGGCGGCACAGGACTGCGCTCCGCGGCAGCGTTTCGCTCGATCGAAGCACGAATTGCGGTCTGCTGAATATAGCTCTCGATCTGCGAACCCGGCGCATCAGCACTCATGTCGGCAAAGCCTGAGCGCAAAAAAAGATATCCGCATCCAATCATGACCACCAAAGCGGTGAACACGCCAAGCAGGAAGTTCTTCACAAAAGCCCCTTACGCCCAACTACACTGTCCATCGATAAGTTTAACGGCGTGATTGCGGTTTTTTGTTGCCTAGACGGGCACTGGCTCGCTTGGTTTTTGGGAATTGGAATTCGTGAAGCCGCATGTTGACGCGACGCCCATGAAAAGTCACGCCTTCGGCCTCGAGACGAAGACGTTGCTCGATTGCATTGTCTCCTCTGAGCTTGATCTCTCCTCCGGCCCCTAAAACACGTTGCCACGGAAGGTCGAACGATCCTCGTAAAGCCGCTACGACCTGCCTCGCCGCACCTGGGTGCCCCGCACCGCGCGCTACTCCGCCATACGTCGAAACTTTTCCTCGAGGGATTTTACGAATCGCGGCGACGATATCAGCCTGCATGGTCATGGCAAGCATTCTATCGTTGACTCGAAATCTATTCGGCCCGTCCGATCGCGATGTTTTTTCTGCCGGTGTGAAGAATCATTTCGAATGCTGTTTCAGCGCCTTCAGTGCAGGCAGTTTGTCGTATGGAGTGTAGCCCTCCCATTCGACGGGCGTGAACGTATCTCGCAGCAGTGTTTCCAGAAGCTCTTTGAAGATGCCTTCTCCGTTCGAACTGTTCGTCATGATGAACATGCCGGACTTCGGTTTGTCGAAACAGACCGCATAGTTGCGCCAGCCCTCGTCATGACCCTCCTTAAAGAAAGCCTCCCCGTACGGCGACCAGTAAAGTCCCCAGCCCAGACCATAGCCCAGGCGGATCGCCTTGTTTTCGTCTGTGGTCTCCGGAGCAAGAGTGGGAAACTGATGCTTCGACAAGATTTGGATCTGCGGGCTGAGCATCCGTTCACGCGTCTTCGGATTGAGTCCTTTCTCCTGCATGACGGCTTGCAAAAACAGTGCGAAATCATGCGGGGTAGTTTGCATCGAGCCGGCCGCCTCGGCAGTTTTGCGCCGCTCCGGACCAAGCGACCGTCCGTATTCGTCATATCCATTGGCGTAGTCGCTTTCAAATTGCGGCTGCCAAACCATACTGGTCCGAGTCATCCCGAATGGCTTGAAAATTCGCTCCTGCATCAAGTCTTCGAGCGGCTTTTTCGTAATCGTCTCGACGACCAATTGCAACAGATCGATACCTTCGCCCGAGTACGCATATCGGGAACCAGGCTCGAAGTTGATGTTCAGCTTGCGATCGTCATTAATCCATCGCCAGTTGGGAAACCCGCTGGTGTGAGACAGAAGCATCCGGCTGGTGATTTGCCGATAGCGCGGATCACTCGCCAAGTCTCGATATCTTTCATATTGCGGCAGCGGTTTGGGTAGGTACTGATAGATCGGCTTGTCGAGATCGAGAATTTTCTCTTCCACCAGTTGCATCACCATGTAGGCGAACGCAGACTTGGTCCACGAAGCCGCCGTCATCACCGAGTTCTCGGTCAGAGGAAGATTTTTTTCCTTGTCGCGGACGCCGTAAGCCTTCAGGTAGGAAATCTTCCCGTCCTGAAAGATCCCGATTCCGACCCCAGTCACTTCGGCAGCGTGCATCAATCGGTTGACGGTCGCGTCGGCGTCGGCAGGATTCAGGGTGCTGCCGTCCAGGCGGCGAATCGTTTGGGACGCGGCAAATAGTGAACCGCCAAGCAAAAACAACGTTAGAAGGAATTTTCGTCGCGACATTCGAAGATTGGACGAACCTGGCCTGCGATCGTAACCCGCCGACGTACCTCTGAGAAGAGTTGCCCTAAAGCGCGATCCAGCCGATGCGAATTAGCCAGAGAGACCCGACCGAAATCATGAGCCAGAGAATCACACCTTGCAGTAAAGGACGATGCCCGACTTTCTTGATGGTCGCAATCGAAAGACCGCTTCCGATCAGGTAGAGCGTAGCGGTCAGTCCCAGCCGCGCGATTTTGCTGCACATCGTATATGCCGGATGTCCGGCCGGCAGGTAAGTATTGAAAACTGCGGCAACACAAAAGAATGCGATGAACCAGGGCCACTGAATTTTCGTCTTGCTTCCCCGGGCCACTGCCGTTCCCACCGACACCGGCACAATCCACAATGCCCGTGCCAGTTTTACCGTGGTTCCGACTGCCAGCGCAACCGCGCCATACTTGGCTGCCGCTCCCACTACCGAACTGGTGTCATGGATCGCCAGCGCCGCCCAAAGACCAAATTGCGATTGCGTCATATGCAACGCAGAACCGATCGGCGGAAAAATCAGCAGCGCGATCGAGTTCAGTACGAAGATTGTCGCGAGCGAGACCGCCATGTCTTCATCGGTGGCCTCGCTGATCGGCCCGACTGCGGCAATCGCACTTCCTCCGCAAATCGCAGTTCCTGCAGAGATCAAAAACGCCGGCTTACGATTCACGCTCAACAGCACTCCCAGGCTCATTCCGACGATCATGGCAAAACTGATGCTGAGCAGCGTGTACACAAAGCCGCTCCGCCCGGCATGAATGACCTGATGCAGGTTCATCCCGAACCCAAGTCCCACAACTGACGCCTGCAAGAGATACCGCGACCATTTCTTCGAAGCGGAGCCGTATGGGTGTGTAAAGAACAGCCCAAATGCAATGCCGAGGGTAAGAGCGACCGGTGGAGACGCAAAGCCGCTCGCGGCGACGATAAGGCCGAGGATAAAAACGTACTTCTGAATCATTCTGGAATCGAAAAGGGTTGGTCCGACAAGATTATGCTGCGGCGCCCTTCTGGAAAGAATCTACCGCTTTCTGCTCATTCTCATGAACATCAAAAATCGTAACCAGTTTCGTCACCTGAAGCAAGTCGCCAACGTTTCGAGTGAGGTTTGCCAATTTGATGGAAACTCCGCTGTTTCGGGCCGTCGTGTAAAGTGCAACCAGCGTTCCCAAGCCACCGCTATCGATATAGTTGACGCCGGAAAGGTTGAACACCAGGTTGTGTCGCTCCGCGATGAGCTTCTTCACCAAATCTCGCAAATAAGCTGTCTCTTCTCCAAAAATGATCCGGCCAGCGAAATCTACGATCAAAACCCCATTGACAGTTCGAGTACTGATCCTCAATTGCATGGGACCCCCTCCCGCGCAGAGACAAACAAAAGCGTACCGTGGAAAGTGGCATTTCGCAAGGATTTCGTGGGCTCTCCAGGCGGCCTCGGTTCCTCGAAAAACCCGTATATAATCAAGGCTTCCGCATGAGTTACCAGGTCCTGGCGCGCAAATACCGCCCGCAGAAATTCTCCGAAGTCATAGGGCAGGAGCATGTTACACGAACCCTGCAGAATGCCATTGAACAGGGCCGTACCGCCCATGGGTATATCTTCAGCGGACACCGGGGGATTGGGAAGACTACAGTCGCTCGGCTCCTGGCTATGGCCCTGAATTGCCGCTCCGCCGACAAGCCCGTACCCGAACCCTGCGGCATTTGCGAGTCCTGTACTGAAATTCGCGCCGGAAACTCGGTCGACGTGATTGAAATCGACGCCGCCACGAATCGCGGTATCGACGAGATCCGCGAGTTGCGCGAAGCCGCCCGATATCGCCCCGCCCGCGACCGTTTTAAGATCTACATCCTCGACGAAGCGCACCAGATCACGGATGCTGCTTTCAATGCGCTCTTGAAAACTCTGGAAGAGCCTCCGGAGCACGTCGTTTTTATGTTGGCGACGACGCAACCGGAGGACATTCCCCAGACCATTCGCTCGCGCTGTCAGCACTTCAGCTTTCGAGCCGTCAAGTTTGAAGCCATTCTCGGACAACTCCGCGACCTCGCCGCGCGTGAAAAGATAAAAGCTGACGAAGACGCTTTGGCCCTCCTCGCCGAAGCCGGCGACGGCTCCATGCGCGACGCGCTCTCGATTCTCGATCAGGCGATCGCCTCCTCCGATGGCCGGCTCACCGCCGAAGCGGTGCGGCAGCTAGTCGGAGCAGCCCCCTCCGGAGTTCTGGAAGAAGTAATGCAAGCGGTTGCGCAAAGTTCGAGCCAGGACGTTTTGCGATTGGTCGACGCCTTGATCACCGAGGGTCACAGTCCTACGCACTTTGCACGGCAGATGGTTCGTTTTCTGCGTAATGCAGTCGTTGCGAAAGTCGCGGGTGGCGAGTCTTCCCTGCTGCAAATTTCCAGTGATGAGCGTCAGCGAGTGGTTCGCGTCGCCGAGCTTTTCAGCGAAGAAGACCTGGCACGTCATCTCCAGATCATGCTGCGCACGCATGGAGAGCTGGGCTATCGCCAGGAGCAGCGCTTTCATCTCGAACTGGGATTGCTGAAGATGGCGCATGCTCAACGCCTCCTGCCAATCGAGCAATTGCTCAGCGAAGCAGGTACGGCGCCTGCTCCCAAGACTTCGGCGAAGCCGATGGTCATGCCGGACGTGAAACGATCTGAGCCGACTGTCGCGAGGTCGAATTTCGTTTCACCATTTGCCGCAGACTCGGCCCGCAAAAGCAAACTCTCGGCCGACGACAAGCCGATCTCCGCCTCGGGCATTGCAGGAACCGTTTCGCCATCAGTCGTGATGGGGGCAGCCGCACCCGCCGCAGCAATGGCAGAACCTGCCCCTGAAATCCAAGCGCCCGTATCTGCTCCCACTGCGCAAGCCGATCCTTCTGCGGATCTGCGTCAAAAAGTTCTAGGTGCGCTCGAGAATGCCGGCAATCGCATGCTGAGCTCGATGCTTGAGAACGGAACCTGGCAGGTGGAAGCTGGCGAACTCGTCATTCGAGTCGCAGCTTCGCCGACGGTCATCGATATGTCACTCGGCGCGGAAGCCAAGCGGCTGATCATCGCCACTGCCAGCGGCGTACTTGGCCGGCCAGTGAAGCTGAAGGTCATCCCCGGGGATGTTTCACAGGCGCCCGGACAGGGCAAGCCTGCCTCGAATGGCGCTGGTCGCAGCCGGGTCGACCAGAATCCGATTGTGCGCCGGATGAAAGAGAAATTCGGCGCCGAGATTCGCACGGTCATCGATTATCGAGAGAAGCGCTAACATTCTCGTCGCAAAAAACACGGAGTCAACGATGGGCGGATTCAACATGCAAGAGCTGATGTCCCAGGCCAAGCGGCAATACGAAATGCTGCAAAAGAAAATGGCCGAAACGGTGGTCGAGGGCTCGGCGGGCGGCGGAACCGTCGTCGTGAAGATGGATGGGCGCAAGCAGGTTCTGAACGTGAAGATCGATCCTGAGGCCGTCAAGAGCGGTGACGTCGAAATGCTTCAGGACCTGGTGACCGCAGCCATCAACGGAGCCAGCCACAAAATTGACGAGGCTATCCAATCGACAATGGGTGGTATGCTCGGCGGTATGGGAATCCCAGGGATTTAATAATTTGGTAATTTACTAATCAAGAATAAACCTCGTGACTAGCGAATTCGCCTCTCCCTGGGCACAAGGCTTTAAATTACAAATTTACAATTTTCTATGTCTCGCTTTGCAGAGCCGATGGCGCGGTTGATCGAAGAACTGAAGAAGCTGCCGGGAATCGGCAGCAAGACAGCCCAGCGCCTGGCATTTCACATTTTGCGCTCGAGCGATGACGACGCCGAAGCCCTGGCGGCGGCCGTGCGGGACGTCAAAGCCAGCCTTCGCCTCTGCTCGATTTGCAACAACATCACCGACGTCGACCCCTGCGTTTACTGCAGCAGCGCGACTCGAAACCAGCGGCTCGTCTGCGTCGTCGAAGAGCCCACCAACATAGCAGCGATCGAGAAAACCAAGCACTTCAATGGTGTTTATCACGTGCTGCACGGATCGATTTCGCCGCTGCATGGCGTGGGCCCGGAGCAATTGAGGATCTCCAACCTCATGCGCCGGGTCGAGGGCGGAGATGTCGACGAAGTGATCCTCGCCACCAATCCTACTGTGGAGGGCGAGGCCACCGCGACTTATCTCTCAGGACGGTTGCGGCGTAGCGGGCTGAGGGTCACGCGGATTGCGATGGGCATTCCGGTGGGCAGCGACATCGAATACGCTGACGAGATCACGATGCTGAAATCGATTGAAGGCAGGCGGGAACTCTAATCTCTCTCGGCGAGATCCATAAGTCACATCAGCGATTCTGAATCCAGGTAAGGATTCGACTCCTCTTCAGTCCCAACAATTCCTTCCGGAAGTGTTCCCCCGTTATAGTCAGCCATCCGGTTCTTCCACTTCAGAAAATCAGTAAGCGTTTGCGGTTCGATCCGGACTTCGACTCGCCGCAGGCTCGCCAGCAGCAAATTCATCTCATGGCGAAAACCTCCCGCGCTGCGCAAATTCTTGTCGGCCGGCCGTGTCACATTCACCTTTCGATTTCGCACTTCCAGCAGCCCCCATCCCGTAGGAAGCTCGTCGGCGCGAATCAATCCTGCCGGGGATAGATAGTAACGCTCGCAACCCATTCCTAAATGAGCCTTCTGCCGGAACGGTTTCTCGCGATCCGCCAGGAAATCCGAGCGGGAAATCTTGCACTCGACCAGAACCGAATGGCAGGCTCGCTTCCAGCCGATCGCGTCCGGCATTTCGCCGCTGGAGCAAGATTGCTCTGAGAGGACGACTCCGCAGCGATGGGAACGCAGCCAGCGCACAGCGATCTCGACTAGCTGCGGGTGAGTCATGATTCGAACTTAGAGGAAGGCAGAATCGAATGGAAGTGACCGACTAGCTTCCAGTTTTTCGATGAATTCCGGGTCCCGGCAGCGCTCTCACCAAGATCGGCTTACGCATGAGCACTTCCAGCAGATGTCGGGCGGCCGCAATGGTTTCGGCAGTTTTACTCCGTGAATTGTAACCACGAGCCGAGATCAGAAAAAAGCCGTCGCGTTTCTCGACTTCAATTCGGTCGATCTGCCGATTGTGCTCAGCATCGAAAGCATTCGCCAAGCGCAGAATCGCCGCCAATTTCACCGCCATCCGGCGCTCGGAAGATGGAATTTGATCAAACGTTTTTTGTCCGCGATGCGGCAGAGCCCCCCGATGATACCGGCCCACCGACCCTACCAGCCGCAAAGTTTCTTTTTTCACGCCAAGCGGCGGATTCAGTTCTTGCAGTAGCCGCGCCGAGGCTTTGTGATGATCTTTTTGCCGTTTCGCAATCCCAACGTCGTGCAGCCAAGCAGCCAGCTCCAACACCTTTCGTTCTTGCACAAACTCGCGGCTCGGTTTCGGGTGCGCGGAAAAGCCGTCGTGGAGTTGAAGCGCGAAACGAGCCACGTACAGCGAATGGCGAAAATCCGGGTCCAGAACCGACGCCCAAAACTTCAAGCGTGCAAACGCAGCCGCCTCGATTTCTTTCCCCCTCGGCAGTTCCGCCCGCCAAACCTGCCAGAGAGAATTCTTTCCCACCATCTTCTCGCGATACTGCTCCATACGCCGATTCCGCTCCTGCTCGAGTCGGTCATGCCAATGGCTACGAGAGGCTTCATCCGGGAATGCCTGGATTTCGACAGCTGTCGCCCAGAGAACATCGAAATCGTGAATCTCACCGAGCGCATCCTGCAACTCTTTGAGATCGGCGATCCAAGCTTCATGGTGCTCGGGCAGGAAGTTCTCAACGATGTAGCGAAATCGCTTGATGCCGATTCGAAGGCTGTGCCACGGGACAGACGAGCGTGTCCGGATGGCCCGCCGGTGCAGTCGATAAGCTTCCGTCCACCGCTCCAAAGCCAGGTGTTTGTAAAGCAGACTTCCAGCGGGAATTTTGCCTTCCCGCCGCGGTAGACTTGCACTCCACTTCTTCCATTGCTTGACGTCAAACTCCCCGAGCGCCTGCGCAGCCTTCTGCTTATGCGCAGATTCCTGTGTCGCGAGAAAACGTAAGATCGCGCTCGCGGCCGGATCGCCCGGAGTGGCCAGCTTATGGATCCAGTCTTCCATCACCTGGGTGTCGCGAAGCTCCCCAAGTTGTCGGAATAGTTGGCGCCCGGCCTTTTTCATCCGCTTCCACGCCGGGTCTGGATCAATCGCCATCAGACCGTCCGCCATCGATCGGCATCGGCGTAGGGCGACCCGCAGATCGTGAACCGGGTCGGCGGAGAAATCGACTGCAGCTCGATCGCACTCCTCGAGTACACTCTCCATCCAATAGCCGAGACCGTGCTTTTTCTCGACCGGCTTCATTGCGAGTGCCGTCGCCATGGCAAGCAATCAATATACGGCATTTCTGCGCCACAGAATGTCTCCGCCGCGCACGGCCCGGAGCCTCCCGCCAGTCCACTTACTTCCGTAACATGCAAGCCCTTACCTGCTGGACTACTCTTTAATCGGAGTCTCAGGAGAGCTTTATCTACACCGGGGCCACAACCAAGCGCGAGGACCGGAGCGCTTCCGCTCGTGCTTTCATCCACAGCCTTAATATTTTGGTGAAATACGTCCGCCTGTATGGATTTCAACACAAGCGGACCGAGGCGCAATTCGACACAACCTGGAAGGAACTCCAGCAAGGCCTGCCACAGGGTCACGACGGCGGATTTCTCCTTGGAGTTTCCGAAAGTAAGTTGCTTCTCGACGGAATGCCGCTCGAAACCGGGCAAGCGGAGCGGAGTTTCGCTCAATTGCTGACGGCAGCCGGATTGGCCAGCATTCATTTTTCAAATCAGGTTACCCTCGACGATTTCGCTAAGCTGATTCGTGCTTTCGCCATTGGCGGATCGAAAGCCCAGGACGTCGTCAAAGAAATCAAAGAAACTCTCGGGGACGGTAATCGCGCGACCATCCGAATTAACGAAGTGAAATTTATTGCTGCAGATCCCGCCACTGGCGAAATCAGCATTGCAGCGCAAATTGCCGCCCAAACCCTCGGCCCCGACTTCAAAGATTGGTTGAATGATCCCCAGAAATTGCTGCAGTTGATTGCTGCCGCCGAGGGATCGCGGTCCGGCGCTCCCGGTTCAACTGGCAGTGGTACTGGCACAGGTACAGGGAGTGGCGACGGCACCGGTACTGGCAACGGTTCGATGGTCGGCGGGCCGCCAGCCGCTAAGGGGCAGGGTTCGCTCTGGGGCGGAGGAACGGTTCCGCTGCAAGAGGAAGAGGTTATTCAAGCCATCCGCCTGCTGACCAAGTTTGGAGAGGCCGGAACCGGTGATCCGAGTCTCAAGCCAGAATGGATCCAGAAAGAATTTACCCAGGTCGACGAAAACACCAAGATCAACCTTCAACAACTGCTCGAAGGTTTGGCGGCAAAATCTGACCACGAAAAAGATGACAAACCGCTCCTAATGAAAGCCGCAGAGCACATGGCGATCCGCTTTGCCATGGAGCGCTTCCAGAAGGGCGACGTCAAAGTAAACGCTGTTCACCGCATGCTGGAACAGATGAGCCGGCAGATGGACAGCTTGCGGCAGATCCTCCGAATTCAAGAAGACAAGATGAGCAAGGCCGGGATTCTGGTCGAATCCCACGCCGACATTCTCGACCGCATGTTCTGGGCGGAAGTCCCCGAAGAAGGCAAAAAGAGCGTGCTGCTCTCCAGCGATGCCGCCTGCGTCCCCGCCAGAAACATACGTCAATACCTTGAAGTATTACTTGAACGTGGCGAAAAGCAAACGGCTCTCGAAATCCTGAAAAACTACTCGAACTGCCTGACTACCCGGGAAACCGAACACCGCCGCAAAGCCGCAGTTGGATTGAGCCAGTTAGCCGATTTGTTCGCAGCTCCGGGAATTGACCTCATCGGTCCAACCCTTCACAAAACTGCCGAAGCTTTGGTTCAAGAGAACGATGGTGAAGTCCAAAGCATGCTGAGCGCAGCGTTTGTGCGCCTGAGCTCGGAAGCCAACAACCGCAAACAATTCTCTGCCCTGAAAGATGTCTGCACGGCGCTCGAAGAAATCGCCAAGGACCGGCCGGCCACCGCGCAAGACCTGCGTCCTCGCATCGGAGTCGAAAACCGCATTCCCGAATTTATTGAAGAGGCGTTGCGTCTGGACAGTGTCCCGCAAGATCTGATCGAGGTGCTAAGGCGCAACTTGGCTGCCGCAATCGAGCACATCGCCGATCGATTTTTCCGCTGTATGCGGCGCGACGAATGCGACCGCATGGTCGAACTGGTCAAAGACTTAGGACCCGAGGCGGCGCAACAAATGCGCGAAATGCTCAGGCTTGGGCAGCCCAGGGGCGCGTCCTCGGTTGTCGGGCTTCTGAGCCGGACCGACGTCCCGACCCTCTTGGAATTATTGCCCGGCCGTTTGAAGGAATGGAATCGCTTCTATCACGATGTGGTTGTACGGCAGATCGCCTATGGAGCGGCGCACGATCGTGGCCGGTCCCTGTTGGAAATTCTCGAACTGCTCGACCCAGCCGTCCTGCCGCAGGCTATCGACGAGATCGGCATGAGCGGCGATCGTTCCACCGTGCCTCCCTTGATTGTCATGGCCGAAGCCGGTGAAACTCAGGGCCGTTCCCCGCTGATCCAGGTCAAAGCTGTCGAATCGCTGGGACGCCTGCGCGAGCCGGAATCTGTTCCCGTCCTCAGAAACTTACTCGAAGGCAAGAAGATGTGGAAGTGGACGCATCATCGCGAATTGCGAATCGCTGCGGCTCAGGCGTTGGCCAAAATCGACCCCCGTTATGCCAGCCAGGTAATGTCGGAGAGCGGCCTTTCCCCCGGGGAACTGGCGATCGCTCCGCTGGATTCCGCCCCGGCTTGCCCGTGGGTTCGCCAACGCCGCTACGAACGCATCGTGCTGCGCAAAGCGCTCTCGGCCAGCATCAGCAGCTCCTGGGGAAAATCGAATATTCTGGTTCGCGAACTGAGCCTCGGTGGCGGGATGGCAACCAAGGAAGACAACCTCCGCGTCGGCTCCGAAGCGAATATCGAAATTTCCGTTGGCATGCGCAACATTCGCGGCCAAGTCCTCTTACGCCGCGCCCGGGTCAACGAATTAGGTTTCGAGCTCGTGAATAGCGATCTGGACAGCCGCTATAAGCTGCGCACCCACTTGATGGAAACCATCGACCGCGCTCCGGAAATGAAGGAATCCGAGTGGAACGGACAACGCCGGCCGGAACTTCCCAAGAATTAAGCTCGCCCCAAAAAAGCAATACGAGGAACCTGGGAAACCAGATCCCTCGTTGCAATTTCTCAAGCTAAACCGGAACTAGCTGACCTTGGCGAAAATGATAACCAGGGTATACAGCGCCAGCGATTCGATCAGCGCCAGACCTAAGATCAGCGCCAACTGAATGCCGGGGCGGGCCGCAGGATTGCGAGCCAAAGCTTCCGCTGCAGCCGCCGTGGCTTTGCCTTGCGCCAGAGCGCAAATGCCCGAGGCAAACGCCATCGAGAATCCAGCCGCTAAAGCGACCCAATTGACTGTGCTCGAGCCTTGCCCGCCCTGCGCGAAAACCGGGGTAGCAAAGCACAGCACCGCCATCGCCATGAACATGTAACTGAGAGTACGACGCATCGGTGTTTCTCCTTTATCTATGGACGCCCTCGCGGACGCCGCTTTATCGCCAGGAGGTGGTTGACGTCAACCCGTGCAGACGCCCTCACACTGGACGAAACCAGTAACCGGTAGTCAGGAGTCAGAACGCAATCTGACTCCTCGCTACCGACTACTGACTCCTGACTACTGTTCCTAGTGTTCTTCTGCCACCGCGCCCTGCAAATACACGGTCGTCAGCAGGACAAAAATGTAGGTTTGCAGCAACGAAACCCCAATATGCAAACCGAGAAATGCAACCGGGATCCCGATCGGAATCAGCGAGAAGAAAACCAGCGTGACCATGTCGCCCGCGTACATGTTGGCAAAAAGACGGATGGTGAGCGACAGAACCCGAGCCAAATGGCTGATGAGTTCAATTGGCAGCATTAACCAGGACAACCACCAAACTGGCCCGAGAAAGTGCTTCAAATATCCTATGCCCGAGTGCTTGAATCCCTGCGCCTGGTAGTAGAAAAAAGCACAAACTGCGTAACCGAGCGGCACGACAGGCACCGCAGTTGGCGATTCGAATCCCGGAATCAGCCCAATCAGATTGCAGCCCAGAATGAACAGGCCGAGTGCCATCAGAAACGGCGTGAAGCCTTCACTGTGATGCCCGATAATCTCTTCGCTCTGGCCTACGATGAACCCGTGCATACCCTCAAAGGTGTGCTGCAGACCTCCCGGCGAATCAACCGAGAGACGGCTGCGAACCAGCACGAAGATAGCAATCAGAAACAGAAATACGAGCAGTTCCATCGCGGCTGAGTTCGGAATCGGAGCATCAGGATACTTGGGAGTAATGTGCAGGGCCTGCAGGAGCGCAGTTATCGGCCCGGCGAACAGATGATTCAAGATTGCGGTGAACCAGAGTTGTTCGTGCATAGAACGCTATCTGCGTCAGCCTCAAATATTGCGAGCATAGGCCGCGTAAACCTCGTAAGCGGCTTCACAGGCAATTCCCGCAACGGGCAAAAATAAGCCCGCAAATAACCCATAAAGGCTCGCGGGAGAAACACTGAATATAGCATAGGCGCCGAGGGCCATCAAAAGGTAGCGAAGCAGGAACCGGGCCATCACGCCCTTGCTGGATTGAGCTTGCCCGCTGCCGGTCGCGCGGTCCGCTAGTGCGGTCACCACCCGTTCCAGCCAATGGAAATTCAGGTAGGCAATCGCGCACCCGCATGCAAATCCCAGGGCGATCCGCCAACCAAAACGCAGCCACGCCGCGACCACGAACACGACCGACAGCACGATCATGAACCGAGGAATGCGGGCGGCCGCGGCTGAATAAAAAGATTCACCGGTCTGTGGGGATGTATCGCTCATGGCGCTTCGAATGCCGCTTAAGAGATTCCGTATTTCTCACCGAGAAACAGCTGCAGTGTCCTTGGCAAGGCTCGGGACAGCTCCTGCCAAGTAATGATTTTACAGCGCAGGCGAAGGTCGACGGGCTCGACGCAACGCATGATCGCGTACCAGTCCTCGATCAGGTCGGGGCGGCGGGCATCCGCCATCACGCAAAACGAGCACCCCGTCGCGTATGCGGCGAGAACATTGCGGATCAACTGATACGAGAGATAACCCTTCCCTTCTCTCGGCAAGCTCTTGCGGTCAAAGACCTGGACAAAATCACGATACGGTTCGACCAGCTCCGGTTTGGCAGATTGAAAATCCGACTCGGTCAGCTTGGCTTCGACCAGCAGGTCCCCCAATCGCATATCGATTTCCGTGCGATCGAAGCGGCCATTCGCCAGCGGAACTCTGGCTTTCACGCCAAATTGCGGAACCCCCGGCTCAATACCGAGCAAATCGAACGCATCTCGTTTTTTCAGAGTGCCGGGAAAACAGAAGATGTTCATTAGCAGTGCGTCGGAACTGTTGCAGGAATCCAGTTCCCGCCAGCGCCGGTCTTCGCGTGGCAAAGTCGTGCGCGCCTGCGTGTGAACTTTGCTCAGGCGCAATCGCCAGTTTTCGTTTTTCGAAATGTTTCTGTAGGTCTCTGGAAGAAAATTGCCGTGCGCGGAATCATCCTCCGATGGCAAATAGCAGACGACCGGCGGATCTCCATAACTCTCCCGGCAGGGCAGCACGTGTTTCGCGGCATATTCACGGCTCCGGGCGCACAACTCACGCCTCAGCGCGGATGCATATGGAAACAACGGCATGACCGGAGCAGCCATGGACGAAATATACCATCGGAATTCAGGAAGAACCGAAGCTCTACTTTGAATCCGTCGAGCTAACCAGCCGTATCAATTCAATGAACCCGGCGGCAATCCCTAGGATGAGGCCTAGCAGGTAAATCCAGTGAGTGTGCAACCAGTGGTCGAGCGCCAAGCCGACGAGCCATCCGGCGACCGTAGCGGCGGGAAAGATAAATGCAATCTGGCTGTATTTCCCGATCACCACCCAAAAGCTTTGCTTGTCGGAGGAATCGCTCGGCATAGCTTGGTCACGTCAGCCGCGAAGTCAGGAAATTCCCAGGCCCCAGGTCACGGCGCGAATGAACTGGTCGGGAAATACGCCAATAAACACCGTTGCGAAAGCGGTCACGCCCAAGACAAATTTCATGGCCCAACTGACTGGCAAGCGGGACTTGTCGAGCGCCTCACGCATGAACATGGCATTCGCGACTCGCATGTAGTAGTAAAGGCCGAAAACCGCATACAGCACGGCCAGCGACGCCAGCACGTAATGTCCGCTCTCCATGAGGCTCAGGAAAATGAAATATTTTCCGTAGAAGCCCGCCATGGGTGGAATTCCTGCCAGAGACAGCAGGAAAATCAGCATGAGAATCGCTTCGGTCGGTGCGCGGGAATAGAGGCCTGCAATGTCGTCGATCTCATCGCCAATCACATCGCGTTGCCGCAGCGATGTCACCACCGCAAACGCCCCGAGGTTCATGAAGGTGTACACCAGCAAATAAAGCAGGATGCCGCGCAGTCCGTCCGTAAACGCGGGCGACGGATACTGCACCGACGCAAACGCCACCAAGCCCAGCAGCATGTATCCGACATGCGCGATCGACGAGTACGCCAGCAGACGCTTCAAATTGTTCTGCGTCAGGGCCGCAAGGTTCGCGCCGGTCATGGTGATGATCGAAACGAAGATCACCAGCGGCAGGTACACCGACCGTAGCGGATACAACCCCCACACAAAGATCCGCAAAAGCATTGCCCAGGCAGCCGCTTTCACGGCCACCGACATGAATCCGGTCACGCTGGTCGGCGCGCCCTCATAGGCATCCGGCGCCCACTGATGGAATGGCACCGCTGCGATCTTAAAAAACAGTCCGACCGACGTCGTAAGCAGCGCGACCACCAAGATCGGCGTAACGTGCCCCTGGTGCGCGGTCATGTCGCGCTGAATACCATCGGCAATCTCCGAGAGGTTCGTGCTGCCGGTGATTCCGTAAAACAGCGACAAGCCGTATGCGAAGATTCCCGAGGAAAATGCGCCCAGCAGCAGATATTTCAGCGACGCTTCATTCGAGCGCTTGTCCCGGCGCAGGAAGCCCACGAGAATGTATGTCGAGATCGCCATCAACTCGAGGCCGATAAAGATCAGCACAATGTCGTACCCCGACGCCATGCAGATCATGCCAACCACCGAGAACAGGATCAGCGCATAAAATTCGCCATGATGCTCATGTTCAATTTCGAGATACCGCACCGAAATGAGGATCGCCAGAGCCGCGCCAGCTAAGAACAGATAAGTGAAATAAATCGAAAAGTGATCCATCACCATGGAATGCACGAACGCCCATTCCACGTGCTGTCCACTCTTTAAGAGCTCGGCCTGCTCGAGCTGGATCTTGACTACACCGGCTGCGGCAAAAAGCACTCCTGCCAGCGCCGTCGCGGCGTCCATCCACTTCCACTCGACCGGAAGCATTAGATCGATCAACAAAATGCCGAGCGCGAAAAGCGTCAGCAGAATGATCGGCAGCGACAGCAAGTAATCGATCCCGGTGAAGTATTGGGCGCCGATCACTATTTGCTCTCCTTCGCCGCGCTGACCGGAACCATCGCCGCATCCGGCGACACTTGCACTGGCTGGGCGTTAGCGTTCACGGGAGTTCCGAGCCCGGGATAATCCGGGCGCACCGCCTGCACAATCTGTTTCGACGGCTGCTCCAGGATCTGGAAGAACGGCTTCGGATATAGGCCAATCCAGAACGCCATGATGAGCAACGGCGCGAACGTCAACACCTCGCGCGGAGTCAGATCGTGCAACTTCTCGTTCTTCGGATTCGTCACCGTGCCGAAAAATACCCTCTGGTAAAGCCACAGCAGATAAGCCGCCGCCAGAATTACACCCGGCACGGCCCAAGCAGCCCACCGCCAGTTCTCCATGAACGTGCCCTGCAGAATGCTGAACTCGCCGACAAACCCATTCAGAAGCGGCAGTCCCATCGACGACAGGAACATGATCATGGTGATCGTCGCGTAAAGCGGCATGACATTCGAAATGCCACCGTACTCGGAGATTTCGCGCGTATGCCGCCGCTCGTAAAGGATGCCGACGATCAAGAAGAGCGCGCCCGTAGAGATTCCGTGGTTGATCTGTTGCAGCACAGACCCGCTAATCCCGACCGGGTTTAGCGCGAAGATGCCCAGTGTGCAGAAACCCAAGTGGCTGACGGATGAATATGCCACCAGCTTCTTCATGTCTTTCTGCATCAAGGAAACCAGCGCGCCGTAGATGATGCCGATGATCGACAACGCAATCATCCAGCCGCGCACCTTGGGGTGCATGACGACATCCGGAAAGAACGGCAATGCGAAGCGGACAAAGCCGTACGTTCCCATTTTCAGCAGAACGCCCGCCAGGATTACGGAGCCGGCCGTCGGAGCTTCCACGTGAGCATCGGGCAGCCACGTGTGGAAGGGAAACATCGGAACTTTGATCGCGAATGCCGCAAAGAAGGCCAGGAATAGCAGGATCGCGAACGTCGATCCGTAAGCTGGGTCGTGGAAGATGTGTGGCGCCGTCTGGTAAAGCGCCTGAATGCTGAACGTATATTGCCCGGTCTGGCGGAAGTTATAGAAGTACAGGAACAGGACCGACAGCAGCATCAGCACCGAGCCAAACAACGTGTACAAGAAAAACTTGATCGCCGCATACAGCTTTCTCGGGCCGCCCCAGATGCCGATCAGCAAATACATCGGAACGAGCATCGCTTCCCAGAAAACAAAGAAGAGGAAGAAATCGAGCGCCATAAAGACGCCCAACATGCCAGTCTGCAGCACCAGAAACCAGATGTAATATTCCTTTACCCGGTTCTCGATTGCGGTCCACGAAGACAGGATCGAAATCCAGCCGAGCAGCGTGGTGAGCATGATCAGCAGGAACGAAATGCCATCAATGCCGAGAACATAGCCCGCGCCAATCGAAGGTATCCAGTTATTCGGCGTACCCTCCATGAACTTGAATCGCGCCGGATCGCCGCTTTTAACCAGGTCCCAGAACCAGGGCACGAGCGGAATCGAAACTAAAAGGCCCGCCAGGGCAAAAATATTGGCAATCCAGCGAATCGCATTCTTGTTGTCCTTGGGGACAAACAGGAGCAGGATCGCGCCCACCAGCGGCGTGAATAAAATGATCGAGAGAATGTGATTTTGCATAAAAGCAGTTCTCAGTTTTCAGCTCTCAGCTATCGCCAGGCGTAATACGCCACGAAGCCGACCAATCCAAAAACCATGACCAACGCGTACCACTGCACTAATCCCCACTGCAGCATGCGAGTGGGGTACGAAAGAATTCGCGAAATCACGGCAGGTCCGTTGACCATCAAACCATCGATGACCCACTTGTCCCACCAACTCGAGAGCGTGCCGGTGAACCGTGTGAGCCAGCCGGCGCCGTTTACCGTGCCATCGATAATGTGCGAATCAAACCACGAGGACGCTTCACCAATTCCCATCGCCCCCAAGCGCACGTCTCCCAACTTGCGGCGTCCCGTGAACAGATAGTCGTACCCCTCAT
>Ga0335078_10001752_pt1 | contig 32776 bp, 35 predicted proteins | sample Lox_Sample_32_FD_206711 | JGI IMG/M metagenome (GOLD analysis project Ga0335078, IMG submission 206711) | Soil microbial communities from Loxahatchee National Wildlife Refuge, Florida, United States - Lox_Sample_3.2 | ecosystem: Environmental > Terrestrial > Soil > Wetlands | place: USA... | reverse complement strand
TCCCAGCGCCCGGGCCAGCTCGTCCACGAGCTGCGGGGTTGCTGCGCCGCTGCCGCCAACTATCGCCAGCTTCATGGCCCGCCGCCTTTCTGGAGACGACCACGCTCTCAGGCTAGAAAGCCAGTTCCGGCCATGTCAACAGACGTCAGACATCTGCTCGCAGATTGGTGACTTAGGTCACGATCTTCCTTTTTCGGGCATTACGACTACCGATCACGATCATGGGATAATCCGGGCGACCTGGGGCCCCGGAACCAGGATCGGCCGGGCCGGGGCGCCCGGCCGGGACAGGCCGGCGTGGCGGCCGGCACCAGGGCGCCGCGAACTGTCGGCGGCCCGCGATAGACCGGACAGGTGCGCGGCGGCTGGGGATGGTGAGGTGCAGGGTCATGGACTGGTCGGAGCTGGAGCACCAGCAGCCCGCGCTGGCCGGGCTCGCCCGGCGGCGGCTGCTGGATCCGGGCGTGGTGCTGGTCGCCACGATCCGCGGTGACGGGACGCCCCGGGTCAGCCCGGTGGAGCCGTTCGTACTCGACGGGGCCCTGTGGCTGTCCATGCTCTGGCAGTCCCGCAAGGCCGCTGACCTGCTGCGGGACCCGCGGATCCTGGTGCACAGCGTGATCACCAGCCGGGACGGCGGCGAGGGGGAGGTCAAGGTCCGCGGCACGGCCCGGGCCGAGGTACGGGCGGGCCGGCAGGCCCGCTACGCGGCGGCGGTCGGTGCCAGCCTCGGCTGGACCCCCGAGCCCGGCCGGTTCCACCTGTTCGCCGTCGTCATCAGCGAGGTGACGTTCATCCGCTACGACGATGCCACCGGCGACCAGCATGTCGCCCGGTGGCCGCCGGCCCGCGAGTTCATCCGGCGCGGCACCACCGCCACCAGCCTGGGCGAACCCGAGCCCGCGCACGACATCCTCGTGCCCGGCTGACCGCGCGCACCGGCCGGTCCCGCGTTCGGGCAGGTGGCGCGGCCGGCATCCGGCGGCTGTCACATGTTGCCGTGCCGTCGTGTCAACCAGGTGTAACCCGCGACGACGGCGAGGAGATCACCATGGAAGCCCGGCTCAACGTTCACGGCAACGCAGTGGCGGCCAAGTTCGCGAAGCACATCAACTCGGCGGGTGCGGTCCTGACCGGCTCGAGCCTGCCGGCCACGGCGCAGGAACTGGTGAAGATCAGGGCCAGCCAGATCAACGGCTGCGCCGCCTGCACCGACATGCACACCAAGGATGCCGCGCACGCGGGGGAGAGCCAGGTGCGGCTCAACCTGGTCGCGGTGTGGCGCGAGGCCACCGTCTTCACCGAGGCCGAGCGGGCCGCCCTGGAACTCACCGAGCAGGGCACCCGCCTCGCCGATGCCGCCGGCGGTGTCACCGACGAAGCCTGGGCGGCCGCGGCCAAGCACTACGACGATGACCAGCTCACCGCGCTGGTGGGGCTCATCGCCCTGATCAATGCCTACAACCGCATCAACGTCATCACCCGCCAGCCCGCGGGCGACTACCAGCCCGGGCAGTGGGGGTGACCGCCCGGCCCGGCGCGTGGCCCGGGCGGCGGGCACCCGGCCGGGCGGCGCCCGGCGCCGCACCGCGATGGTTGGCTGTTTGGTGCCCCTAGAAGGGCAGCAAACGCCCGGCCACGGCGGCTCATCCCCGGCCGATGAAGGGCATCTTCGTCGCGGTGATGGTCAGGAACTGCACGTTGGCGTCCAGCGGCAGGCCGGCCATGTAGAGCACCGCGGCCGCGACATGGCGGGCGTCGAAGGTGGGCTCGGCCGCCAGCGAGCCGTCGGCCTGCGGCACGCCGTGGCTCATCGCGGCGGTCATGTCCGTGGCCGCGTTGCCGATGTCGATCTGCCCGCACGCAATGTCGAAGCCCCGCCCGTCCAGTGAGATGGACTTGGTCAGGCCGGTGATCGCGTGCTTGGTCGCGGTGTAGGCGGCGCTGTTCGGGCGGGGGCTGTGCGCGGAGATCGAGCCGTTATTGATGATCCGGCCACCGCGCGGGGCCTGGGCCTTCATCATCGCGACCGCGTGGTGGGCGCACAGGAAGGCACCGGTGAGGTTGGTGTCCACGGCACGCCGCCAGTCCGCCCAGGAGACCTCGTCGACCGAGCCCGCCGGGCCGAACACGCCCGCGTTGTTGACCAGCAGGTCGACCCGCCCCCAGCGCCGCTGGACGGTGCCGAACAGCCCGGCGACCGACGCCGGCACGGTGACATCGGCCGGCACGGCCAGCCCGGCGCCGGCCGGCGCGCCGGCGGCGGCGAGCGTCCCGGCCAGCGCCTGCTCGCGCCGCCCGGCCACGGCAACCTGCCATCCGGCCGCGAGCAGCGCCTGGGCTATGCACCGGCCGAGGCCCGATCCGGCCCCGGTCACCACAGCCACGCCGGTGGTCGTCATGTCCGTCCCTTCGCCCGGGTGGTTTCGTGGCCGCCGGCGGTCCTGGCCACCGGGCAGCCCGCTGCCAGTCAATCCTGGGACTCGGCGAGGTACCTGCCGATCACCGAGCCGAAGTCCGGGTCGGGCGACAGCCCCAGCCGCTGCGCGCGCTCGGCGCGGATCCGCGCGGGCCAGCCCAGCACCAGCCGCGCCACGGCCGGATCGGGCGCCCAGTCGATCAGCGCGCTCGCCCCGGGCCCCGCCGCACGCTCCAGCGCGGCGACCATGTCCGCGACGGTCACGGTCAGGGCCGGCAGGGTGACCGCGGTACGGCCGCCCCATTCGTCCTCCGCGCAGCCGGCCGCGCGCAGCAGCCCCGCGACGGCGCGGGCCGGCGAGATGAGCGCCGCCTCGGTCGCCGCGTCGACCGGGCAGGCCGCGCGCCGGCCGGCCAGCGGCTCGCGGATGATGCCGGAGAGGAAGCCCGACGCGGCCGCGTTCGGCCGGCCGGGGCGCACGCTGACCGTGGCCAGGCGCACGGCCCGCCCGCGCAGGAACCCCTTGCGGGTGTAGTCGGCCAGCAGTTGCTCCCCGATGAACTTCTGCACGCCGTAGCTGGACTGCGGGTTCGGCAGGGTGTGGTCGTCCACGACGGCGGGCAGCGGGTGCTCGCCGGAGCCCCCGAAGACGGCCAGGGAGCTGGAGAACACCACCACCGGGTTCGTGCCCAGGGCCCGGCACGACGCGAGCAGGTCCTCGGTGACGCGCAGGTTCGCCCGCATGCCGAGGTCGAAGTCCGCTTCGCACTCCCCGCTGACCGCCGCCGCGAGATGGAAGACCACCCCGGCCCCGGCCAGCGTGTCCCGGCCGGCCCGCGCCGAGCCCAGCAGCTCGCCGAGGTCTGCCTGGATGACGCTCACCCGGGCGTCGGCGCCCAGGTCGGCGGGGGGCGGTGACCGGTCGATGAGCGTCACCCGCGACAGCGGCCGCGGGCCGCCGCCCGCCAGTTCGGCCGAGCCGGCGGCCAGCAGCTCCCGGGCAAGGCGCGCGCCCAGAAAGCCGGCCCCGCCGGTGATCACCACATCCGCCACGGCGCCTCCCGCCCGTCCGCCTCCCGCCCGTCCGCCTCGCAGGCCGGCCGCGCCGGCCGCGGATCCGCGCGTGCTCCGGGCCAGCGCTCCCCGCACTGTAACGCGGCGGCCCGCGCACCGGGGCCGGTGGCGGCTGGCCCCGCTAAGTAGGTAGCCCGGTCCGGAAAATGGGTAGCCGGGGCCGGCTGGATCGGTAGCCGTCGCCGATGTCCGCGGCACTCCCGATGGCGCAGGTTGGAACAAGGCGGCAACGGTCGCGACCCAGACCAGCCCGGAGGGGGCATCCGATGTTCAACCACCACGTCCAGGCCGCGCTGGCGGCCGGGCGCCGCCGGGACCTGCTGGCCGCGGCGCAGGCCGCCCGCCTGGCCAGGCAGGCCACGCCGCGGCGGCGGGGCCGGGCGGTGCTGCGCGACGGGTCCCGGGTGCTGATCGCGCCGGTGCGCGCCGGCGACGCCCCGCTGGTCGCCGAGGTCTTCGCCCGGCTGAGCGCCCGGTCGCGCCGGATGCGGTACCTGCGGACCAAGGACGAGCTGACCCCGGCGGAGCTGCGCTACTTCACCGAGATCGACCACCACGACCATGAGGCGCTCGGCGCGGTGGCCCTGGCGGACGGGCGCGGCGTCGGCATCGCCCGCTACGTCCGGTCCGCCGAGGACCCGCGGGCCGCCGAGGTCGCGGTCACCGTGGTCGATGAATGGCAGGGCCGGGGGCTCGGCGCCGAACTGGTGGCGCGGCTGTCCGGGCGGGCCCGTGCGGCGGGCATCTGCCGCTTCACCGCGCTGGCCGCTGCCGACAACGTGGCGGTGGCGGGGCTGGCCCGCAGCTTCGGGGCGCATCCTGTCCGCGGCGAGTTCGGCACCGTGGCCTATGAGATCCCGCTGTCCCCCGCCGCGGCGTGCGGCGCGGCCCGCTGAGCGCTGCCAGGTCCGCGACTTTACTATTCCTTTTACAATCGTGCCATGCGGCGGGGGATCCTGGAGCGCGAGGCCGAGTTGTCGGTGCTCGCCGACGCCGCCCGGGCGGCCGCCGGCCGGCACGGGTCCGTCGTGCTGGTCATGGGCGAGGCGGGGATCGGCAAGTCCAGCCTGGTCGAGGCGCTGCGCTCACACCTGCCCGCCGAGGGCAGGATGCTCGTCGGCTACTGCGACGACCTGGCGACCCCCCGGACCCTGGGCCCGTTCCGCGACCTGGCAGGCAGCGTGGGGACCGAGCTCAGCCGCGCGGTGACCGACGGCGGCGAGCGCGACCGCGTGCTCGCCGCGCTGCTCGCCGAGCTGACCTGGCCGCAGCATCCGACCGTCCTGGTCGTCGAGGACGTCCACTGGGCCGACGACGCGACGCTGGACGCGCTGCGCTACCTCGTCCGGCGGATCAGCGGCCTGCCCGCCGTCCTCGTCCTCACCTACCGCGACGACGAGCTGAACCGCGAGCACCCGCTGCACGGCCTGCTGGGCGAGGCGTCCCGCACCGACCAGGTGCGGCATCTGCCGCTGGGCCGGCTGTCGCCGGAGGCGGTGCGGCGGCTGAGCGCCGGCAGCGCGGTCGACGCGGCTGACCTGTTCACGCTGACCTCGGGGAATCCGTTCTTCGTCCATGAACTGCTGTCCTGCGCGGCCGGCGAGCGCGTGCCGCCCACGATCGCCGACGCCGTGCTGGCCCGGGTCCGGAGCCTGGACGGCCCGACCCAGGACGTGCTCGAGCAACTGGCCGTCGTCCCGTCCGCGCTGGACCGCTGGCTGGTCGACGCGCTCGCCCCCGGCGCCGCGGGCGTGGCCGCGGTGGCGGCCGCCGAGGAACGCGGCCTGCTCACCGTGTCCACCCGCAGGATCTCGTTCCGGCACGAGCTGACCCGGCGCGCCATCGCCGGCTCCCTGCCGGCGGCGCGGCTGATCGCCCTGAACCAGCGTGTCCTCGCCGCCCTGATCGACCATGACGGCGCCGACGTGGCCCGGATCGTCCATCACGCCGCGCAGGCCGGCGACGCGGGCGCCATCGTGCGCTACGGGCCGGCCGCCGCCCGCGACGCGGCCCGGGCCGGCGCGCACCGCGAGGCGGTCGCCCATTACGCCCTCACGCTCGGCCAGGCCGGCCTGTTCACCCCGGCTGAGCGCGCTGACCTGCTCGAACAGTACGCGATTGAGTGCTATACGATCGGCGCGGGCGACCGGGCAGCCGACGCGCAGCGGCAGGCCGTGGCGCTCAACCGCGAGCTGGGCGACCCGCGGGCGCTGGGCGCCAGCCTGCGGTGGCTGGCCCGGATGCAGTGGTGGGCGGGCAGCCGCGAGGAGGCCGAGCAGGCCGCCCGCGAGGCGGTCGAGGTGCTGGAGCAGGCCGGCGACGACCGCCTGCTCGCGATGGCCCTGAGCAGCCAGTCGCAGCTGTACATGCTCGCTCATCATCCCCGGGAGAGCGTGGCCCGGGGGGAGCGCGCCGCGGCGCTCGCCCGGGCGGCGGGCGATCCGGCGATCACCTCGCACGCCCTGACCAACATCGGCACGTCGCTGTGGCTGCTGGGTGACCCGGCCGCCCAGCGGACGCTGGACGAGGGGCTCGCGATCGCCCTCGACGCCGGCGACGTCGAGGACGCCTGCCGCGCGTACGTGAACCTCGTGTGGCAGCTGCTCGACGACTGCCGCCTGGACGAGGCGGAACGGTACCTGACGGCCGGGATCAAGCTCGCGGGGGAGTCCGAGTTCCTCGCGTTCCTGTCCTACCTGCAGGTCGAGCAGGCGCGGCTGGCGCTCGCCCGGGGGTCGTGGGACGAGGCCGTTCGCCTGGCCGGGCTCCACGTGGCGGCGAGCCCGCAGGTGAGCTGCCCCGCGCTCACGGTGCTCGGCCGGGTGCGCGCCCGGCGCGGGCAGCCGGACGCCGCCGGCCTGCTCGGGCAGGCCCTGGACCTGGCCGTCATGGTCGGTGAGCTGCACCGGACCGCTCCCGTCGCGGCGGCCCGCGCCGAGGCGGCCTGGCTCCGGGGCGACCGCGCAGCCGTGGCGGGCATCGCCGGCCCGGCCTACCAGGAGGCCGTCCGGCTGGGTGACACGGTGCACCAGGCAGAGCTGGCCTACTGGCTGGCCAAGGTGCGGCGGCCGGCCCCGGCGGACGGCGATCATCCTTACGCGGCGCAGGCCGCGGGCCGGTGGCGCGAGGCCGCCGCGGCGTGGCAGGCCGCCGGATGCCGGTACGAGCACGCGGCGGCGCTGGCCGACGGACCGGACCCGGACGGCCTGCTCACCGCGCTGCAACTGCTCGACGAGCTTGGCGCCCGGCCGCTGGCGGCCCGGGTCCGCGGCCGGCTGCGCAGGCTCGGCGTGACCCGGATCCCGCGCGGGCCGCGGAGCGAGACCCGGGCCAACCCGGCGGGCCTGACGGCGCGCCAGGTCGACGTGCTCCGCCTGGTCGGCAAGGGCTACACCAACGCGGAGATCGCCAGCCAGCTCGTGGTTTCGGTGCGCACGGTGGACAGCCACGTGGCCGCCGTGCTGGACAAGCTCGGCGCGGCCAGCCGCCGCGAGGCCGCCGCCAGCGCCGCCGAGCTCGGTGTCCTCGGCCCGGAGAACCGGTAGCCGCGCCGCTGGCCTCGGTAGCCGCTACCGATGCCCGGCGGCGCCGGACGGCGTACCCCTGGAGTCAGGCGGACGCACCGTTGGCCGGGCCGCCGGGCGGAGGGACCGATGGCGATCGACCAGGGCAAGCTGACCGAGTTCACCCACCGGTTCGTGGCGGACCTCGGCGCGACGATGGCCGCGGGCAACGTGCTCATCGGCGACCGCCTGGGCTTCTACCGCGCCCTCGCCGGGGGGCCGCTGCTGCCCCACGAGCTCGCCGGGCGCACCGGCACCGCCGCCCGTTACGTCGAGGAGTGGCTGCGCGGGCAGGCGGCGGGAGGCTATGTGGCGTACGACCCGCGGACCGGGGCCTACTCGCTCACGCCGGAGCAGGCGTTCGCCCTGACCGACCCGGACGGGGCCCTCTTCGCGCCCGGCGCGTTCGAGCTCGTGCTCGGTGCGCTGCGGTCGGAGCGGAAGATCCTCCAGGCGTTCCGCACCGGCGGGGGCGTCGCCTGGCACGAGCACGACGAGGAGGTGTTCTCCGGCTGCGAGCGCTTCTTCCGGCCCGGGTACGCCGCCAACCTGATCGCCTGCTGGCTCCCCGCCCTCGACGGCGTCCAGGCCAAGCTCACCGCCGGTGCGCGGGTCGCCGACGTCGGGTGCGGCCACGGCGCGTCCACGATGCTGATGGCCCGCGCCTTCCCCCGCTCCTGCTTCACCGGGTCCGACTGCCACGAATGGTCGGTCATCCACGCCCGTGCCCGGGCCGCGGAGGCGGGCCTGGACGGCCGGGTGAGGTTCGAGGCCGCCGCCGCGCAGACCTTCGGCGGCGGCCCCTACGACCTGGTGACCAGCTTCGACTGCCTGCACGACATGGGCGACCCGCTCGGTGCCGCGCGGCGCGTCAGGGAGATGCTCGCGCCGGACGGTACCTGGATGGTGGTCGAGCCCTACGCCGGCGACAGCGTGGCCGACAACCTCACTCCGGTCGGCCGGGTCTACTACTCGCTGTCCACCTTCCTCTGCGTGCCGAACGCGCTGTCCCAGGAGGGCTGCTACTCGCTCGGCGCCCAGGCCGGCGAGGAGCCGCTGCGGCGGCTGGCCGCCGACGCCGGGTTCACCCGGTTCCACCGGGTGGGCGAGACCGCTTTCAACCTGGTGTACGAGGTCCGCCCGTAGCCGCTGGCGGCTTCGATGACGCGGCAGCCGTTATGCATCGTCTGCTGGGCTGTTGCCGCGGACGGGCGCCGGCGCTCCGGGCGCGCCGGCTCACGAGTACCAGCGGATCCGCGGCACCGGCTCGCGCCGGTAGGCGACCTGCGGCCGGGGCCGCGGGCGCGGGGCGCGGCGCCTGAGCGCGGGGATACGAATCGGCGAGCGCATCATGTCCTCCAGGGGTCTCGTATTTAGCTTCCTGGAACATTACTTTCTAGGAAGCTAAGTTGCAAGATATTTCGTCCTTGGACGCATTGCCCGCGCGGCACGCTATGGTGCCGCTCATGGCAGACACCGACGGCGTCGATGTGATCCTCGAGCAGTGGCGGCGCGAGCGGCCGGAGCTCGATGCCGCGCCGATCGGCGTGATCGGCCGGATCTCCCGCCTCTCCCGGGAGATCGAGCGCCGGCTGGAGCCCGTCTACGCCGCCCATGGCCTTGAGCCCGGCTGGTATGACGTCCTGGCCACGCTGCGCCGGGCCGGGCCGCCGTACCGGCTGCGCCCGACCGACTTCGCCGCCACGCTCATGCTGACCTCCTCGGGCACCACGAAACGGCTCGACCGGCTCGAGGCGGCCGGGCACATCGTCCGCGAGCCCGACCCCAGCGACCGGCGCGGCGTCCTGATCGCGCTCACCCCCCGGGGCCGGAGCCTGATCGACCGGGCCACGGCGGGGCATCTGGACAACGAGCGGCAGATCCTGGCCGGCCTGACCGCGGCCGAGCAGCGGCAGCTGGCCGGCCTGCTCCGCAGGCTCAACCTCACCCTCCCGCCGCGGTGAGGGCGCTGTCGGCCACCATGGCGGCGGCGGCACTGGCCGTGGCGTGCGGCGGCGCTCCCCAGCCCCCGGCGCACCAGGGGGCAACCGGGCCGGCGCACGTCTCGCTCACCAGCGGCCAGGCCTGCCGCCTGCTGCTCGCCGATCTCGCCCCGGGCCGGGGCCTCCCGGACATCCCGACCCTGCGGCGGGTCGCCGACCACGTCACGGCCCCGCGCCTGGCGGCGGACGCCCGGACCGCCGTCAGGGACATCGACCACACCGGCACCGCGCCGCTCGCCCTCAGCCTGCTGCGCGACGATTGCGCCCGGGCCGGCGTGCGCCTCCCGGTGCCCTGATGCCCCGTGCCCGGCCCGGGGCACGGGGCATCAGCGGCCCGCGCCGGCCTGGACGTGACGGCCCGAGGGTCCAGAATGACGTAGTCGGCCCCGTGTGCCGCGGGCACGGGGCCCCGGCCGGGAGGAGCGTTCGTGGACTCGTTCGCAGGCAAGCTCGCGGTGGTGACCGGCGGCGGCTCCGGCATGGGCCGCGAGCTCGTCCGCCAGCTGGCCGCCCAGGGATGCTCGGTCGCGGCCTGCGACCTGAACGCGGACGCGGTCGGGCGGGCTGCGGCCGGCGCGCAGCAGGGCGCGCCGCCCGGCGTCCTGGTGACCGGCCACACGTGCGACGTGTCCGACGAGGCCCAGGTCCTGCGGTTCCGCGACGAGCTGACCGAACGGCACGCCAGCCCGCACGTCGACCTGGTCTTCAGCAACGCCGGCATCGGCGGTGGCGGGAGCTTCGTCACCGACAGCCGGGAGGACTGGGAGCGGACGTTCGCCGTGGACTGGCTGGGCGTGTACTACTGCGCCCGCGCGTTCCTGCCGCTGCTGATCGCCAGCGGCGACGGGGTCCTGGTCAACACCAGCAGCGTGAACGGGCTGTGGGCCTCGCTCGGCCCGGGCATGCCGAACACCGCCTACAGCACGGCCAAGTTCGCCGTGCGCGGCTTCACCGAGGCGCTCATCGAGGACCTGCGCACCCACGCGCCGCAGGTCCGGGTCGCCGTCGTGCTGCCCGGGCACGTGGGCACCGACATCGTCGCCAACAGCTTCCGCGCCCGCGGCCTGCCGCCGCCCGAGCAGATGACCGACGCCCAGGTGCAGGAGCTGATCCCGCCCGGCGCCCAGGCCAAGCTGGCCGAGGCAGGGCTGCTGCCCGAGGGCTCCTCCCCGGCCGCGCTGCGCCAGATGCTGGTGCGGATGAACACCGACTTCCGGGAGAAGGCGCTGCTGAGCGCCGCTGGCGCGGCGGCCATCATCCTCGACGGGGTGCGGTCCGGGGCCTGGCGGATCCTGGTCGGCGAGGACGCCAAGGCCCTCGACGCGGCGGTGCGCGCCCGGCCCGAGGACGCCTACAACTACGCCGAGCTGTTCGGCGCGCCGTCCGGGCCGTCCTGGCCCCCGGCCGCGGGACCGGCTGACTGACAGCGGCACGCGACCGGGACGCTGTGGCGCCGGTGGGCGAGGCAGAGCAGGTCCGATCTGCCGCCAGGCGCCCTCAGCCGCGACTCTTCACGCCCCCGGTCACCTGGAATCGCCACAAACCGGGCACCGAAATGGCCGTGGGCCGTGAAGAGTCGGCGGGGGATGGTCGGAGCCCGTGAAGAGTGACTGGCAGGGACGGCGAAGCCGGCGAGGACGACGCCCCTATGAATGTGGGCAAGTGTGCGATCGCTCACAAACGCGGGCGGCGGGGCGGGTCAGTGGCGGGCCGGATGCTGCCGGTCGCGGGACGCGCTGAGCCAGGCCGCCGCCCGGCGGGACGATGCCTGGGTCAGCCAGGCGTCCTGGACGATCTCGGTGAGCTCGGTCAGGGTCAACTCGCCGATGCGGCTGGCACGCACCAGCACCGACGGGTGGCCGTCGAAGTGCGTCGTGGTGAAGAACGGCGCGGACGGGTCCTGGACCAGCGCCTGCTTGTCGGACTCCGAGGGCACCCAGAAGATGATCACGTCGGGGTAGCGCTCCCCGGTCTCCGGATCGGCGGCGTCGGGGCGCGGAGTGCGGAAGAACACGAACGACTTGCCGCCGACCTGGTAGATCGGGTTGCCGCGCGGGCCGTGCAGCACCGTGACGTGAGGCATGCCCATGGCCAGGTCGTGCACGTCCCCGACCCTGGCGCGACGTGACCGTGGCGGCATGGCCATCAGCCTAGGCGGGCGGGGCGGGCAGGTACCGGGGCGGGGGAGCGGCCGGCGGCTGAATGAGGGCACCCCGCCGGCGCAGCGTGCTTTCTGGCCGACGGGGTGCGTCAGGGGGCTCCTCCCGGCTCGGCCGGGGCTCCGTTCCCGGGAGGAGCCATCCACATATCACCCGGTGAACCTGACTATTCGCTGACCAATCACTGGACATTACCTGGACCTTTCCCGAAGACGATGTCCGGCCGGCGCCGGCCCGGGTGCCGGCCCGGGTGCCTGGCGGCACGCGGGCTTGATGGGCCGGGACGCGCGCGGGTAGCTTGGCGGGCGTTCCCGGGCGGCTGTTGACCCGATCGAGGTGAGCGATGCAGCGCATTGAAGCCGATGTCCTCGTGCCCGGGCGCGGCGCGCCGGTGCCGGACGGGTGCGTGGTCATCGACGGGCCCGTGCTGCGCTACGCCGGCCCGCTGGCCGGGGCGCCGCCGGCCCCGGAGGCGGAGGTCCACCGGGTCCCGGCCGTCATGCCCGGGCTGTGGGACTGCCACGCGCACTTCATGGGCATCCGCGCACCGGACCTGGCCCAGCTTGCCATGACGCCGCCGGTCCTGGCCGGGCTGCGCGCCGCCGCGGACGCGGCCATCGCGCTGGCGGCCGGGTTCACCAGCGTCCGCGAGGTGGGCGGGGTCGGCGTCTGGCTCGCGACGGCGGTGGCCGAGGGCTCGGTGCCCGGGCCCTCGGTCTACGCCGCCGGGGCGGTGCTCAGCCCCACGGGCGGTCACGCGGACCTGCACATGTACCCGGCGGAGTGGGTGTGCGACCTGGCCGGCCGGCTCGGCGTGCTGCGCCAGTGCGACGGCATCCCCGAGTGCCTGCGCGCGGTACGGCTGCAGTTGCGCAACGGCGCCCGGGTCATCAAGGTGTGCGCGTCGGGCGGGGTGATGAGCCAGGTCGATCACCCGATCCACCAGCAGTTCAGCGACGCCGAACTGCGGGCCATCGTCGAGGAGGCGGCCCGGGCCGAGCGCGTTGTCGCGGCGCACTGTCACGGGAAGCCGGGCATCATGGCGGCGCTGCGCGCCGGGGTGCGCACCATCGAGCACGGCACCTACCTCGATGAGGAGGCGGCCGACGCGATGCGCGAGTGCGGCGCGGTGCTGGTGCCCACCCGGCTGATCATCGAGGAGTTCCTCGCCCACGGCGCCGCCAGCGGCCTGCCCGACTACGCCTACCGCAAGCTGGTCGAGGTGGCCGACCAGCACGCCGCCGCGATCACCCTGGCCCACGAGCGCGGCGTGCGCATCGCGCTGGGCACCGACATCGGCGTCTCCGGCCCGGCCATGCCCGCCCGCTGGGGCCAGAACGGCGCGGAACTCGGCTACCTGGTCAAGGCGGGCCTGTCCCCGCTGGCGGCCATCGAGGCCGCGACGGCCAGCGCCCCGCTCACCCTGGGCCCGCAGGCGCCCCGGTCCGGGCTGCTCCAGGACGGCTACGACGCCGACGTCATCGCCCTGGCCGCCGACCCTGTCGCCGACCCCTCGATCCTCGCCGACCCGGATAACGTGACCCACGTGTGGCAGGCCGGCGCCCTGGTCAAGTCGCCGGTGGCGATGGCCTGACCGCCCCGCCGCGGCCGCGGCGGGCGCGGGGACGGCGCGGCGACGTCTTGCCCCGGGCTGCCCGCCGGGAGACGATGCGTCAAAGGCCAGCGGGAGGCACGGTGGCAGGGATCGTGGCCGGTGCGGGCCAGCCGCTGGCCGTGGTGCTGGCGCTGGCCGCCAGCGCGTGCTTCGCGGTGGCCGCGGTGACCCAGCAGGGCGCCGCCGCGCGGCTGCCCTCACAGCGGGCGTTCGAGCCGGCCGTGCTGGCCCGGCTGGCCCGCCAGCCGGTCTGGCTGGCGGGGCTGGCCGCGGTCATCGCCGGGTTCGTCGCGCAGGCCGCCGCGCTGGGCCTGGGCCGGCTGGTGGTGATCGAGCCGGTGCTGGCCACCAGCCTGCTGCTGGCGCTGGCCCTGGCCGCCCGGCGGGACCGGCGCCGCCTGTGCCGCGCCGAGTGGGCCGCCGCGCTGGCGGTCGTCGCCGGGCTGGCGGTCTTCCTGGTGGCCGGCCAGCCCGCGGGGGGCCAGCGCACCGCGGGCGCGGCGTCGCTCGCGCTGGCCGCTGCGGTGGCGGCCGGGCTGATCGGGGCGTGCACGCTGCTGGCCGGGCGGTTCTCCGCCTCCCGCCGGGCGCTGCTGTTCGGCATCGGCGGCGGCGCGGCCGCCGGGGCGACGGACGCGCTGGTCAAGTCGGTGACGGTGGTCGCCGCCGCGCACGTGCTGGCGCTGCTCACCGACGTCAGGTTCTACCTGCTGATCGCCGTCGGGCTGCTGACCTTCACGATTCAGCAAAACGGCTACCGCGCCGCCGGGCTGGCCGCGTTCCTGCCCGCGTTCGCGGTCATGGAGCCGGTATGCGGATCACTGCTCGGCCTGATCGTCTATCACGAGCGGCTGAGCGACCGGCCCGGCCAGATCGCCGTGGAGCTCGCCGCCTGCGCCGCCGCCACCTGGGGCATCGCCCGGCTCGCCGGGTCGGGGGCGGTGGCCGCCGCCCAGCCGGCCGGGCCGGTCTCGGCCGGGCCGGTCTCGCCCGCCCCGGAGACCGGGCCGGCCTAGTCGCCGCGCGCGGCGCGCTCGTCCCGGTCGGTCCAGGTGCAGACGCACGCCTCGTTGCCTTCGGCGTCTGCCAGCACCCAGAACGACCGGGCGAACGAATCGTCGACGAGCCGGCCACCCGCCGCCAGGGCGGCGGTTACCCGGGGCCCGGCCTCGTCGTGGGCCACCGTGATGTCGAAGTGCACCCGGTTGCGCTGTGGCCGGGGCTCGTCCATCTGCTGGAACCAGACGGCGGGCAGTTGCCCGGCGGGATCGACGAGCCCGTTGCCCTCGTTGCCGGGCTCGTCGGCGTAGCCGAGCACCGCCTGCCAGAACGGCCGGATCGCCGGGATGTCCATCGCGTCGATGGCCAGCTCCAGCATCTGCACCGGCCGGGGCGAGCGCGCCGACGTGGGGCCGGCCGGGGCCAGCCCGAGCGCGGCCAGGGCCGCGGCGATCCGGTGGGCGAGCTGGGCATCGCGGCCGGTGGCGGCGCCCAGGGCGCGGTCGGAGAGGGAGAACTCCGCCCGCCCGGGGCGCAGGTCGGCGCGCAGGTGACCGTCGGCGTCCGGGCCGGCCGCCGCCACCGCCGCCGCGGCGGCCTCGGTCGCCTGCGCCAGCGACCGCACCGGCACGGAGACGGCCAGCGTGCCCAGCAGGTACCGCCAGCCGATGTCGGCCACCGCGGCGGAGGCGGCGGTGCGGGACAGCGGGGCATCAGGATCGGTCTCGGTCATCGGTCCAGCATGCCAGCCGGTCCGGACAGGGCGGGCCGGGCACCGGCGGCGGCACCGGCGGGGCTGCCTTCGGCGTCCGGCTCAGATGCCGTCGGGCGGCGGCCCGGCCTTGGCCAGGAGCCGCATCCACACCGACACGGTGACGGTCAGGTAGTCCGACTGCAGCGCCTTGGCCCGGGGCCCGGTAGCGGCCCCGGCGGCGGTGCTGAACCGGCCGGTCAGCTCGAACCCGCCGGCCGCGGGCGGCGAGGCATTCACCGCCAGGGAACCGCCGTCGAGCACGCCGGGACTTGCCGACAGGTTGACGAAGTATCCGGCGCCGGGGCCTGCGAACAGCGGTGGCGCGGCGATCGTCACGCTGACGGCCGCCCGTTCCCCGGCGAGGGACGGCCCGTCCTTGTTGAGGTCGGCGATCATCGCCGCGAGATACCCGGCCTCACCGCTGAACGAGGCCGAGACCGGGTACGGGTACTTTCCGTCGATAAGGATCATGTGCTCCGGCTGGTAGGTCAGCATCCCGGAGCCGCTGCCACCGGCGGTGTCGCCGGCCTGGAGGACATCGGCACCGATCGGGTCGGCACCGATCGGGTCGGAACCGGGCGGCACCTGCCAGGGCCTGGTGGTGCTGGCGGAGATGCCGACGTAGAGGGCAGGGGTCAGGCCGTTCTGGTACTGCTGGGCGGCCTGGGCGAAAACGTCGTCGAGCACGCTGGTCATCGTTTTGCTCCTTGTCGTGTGCTGCTCGCCGCCCGGTGCCCCCGCGGGACCGGGCGGCCGGTGTGCTGATGCGGGGAACGGTAAAATCCGGGCTGCCGCGCGGTCGTCCGGCGTGCGGGTGACCTTTGCGCCCGGCGGTCACTCGCTGGGACTAGGGATGCACGCGGCCGGGCCGCGGGCGAAGGCCACTGCTGCGGCGGCGAAGCCGACCGTGGTCAGGCCCCAGGCCAGGCCGCCGGAGCGCGCGGCTACGTGCTCAAGGGCGCCCAGCAGGAGGAGATCGTCCGCGCGATCCAGGCCGTCGCCGGCGGCGAGGCCATCTTCGGGCCCGGCATCGCCCGCCGGATGCTCGGGCTGGCCGCCGCGGCCCCCAGCGCCGCGTTCCCCGCCCTCACCGGCAGGGAACTCGAGGTGCTCGGCCGCATCGCGGCCGGCGCGCGCAACGCGGACATCGCGAGGCAGATGTCGATCGCGCCGAAGACCGTCGCCAACCACATTTCCGCGATCTTCGCCAAACTTCAGGTAGCGGGCCGGAGCGAGGCCATCATCGTTGCCAGGGACGCCGGCCTCGGCCGCGACATCCCGGCCAGCTGAAACATGGGCCGGCAGGTGGCCGGCCGGAGGGGAGCGCTAGGGTGCGCGCGGTGGTGCAGCGGGTGAGCCAGGCCGGTGTGACCGTCGACGGGCGGACCGTGGGCGCGATCGGCGAGCCCGGCCTGCTGGTCCTCGTCGGCGTCACCCATGACGACACCCCGGCCAGGGCCGCGAGGCTGGCCGCCAAGCTGTGGGGGCTGCGGATCCTGGACGGCGAGAAGTCCTGCTCCGACACCGGCGCGCCGTTGCTGGTCGTCAGCCAGTTCACCCTCTACGCCGACACGGCCAAGGGCCGCCGGCCGACGTGGCAGGCCGCCGCCCCGCGCCCGGTGGCCGAGCCGCTGGTCGACGCCGTCGTCGCGTCCCTGCGCGCGCTCGGCGCCCACGTGGAGACCGGCATCTTCGGCGCCGCTATGCAGGTCAGCCTCGTCAACGACGGCCCGGTCACCATCCTGCTCGAGATGTGAGGCAGCCCGGAGCCCGCCTCAGCGCGCCTTGCGGGCCTTCCAGACCTCCTCGCACGGCCATTTCCTGGCCCACTCGAGGCTGGCGATCGGATGCCGGGTGACCGACCCGGGCGGGGGCTGGATCTCGACCAGGTCCAGGACCTCGAAGCCGCAGCGGCGCAGCAGCCGGATCATGTCGCCGTGGCCGATGTGGAACTCGACCGAGTCGGCGCCCAGCCACTGGAACCGGTGCATGCCGAAGTAGGGCCGCTGCAGCGTCTCGGTGGCCGGCAGGTCGTCCTCCTCGGGGCAGGTGAGGATGAGCTGGACCGAGTTGACCAGGAAGATGAGCTGGCCGCCGGGGCGCAGCAGCCGCGCCGCCTCGGGGATCCAGGCGTACGGGTCGCACCAGATGCTCGCGCCGTACTCGGAGATCACCAGGTCGAAGGCGGCGTCGGCCATGGGCACCTGCTCGGCGCTGGCCTGGATCAGCGGGAACCGCAGCCCGAACCGGTCCTGCAGCGCGGCGGCCGTGGCCAGTTGCGCCGCGGAGTTGTCCAGGCCGACCGGCCGGGCGCCCCGGCGGGCCAGCCAGGCCGACACATAGCCGGTGCCGCAGCCGAGTTCCAGGCTGTCCTTCCCGGCCAGGTCCGGCGGCAGCAGCCCGGCCTGCTCCTCGGGCACCTTCCAGATCCCCCAGCCGGGGGCGGCGGCGGCCCAGTTACGCAGGCCGCTCGGCGCGTAGTCGGCGGCCAGCCGGTCCCAGGCCGCCCGGTTCCGCAGCACATGATCAGGCGTTCCGGTCACAGCAGCCAGCCTGATCTGCGGCCGGGCCGCCGTCAATCAGCCGGCCCAGCGCAGCGCGCCGGTCTTGCAGAAGATGTAGCAGCCGATGAGGATGAACACGACGGGGACGGCCCACTGGCCCCACCGCTGCATGGCGGCGGTGACCGCGCGATGGGCGGCGAATCGCGAGCTTGCCAGGCAATACAGCCCGACGCCCGCCATAAATACGGCGATTATGACGCCGGTCGCGGCCGCGCCACTGGTGCGGAAAAGAGGCACGTAGACCGAGATGTTGTCGCCGCCATTGGCAATGGTCAGCCCGGTAACCCCGGTCAGGCCGGACACCACGGCCGGGGCGGCGGGCCGCCCCGGCCGGCGGGCCCGGATCGCGGCGGCGAGCTTGCCCAGGCCCAGCCCCAGTGGCAGCAGGCCCAGCAGCCACAGCCAGTGCCCGGGTGCCAGGGCAAGGCCGGCCGCGGCGGCCAGCGACACCGTGACCAGCACGGTGAACCCGGCGTACTGGCCGGCCCAGATGTGCCACGGCCGGGGCCGCCCACCGGCCCGCGAGGACACGTTCAGCACGGTCAGCACGACGATGTCGTCGGCATTGGTCACGGCGAAGAGCACGGCGGCGGTCAGCGCCACGGCGAGGATCCCGCCTGCAGCCATCCGGCCTCCAGCCACGCGCCCGGTTTGCGGTTATTCTGCCCCCTTCGGGCTCCGCTCCCGGAAGCGGGAGCCTTTTTCTGGCCCCCAGGTGAGCATGGGCGGCCCGTATAGCCGTCGCTTTGGCTACGCGGGTAATGCATACTCACCGGTGTGGAGGATCCCTTTGACTGCCGGGCACTGCGGATCAAGCAGCCGGGGAAGCTGCTGCCCAACCGGGCAAGCTATGAGATCTTCGACGAGCAACGCCAGCTTCTGGCGATCGCCACCGAGGCCGAGGCGCATGCGCGGCTGAAGCTGCTCAGCAAGCCGATGCCCGACGCCCGCGTCCTCACCGTTACCACGGCCGGCAGCCAGCTCATCCTGACCTTGATCAGGCACGCCCGGGAACGGATCACCGAACTCCAGGGTCCCGAGGGGGAGCCGGCCGGCCGGATCCGGGCGACGCACACCACCCGCCACTACACCCTGATCGACGACCAGGACCAGGTCGTCGGGAAGGTGGTCGGCGACCTGGCGCTCAAGCACTTCTCCGTCACCGGCGCCGAAGGCGGCGAGTTCGCGCGGATCCGCAAGACCTGGGCCGGGCCGAAGGAAGTGCTCACCCCCGCCGACCATTACCGGGTGGAGTTCACCGGTCCCGTGTCGCCCTCGGCCCGCACGCTGACCGTCATGATGGCCATCGTGCTGGACCTGACCCTGTACGGGCCGTTCTGACCCGCCCGGGTCAGGCGTACCGGAGCCGCTGCCCGGCGCCGATCGAGGCGGCCTTGGCCAGGAGCGCGTGGCCGAGGGCGATGTCGGACAGGGACAGGCCGCGGTGCCAGAACAGGATGGTCTCCGCGGCGCCCTCCCGGCCGGGCCGCAGGCCCGCGACGATCTGCCCGAGTTCGGCGTGCAGGGTCTGCGCGGACAGCTTGCCGGCCTCGACATGGGCGCGCAGCGCCCCGAACTTCCCGGTGGCGCACTGGCCCCAGTCGTCGACGACGATCTTGGACATGACGTCGGTGAGGGACAGCTCCACGGCGCTCATCGTCCCGTAGGGGATCACCAGGGCGCCGGGCTTGACCCACTCGGTGCGCAGCAACGGCTGCGGCGCGCTCAGCCGGGACGCCTCGACGATGATGTCCGCGCCCGCCACGCAGGACCGCCAGTCGGCGGTCGCGGTCACCGGCTTGCCCAGGTCGCGGGACAGGCGGGCGGCGAACTCGTCCCGGCTTCCGGGGCGGCGCGAGTGGACCCGGATCACCTCGAAGCCGAACAGCCGGTCCAGCAGCCGCACGTTCCAGTAGGCGGTCCCGCGCGCCCCGACGTGCCCGAGTATCCGTGGCCGCGGCGGGGCCAGGTACCTGGCGCCCACGGCGGTGACCGCCCCGGTGCGCATCTCGGTGAGGCCGCTCGCGTCGATGACCGCGGCCGGGGCGCCCGTCTGCGGGTCGAACAGGCACAGCAGGCCGAGTTCGGATGGCAGGCCGCGGTCGTAGTTGTGCACGAAGTCACCGACCACCTTGACGCCAGCCAGGCCGATCCCGCCGCCGATGTAGCCGCGCAGCACGTTGAAGTGGCCCTCAGCGCCGGCCTTCGGCTCCAGGTGCACCCGCGGCTCGATCACCGTCTCGCCGCGCCCCTGCATCGCGAGGGCCGCCTCGATCGTGCCGATGATCTCGTCGTCGGCCAGGGCGGCGGCCTCGACGGCGGCCCGGTTGAGGTACCACAGGTGGAGTTCCCGCACGGCTACCCCCGCCGATCCGGCTCGCCCGCGGCGCCGTGGTAGCTGATGCCGACGACGTCGCCGCGCTGCTGCCGGAGGTAGGTGTCGTGGGTGGCGGCCAGGTCCAGGGTGACCCGGAGCGTGGTGGCGGCCCCGGCCGGCGCCTCGGCGAGCACCTGGCCGCGCGGGGACACGATCATGGTGGGACAGTGCTGCCCGCTGGCGGCGACGTTCGCGGCCAGCACGAACCGCTGCGTCTCGGCCGCCCTGCTGATGAGGTGGGCCCGCCATACTCCCGGCGGCTCCGCCGGGTTGACCGCGTAGGTCAGGTACAGCAGCAGCAGGGCCCCCTGGCGGGCCAGCCAGTGCCACTGCTCCGGGAACCGGATCTCCCGGCACAGCTGGACGCCCGCGCAGATGGTGCCACCGGGCAGCGGCATCCGCAGCGTCGGCAGGGCCGACCCGGCCGCGAGCCGGCCCCGTTCGTGCGTGGCGAGGTTGACCTTCCGGTACACCCAGGGCTGCCCGGCGGGCGGGAAGTACACCGCCGCGTTCCACCATCGCCCGTCCTGGAAGTGCAGCGTGCCGCACACGACGTGGACCCCGCTGTGGCCGGCCGCGGCCTGGACGGCGTCCCGCGCCCCGGCCAGTTCCGCCGGGTCCAGGCCGCCGAGGCCGGAAAGCTGGTCGTCGTAACCGGACAGGGCGCATTCCGGCAGGACGAGCACTGTGCCGGCGGCCGCCGCGCTGATCGCCGCGGTGACGACTTCGAGGTTGCGGGCCACCGACCAGCACACCGGGACCTGCGCGACCGCTACCGGTACCTGCATCAGCCCAGTATCCAGCGGGCCGCCCGCCGGCCGTGGGCGGGCGGCCCGCCCGCGGCCGGCCTCAGCGGGCTCGCGCCGCCGTGTCAGCCCTGGAACAGCGGGTCGAGGTTCTGCACCTGGACGAGATCGCCCGCGTTGCCCAGCAGCGGCAGGCGGAAGTTCTCCTCGATGGTCTGCAGCAGCGAGTAGTGGTCGGACCGGACCGAGTCCACGCGGTGCCCGACGCCCCGGGCCACCACGATCATCGGCACATGGCCGCCGCCATAGACGGTGCCGCCGGCCAGGTCGCCGCCGCCGCCGGTCGTCGGGTCGGCGGGCGTCGCGGCCAGGATGGGCGAGTCCGGGCCGCCGCGGATGTCGAGCGGGCCGTACGGGCTGTCGTCGTTGAACCCGCCCTCGTCCCAGGTGATGAAGATGGCCGAATGGTCGGTCCACGCCTTGCTGTGGGTGATGAGCCCGACCCACTTCTGCAGGAACGCGTTGCCGTCCCGGAACAGCTTGGCCTGGTTCGGGTCAGTCGGCGAGGACGGGTACGGGCAGGCGGTCGCCCCGCCGTGCATGTCGTTGCAGATGTTCGGGGTGATCCAGGCGAACTGGGGCACCTGGCCGGAGGCCAGGTCGGCGCCCAGTTGCTTCAGCGGCACCACATTGCCGGCCCTGGCCGGGTTGGTGTAGACGTCCGGGTACATCAGGAACGGGTCGTGCTTGCGCACGTAGAGCCCGTCCGGCGTCTGGTCCACCAGGTCACCGGCGAAGGGCAGGTTCTCCATGTAGGCCTTCCAGCTCACGTGCGCGGCCTCGAACTGGTCGACCAGGTTCTCGTGGTTGAACAGCGGCGCCTGGGCGGTGTCGTCGCTGTTGGACCCCCAGTTCGACCCGCTCGTCGCGGCGATGTAGTTCGGCAGGCTCACGTGGGTGACGCCGAAGTAGCGGGTTGCCAGGCCGTTGTCCGCCGCGAGTTGCTGGATGAACCGCGTGTTCGGGTTGCTCGGCGACAGAAGCGCCTTGTACTGCGTGTTCTCCATCATGATCACGAACACGTGCCGCAGGGAGGACCCCCAGTGCCCCGACTGCGCGCCGCGGCTGGCGCTGCTCACCGGACCGGCGCTGACGGCCATGGGGCCGACGATCGCGCCGAGGCCGAACGCCACGGCCAGGGCCGCGGCCCAGGCGGGCAAGCGGAACAGGCGCCGCACCGGGGACCAGATCTGTCGCGTCACCGCATACCTCCTCTGTTGCCGGGTGAAGCTGCGGGACCCATGCGGAGCCGCCACGGACTCATGGCGCCCGATGCCGCAACCCCCCTTGTCCTGGCGACAGTCTGATCTCGCAAAAGTGGCAAGTCAACGCAAACATGACGTCAAGATGACCAAGAAGTGAATGCGGGCTGGCCGGTCAGCGGGGGTCACGGCACGGTGCCGGCCGCGGGGGCGATGCCGCCCTCGGCCGCGTGGTAGGCCTCGAGCGCCTCACCCGGGGTCTCGTAACAGGTGCCGGGGCCGAGCGCCGCGCTGATGCCATAGCCGTCCAGTTGCTGCCGCACCGGGTCGAGGACCGTGCTGACGGCGAACCGGATGTGCCGGTGCTGCACGTGGCTGACGACCTGCCTGAGGATCCCGGACGCGGTGTAGTCGATGTCGCCGATGGCCGCGCAGTCGAGCACGATCCAGCGCAGCGGCGGGCCGTGGCTGGTCAGCACCATCATGTCCTCCAGCAGCCTGGGAGCGTTGGCGTAGTAGAGGCTGGTGCCGAACCGGTAGACCAGCAGGCCGCCGGTGGTCCTGGCCCCCGGCGTGACCGGCTCGGGCCGCCAGTGCCCGGCCGGCGACTTCACCAGCACGCTGTTGAGCGGGTTGTAGCTGTGGCGCAGGTGATCCACGATCGAGGCGATGACGGCGAGCACGATGCCGTATTCGACGCCGAGCGCTACCACCGCGGCGGCGGTCAGCAGCGCGACGGCGAACTCGTGCTTGCGGCAGGCCAGGATGCGCCGCATCCCGGTGATGTCGACCAGCTCGATCGCGATGAGGAAGACCACCGCGGCCAGGGCGGCTTCCGGCAGGTAGGCGAGTGGACCGGTGAGCAGCACCAGGACGACCAGGACCACCGCGGCGGTGGTCAGCGTCGCCAGCTGGCTGCGGCCGCCGGCGCTGTCCACCATCTGCGCCTTGGTCGGGCTGCCGTTGACCACGAAGGTGCCGGAGAACGCGGCGGCGACGTTGGCGGCGCCCAGCCCGACCAGGTCCGTGTCCTCGCTGAACTCCTCCTCGTACTTGACCGCGTACGCCCGCGAGGTGGCGGCGCTCTGGGCGAGGATGACCACGAACATGGACGCGGCCGCGCCCAGCAGCATGGTGGCGTCGTGCCATCCCAGCGCCGGCAGCCCCAGCGCCGGCAGCCCGCGCGGCACCGGCCCGACCACCTTCACGCCCTGGCTGGCCAGGTCCACGGCCCGGCTCACGCCGATCGCGATGGCCACCGCCATCAGGGCACCGGGGATCTTCCGGGTGATCATGCGGGCGGCCAGCACCACGACGATGACCCCGATCGACACCGCCACGGCCGCGCCCTGTGCCTGCGGCAGCGCGCGCACGGTGTCGATGAACTTGGGCACCGTCGTCCGCTGGGCCACGGTGACCCCGAGCATGTCGGGAAGCTGGCCCGCCGCCACCTGGATGCCGACGCCGGTGAGGAACCCGACCAGCACGGTGCGGGACAGGAAGCTCGCCAGGAACCCCAGCCTGGCCACCCGCGCGAGCAGCAGCAGGAGCCCGGCGAGCAGGGCGGCGAGCCCGGCCAGCCGGACATAGTGCGGCGTCCCCGCCACCGCGAGCCCGGTGAGCGTGGCCGCGAGGATGGCCGCCGTCGCGGAGTCCGCGGCGACGACCAGGTGGCGCGACGAGCCGAGGACGGCGAACACGGCCATCGGGAGGAGCAACGTATAGAGGCCGGTCACCACCGGCATCCCCGCGATCTTCGCGTACCCGAGCACCTCGGGGATGCCGAGCGCCGCCAGCGTGAGCCCGGCCACCACGTCCGCGGGCGCGCGGGCCCGGTCGAAGGGCAGGATCCCCCGCAGCACCGGCAGCGAGCGCAACCGCCCGCGCCAGCGACCGCCAGCGGTACCTGCCACCGCCTCACCCCCGTCCCGCGCTACGTCGGCCGGATTCCGTTCATCATCTCGCCACCCGGCATTCACCGGATATCCCTGACTTCGGCCGGCCCGGAGTGCGGCCGTCTCGGGTCAGGTCCTGCCCAGTGGCCCGCCCGGCCCGGATGCGGCCCAGGGCTGCCCTCCTCAGGGCTGCCTCCCGCAAAGCCGCCCTCCCGCAAAGCCGCCCTCCCGCAGAGCCGCGCTCCCGCACGGCCGCCCTCCCTCACGGCCCGTGCGGCGCGCGCCGGGTGATGTCGTCGAGGAAGCTGAGCGTCGCCGCCGTGGTGGCCTTGCGCCAGGCGAGCAGGGTCGCATCGAAGCCATCCCGCCGGGGCTGCTCGGCCTTGATCGCCGAGGCGATCGGCTCGAGGGCCGCCTTCTGCCGCCGGAGCAGGTCCGTGGGATCCTGGCCGGCCCGGTCGAGGAGCGCGAGCTTGAGCAGCAGGTGGGTGCGGACCTCCCGGACGTGCTCCACGGGCGCACCCAGCCAGGCGGCGGTGGCCCGGCCGCCCGCCGGGGTGACCGTGTAGAGGGTCCGCTGCGGGCCCTGGCCGGGCTCGACGGCCGCGGGAACGATCAGCCTGGCGTCGGACAGCCGGCCGATGGACCGGTAGATGACGGGCCTGGGGATATGCCAGATCCGGCCCAGTTCGCCGTCGGGCGCGGTGAGGCGGGCGATGGCGAAGCCATGCGTGGGTCCTTCGCTGAGCACGGCAAGGACGACACGCTCCGCCAGTGACAGCGCTGGCCCCTCGGTCATGGGTCCGAGCGTAGTGGGCCGGGGCCGCCGGCCCGCTACGCCCGCCTGCCTGCGGCCCGCGTGCTCCTGACCGGGTGCCCCGGACCGGCGCGCGGGCCGGGCGGGGGCGTGACGGCGGGGCCGTGATCCAGTAGTCTCAGTGTGACTAGTGCGGTCCCTTCGCGGGAGGCTGGCATGTCCACCGTGACTATCGGCGTGGTGGCGGGGCACCGGCCGCCGCCGGCTCGCATGGGCATGCGCCAGCCCCGCCTGGTGGTCGGCGCGCTGGCCGACGGCACCCCGTACTACGCCCCGATGGGCGAGGTCGTCGCGGATGGCGACCTGGTGGTCTGCCACCTGTGCGGCCGGGTGCTGCGCTCGGTGGCGGCTCATCTGCGTGTCCACGGCTGGACCAAGCAGGCGTATTGCGCGGCCTTCGGGCTGGAGCGCGGTCAGGCGCTGGAAGGCGCACAGACCCGCAAGCTCCGCGCGGCCGCGTTCGTGCCGCGCCTGGTCTTCGACCCCGCGATCCGCGAGGGCAGCGCGGCAGGACGGGAGCGTGCCCGCACCGGGCAGCTTGCCAGGGACGCCGCGGCGGCCGCCCGCGGGCGCCACCATCCGGAGCAGCGCCGCAGGAAGGCCCGGCAGGCGCGGGCCGCGATCCCGGCCGATGTCGTCGCCCGGGCGAACACCGAGCGCGGCCGGCGGCACCGTGTCCAGGTCGCGGCCGAGGCGGCCGGGAGGCAGGGCTACCCGGATATCGGCGCCCTCGTCCTGGCCAGGCTGGCCGCCGGGGCCAGCCTGGCGGCCGTCAGCCGGGAGGCGGGGCTGCACAAGGACTGGCTGTCGCGGCACCTCGCGGACCTCGACCCGGTAGCCGCTGCCGCCGCGGCCCGCGCGCTCCCGGCGCGGCCGGACGCCAGGTGGCTGCCCGCCGTGACCCGGCTCGGGTTCGCTGACGTGGCCGGGTACCTGGCTCATCGCCACGTCACACAGCACCGGACCGTCAACGCCATCGCCACCGAGGTGGGCCTGTCTCACCACGCGGTCGCGGCGGCGCTGCGCCGCCACGGGCTGGCCCGCACCGTGCACGCCGCCAAACGGCACGAGGCGGGCCAGCGCGCCGCCGGGGTGGCCGCCTCGCTCGGGTTCGGTGACATCGCGGGCTACCTCAGCGACCGCAGGGGGGCGGGGTGGACGTGGCGGGCGATATCGGCCGAGTCCGGGCAGCCGGAATCATGGCTGCGCCGTCATGCCCGGGCGCACGCCGCCGCGGCGCCCGGGAGCGGGGCGGAGCGGTAGCCGCGACTCGCCCCGCAGGATGGGGATGCGGGCCGCCCGGCGATCATGCCGCTAGCGTGAGCATGGCGCGAGTATCTGATCAACAGCAGAGGAGTCCCAGGTCATGACGCTGAGCGCGCGTAACCAGATCCCGGCGACGGTGACCGGAATCAACGCGGGGGAGGCGATCGCCAACGTCGAGCTCGACGCCGCCGGGGTGCGCCTGGTGGCCTCGATCACGGTGGAGGCCGTCCGCCAGCTCGGCCTGGCCCCAGGCAGCCAGGTGACCGCGGTGATCAAGGCCTCCGACGTGATCGTGGCCACCAGCGACTGAGCCCGCGGCCCGCCCGGCGGCCTACCGGCGCACGGCGATCGCGAGGAAGCGGTGCGGCGGGTCGTCGTAGCTGCTCAGGTGCCAGCCGGCGGCGCGCAGCGACCGGCCGAGCGGAACCTCGGCCAGCGGCTCGTCGGGCCTGAGCGTGCGGCCATGCCGGGCCGCCAGGGCGGCCCGGCCGGACGGATGGAACAACACCAGCAGGCCGCCCGGCCGGGTAACCCGCGCCAGCTGCGCGAGCCCGACGGTGATGTCGGGGAAGTGCATGACGAGCCCGGCGGCGAACACCGCGTCGACCGACGCGTCGGCCACCGGCAGGCGGCGGGCATCGGCGAGAACCAGGCTGGCACAGGCGTCCCGGCCCCGGGCACGGGCCTCGGCGAGCATCTCGGGGGTCAGGTCAAGGGCGAGCACGGTGCCGCGCGGGCCGACGGCCTCGCGCAGGGCCGGCAGGGCCCGGCCGGTGCCGCAGCCCACGTCGATGACCACGCCGGCCGCGGGGATGCCCGCCTGCGCGACCGCCGCCGCGTACGCGGGCGAGTCGTCGCCGAACCTGGTGTCCCAGGTGGCGGCCCGGGGGCCGAAGAACGCCCGGGTCTCGCTGATGTAGCACCCGTCGTCGTCCCGCCGGGCCCGCTGGGCAGGGCTCATCGCCTGCCGGTCATGGGCTGGGGTCTCCGCGTGGGTCACGGAGTCGCGGAGGTCCGGTGACAGATGTGCCGCAGGCCAGCGCCGGTCATCCGGCGGCCCACCTCAGCAGGCGCCCTGTTCGCGGTAGGGCGTGACGGCCTCGTCCAGTGCGGCCCGGAACGCCGGCCGCTGCACCGCGACCGTGTTGGTGGCCAGGACGTAGCCGCTGGGAAGCACCTCCAGCGTGGCTCCCGGCACCAAGCTCATCGTCCGCCTGATGTCATCGGCGGCGACGGCGCAGACCTCGACCTGGTCTTCGGAACGGCAGTTGCACATGAGAGCCCTCTCGGCAGCGGCCGGATACTCACACTGAGACTACCCAGGGCCGCGCGGCCCTATCAATGAGAGGCCACCGGGCGGAGGCCTGTGCGGGCACGGCGCCCGCGCGGGGGAGGGCGTGCGCCCGCCGGCGCCATGCCGTTAGCGTGAACTGGTAACGCATCCCACCAACAGCGGAGGAGTCCCCGTTCATGAAGCTGAGCGCGCGCAACCAGATTCCGGCGACGGTCACCGCCGTCAACGCCGGAGAGGCGATCGCCAACGTCGAGCTTGACGCCGGCGGGGTGCGCCTGGTGGCCTCGATCACCGTGGAGGCGGCCCGCGAGCTCGGCCTGTCCACGGGCAGCCAGGTGACCGCGGTGATCAAGGCCTCCGACGTGATCGTGGCCACGGACGGCTGAGCCCGGCAGCGGCCGGCCCGCGCCGGTGCCTGCCAGGCTCAGCCGGGGGGCACCGGGACCCAGGTTGGGATGGGTCCCGGTGACCGGCCTTCACAGCTGGGCGGTGACGGCCTTGACCTCGGTGTAGGCCTCCAGCGCCTCGTGGCCCATCTCCCGGCCCCAGCCGGACTGCTTGTACCCGCCGAACGGCAGCGCCGCATCGAACACGTTGTAGCAGTTGATCCAGATGGTGCCGGCCCTGATCTTCTTGGCCAGCGCGTGGGCCTTGGAGATGTCCGTGGTCCAGATGCCCGCGCCCAGGCCGTACTCGGTGTCGTTGGCCGCTGCCGCGATCTCGTCCAGGTCGCTGAACGGGGCGGCGACCACCACCGGGCCGAAGATCTCCTCGCGCACGATCTTCATGTCCGGCCGGGTGTTGGTGAGCACGGTGGGCTCGACGAAGTAGCCGTGGTCGCCGTGCCGGCTGCCGCCGGTCACCGCGGTCGCGCCTGCCGCCCTGCCGGAGTCGAGGTAGCCGGTCACCCGCCGTAGCTGCTCGTCGGACACCAGCGGGCCCATCTGGGTGCCCGCCTCCATGCCCGGGCCGAGCTTGATGCCCTTGGCTATCTCGGCCACGCCGTCCACGACCTCGTCGAACCGGCTGTGGTGCACGAACAGCCGGGAGCCGGCGACGCAGCACTGGCCGTGGTTGAAGAAGATCGCGTTCGCGGCGCCCGTCACAGCCGCCGGGTCGGCGTCCTCGAACACGATGTTGGGGCTCTTGCCGCCGAGCTCCAGCGTCAGCTTCTTCAGGTTCCCCGCCGCGGCCTGCACGATCAGCTTGCCCACCTCGGTGGATCCGGTGAAGGCGACCTTGTCCACCATGTGGTGCGCGGCCAGGGCGGCGCCAGCGGTCTCGCCGAACCCGGAGACCACGTTCACCACGCCGTCGGGCACGCCCGCCTCGGCGATCAGCTCCGCGAGGCGCAGCGCGCTCAGCGGGGTCTGCTCGGCCGGCTTGAGCACCACGCAGTTGCCCGTGGCCAGCGCCGGGCCGAGCTTCCACGCGGCCATCAGCAGCGGGAAGTTCCACGGGATGATCTGCCCGACCACCCCGACCGGCTCGCGCAGCGTGTAGGAGTGGAAGTTGGCGCCGGGCATGTACGGCACCGAGATGTCGATCGTGTTGCCCTCGATCTTCGTCGCCCAGCCGGCCATGTAGTGGAACAGGTCCGCGGCCAGCGGCACGTCGGCGGCCTGCGCCACGGCGAACGGCTTGCCGTTGTCGAGCGCCTCCAGCTGGGCCAGCTCGTCGGTGTGCGCCAGGATGAGGTCGCCGATCCGCCAGATGATCCGCCCGCGCTCGGACGGGGTCATCCGGCTCCACGGGCCCTCGAAGGCAGCGCGGGCGGCATGGACGGCCCGGTCGATGTCCTCCGCGCTCCCCTCGGCTACCCGTGCGAGGGCCTCGCCGGTCGCGGGGTTGGGCGTCTCGAACGTCTCGCCCGACGCCGCGTGGCACCACTGCCCGTTGATGAACAGCTGCCGCGGCGCGGCGATGAACTCTTCGACGCTCCGCTCCAGGGTCACGGTCATGGATGCTTCATCTCCCTCGCCGGGGCGGCACGCACGGCCGCCCCTTGCGGCCAGTCCCCGGCGGCTCCGCGCGGCCACGCCCGGGATCCTGGCCGGTCAGTAGTCACAATGAGACTACAAGCGAAGCGATGGCACAAGAGGGCCGGTGCAGATGTCAGCAGCCGGTTGTATCTGCGTAGTGCCGGGGCGCTCTACATGGGATGACGGCCGGCGCCGGCCGGCCGCAGGGGGAATTCGGGGGAAATCCGCCATGTCATTCACCATTCGGGGCGTACTGAGCGCGTCAAGCTGCGAGGACTGCCCGATCTCACTCGAAGGGGCGGCCGTGCGCGTCTACGCCGCCCTGCCCGACCCGGGCGTGACGTTCCGCGCCGCCGCGGACCCGCGGCATACGTTCCGGATCTTCCGGCACGCCGATGACGGGGACCAGGCCGCGCTGGCCGCGGCGCACGGGCCACTGCTCGGCGAGGCGGTCATCGGGGCCGACGGCAGCTACGCGGTCGAACTGGCCGGCTCCTACCAGGGCGAGGCCGTGGACATCGACCTGTACTGCGGCACCGTGGGCGGCCACGTGCCGCCGCACCCGGGCCAGGTGGCCCTGACCACCCTGCAGCCGGCCTGGCGCCACGTGGCCGGCGCGGCCGCGGCGGCGGGCGGAGAGGTCGCGGCGTTCGACTACGCGCTGCCGCCCCGGCTGTGGTGCGCCACGCTTGGCCGCCTCGGCCTGTGGGTCATCTGCGGCAGGGTCACCGTGTGCGGGACGGGCCAGGCCGTCGAGGGAGTGACCGTGTTCGCGTTCGACCGGGACTGGCTCCAGGACGACGCGCTCGGCTCCGCGGTGACGGGGCCGGCGGGCCAGTTCCAGATCTGGTACACCGTGGCCCAGTTCTCGCAGACGCCGTTCTCGCCGCTGATCAACATCGAGCTGGTGCCCGGGCCCGACCTGTACTTCCGGATCGAGGGCCCCGGCGGGGTGCTCCTGCTCGACGAGCCGCCCAGCACCGGCCGCACCCCGGGGCGCCAGAACGTGGGCCCCTGCTTCTGCGCCGACCTGTGCGTGCCCGAGGCACCGCCGCGCACCGAGCCGATCCCGGACTTCCGGTACATCGGCGGCTACGACTACGTGGTGGACATCGACAGCGGCCCGGGCGGCACGGGCCGGACGCTCGGCGACAACCGGGCCTTCTTCAGCGGGCTGCGGCTCAGCGGTCCCATCGGCACCACCCTGGGCGGGCAGCCGCTCGAGTACCGCTTCGAGGTGGCGCCGTCGGGCGGCTCGTGGGCCCCGGTACTGCCAGCCCAGATCCTGCCCACGCTGATCGGCACGTCGGAGAAGCTGGTCGGGACCAGCCTGGAGGTCAGCGAGGTGGTCGTGAACGGGACCGCCTCGCCCACCCAGATCGCCGTCACCCCCGCGCCGGACGGGTGGATCCCCATGCCGTCCGAGGGAGACCTGTCCAGCGGGCTGTTCACGCCGAACCTCAACATGATCGTCCTGGACAGCACGACGATCGCGGCGTGGACCCCGGTGGACGTCGGCGCCATCATGGCCGGTGACAGCCTGCCGCTGGCCGACCTGGTCAGCGACCAGCTGTTCGGCATCCGCCTCCGGGTCCGCCAGGCCGGCCTGCCGGCCACGGAGACCGCGGGCGGCGAGTGCCAGACCCTGGCCATCGACAACACCCTCTACAACCACGTCAACAAGAAGGGCAGCTGGGTGCCCACCCAGGTCGACGGCCAGCTCGACGTCACCAGCGTCAACGTCGCCGAGCTGATCGGCAGCCCCTGCGGCGGGGTGACCACCTCGCTGACCGTGCTGGTCACCGCGGCCCACCCGAACCTGGGCCAGGTCGGCCTGAGCATGGTCGGGGGCGGCTCGAGCTACGGCTTCACGCTGCCGCCGGCCACGCCCGGCCAGGTCGCCGGCACGGCCACCTACGGGTTCAGCCTGTCGACCCTCAAGCCATGCGCCTACCTGGTCACCCTGGAGACCCAGGTGCTGCTCACCACGGGGGACAACGTCCCGGACCCGCTCTACGACCAGGTCGCCTTCTGCAAGCGCTAATAGCCGGGCGCGCGGGGATCCCGGCCAGCCCCCACCCGGGATCCCCGCCCGGACCTGTGGACAACGTGTCAGCCCGGGTCCGGGCGCACCCAGATGTCCCGCTCGTGCATCAGCTCCACCTGGCGGGCGATCACCTCGCGCCGGTACTCCTCGTGCTGGTAGGGGGCACGGTCGAGGTAGAGGTTCTTCGGGTAGACCGGCTCGGAGTAGATGAGCTGGTACTGCTCGGTGGTGAGGTCCTTGATCCAGTTGTCCCACTGCGCGCTGGCGCGGAACCGCCGGAGGGCCTCGATGTCCACCGTGCCCGCCACCCAGGACGACCCGCCGCTGTAGTTGTGCCGCCCGACGATCTGCCCGCGATAGTCGATCACCGCCGACCCGCCGCCGAAGGTGTCGATCGGCACGTCGGAGTCGGCGTTCAGGTAGTAGGTGCCGACGTTGCAGGCGACCAGGTAGAAGTTGTTGTCCAGGGCCCGGGCCCGGTTCTGGATCTCGAACAGCCCGTTGCCCACGTGCGGGTGCGGGTACGGGCCGCGGTAGACGACCTCCGCGCCGTTCATCGCCAGGCCGCGGGCGTTCTCGGGGTAGGAGCCCTCGTTGGCCATGAGGAACCCCAGCCGGCCGATCTCGGTGTCGGCGACCGGGTAGAACGCGTCGAGGTTCCGGCCGTACAGCTCCACCCACCTGTCCCAGACGTTGTGCGGGGTCACCGAGTGCTCGACCGGCAGCAACGGCACCACCTTGTGATGCCTGAGGATGACCTCGCCGTCCGGGCTGAGGATGAACCCGACGTTGAAGAACCGCCCGGGGAACTCCGGGTGCCGGGCCTTCGCCTGCGCCATCAGGTAGGCGTTCCACTGCCGGGCCAGCCCGCCGAGGTAGTCCGTCTCCGGCCCGGGGATGTCGATCGCGCATTCCGCGGCGAACTGTTCGTGGTCGAGGTCGAGGACCTCGTCGTTGAAGCCCTGCAGGGCGCCCTCGGGGACCGCGATGAGCCGCACCGGCAGGTCCAGGCTGGACAGCCAGGACGCCGCCTTGATCAGGTGGGAGAGGTGCTCGAGGTTCGTGGCGATCTCGCCGCGGTGGCGGATGCCGCGCATGGTGGGGACCAGTCCCAGGGCCTGGTATGGCTCGATCATGGCGTGTCCTTTCAGACGGTGGTGCCGATGCCGCCGTCAACGGGGATGACGGCGCCGGTGACGTAGGCGCCGGCCCGGGATGCCAGGAAGACCGCCACGCCGGCCATGTCGTCGGGGCGGCCGATCCGCCGCAGCGGGGCCGCGTCGGCAATCGCATCGCCGAACGATTCCAGGGTCGCGGCCATCATCTTGGACTCGAACGGCCCGGGGGCCACGGCGTTGACGGTGATCCGCCGGGGGCCCAGCTCGCGGGCGAGCACCCGGGTCAGGTGGTGCAGGCCGGCCTTGCTGGCCGAGTAGGAGTACGTCGGGAACGGCGGCACCCGGAGCCCGTCGATGCTGCCGATGTTGATGACCCGCGCCGGGTCGTCCGGCGTCCCGGCGGCCTCCAGCAGGGGCAGGAGCGCCCGGGTCAGGAAGAACGGCGCCTTCAGGTTCAGGTCCACGACCTTGTCCCAGGCGGCGGCCGGGAACTCCGCGAGCGGCGCGCCCCAGGTCGCGCCGGCGTTGTTGACCAGCACGTGCAGCGCCCGCTCCCGCGCGGCGACCTCGGCCGCCAGCCGCAGGCACTCCGGCTCCCCGGACAGGTCGGCCGGGATGGCGGCAACGGTCCCGTGCCCGGCCAGCTCCCGCTCCGCGGCGGCGCAGGCGTCGGCCTTGCGCGAGCTGATGTACACCCGGGCACCGGCCTGCAGCAGCCCGCGGGCGATCATGAGACCGATGCCGCGGGTCCCCCCGGTGACGAGGGCGGTCTTTCCGGACAGGTCGAACAGATCCATGATCTCTCCCGTGCAGGAACCGTGC
>Ga0335078_10001751_pt1 | contig 32786 bp, 29 predicted proteins | sample Lox_Sample_32_FD_206711 | JGI IMG/M metagenome (GOLD analysis project Ga0335078, IMG submission 206711) | Soil microbial communities from Loxahatchee National Wildlife Refuge, Florida, United States - Lox_Sample_3.2 | ecosystem: Environmental > Terrestrial > Soil > Wetlands | place: USA... | reverse complement strand
GAAATCGAATTGGAGAATGGCCAGAGCTTCGCCATCGCCGGGCTGCTGGACAATCGCTTTAGCGAAACCCTGGACAAGATTCCGGGGATCGGGAATATTCCGGTGCTGGGCAAGTTGTTCCAGAGCCGGGTGCTTACGAAGAACAACTCGGAACTGCTGATCATGGTGACGCCGGAACTGGTGCGTCCCATCCCGGCGGGGCAAGCGCGGCCGGACGTGCCGATGGTCAAGCCTTTCCTGAAAGACACGCTGAAGGACGCGCCGCGCAATCCGGGAATCGAAATCACCGGACCAGTACCGGTGAAACCGCAGCGCGAAACGATCCCGGTGGAGGAGTTGCAGCAATTACAGAAGAAGGAGCAAGGCACGGTGCCCGGAACCGGGCAGCCGACGCTGCTGCTCCCCTTGATGATGAATCCATCGGGTGGCCCAGCCACTCCGGCAACGCCCACAGCTCCCCAGCCGGGGACCTTGCCTGGCGCTGGCACCGCGCCCGCGGGTAACGGGACAGGCACAGGGCGCTAACACCATGTATTCGCTGACGCTAGGGCTGGCAGTCGAGACCAAGCAGCTTTGGGACGAAGTGCAGGCTTGCCTGCCGGCGTTGCCCTTGCGGCCGGTCATCGAGCACCAGGATATGTCCAGCATGGGATCCTTCCTGGAGCGGCTGGAAAGGCTGCGCCCGGAAGTCGTGCTGGTGGACGTGGCGTTGGCGAAGGAACCGCTTAGCGAACTGATTCCCTCGATCCGGGCCAAGGCGCCGGACGCCACCATCGTGGCGGTACATACCACGGCCGATCCGGACGCTATCCTGACCGCCATGCGCGCCGGCGTCAACGAGTATGTCTATCCGCCTCTGGAGGGGGCGTTACGCGGCGCCCTGGAGCGCCGTTCGACGGACGGGCGCCGGCACAGCGGCATGCGCTGGGGCGGACGCACTGTCGGATTCTTCTCCTCCAAAGGCGGATGCGGGGCCACCACGATTGTGTGCCACCTGGCGGTGGAGTTGGGGCGCACTGGCCAGAAAGTGCTGCTGGCGGACCTGGATCTGGACGCCGGGCTGATTGGCTTTCTGACTAAAGCCAAACCCGGCTACTCGATCCTGGACGCCGTCAACAACTTGCACCGCATGGATGTGAGCTACTGGAAAGCGCTGGTATCCAACGGCATTCCCGGAGTGGAAATCATCGCCGCGCCAGCCGCCACGGCGGACAAGACTTATCCACGGCAGGAGCAGTTGCGACAACTGTTCAGCTTTCTGCGATCATGCTACGACTTCACTCTGATCGACCTGGGGCGCAGCCTGACCCGGGTGGGGGTGGCCGCCCTGGAAGAGATGGATGAGGCTTACCTGGTAAGCACGCTGGAGGTCCCGGCGCTGCACCAGGCCAAGCAAGTGCTGCAGATTCTGATGGACGCCGGCTACGGTAAAGACCGGTTGAGACTGATTCTGAACCGCGTGCCGAAGCGCTCGGAACTGGCGCCGGGCGAAATTGAAAAAATCCTGGGACTGCCGGTATATGCCGTGCTGCCCAGCAGCTATCCGGAGTTGCACGAATGCTATTCGCTGGGCAAGCTGCTGCCGGAGCGGAGTGTGCTGGGGAAGCAAATCCGCGAACTGGCCCTGCGCATGGCGGGCGCGAACGAACCGCCAACGAAAAAGAAGAAGGCTTCGACGCTTGCTGAGAGGCTGGGACTGTAACTCAAGGAGTGTGAAACGTGGCTACCGCGACGAACGGATCGTTATCTAAGACCGGCGAGAGAGAATCGGGCTGGGTTGGCCGGCTGTTTACCCAGGATCGCGCGGCCCTGGAGCACCAGGATCTCAAGTTTGCGCTGCACCGCAAGCTGCTCGACCGCATCAACCTGGAAGCGCTGGCGTCGCTGGGCGGAGAGCGGGTGCGCACGGAAGTGCGCGGCGCGGTGGCCCGGCTGCTGGAAGAAGAGAAGACGCCTCTCAGCCTGTTGGAAAAAGAGCGGGTGGTGGAGGAGGTTCTGGACGAGGTCTTCGGGCTGGGCCCGCTGGAGCCGCTGCTGCAGGATCCCTCCGTCTCGGATATCCTGGTGACCACGCCGCGCCTGGTGTACGTGGAGCGGGGCGGCAAACTATTTCGCACGCCGGTGGAATTCAAGGACAACGCGCACCTGTTGCGGATTATAGAAAAGATCGTATCGAAAGTGGGCCGGCGCGTGGACGAATCCTCGCCCCTGGTGGACGCGCGGCTGCCGGACGGATCGCGCGTCAACGCGGCGATTATGCCGGTGGCGGTGGACGGACCGCTGCTTTCGATCCGGCGATTCGGCAAAAGCCTGATGCACGGCAAGGACCTGGTGACGCGGCTCACGCTCACCGACGGCATGCTGGAGATGCTGCGGGCGGCGGTTCGGGCGCGCTTGAACATCCTGATCTGCGGCGGCACGGGCGCCGGAAAGACCACGCTGCTGAATGTGCTGTCCAGCTACATTCCGGAAGACGAGCGCATCGTGACGATTGAAGACGCAGCCGAACTGCGCTTGCAGCAGACGCACGTGGCGCGCATGGAGACGCGGCCGGCCAACGTGGAAGGGCAGGGCGCGATTCGCATCCGCGACCTGGTGATCAACGCCCTCCGTATGCGTCCCGACCGTATCATCGTGGGCGAGGTTCGCGGCGAGGAAGCGCTGGACATGCTACAGGCCATGAACACGGGCCACGACGGTTCGCTGACCACGGTGCACTGCAACAATCCGCGCGACGCCATGTCCCGGCTGGAGGTGATGGTCGGCATGGGCAACGCCAATATGGGTGTGCGCGCTATCCGCCAGCAGATATCGGCGGCGCTGGACCTGGTGGTGCAGGTTTCGCGTTTCAGCGACGGAACCCGCCGGGTCACGCACGTGACGGAGGTCACCGGCATGGAGGTGGACACCATCACGTTGCAAGACATCTTTCTGTTCGAGAAGACAGGCGTGGCGGAAGACGGCCGGGTGACCGGACGTTTCCGCGCCACCGGCATCCGCCCGCGCGCCTACGACCGGATCAAAGCGTGCGGGATTCAGTTGCCGACCTCGTTGTTCCAGACCGTGGTGGAGATCAATTAGCTTATGTCATTCAGTATGGCAGGTATAGCAGGCGTCTTCTTCCTAGTATTCGCGCTAATTATGGCGGTGGCGGTTTTTGGCTTTCTGTACCGGCAACAGCGCCGGCAGAAGGTGGTGAAGGATATGCTGCAAACCGTCGCGGGCACCCGCCCGATGCCGGTAACCAAGCTGCTGAAAGACGTGGTGACGGAGGTTTCAGGCTTCCATAAGATACTGAGATCGTTGAACGTCGCCGAGCACCTGCAAACCTCGATCAAGCAAGCTGGACTTACCTGGACGAGTTCGACTCTGTTCATGGCGACGGTGGGCGCGGCGGTCCCTGGGTTTCTCGCGGGGCTGCGGTTTCCTTTTATCATCAACCCGGTGCTGACCTGCCTTACGCTGGCGACGGCCACGGCATCGCTGCCCTATGTGTACGTGCGTAAGAAGCGGGCCAAGCGGCTGGCGGCGCTGGAGGAGCAGTTCCCCGATGCGTTGGACTTCATCGCCCGCTCGGTGCGCGCCGGCCATGCCTTCATGATCAGCCTCTCCATGGTCGGCGACCATGTGCCGGAACCGCTGTCGACGGAGTTGCGCACGGTCTTTAACGAAGCCAATCTGGGGGCGCCGCTGGGCACGGCTCTGGCGAATCTGACGACCCGCGTGCCCCTGTTGGATTTCAAGTTTTTCACTTCGACGGTGATGTTACAGCGGCAGACGGGGGGCAACCTCAACGAGATTCTGGGCCGCCTGGCGCATGTGATCCGGGAGCGTTTCCGGTTGAAAGGCGAAGTGAAGTCAGCCAGCGCGCACGGCAGAATGACGGCCGGCATCCTGACGGTCCTGCCCATCCTCACAGCGCTGGCCCTGCTGGCGGTGGCGCCCGGTTATCTGCAAGGAATGGCCAAGGACTCGGACGGGAAATACATGATCGTGGCCGCCGGCTTTATGGTGCTGATCGGGAATTACTTCATCCGGCGGATCATCAAGATCAAGGTGTAACGATGTCGATTTATGTGATTATCGCTTTTTTCATGGTCCTGATGGTGGCCATCGCGGCCTTCGGCTACCAGCGTTACGCCCGGCCAGGGCAGGTGTACGAACGGCTGGGCGAGCCGGTGATCGAGGCCCCCACGGACGGATCGCCGCAAGACGCCGAAGCGCACAAGCCGCGGGAGTTCAAGGTCATCCAGCGGGTCGGCGAATTGATGCCGGTGTCGCCGGACGAAAGCTCGGTGACCCGCACGATGCTGACGCACGCGGGCTTCCGCTCGGACAACGCGGTCAAAATATATATGGGCATCCGGCTGCTGAGCACCGCGGGCATGGCACTGCTGGGCCTGACGCTGCGCAATCTGGTGAGCGACAAGCCGTCGATGCATGTGATCTTTCCGCTGGGCATGGCGCTGGGCGGGTACATCCTGCCGAACTTTCTGCTGGAAAAGAAGATCAAGAAGCGCCTGGATATCCTGCGGCTGGCGTTGCCGGACGCCCTGGACCTGATGGTGATCGCGGTGGAAGCGGGGCTGGGCTTGGACCAAGCCATTCAATACGTGGCCACGGAACTGCGCAATGCGCACAAGGAACTCACCGACGAATTCGTCCAGACCAATTTGGAGATCCGGGCGGGCAAGCGGCGCATCGACGCGCTGAAGAACCTGGGCGAGCGCTCCGGGGAGCCGGAGTTGCGCAAGCTGACCGCGATCCTGATCCAGAACGACAGGTTCGGCACGAGCATCGCGGAGTCGCTGCGGCAGCATTCCGACTTCATGCGCGTGCGGCGCCGCCAGGAGGCGGAGGAGCGCGCGGCCAAGGTGGGGGTGAAGCTGGTGTTCCCCATCTTCTTCTTTATCCTGCCGGCCATGATGCTGGTCTGCGCCGGGCCGGGCGTGCTGGCGGTGGTGAAGTATCTGATGCCGATGATGAGAGGTTTCTGACGGCGCCGGTGGCGCCGGAGAGAGAGTTCGGGAGATGAGTCACTTCAGAAGAAAGGAGACAAGGTCATGAATGGCACAACCATACAGATTCTGGTCTGGGTTGCGGCCGGTGTGGTGCTTTTGTTGTTGTTGCAGCGCCGCCGCCGCCGCAAAGTAATGCGGTAGTTGCACGTCGTCGTGTGTGTGTTTATTGCTGGCTCGCAAGCATTTTGGCGCGGGGTGGCGCTAACCCGTAGCGCCCCCGCGCCGTTCATTGTGTGGCCTACAGTTTTTTGAAGGATGGCCGATTTTGGAGATCGATCGCGGCGCGCTGGAGAACATCCAGGCGGCTCAGAACCCGGATGGCGGGTGGCCCTATCGCAAGGGCGGCTCGTGGACCGAACCGACCGTCTATGCGCTGTTGGCGCATCAGGCCGGCGGGACACCTGCGCCGCGCAACTCGGCAGCGGTGACGTGGCTGGGAGCCCTACAGCAGCCCGACGGCGGATGGACGCCGCGCCGCGCAGTAGACGGGAGCACCTGGGTGACGGCCATGGTGGCATTGCTGCCACCGGAAACGATCGGGGAAGAGCGGCACGCGCGCGCCGTGAAGTGGCTCGCCACTCAAAGCGGGATGGAGTCTTCCCCGATTTTTCGGGTGACCAGCTTTCTGCGCGACGGCAAGCTGCAAGGGGGTCCGGATCTGGACGGCTGGCCCTGGTTTCCGGGAACGGCGGCTTGGGTGACGCCGACCTGTCTGGGCATTCTGGCCTTGAAGAAGTGCCACGCGCGGCGGCCCTCCGCCGAATTGCGGGCGCGCATCGATAAAGCGCAGGCCTTTCTGCTTTCGCGGCGGTGCGCCGACGGCGGATGGAATCACGGCTCGGCGCGCGCCCTGGGGTACGACGTCGGTTCTTATCCGGAGACCACCGGCCAGGCGCTGTTGGCGCTGGCGGGCACGGATCCGGCGAGGCTGGACGCGAGTTTCCGGCAGGCGCAGACGTTTTTACGGGAGCAGCGGTCCTCGGCTGGAGCCGCCTGGTTACGGCTCGGGTTGCTGGCTCACCAGCAAGTTCCGGCCGCTGCGCCCCTTTTTATGATGCCTTGCCGGACGGTGCCGGACACCGCGCTGACGGTGCTCGCGGAGGCGGCGGCGCAAGGCTACAACGTGTTTCTAGGCGACTGGAAGCTGATGGCCGAATGAGACGACGCGAATTCTTAGCGGGGTGCTCTTTGGGCGCGACGGCGGCGTTGGGGTTGGCGGGTTGCCGACGGACGGCCGCGCCGCGCTCTCGCGCCATGGTGCAGGTCACGCGCGCGGACGCTTATTCGCAGGACCTCTACGCCACCATGCGGCGCGTGCTGGGGGAGCACAAGCTGAACGTGCGTGGCCGCCGGGTGGTGCTGAAGCCCAACCTGGTGGAGTTCGAACCCGGAAGCGCCATCAACACGCATCCCATGCTGGTGCATGCGACGCTCGAAGCCTTCCGGGAATTGGGCGCATCGGTGGCCATCGCAGAGGGACCCGGCCATCGCCGGTCGACGCTCGACCTGGCCGATTCCGCCGGGTACTTCCAGACGATCCCGGGGTTCGAAGGCATCTTCACCGACCTGAACCTGGACGAACTTTCGGCCGTGCGGCTGCCACATCCAATTTCCAGGCTCCGTTCCCTCTACTTGCCGCACACGGTGCTCGCCAGCGATCTGCTGGTCTCCATGCCGAAGATGAAGACGCACCACTGGGCGGGCGCTACGCTCTCGATGAAGAACCTGTTTGGCATCGTCCCGGGCGGGGTATACGGCTGGCCGAAGAATGTGCTGCACTGGGCCGGCATTCCCCAGAGCATCGCGGACCTGCACGCGCTTTTTCCGCATCATTTCGCGATTGTGGATGGGATCGTGGGGATGGACGGCAACGGACCCATTCAGGGGCAGCCCAAGGCGGCGGGCGTGATCGTATCCGGGAATGACGCGGTGGCGGTGGACGCCACCTGCTGCCGGATCATGCAGATTGAGCCGGCGCGCATCGAGTACTTAATGTTGGCGGGGGGCTTAGAAGGAATTGCAGAGGAAAATATTCAACAAATAGGAGAAAAGCCGGATTCCGTCGCCACGCGGTTTGAATTGATAATGGAGCTGCGAGGACTGCGGAGGGAAAGGGCGTGACGGGCGGCACTGAATTCGCGCCACTGCGCAAGCGCGGGTCTGGAGACCCGCCGCAGGCGTGGACGCCCGCCCCACAGGGAATCGCCCTGTCGGTGCTATTGCTGGTGCCGTGTTTCTGGCAGCAGCGCATCCAGGCCGGCGATCTTTCCAGCCATCTATACAATGCCTGGCTCGCACAACTGATCGAATGCGGGCAAGCGCCGGGCCTGACGTTGGCCAGGCAATCCAATAACGTTCTCTTCGATTTGATGTTGAGCTGTTTACTGCGCGCTTTCGGTGCGGCGGCGGCCGAGCGCATCGCGGTATCGGCGGCGGTGCTGGTGTTCTTCTGGGGGGCGTTTGCGTTCGTGTGGTCCAGTTCGCGCACGCGGCCGCGCCAAGCGCCGTGGCAACTGGCGCCCTGCCTGGCAATGTTGGCGTATGGCTGGGTCTTTCGCATGGGCTTGTTCAACTTCTACATTTCGCTGGGCCTGTGCCTGGGAGCTCTGGCGCTGACGCGACGCAGGGAACGTTGGGCGCTGGCGGCCGCCGTGGCGCTGGCGGGGATCGCCTTTGTTGCGCATGCGATGCCCGTGGCGTGGGCGGTGGGTATCTTTGTTTACGGCCGGTTAGCGCAACGTCTGCGGCCGCGGCGCCGGGTGCTGCTGATGATCGGCGCGCTGGCCGCGCTGGCGATGGCAGGGTTCCTTTTGGGCGCGCTGTTTCCGACGCGCCGGGGAATGACCCAGTTCATGGCGATGACCGGGGTGGACCAGGTTTGGATTTACGGCAGGAAATACATCGCGCTGGCGGTGGGGGTTCTGGCGGTCTGGACGCTTTGGTTCCAGCAGGTGCTGACGGCGCGAAGGGCCGAGCGGATGGTGCTGGATGTCCGTTTTCAACTGTGCGCGCTGAGCTCGGCCGCGGTCTGGCTGCTGCCCGGCCGCATCCTGCTGCCCGGCTTCCGGTCGGGGCTCAACTTGATGGCCGAGCGCATGTCCCTGGCTGGCGCGGTCCTATTCTGCGCGCTGGTGGCTTCGGTGCGGCTGCCAAAACCGTTGCTGGGCGCCATGGCGGCGATTGTGCTCCTGTTCTTCGGGCTATCGTACGCCGACGAGCGCGCGCTGAACCGGGTGGAAACTCAGATGGAGCAGGCGGTGGCGCAACTGCCTCCGGCACAACGGGTGGTGAGCGTGCTGGCCGACCCGGGGGACCGCATCTGGGGGCTGGCCCATGCGGTCGACCGCATTTGCGTGGGCCGATGTTTCAGCTATGCCAACTACGAGCCCTCGACGGCGCAGTTCCGCGTGCGCGCGTACGGTGACAACCGGTTCGTGATTGCGGATTACGCCGAATCCTGGAGCATCCAGACGGGCGGATACGTAGTTAAAGCGCGGGATCTGCCCCTGTACAACATTGACAGGTGCGAAGCCGGCGGCACGCGGTTCTGCCTGACACCTTTGCGCGCCGGAGCCACACTGCGCAACACAGACGTCAAGTTAACCCCGGTTGTGGGAGGAGGATAAACCATGCGTGACGGAAGTACGGCCGAGTGCGTGGCCGCATACGACGCACCGGATATCGAGGTGGAAAAAAAGAGTGGCAAGACGATGCTGCTCCTGAAAGCGATCCCGTGGACGCGCATCCTTGTCGACGCGCTTCTGGTAGCGGCCATACTGCTGGTCTCGTCGAGCTTTTTGTCGGTCAGGTAGGATGGGACGGCTTCTCGGCAAAACCATCGCCTCCGCTGCTATTCTCGGCTGTCTCGCGGGGTTAATGCTCCACTTTCATATTACGACGTATGCCTATCTGGAGTGGGCACTTGCTGGTTCTTTAGCAATTCATTTATGGAGCCGGCCGAGCCTGCGGAGCCTGACGGGCACGGTGCTGTTGGGCGCGGCTTTCCTGTTGGTGTACGGCTGGGCCAAAGGCGGTTCCCTGCTGGGCGCATGTCCGGCCTTCCTCGGTTTGGGCAGTTTGGGAACGCTGGGTTTGTCTGCGGTGTGGTCCGGTCCCGACCGGCGGCAAGCTAACCTGGACACGTGCTTGACGGCGTCGATGTTTCCTCTGTTCCTGATCGTGGCGGGCTTCTCGTTGGCTGTCACTTACGTTGCGCATCCGAAGACTTACGATGGGTTTTTGTACGCATTTGACGCCCAGTTAGGCCTACAGCCGAGTTTCCTGGCGGGGCGGCTTTTTGCGCGATTCGGTGCGCTCCGGCAGTTGTGCTATTTCGGCTATGAAGCGCTACCCCTGGCAATGGCCATTGCCTTTGCGCAGGAGCGCAGCAGATCCCGCCGCCACATGTCGAGTATCGTGTTGGCGTTCCTGGTGGCGGCAGCCGGTGGATTTGTGTTGTACAACATCTATCCCGCAGTGGGGCCGGTGCATGTGTTTGGAACACTGTTTCCGTACTCGCCGCCGTCGGCCGGATCGTCTCCTTTCCGGCTGGCGGTGGTGGGAGACGCGCCGCGCAATGCGATGCCATCGGTGCACATCGCCATGGCGCTGCTGATCCTGTGGAACTCACGGGCAGGTTCGCGACTGTGGCGCGCGCTGGCGGCGGCTCTGCTCGGACTGACTGTTTTGGCGACCTTGGGATTCGGCGAGCACTATCTGGTTGATTTATGCGTGGCAGTGCCTTTCGCGCTGCTGGCGCAGGGGCTGGCCGCATCCGCTCTACCCTGGCGGAATGCCACGCGCATGACGTGCGTGGGAACCGGCGCTTTATCGGTGCTGGCATGGCTGACCTATCTTCGGCAGCCTTCACCGCCACTGGGGGGTAACGGCGCCTTGGTTTGGAGCTTGCTGCTGGGCGTGGTGCTCGTGTCGGTGCTTCTGGAAGGGTTGCTCAGCCGGGCGCGCGCGCAGGCGCCATCGCCTGCCGTATCCGTACCTCTGTTGACTGGCGCCGAGGCCGACGCAAGTTAACGAAGGAGAGTATCACGTACCGCCGCTGCCGCCCGGATAATGGTGCTGTGTGGCGCGTTGCCTGTCTGATCGGGGCCTGCGTCTGCCTTTGGATAGGCTTTAGCCTGTTCGAGCGCGGCACCGACTTTAACCAGTTCTATTCCGCGGCAAAACTGGCCGCTACCGGCCACGTGTACGATTTTGGCCGCCTTCAGGAATTAGAACTGCAGAACGGAGCGCACCCCATCCCCTTCGGGCGTCTCCCCGTTTACGCAGTGTTGCTGAAGCCGGTGACGGCGCTAGGCTACAACCCCGCGCGGGCAGTCTGGCTGGCGGTGAACCTGGCCGCCTTGATCGGGTTTGCGACTCTCTGGCCCGTGCGACACCGGCAGGACGCGATCATGATGCTGTGCTGGTCGCTCCCGGCAGCCATCCTGCTCTCCACGGGGCAGGATACGGGGTTGTTCCTTTTCTCCGTGACGCTTGGGCTGCGCCTTTTGCAGTCGAAGCGGGACTTGCTGGCCGGCCTGGTTTTCTCGCTCTGCGCGGCCAAGTTCCATCTGGCGATCGGGATTCCGATCTTCCTTCTGGCGCGGCGCAGGTGGGGCGCATTGGCCGGCGGCCTGGCGGGCGGGCTGATCCAACTGGCGATTTCGTTTGCTGCGGAAGGGCGGGAATGGCCGACGCGGCTGCTGCAGCTATCCGCGATTTCCGACTTCAGCCCGTCGCCCTGGAAGATGCCGAACCTCGCGGGGATCACGCACTGGCTGCCCTATGGCGGCGTCGTGGAGGCCGTGCTGGCTTTGCTGGCGCTCGTCGCGGTATGGATCATTTCGCGGAGGTCCCCGCTTACCATCGGAGCTACCGTGGCGGTCACGGGCGGCTTGTTAGCGAGTCATCATGCTTATGTGTACGATGCCGTGCTGTTGCTGCCGGCATGCGCACTGGCCGTGCGGCTGCCGGTTCCCAAAGCGGTGCGGTATGGAGCGCTGCTGTTATGCGTCCCGATGCTGTACGTGCTGTTGATACAGGAGCACGACGCCTGGGTGGTGGCGCAGTTCGTCATCAATGACTTTGGCCTGTCGTTATTGGGGGTACTGGCCTTCCATGGCCTGAGGAAATCAGCGCGCACCGGAACCGTGGCGCACGGGTTGACGGCAGGCGCCGGCCTCGGGGTCTAAACTCCGAACACGAATGGCTTGCCGTGTTCCAGGCGCAGATAGCGCACTTCGGGCGCGCGCAGAGCGAGCGAGGCGCGGAACTGGCCGGGATCGACGGAATTGTCCGGGAACATATCGTAGTGGCAGGGGATCGCGCCTTTGGGCTGGATCTGGGCGGCCAGTTGCGCGGCCTCGTAATGCGAGAGATTGTTGAAGCCGCCGTTGATGCAGGTGATCATGAGGTCGGGCCGGTGTTTGGCGGCCGAGGCGAGCAGTTCGCTGTAATCCGTGTCGCCGGTCACGTAGATGCGGGGGCCCTTGCCGAACTGGAAGACGAAGCCCATATGATTGAGGTCGGTCGAGTCGGTGGGCAGGGCGAATGTGCCGTGGATGACCACATCGCGGAACTCGAGCTGACAGGAAGGCCAGGCCGGCACAATGCGCCCGCTCTCGACGCCTTGGGCTTGAAATACTTCGCAACTGGGGTGCGGGCCGATGAACTGGGTGGTGTCTTTGTGGCGGAGGCGCTCGATGGTCAACGGGTCGGTATGGTCCTGGTGGTTGTGCGTGCAGGTGAACAGGTCGATGTTCAGATCCTCGGGCGGGAGCAGGATGGGCACCTGGCGGTCGAGGTTGATGCCGGAGTCGGCGTACGCTTCGTGGCAGGAATTGGTCAGGTAGAGGTCGGTGGAGAGCAGCGTCCCTTCGGCGGTTTTGAAAATGAAACCGTTCTGGCCCAGCCACCAAATGGCCACCGTGTTGCGCGATACGGGGAAGTCGCGGATTTCCTGCATCAGTCCCATGAGGCTCATTGTGTCAAGGCGCGGCGGCGGTTGCAAACCCGCCCTTGCAAACGGGCGGAAGTTGCGCCAAATTGAGAGCATGCCCATACCCTTGGACGTCCTGCGCGTCGTGTTGGGGCTGCTGTGCATCTTCTTCGCGCACCTGCTGGGGCGCTCGCTGGTCCGCGCGCAGCGCGGCCTGGGCGCGCGCAGCCTGTACGGCTGGCTGATCCGCACGGCGATCACGGCCGGGGCGATCCTGTGGCGGCGCGGGCTGGATAACATCGCTATTGTGGTGTTCACGCTGGCGGCGGCCTCGTTGGCGGTCGGAATGTGGTTCGAGCAGCGCCCGAAGAAACAGGAAGACTTGACCAAGGAGATTTTCGGGGGATAGGGGCGCTAGACTGGCCTTAGGTGCCCCGGAGCATTCTGATATCGGCCGGAGAAGCGTCTGGCGATCTCTACGCCGCGCTGTTAGCGGATGAGTTGCGCGGCACCTGGCCGGACGTGCAGTTGTTCGGATGCACCGGTCCGCGGATGCGCCGCGCGGGCGTGGAAACCGTGGTCGACGCCGCCAGCCTGGCGGTCGTTGGCCTGTTGGAAGTGGTCTCCCACATTCCCCGGATTTACGGCGAATACCGTAAACTGCGGGCGGTCGCGCGGCTGCGCCGGCCGGAACTCGCCATCCTCACGGATTCCCCCGATTTCCACCTGCGCCTGGCCCGTAAGCTCTACCGCCAGGGCGTTCCGGTGGTGTACCTGGTGGCGCCGCAGGTGTGGGCCTGGCGCAAGGGCCGTTTGCGCGGCATGCGCCGCACGCTCCGCCACGTGCTTTGCATCTTCCCGTTCGAAGAGGAGTTCTTCCGCGGCCATGGCCTGCCGGCGACCTACATCGGCCATCCGCTGGCGGGAATCGTCAAACCCAGTCTCTCGCGGGCGGAATTTTTTCGGAAACACAGACTTCCCTTGGGCCGTCCATTAGTTACGGTGTTGCCTGGAAGCCGCCGGGGGGAAGCCGTCCGGCATTTGCCGCCGTTGCTGGATGCGGTGGAACGTCTCTACCGCGAGCAGGCCGCCAGTTTTATTCTGCCCGCATCGCCGACGGCTGGCGTGGGCTTCTTTCAGGAGCGGGTCGGCGGGGCTCCTATCCAGGTGATCGACGGGGAAAACTGGGATTCCATCGCGCACGCCGATCTGGCGCTGGCGGCCAGCGGAACGGTAACGGTGGAAGCGGCGCTGCTCGGCACACCGATGGTTACGTTTTACAAAGTCACAACTGTAAGTTGGCTGTTGGGCCGCATGCTGGTACGGGTGCCTTTTTATTCGATGGTGAACTTAATCGCGGGGCGCGCGGTGGTCCCCGAGCTGATGCAATCGAACTTAACCGGCGAACGTCTGGCCGCCGAGGCCCAACGGCTGCTCGGCGACGACGGCGCGCGCGCCCAAATGCGCGCGGAGCTCGCCGAAGTGGCAGCCAAGCTATCGGGCGCCGGACCGTTATCCCCGCCAGGCGGGCCCATGACCCGCGCCTCCGCCATAATCCAAGACCTCATGGAAGGACACTTCGCTCATGTTTCGTAGCTGTAGAACAGGCCTCCGCCCCGCTTTATTCGCCTCCTTGGCGATCTTATCCCTCGCCGCGGCCTCCCGGGCGCAGGAGCGCCGCGCGCGCGTTCGAGTCGAGAATTACACCATCGACGCCGAAATCCAGCCGGCCACTCAGGCCCTCATCGCCACCGCCGAAGTGCGCTTCGTTCCGCTCGACAACAACGCCAATTCAGCCGCCTTCGAGCTGAACAATGCGCTAACCGTCTCGCGCGTGACCGATGGCAAAGGCGCGCAGATCAACGACACCCGTAATCAGCAGGATTTCACCGTGCGGCTGACGTTCGATTCGCCTCTCCCAAAAGGCCAGCCGGCCACGGCGAAGTTCACGTATGAAGGACGCCTGAGCGGCAGCGAAGACTCGCCGGTCTACGGCATCAAGTTCGCCGCCATACACCCCGACTACGCCTTCCTGCTGTATCCGGCGCGCTGGTTCCCGGTCAGCGGTTACACTACCGACCGTTTCACGGCGGACCTGCACATCACCGTACCGGACGGTTATCAGGTGCTGGGCAGCGGCCTGGATACGCACCAGGAAGCCGGCGGCAAGGTGGTCTACAGCTTTCATTTCGATCACCCGTCCTTTCCGGGCAGCATTGCGGTCGTCCGCGATCCCGGCGCCAAGGTTTCCTCCGAGGGTGTCACCACCACGCTGTACTTCCGCGGCGACGAGAAGGAGATGGCGCCTCAATATGGCGAGCAGATCGGCCAGATGATGAGCTACTTTACCGGCGAGTTCGGTCTGCCGCCCTACGCGAATCTGACCGTGGTGGAGACGGAAAATGGCGCGCCCAACGGCTACTCCGCGCCGGGTCTGATCTTTCTGAATCCGCACGCCATCGGCAAACAGGTGGGGGCCAAACTGTTGGCCAACCAGATTGCCCGCCAGTGGTGGGAGGCGCTGGTGTCGCCGGTGACCCGCAATCATCTCTGGCTCAGCAACGGCCTGGCAGCCTATTCGGAACTCCTGTGGACAGAGCACACCGCCGGGCCGGGCGCGGCCGAATCGCAATTCCGCGACGACGCCGTGGAAGCCCTCACGGTGGACAACGTTCCCGTCATCCAGGCGGGACGCATGGAGGATTATTCCCCGGAGCTGTGGGCGCTCACTGGCAGCAAGGGTGCCGCCGTTCTACACATGCTGCGCTATGTCATCGGCGACCAGGCCTTCATGCAAACGCTCAAGGAATTCGCCAGGCGATACAGTTGGAAATCGGTGACCACCGAGGATTTCAAGAAGGTGGCCCAGGACGTCTCCAAGCAGGATCTCGGTTACTTCTTTATCCAGTGGATCGAATCCAGTGGCGCGCCCGAATTCAAGCTGGAGTACACCATTTACCGGACGCAGAAGGGCTTCCGGGTGATGGGCAAAGTGGCGCAGGACCTGGATACGTTCCGCATGCCCGTGGATCTGAAGATTGAAACCGAAGGCAATCCGGAAGAGAAGCGCGTGGAAGTCGTGGGCACCTCTTCGGAATTCAGCGTGGACTGTTTTGGCAAACCCAAGAACGTCATCATCGACCCGGACCACCGCGTACTGCGCTTCAACAACCAGATGCGCACGGCGGTGGCTATCCGCCGCGGCGAGCAGTTCATGGAAGTGAGCGAATTCGCCGATGCGCTGAAGGAGTATCAAAAAGCGTTGGAGAACAACCGCAACAGTTCCATGGCGCACTATCGCATCGCCGAAGTTTTCTTCCAGCAGAACAATTACCAGTCGGCGGCTAACGAGTTCCGCGAGGCGCTGAACGGCGATCTGGAACCCAAATGGGTGGAGGTCTGGTCGCGCATCCACCTGGGGATGATCTTCGACATCACCGGCCAGCGCGACCGCGCGGTGAACGAATACAACCTGGCGGTGCGCACTAAGGACAATACCCAGAACGCGCAGGAAGATGCCGCCACGTATTTGAAGAAGCCCTACGAGCGAAAGAAGAGCCCGGAAGAACAATAGTGGCGCACCGGGCGAGGAGGAGTGTCTTCGCCGCAGTGCGCCCGGGCTGGTGATCCCCGTGAGGATCAGAACGTAACTCTGCCGACCAACTGAATGTTGCGCGGCTGGGTCACGGTGCCGTTCCAGGCGCCGAAAGTGGCGCTGGAGGGATCGTTGTTAAACGGAATGCAATCGCCGAATGCCTCGCCGTCACACGTGAAGTAGTGGGCGTTGAAGGCATTGAAGGCCTCGGCGCGCACTTCGAATCCCAGGCGCTCCTTGATGGCGAATTTCCGCGAGAGCGATATGTTGACATCCCGGTAGGGCGAACCACGCACATCGCTGACGCGCGGGCCGGTACCTAGGTAAGTCCCGTTGAAAGCCGAGACGGGCGTAAAGGCGGAGGCGTTGAACATCGGCTTGTTGACATCGACGTTGCCCCAGGATTGCGCCAGCACCGTGCCCGTGATCGCCGGAATACATGCGGCCTGGAACTGCCCGGGAATGCCGCAGACCGAAGAATCGCGGAAATAGTACGGCATTCCGGAGGTGAACTTCATGGTGGTCGCCAAAGTCCAGCCGCCCAGAACGTGCCCCAACAGGCCTTCGTTGTTCAAGAACTGTTTGCCTTTGCCGAAAGGTACGTCGTACACCCCCATGATGGAGGCGACGTTCGGAATGTCGTCCGGGGAGATCGACATGTTCCGGCTGCCCTGGAAGGGGCTGATCACAGGGCCGATGCCGCCGTACTCCGCCGTGGCCTGGGTGGTCGAAGAAGCGTCGGTGGTCAGGTGCGAGTAGGTGTAATTCGCCTCCAGGTACAGACCGCCCGAGAGGTTCCTTCCCCACTTCGCCTGCAGCGAATTGTAATGAGAGGTCCCTTCGTTTTCGTTTTCTCCCACAAGCCCGCCGCAGAATTGCGGGTACGGAAGCAAGGCCTGCGCCACAGAGGGAGAGCATCCGCCCGCGGCGGTCAATTGTTGGGCCCAACCGGCGTACGGCGCGTTGACGCCGTCGAGTGTTTGTTGTCCCGGTTGAAACACCGCGTTTAACGTACTGCCCATGGAGAGCAGCGATGGATTCAATACGTTGATGGGTTGCATCTGCGAGGGCAAATGCGTGCCTTTGCTGGCGACGTACGCCACACTGGCAAAGCCCTTTTGACCGAACTTATGTTCGATAGTCAAGTTCCACTGCTGGGTATTGGAAAGGTGGTTGGCATACGCCGGACGGTAGAGCGGACTGTGGCCGTTGTCGGCGCTTAAATCGATGTTCTCCGTCCTGCTGTAAGCCGGAAAGCCGTTATCCAGGTAAAACGCCGGCTCGTAGCCAGCCAGCGAATCGCCGAAACCAATGCTCGGGTTGAATCCGTCGAGCGACATGCCGCCGCCCCATCCTGGATAGAACGCCTGCGTATAGAAGAGCCCGTAGCCCGCGCGGACCACGGTCTTGTCGCTGACCGCGTATGCCACGCCCAGCCGGGGAGCAAAGGCGCCATTCCACTCATTCTCCGGGTAACGCACGCCGGCGCTGGCCGCGCCCCAGTTATTGCCGGCGAACACCAGGCTACCCGGCAGGTTTCCGGCGCCGGGGTTGTCCTTGAACGAAAAGAACGACAGGTAGTTGTTGCTTTCAAACGTGGGCGAAAATTTGTCCCAGCGAATACCGTAATTGACGGTCAGCTTGGGAGTGGCTTTCCAGGTATCTCCCACGTGCAGAGAATAGGCGTGCTGCTCGGCGCCGTAGTGCGCGATGTTGTACACATTGAGGCCACCGTTGTCGACAGCTCCCACCAAAAAGCTGGCGAAGGGATTCCCGCTATCCAGGCCCGGCAGGCCGGTGGAACCAGCCGTGAAGTTAACCGTCCCGGACTGGTTCCCGTTCTGACGCCAGACCTGCTGCAGGTGACGGAATTCGCCGCCAAATTTGATGGTGTGCGCTCCGTGCACCGAGGTCATTAATTCATTGATGATGTGGGAAGGCCGCGTGGTCTTATTCAACGCCCCAAGGCCCCCGCTATTGCCCCAGCCTATATAGTTATTGACGCCAGCTCCACTGAAGTTGGCGGCTGGTGAAGCCAGATAGGCCGCCGCGTTGGGGATATGAGGGAGGTCGGCGGGATTTTGGGCGGGGACCGACCCATAGCCCTCGTTGCGGTTCAAGTAGCCGTAGGCGAAGTGGCTCAACAGCGTGGGGCTGAAGATGTGGTCCCAGTTAAAGCGGTTCACCCAGGCGTCCTCGGGATTGGCGGGATCCGCGTTGCACAACTGCACCGGCAACTGACACTGCGCGATCGGTTGGGTCACCTGCCGCCAGATGGTGAAAAAGAGGTGATCCTTTTCGCCCCAATAGTGGTCGATCCGGAAGAGGTATTCGTTCAGGTTGGACAGAATGCCGTCGGAAACAGGCGGGGCCAGGAAATTGTTAATCGGGCCGGGCGCCGTGGTATCAGGCAGATACTTCATCCATTGCAAAGCCAGGGCGCTCTGGTCGGTTGTCGGGATCTGATTGTTCGGGTAGGGTACGCGCGACACGACGCCATTGGAAATCGTCTCCGTCTTCGGGTCGTAGATTGGTGTGCTCCAGTCGGAGAAGTTGCCGGTACGGTCTTGTGCCGAGGGAATCGTGAGGAGGGCACGGCTGGCGCCGCCCAGAGAGCGCAAGAACTCCGTATCGTTGAAGAAGTAAGTCTTGTGTTTTGGCCCCCACACAAAAGGCAGGAATTTAAGCTTGATGGGGAGGCCGCCGGAGAAGCCGTATTCGTTTTCGTTGTCCTTGGGGCGCTGTTCGCCGGGGCCGCGATTGTTGGTGAATTGCAGCGCATTAAGATCCCGGTTGCGCAGGTATTCAAATGCGCTGGCGTGGATCTGGTCGGTGCCGCTCTTGGTGGTGACGACCATTACGCCGCCGGTGGTGGTGCCATACTCAGGTTCGTAGCTGGAGGTCATCAAGTGCACCTCCTGGGTCATGTCGGGTGTCTGAGCGAAATCGAAGAAGGAGACGATGCCGCTCTGCGACATGGTCCCTTCCTGCATGCTGACGCCGTCCATAACTGCCTCGTCGCCCATCCTCAGGCCGCCATTGATACGCGCATTGAAGGTCTGCACACTCGTACCGGTATTCACGCCCGGCAGGAACGTCGCGAACTGCAAGACATTGCGAGGGGTGCCGGCCACCACCAGCAACGGCAGTTTGTTGACGATATCGGGCGCCACGCCTTCTTGTTTGGCTCCCGTGTCCACATTCAGTTGCGCCACCTCGGCGACGACTTCGACCTTGGTTGAAGCATCGCCAACCTCCAGTTGGGCGTCCTCACGCCTGGGGGAGCTGACCACCAGTTCGATGCCGCTCTTCACGTAGGTTTTGAAGCCCGCAGCATCAATGGTCAACTCGTACGTGCCTGGCGGGTTGTTGGGAAAGGAGTAACGGCCTTCGGAATCGGTTGAAGCCGTCTGAGGAATGTTCCGTTCGGTGGATTTTAGGGTAACGGTTGCGTTTGGTATGGCCGCCCCAGTTTTGTCTGTAACCTGACCGCTCAGGCTACTGTTCTGACTCTGCCCCCACGCCGTCGTGCATAGCACCAAGGCGGCGAGGAGCAGCCAAAATGCGTTACGTAGCATAAGAATCTCCCCTTGATCTGGTCCCTTGTAAGCGTTTTCATTGCCGGCCGGTGTACGGGGCCGGCCCAAGCTTCTGCGATCATTTTCACCGATATTAAGTTGAGGCACGAGCAAAGTCAAGGGGTTTTCGTAATGCATTTCTACTATGTTGTTTAAAGACGCGCGGGGCGGTATAACGTACCCTGTAAAGAGAGTGAAGCTTGTGTCCGGTATTTCCCGGAGGCGGCCAATCATGAACATCCAGGAAGTCGCGCGCCGCGCCCGCGTTTCGGCGGCCACTGTATCCCGCACGATCAACAATCCTTCGCTGGTCGACCCCAAGACCGCCAAGCGGGTCCGGAAGGCGATCGAGGAACTCCGCTATTACCCCGACAGTCACGCCCGTTCCCTGGTATCCGGTCGCAGCCGCATTCTGGGCCTGATTGTGTCGGATATCACAAATCCATTCTTCCCGGAGCTTATCAAAGGCTTCGAGGATGTCGCCATCCAGAGCGGGTACGAGATCCTGGTGAGCTCGACGAACTACGATTCCGCGCGGATGGCGCTTTGTGTGCGCCGCATGCTGGAGCGCAAAGTGGACGGCGTGGCCATCATGACTTCCGAGATCGACAAGCAGTTCGTGGAGCAGCTTGCGCACCGGAACGTGCCCATGGTGTTTCTCGACGTAGGCACCGCCGGCGAGGGAGTCGCCAATATCAGGGTGGACTACGCCATGGGGGTGAACGAAGCCATGGACCACCTGCTATCACTGGGCCACCGCAGGATCGGATTCATCAGCGGCCGGCTGACGCTGAAGTCCGCGCGCATCCGGCGGTCTGCTTTTCTGCACTCGCTCAGCGGCCACGGCATCGGCGAAGATAAGCGACTGGTCGAGGAGGGGGACCACACCGTGGACGGCGGACTGCGGGCCATGACGCGGATGCTGGACTCGCAGTGCTCGCCAACGGCTTTGCTGGCTTCCAACGATCTCACGGCAATTGGCGTGATGCGTGCTGCGCGGCGGGCGGGCCTGTTGGTTCCGCGGGACATCTCGATCGTGGGCTTCGACGATATCCACCTGGCGGAGTTTACCGAGCCGCCTTTAACCACAGTGCGGTTGCCACGCCGGGAGCTGGCAAAATATGCCTTCCAGGCGCTGGCCGACGCCGGCGAGCAGAAGGACGCGGAGCGCAAAGTGGAGTATATCGTGGAGACGCACCTGGTGATCCGCGAAAGCACTTGCCTCGTGTGCCCGCGCGCCTGAACCCGCTTATTGCGCTTTCCGCCTCCTGTACTCCGCGAAGGCAGCTTCTGCTTCGGCCCCGCGCCCCTGCCGCCGGCACAACAGCCCGAGCGAATACAACGCCTCGACCACCACTGGATCGTGGGAGGTCGCCGCCCGATATTCGTCAATCGCCTCGATGTCCCGGCCTTCGGCCTCCAGCGTGCGGCCGAGGTGGTAGTGCGCCATCGTAAAGCGGGGATCGTACCGCAAGGACTCGCGCAGCGCAGTCTCAGCATCCTTGAGCTGCTGCAACCGCAGCAGTAGGGCCCCCAGATCGTGCGGCGGCCAGGCGGATGGCGCAGCCAGTTTGCGGTTCGAATCGACAGCCTTCAGAAACGCCGCGCGGGCATCTTCCGGTTGGTTGAGCATGTCCAGCGCCAGGCCCAGGTTGTCGTAGGCGCGCGCCGAGGCCGGGTCCAGCGTAATGACCCGTTTGAGCTTCGCTACAGCCTCGGCATACAGGCGCTGATCGTAATCGATGCGGGCAAGCCAGTAGATATAGAGCGGGCGGTCCGGATGAGCGGCACTCAGCCGCGTGAGTTGCGCGCGCCCGGCCTTGGCATCGCCAAGATTTACCAATGCCATGGCCCAGGTGAAGCGGTCGGGGTCGCCCAGCGGAGCCAGCGAGTCCGAGTGGCGGAAAGCCAGCTCCGCCAAGTCCATTTTGCCGTGCACGAACTCGACGGCGCCGGCCAGAGCCTGCAGTTCGGCCGCGTTGGCAGGTGTATCCGCCAGGGCCACCCGCCGGCCAAGTACGTCCTCCACGTGGGCGTAATCCCTGGACTCAAACGATCGCGCCGCTTCTTCGCGCAGCTCCGCCGGCAGGGGGCATCTGCGAATCCGTTCCAGCAAGCTGTCGGGCTTCTGTGCCATCAGCGCAGCTGGCCCAAGAAGCAACGCCAGGTTGAGAAGGGCGCGGCTCAATATGGCTTCACCTCGATGGTCCGTTGCAGCAGCTCGCGGCGGCGGGAACGTTCCGCATCCAGGGTTCGCAGGCGCGCGGCCTGTTTTTCAGCGTCGGGATCGTGCGCCATTTGCAGTACGGTCAAGAGCGCCGAATTCGCCACGAAGCTGTCCGGATCTATCGTCACGGCCCGGCCCGCAGCCGCGCGCGCGGCGGCGAGGTGGCCTTGTCCAACGCGGACTTGCGCGATTTCCGTATAGGCTTCGGCAAACGACGGGACCAGCTTGACGGCTCGCTCCAGATACGCCAAGGCCTCGTCGTAGTTCTCCTCCATGCGGGCCACGCGGCCCAGATAATAGGTGGCGCCGGCTTCGGTCTTGGGATCCTTGACGATGGCCAGCATCTCGGCGCGGCATCGATCGTAGTCCATCGAGGCGAAATACGCCGCGCCCAACGCCAGGTGGCCTTTGGGATCGGCGGGCAGCGCCGCCACGTACTTCGCGAAGTACGCCACAGACTCAGCGCCCCGGCCTCCGCTGAGCAGAACTCCGCCCATGGCATAGTTGTATTGAGGATTGCCCGGGTCAATGGCCAGAGCTTTTTCTAGCGACCGGCGCGCTTCCACCGGTAGTTCCATTTCCACGGCGACTAATCCAAAAAGAAAGTGGATCCGGCCATCATCCGGCGTGAGGTCCCGCGCGTGTCCGAGATAGGCGAGGCAGCCTTCCAGATCGTGCGAGAGGTAGGCGAGGCGAGCCAGTTCCAGGAGATGCCGCGGATTGCCGGGATCCGCGGCGGACACCCGTTCCAGCGTCCGGCGCGCATCCGGCAGGCGGTTCAGCTGCTCGTATGCCACTGCCAGATGACCCAGGCCGGCGGTGGACGCCCTTCCGCGCGCGTCGAGTGCCTCGACGAGTGTGACGATCAAGTCCGCGCTATGGGTCGATGCGAGCACCGGAAAGATCGCGTCAGCGTCGGCTTCGGAAAAGCTGGCGGCGCGCGCCAGGTTGAAGGCCGCTTGGGCGGCTTCCTGGGCGCGATGGAGACCGGCCAGGTCGCCGCAGCGCAGCGCCAGCAGGGAGGGCAGGGAAGCCTCCTGCGGCGCCAGTTTCTCCATGGTGCGCAAGGAATCCGCGAACTTCCCTTGCCATTCGTAGACCGTGGCCAGCGAACTCAACGCCTCCGCGTCATCCGGCCTGGTACGGAGCACATGCTCCCACGCACCGGCCGCGCAAGACACAGCGGTGGGATCGCTCATGAGCTGGCAGGCGCGCGCCAAGTTCTGCCACGCTGGGGTAAGACCGGAGGCCAGGCGGACCGCCTCCTGAAAGTCGGCCCGGGCTTCCGGCAGTTCCGACCGCTGCGCGTGCAGGACCCCGCGCAGATTAAAAAGTCCTGCCGCGCGCGGATACCTCGCCAGCGCATCGGCCAACAGCCGCGAGGCGCCGGCGGTATCGCCGTTTTCCATGGCAGACTGGATGGATTCGATGGTGCGCCCGGCGTCGCTACCCTGGCCGCGCGCGGGCAACGCGAGACACAGCAACAAAGCGGCGAGCGCGGCTACCCGCATCAGCCCTATTGTATCGCAGGGCTTACGCCGTCTTGACCAACTCGACTTCGAGTGAGATTTCGATGGCGTCGCCGATCACCACGCCACCGGTCTCGAGGATGGGATTGTAGGCCAGGCCGAAATCCTTGCGGTTGATCTTGGCCGTAGCTTCGGCGCCGCGGCGCGTGTAGCCCCACGGATCTTTAATCTCGGGTGTGGGACCGATTACGTTGAGGACCACTTCATGCGTCACGCCGCGAATCGTCAGGTCGCCCGAGACCGTGTAACCCTCGGGGCCGTCGGGTTCGATCTTCTTCGATTCGAACTTCATGGTGGGATGGTTCGCGGCATCGAAGAAGTCCGCACTCTTCAGGTGCTTGTCCCGGTCGGGTTCGCGGGTGTTAATCGAATTGACATCGATCTCGGCGGTGATGCTGGAGGCGGCCGGATTGGACGGGTCGATCTTCACCGTGCCACTGACTTTGCTGAACTCGCCGCGCACATTGGCGATCATCAGGTGCCGGACCTTGAAATGCGCAGCCGAGTGCGCGGGCTCGATCATATAGGTGGCAGCCGTGGGAGCCGCCGCAGGCGTAGGACTCATGAGTTATCTCCTCGCTCTACTGATGCTGACTGTGACGGTCAGGACTCAGCGCAGCGGGGCCGGGGGATCCCCGCGCCGGCCGAGACCCTGCCCCACGCGGTGTTAGCGCATTCTGGCGGCGTCGTCCTTCATTACCTGGGCATTGTGCCACGCTTGCTGCGCGAGTGGCCCCTGGATGGCGGCGGCCTCTTTGCTGAACTGGGCCGCTTCCAGCACTTGCGATTTTTTCATGGTCATCTTGCCGAGCTGATAGTTGGCCAAGCCAAGATAGAACAGCGCGTAGGCCTTGCGGGCCTCGTTGCCCGCCACCAGGGGAAGCGCGGCGCGTAGGTCTTTGTCGGCCTCGTAATACGACTGTTTCTCGGCTTGCACGATGCCGGCGATCCAGTAGGCGCTGGCCAGTTTGCCGCTGCGCCGGTGCTCCCATTCGGCGGCGGATATGCCCTCAGGCTTGGCATGCTTGTTGACCGCAGCCGGCAGACGCCGGGCGTAGCCCAACGCGCGATCGGTCTGCTTTTTGGCGTATGCCGCCTCTGCCAGCACCGCCAGGGCATCGTCGCTCTCCGGAAAGTTCTCGAGGGCCTTCTCGGCGACGGCCGGGATCTTAGCCGCCGCGCCGGTCTCCTGCAAAGCGGGAAAGAAGTAAAGGCCGTAGGCGTCGAAAAGGTACTTGCTCTTGGGGTTTTGCTGCTCGAGAGTCTCCAGCAGGTCCACCGTGGTGGCAGGCGGGGCGCCGACGGCGGTGGCAAAGAGGGCGTACTCGGAGTACACCTCCACGTCATGGGCATAGGCTACGTGATTCTTCCAAGCGGTTTTTTCGTCTTCGTCTTGGGGAGCGGGTGCTGCGATTGCTTCGCGCGCCAGCGCGCACGTCTGCGCCGCCAGGACTTTCACCTGGACGGCGTCTTTCGCTGCTGTGGCATCTTTCAGTTTCTGATACGCGGTATCCAGATCGCCGCCGGTTATGACCGCGGGCGCAAACAGAACCGCTAAGCTCACCATGGCTAACATGGGAACCTCCTTTCATGGTCGCAAGTAGATTATAGTTCGGTGCGCCGCAAAAAAACAGCCAATCGGGTATTAAATAGCAAAATGCGTCGGGGCTAAAGCCCCGCGCGGCCTAAAGCCCGCCCTCCACGGGTATACTGGAGGCTATCCACGATGCGCAAAACATTCTACGGCTGGTGGGTAACGCTGGCGGCCTTCCTGACGTTCGGCATCGCCGTGGGCCTGCCCTACTACAACATGCCGTTCTTTTACGACTACTTCCAGCGCGAGTTCCACTGGACAAAGGGGCAGATCACGTTCGGCTTTCCGCTGGCGGCGCTGCTGACCCTGTGGATCGGTCCCGTGCTGGTGCCGCGCTTCAGCCCCCGCAAGCTCATCCTGGTGGGAACGGGCCTCACTTGCGCGGCATTCCTGGGCTTCGGAACCATGCGTGGATCGCTATGGGTTTACTACGGGATGTGGTTCCTCTACACGGTGGGCTACATCCTCTCCGGGCCGATTCCGCATCAACTTGTAATCTCGCACTGGTTCCGGCGGAATCGCGGCAAGGCCATGGGTATCCTGTACGTGGGCGTGGGCCTGATCGGGTTTCTCGGCTCGTACCTGGTGAAACCGCTGACGGAAGGGACCAATTTCCACAGCGCCCTGATGGTGTGGGGCGCACTGGTGCTGCTGGCGTGGCCGCTGGCCATTTTTGCGATCCGGGACCGCGCCGCAGACAAGGGCCTGTATCCGGATGGCGACAGTCAACCACCCGCCGAAAATCAGGTGGCATCGCTGAGCTTCGACTATCTGCTGCGGCAGTATTCTTTCTGGCTGTTGTTGATCGGCAGCTTCTGCTCCATCGGCGCAATCGGCGCGGTGAACTTCCACATGAAGTTTGTCTTTCTGGACCAGGGCTTCACCGACCGCACGCGGGAAGGTGTCGCGCTGCTGAACTCCACGTGGCGCATCGCCTCCATGACGATCCTGGCCACCAGCATCGCCGGGCGCCTGGCCATCGGCGGCCTGGCAGACCGTTTTTCGAAGAAATGGGTCATGACCGGCACCTACTTTCTGGTGGCCGCGACCATTCCCATGCTGCTGACCGTCAGCCCGTCGCGCTCGCCAGTGGCTTTCGCGTTGCTGTTCGGATTCGGCATGGGAGCGGACTATATGCTGATTCCCCTGATGGCCGCGGAGCAGTTCGGCGTCAACACGCTGGCGCGCGCGATGGCGATCATTCTGCCGATCAACACCATTGGGCAGACATGGTTTCCATATTTCGTTTCGATCCTGCGGGAGCACTTCGGCAGCTATGCGATTGCGATGGGAGCGGTGTTCGCGGTTTCGGTGATTGGCGCGCTGGCCATCCTGCTGCTGCCCCGCCATCTGGCACCCGATGAGACATTTCGTTTACAAGACTCTGGACGAATTGCGGCACGCGGCTGAGGAAACCGGCGCGGAGCACGTCCGGTTCACGGCCAGTACGGCGGAAGTCCGGCAAGTGCTGGCACGGCCGGTGCAGGTGGGCGCGCACACGGTGGGGAACTCCATCGCCATCCAACCTATGGAAGGTTGCGACAGCACGCTGGACGGGCGTCCCGGCGAGCTGACCTGGCGCCGCTACGAACGCTTCGCGCGCGGGGGCGCCAAGCTCATCTGGTTTGAAGCCACCGCCGTGCGCGAAGATGGGCGCGCCAACACCCGCCAGCTTTGGATCGGGCGGCACAACGTGGCGGACTTCGCGCGCCTGCTCGCGCGCATCCGCGAGTTGCATGGCGAGCGTTACGGCGGCGCGGACCAGCTTTTGGTGCCCATCCAGCTCACCCACTCCGGGCGCCACAGCGTGCCGCGCCGGATCGTCGCGCAACACAACCCGCATATCGACCGGAAGACCGGTACGCCGCCCGATTATCCCGTGATCGCCGACGATGAACTGGAGCGCCTCGAAGACGACTACGTGAGCGCCGCCGATCTGGCGCTCGACGCCGGGTTTCAGGCGGTGGACATCAAGGCCGTGCACGGGTACCTGCTGAGCGAATTGCTGGGCGCCAAGACCCGCGATGGGCTTTATGGAGGCGCGCTCGAGAACCGCTTGCGGTTCATGCGAAATGTGATTGGCAAGCTGCGCGCGGCGTTTGGCAGCCGCCTGACCATCGCCGTGCGCATGAACGCCTTCGACGGCGTGCCGTTCGATCGCGATCCCGCGACGGGTGTGGGCGTGCCCTGCGATTTCGCAACCCCTTATCGTTACGGCTGGGGCGTGCATTCCGCGGACCCTCTGCGCGAGGATCTGCGCGAAGTGAAGCAGGCCATCGCCTGCTTACGCGATTGGGGCGTCGAGCTGCTGAATGTGTCGCTGGGGTCGCCCTACTACAACCCGCACATCGGCCGTCCGTTTGAGAGGCCGGACGAGGGCAACTACGAACAACCCGAACACCCGCTGGTTGGGGTGGAGCGGCACTTCCGCATCGCCAGCGAGTTGCAGCGCGCGTTTCCGGATCTGCCTATGGTGGGAACCGGTTATAGCTGGCTGCAGAAGTATGCCATCAACGCCGGGGCGCACAACATCGCGGCCGGCGGCATTCGTTTCCTGGGTGTGGGGCGCGGCGCTCTGGCCTATCCGGATTTCGCGCGGGACGCGCTGGAGAAGGGCGAACTGGACGAGCGCCGCTGTTGCAAGACGCTGACGTATTGCACCTACCTGATGCGGCAGAAGAACCATCCGTTGGGACAGTTTCCGACGGGATGCCCGCCGTTCGATAAGGAGGGCTACGGAGAAGTGATCAAGCTGGCGCGGCATGCGGCGCGCAGCCATTGAATCGGTTTTCAGGCGGTCCGTGCGAGTACTTGCGGGCGCTCCCACTGCCGCTTCCAGGAGAGCCAGGCGAGGCTGATCACATGAAAGACTTCCGTCATGTTGAGCGGCTTGGCCAGGACATTGTATGCGCCCAGGTTGAGCGCCTCGGACCACAGGCGATCGTCCGCCAGCCGGGAAGTCACAACCAAGAACGGCGGACACCGCATCCGTCCGAACTGAGACAGGACGTCCCGCCAGGAACCGTCGGGCAGCTCGCTCTCGCAGATCACTACCGGGGTGACGTTGTCCCGCAAAAAGTCGAGCGATTCCTTTTGCGTGCGGACACCGTGCTGTTGCCAGTTGGAATGTTTCAGAATGTCGCTTAGATGTTGATGATCCTCGTCAAACGGGCTAATCAAAAGCACCTTGACAACCTTCTGGGAAACGGCTCGCGTATCATCGCTGTTCATGGGCTCGTCTCCTGCCCCGATGCATCAGACATCAGGGCAATGTTGTCCGGAATGCCCCAATTATAGCATGCCCGGCGCTTTTTTTTAATAATTCGCGCGAATTTGGGTACTATTTCAGAATTCCGAGCGCCACCACGTGAGGTTGGGTTATACTTGCCCGTACGATTCGTCCCAGCGCAGAGATGAAGCGCGGCGTATCGTTCAGGCCGGGCACCATGCGGAACTCATGAATGCCCAAGCTGAGAGCCTGGGCCCGATGTTCGATGTCGATTTCGTGCAGAGTTTCCACGTGGTCGGAAACAAAGGAGATTGGAATCACCAGCACGCGCCGACTGTCCTGGGCGGCCAACCGTCTCAGCGTCGCGTGCATGGAGGGTTGCAACCACTTCGATGCGCCGACCTTGCTTTGATAGCAAAGGTGCCGGCGTCCCGGCCAATGCCCATGGCTCCAGACCAAATCGACAGTGCGCTCGATTTGCCGCTGGTAGGGATCGCCCGCGTCGATAACCGCCATCGGAACACTGTGCGCGCTGAACACCATATCCACATCGGCTGGATTACTAAACGCGGCGAGCGACTCGTCGATCGCTCCGGCCACGGCGTGGATGTAGCCGGCATCTTCATGAAACCCGGCCACCGCGTGCACCCGCGGATTCCACCCGTCCGGCTGGAAACAGCGCTTCCATTCGTGCAGGCTGCTGCCGGTAGTGGTGCGCGAATACTGGGGATAGAGCGGCAACAACACCACCTCGCCGGGCGCATGCGCCTGCAACTCGCGAATGGCTTGCGCGGTGAACGGATTCGAGTAGCGCATGGCCACCACCACCCGCGCGTCGAAATCGCGGCGCAACTCGGCTTCGAGCGCTTGCGCCTGCCGCGCGGTGAATTCCAGGATGGGCGAGCGGCCCCCGATCCCGGCGTAGTGCTGGCGCACGTGCCGGGCGCGGGTGGCCGCAATCAGGCGCGCCAGAGGCTGCCGCGCAATGCGCGCGAAGGGAAAGTCGATGATATCGGGGTCCGAGAAAAGGTTGTAGAGAAACGGCTCGATGGCGTCGAGCGAATCCGGCCCGCCGAGCTGAAACACTACCACCCCTATTTTGCGTCCCGCCCTATCCACACACATCCCAATTAGGATGAGTGTACACTATCCGCTGATCCGGATGGACCGCGCCACATCGCCGCGGCGCTCGGGGGTGAATTCGACCGAGACCGCCTTGTTGGTATCCGCGGCCAGCGCATTGAAGTTTACGGCCCGATCTCCGACATCGATCCTGGTCTTCGGCGTGACCACCATATCGAAGGGAACTCCGTCCGCTGCTTGGACCACCACCAGCTTGCGCTGCGAATCGACAATCGTAATCCTGCCGGCCAGGTTCTCCGGCGCCCAGTCACGCCGAACGGCAGTGGCCGCCGGCTTCTTCGCAGGCATGTTCCTGTTCGTTTTAACCGCGGGTATGTTGGACGCGGCCATGGGCATGGCCAACCCCAGCGCACACGCCGCGGCGGCCAGTATCGACAGTTTGACTCGCATAACGATTTAACCTCCAGTATTAAGAGGCGCGGCGTGTCTCTACGGCCTGCCTCAGATCCCGATATTGTTTCGAGACATGCGCAAACTCGACCGCTTCGTCGACGGACCGCGCAAGGCTCTTCGCCTCGGCGTACAGGTTGTTGACATAGCGTCGATATGCAGGTTCCCACAGTAATTGCGGGCTGGCGTTGCCGTAGAGTATTGCGTTGTCGGCATTGTCGGCCATCAGCCGGCTGGCGACCGCAATGCGTTCGATCTCGCTCCGTTGCCACGGGGTGACTGCGCGGCGAATGGCTTCCAACCGGCAAAGCTTAGCCCCTATGTCGCCGACATTGTCCTTCAGGGCATCCAATTCTTCCCCATGGATCGACCAGACCAGGTTAGTGTCGGCCGCGAAGCTGTGCAGGTTATCGGCATGGTATACGGCCTGCTGGGCGTCTGATCGAATGGCCTTGAAAAGCGTGTTGGCCTCGCCGGTGAAGTCCCACGTGTAGGATGCGGCAGTCACTCTTCCGGACGGGCATGCACGCGCCACCGCCACAGCCGCAGCCGCAGGAACGGCGCACGCGGCCATCGCGAATGAGATGCAGCTAATGCAAGATAGTGTTTTGAGGCTCATGTCAGATCTCCTTTTGTTTTTCGCTTGCACATTTGTTGATGCGGCAGCGAGCGGGCCGGATCATCCCGTCGAAGCTGTATATCGGCGTCCCTGGAGGCGCTCCCCTGGCGCCAATTCCGATGGTGCCGTGGAATCCGCCCAAAAACGGCCGACATCTATCGAAGCGAGGTGAGAAAAAACATGAGAGTTTCACTGAAAGGCATTACACTCAGTTCGGCGATTCTGTGGGGAGGCGCAATCCTGTCGGTGGGCATTATCCATATGGCGGTGCCCTCTTACGGCAGCGAGTTCCTGCGCATCATGAGTTCGGTGTATCCGGGCGCCGACACCGCGCCCACGCTGGGACGCGTCTTGCTGGGCGCACTTTACGGGTTTGCGGACGGGGCTGCCGCCGGGGCGCTGTTCGGCTTGCTGTACAGTTCGCTCGCTGCCGGCCAGCACATCCTGTCGAAATAGCGCGGGACTTCCGCGCTATTTGCGGGCCGCCGATGCCTGTTTAAACTGCAGCACCGCGGATTTGCCCTCCGGCACTATCGGAATCGTTTCGACCTCCAGGGTGTCCCCCTGGGCCCCGACCGAGAACCGGCGTTTAACGACCTCCGAACCGCGCGTCACTAACTCGACCAACGTGTCGCCGTTGAACCAGAACGACACCTTGGCGCGCCGCCCGTCCTCTTCGGTCGGGCAGTCGCGACCCTCCGTATTGCAATCGAATTCGGCCACCTTTTGGCCGTTCCGGAGTTCGGTGACGTGAATGGTGTCCTGTTTGCTCTCCATGATCCAGCTCTCCCCGGCGTCCTTGGCGACGCCGGCCTGTAGCCACTCCCCGTTGATTCTCTCGCGGCTGGTGGTGTCGCCCGCGAGAACGCCGGCTACCAGGAACGCGGTGCCGAGCGCAAACAGCTTCGACTGCATAGTGCCTCCTTGAACGCCCGCCCGGTGGCGGTCGCGCATCCCAAGGGTATCTTTCAGCCGCGGGCCGAGCTATACCACCGAGACGTGATTTGTGCGGTGCTGACAACGCGCCCCGGCGTTAGGAAACCTGTGCGGCAAGACCCGAAGAAGGGCACCCGCTCACGGCGCCCCACGGTCTACACTGGAGGAATGCCTGTGTTGCGCGCGATGCTGCTCGCCGGCTTTGGGCTGTCGCTGTTTGCCCAATCGCCTTGCAATAACACGCCTGCGTTCACCCCGTGCGAGTTCGTTTTCGACCTCAATCCACAGGAAGCCGCCGCGCATCCGAACCCCTACCTGGACGTGCAGCTGTCCGCCGAGTTTCGCTCGCCCCATTTCCACACCTTCAAGCTGCCCGCCTTCTGGGATGGAGGCCAACGGCTGGTGATCCGCTTCACGCCCACCGAAGCAGGTGAATGGCTCTGGCGCGTGAACAGCAATATCCAGCGGTGGGAGGGACAGGACGGCGCTCTCACTGCGGCGGAATCCGATGCGCCGGGATTCGTGCGCGCCGCCAATGTGCATCATTGGGCCTGGACCGCGGGACTCGGCCACCAGCCGCACCTTTGGATGGGCGACACGCTGTACCCGTTCGCCTTCTTCGACCAGGCGCTTTTCGAACGCATCGTGGATGCGCGCGCCGCGCAGAAATTCAACCATATACGCGGGCTGGTGCTAGGTACGGCGGAACAAGCCGCGCGTATTTTCCCAACGCCGGACCGGCCCGACGTGGCGCATTTCCAGCACCTCGACCAGGCCATCCGCTACATGAATCAGAAGGGCATCGTCGCCGATCTCATCCTGGCGGGACCGCAAAACCAGCTCACACGCCTGTTTCCCAACTGGCAGCAGCGGCAGCGTTATGTGAGTTACATGGTGGCGCGTTATGCGGCCATGAATGTCACCTGGCAGGGTGTGCAGGCCTTTGAAACTTATGACACCGGCCGTGCGCTGATGAAGGAGATCGGCAGGCTGCTGAAGGAGAGCGACCCTTACGATCATCCCCGCTCGAGCGGCAGCCTGGCGACCTCCGGTCCGCTGCTGGACGACGGCTGGATGAGCTTCGTGGCGCACCACACCGGCGACGACCAGGTGTGCGCCGTCGAGCATCAGCTCTTCGCCACGCCCTTCGTGGACCTGAAATTCGCGGGCGAGGACAGCGGCGCCGGCAAGGCGCAGCCCGACGATGTGGATAGCAACGCTTTCCGCCACCGCCTGTGGAACGCGGTGATGGACGGCGATTACCCGACGTATTTCAATAGCGGTACGGCGGGCGACGGCCGCATTCCGGTGGACGCGCGCTACCTGGACTCGCCCGGAGTGAAAGCCATGTCAGTTTGGTACAACCTCTTCTCGAGCAGCCGCCATTGGGAGTTGGAGCCTTATTTCGACGTGGATGGCGGGCGCGCGGTGGCGGTTCCGGAACAGAGGGTGTCGATCGGCGAAAATGTGCTGGGTGATGAAGATGTGATCTCAGCAGTCGAATATATCGTCTACGTGGAGAATCCCGGACCCGTGGAATTGCGGGTGGAGAACCATGCTTACGAGGTGACCTGGATCAACCCGATCGACGGCGATGAAATCAAGGAGAAGAAGGGCTACCACGGAGAGCATTTCACCGGCCAGCCGCCCGACAGCGCGCACGATTGGGTGCTGCACGTTTCGCGGGAAGGCCACAAGGCTAGCATGCTGAAGTCGTACAAGTTCGAGTCGCGGCGCATCGATATGCAAGCGGTGGAGCAGGATATCCGCAAGGTGCCGTTCGCCATCGCGCAACCCGGGGATACGTCGATTTCGGAGACGAAGCTGCCCTGGTTCGAGGCCAAATTCACCAAGGAGACGCGCGCCACCCGCAGCATGATGTGGCTGTGGACCGGCGAGGCCACCGTGGATGGCGAGGGATACCGCGTGCTCGGGACGGGGCAAAAAGGGACGGTCAATTTCCCGCCGCACATCGCCGTGAATTATCC
>Ga0335078_10001750_pt1 | contig 32790 bp, 30 predicted proteins | sample Lox_Sample_32_FD_206711 | JGI IMG/M metagenome (GOLD analysis project Ga0335078, IMG submission 206711) | Soil microbial communities from Loxahatchee National Wildlife Refuge, Florida, United States - Lox_Sample_3.2 | ecosystem: Environmental > Terrestrial > Soil > Wetlands | place: USA... | reverse complement strand
GCATTCCGGGATCACGGGGACGATTGCGTACACCTGGTCGAAGGCGCTTACTACGGGATGCGACGGCTACAACTCCGGCTGCATCATCCAGGACCCCTACAATTTGAAGATGGATCGAGGGCCGGCGGCCCATGATCTCACTCACATCTTCGTTACCAGCTTTGTGCTTCCGCTCCCGTTCGGTGGAGGAAGACGATTCAGCTCGAGCAGCAGCTTGGTGAATCACATCATTGGCAACTGGCAGCTGAACGGAATCCTGTCTTTGAACAGTGGGCCGCGGTACAGCATCACTACCGATAACTCGATTTCAGAGATCGAGAACTTTAACGGAGTTGAATTGGCTGACCTGGTGGGAAATCCTCACGCGGCCGGCCCAGGGTACACGCCGAACAAACTAAATCCGATCAACCCGGCAGCATTCGCCAACCCTGCTGCGGGGGCTTTCGGGAATTCGGGGCGAAACACCTTCCGCGCCGACTGGGGCAGGAACCTGGATCTTTCATTGTTCCGGTCGTTCTCCATATCCGAGTCCAAGAGATTCGAATTCCGAGCCGAGGCTTTCAACGCGACCAATACACCAATCATGGGAACCCCTGACAGCTATCTTCCCGATGGTCCGGGTTTCTTCGGCGTAGTTTCTTCCACGGCCAACACCGAGCGCCAGCTGCAGCTCGGGCTGAAATTTTATTTCTGAGCTGAGCACGAGATGAGGGGCTGCGGTGCGGCGGAATCTTCGGATGCCCACCGCCCGCAGCCTCACTGAATTTGGCCGGTCTATTTCGTTCTTCCGCCCTCAACCTTGAGCAGATCGCTGGCGGCGGCTTGCGCGGCGGCCAGACGCGCGGTCAGCACGCGGAACGGCGAGCAGGAAACGTAGTTCAAGCCGATCTGGTAGCAGAACTCCACCGACGATGGCTCTCCGCCATGCTCCCCACAGATACCTACCTTCAGATCGGGACGCGTCTTGCGTCCGCGCTCCGTCGCCATCCGTATCAACTGCCCGACGCCTTCGCGGTCGAGCACAGCGAAGGGATCCTGCTTCAGGATTCCCTCGGCGATGTAGGTCGGCAGCACTTTGTTGACGTCATCGCGTGAGAAACCGAATGTCGTTTGCGTCAAATCGTTGGTGCCGAAAGAGAAGAATTCGGCTTCCTTGGCGATTTCATCGGCAACCAACGCAGCCCGCGGCAATTCGATCATGGTGCCCACCAGGTATTTCACGGTCGTCCCTTTTTCCTTGAAAACCTCGTCGGCCACACGGCGCACAATCGCCGCCTGGTTGGCCATCTCTTTCAGCGTTGCGGTGAGCGGAATCATGACTTCCGGTTTTACTTTGACGCCCTCTTTGGCCACGGCTACCGCCGCCTCGAAGATGGCGCGTGCCTGCATCTCGGTGATCTCCGGGTAGGTAATTCCCAGGCGGCAGCCACGATGCCCAAGCATGGGATTGAACTCGTGCAGCTCTTCCACGCGCTTGAGCAATCCTTTCAGGAGTTCTTGCAGATCCCCGGTCTTTTTTGCGCCGTAGTCCTTGTACCTCGCGACCAGGGCCTTCTTTTGTTTGACGCTTAGCCTCGACAGAGTAGCGATGTCGACCATCAGATCTTCCCGGCGCGGCAGAAATTCGTGTAGGGGCGGATCGAGCGTGCGGATAGTGACTGGAAACCCATCCATTGCGCCGAACACGCCAATGAAGTCCGAGCGCTGCATGGGTAGCAGCTTCTTGAGTGCGGCGCGGCGCTCTTTCTCATCCCGAGCCATGATCATGGCTCGCATGTGCGGGATTTTCTTTTCTCCGAAGAACATGTGCTCGGTGCGGCACAGGCCGATGCCTTCCGCGCCAAATGCCCGCGCCTGGATGGCATCGCGCGGTATGTCGGCATTGGCGCGCACTCCCGTTTTGCGAAAGGGTTCGGACCAGCTCATGAGTTTGGTCAGTTCGGGATCATCAGCTTTTGGAGGAACTGTGCTGAGCTTGCCCTTAATCACCCTGCCGGTGGTGCCGTCGAGCGAGATCCAGTCACCTTCCTTAAAAACCTGGCCCTTGACGCGCATTTCTCCAGCTTTTTCGATGACCTCAATGTCTCCGGCTCCGGCCACGCAGCACTTGCCCATACCGCGCGTCACGACTGCGGCGTGACTGGTCATCCCGCCTCGCGAGGTCAAGATCCCCGCCGCGACTTCCATCCCATGAATATCTTCCGGGGTGGTTTCGGCTCTCACCAGAATGACGGGATTTTTTTGCGCGCCATGTCCGGCCTTAGCCACCGCCTCGTCGGCGGTGAAGACGATCTGTCCGACCGCCGCGCCGGGCGATGCCGGCAATCCGGTGGCGAGAACTTCCACCTTCCCGCTTTTTTCGTCCAGCCGGGGAACCAGAAAGTCGTACAGCTGGTTCGGTTCTACCCGGAAGATAGCCTCTTCTTTTGTGATCAGACCCTCCTCCACCATCTGGATAGCCACCCGCACGGCGGCCAACCCGGTGCGCTTGCCGTTGCGCGTCTGCAGCATGTACAGCTTGCCTTCCTGGATGGTGAACTCGAAATCCTGCATATCGCGGTAGTGCTTCTCAAGACGAGTGGTGATTTCCCGCAACTGGTTGTAGACCTCGGGCATGCTCTTCTGCAGTTCGACGATGGGCACTGGAGTACGAACGCCCGAGACGACGTCTTCGCCCTGCGCGTTCATCAGAAATTCGCCGTAGAACTCTTTGGTGCCGGTAGCCGGATTCCGTGTGAAACCAACGCCGGTGCCACTGGTATCGCCGAGATTGCCGAACACCATGGCCTGCACGTTTACCGCCGTGCCCAGTTCGTCGGAAATATTGTTGATGCGGCGATAATGCTTGGCGCGGTCATTTTCCCAGGAACGAAACACCGCATCCCGCGCCATCACCAGCTGTTCGCGGGCGTCCTGCGGAAAATCCCGTTTGGTGTATTTTTTGACGACTTTCTTGTACTCGGCGATGACTTCCTTCAGGTCTTTGGCGTCCAGTTCGGTATCGAGCTTTTTCTTTCTCTGTTTTTTCTTGGCGTCGAACACTTCGTCGAAATCCGCTTTGGGAATCTCCAGTACTACGTTGCCAAACATTTGAATGAGCCGGCGATAGGAATCGTATGCAAAACGGGGGTTACCGCTGCGTTTCGCCAAAGCTTCCACGCTTTTGTCATTCAATCCCAGGTTGAGGATCGTATCCATCATTCCCGGCATGGAGAACTTTGCGCCCGAGCGCACGCTCACCAGCAAAGGATTCTCGCCGGTTCCCAGTTTTTGCTCCTGCAGTGTTTCGAGGCTGGCCAGGGCCGCTTCCATCTGCCGGTCGACCTCTTTCGATACGCTACCGTGGCGCATGTACTCCCGGCAGGCTTCGGTCTGAATGGTGAATCCCGGAGGCACCGGCAATCCGGTGTTGGTCATCTCGGCCAGGCCGGCGCCCTTGCCGCCCAGTTCGTCTTTCATCTTGCCGTGCCCGTCGGCCTTGCCGCCGCCAAAGAAGTAGACATACTTCGGTGCGCTCGCCTTGTCTTCTGATTTGCTGACTTCGATTTCAGCCTCGGGAAGTATTGTGGTAGCCATGATGAGTCCTTTGCCTTCAGAGTTTGTACATGAGGATCTTGCGCCTAAGAGTTGCGGATACGACGGCACTACGGCGCCGCAATGAAACGGGTGTCACCCAGCATTATACGTCGGTCGCACGATCCTGTGCGCCGTCTGCACCGGTCTCGGTCGTGTTAGTTCCCGAAATGGCGGGCACAAAAATTCGGAATGATTTATGCGCGGGCTTGATCTCATTTGGTGGTCCGCGTCGTGCTTTCTGCCAGCAGCCTGGCACAACTGTAGACAGTTCGCAGGTAAGGCATGGGGAGGTCGACGCGCTCACCCAACTCCACCACTGATCCTGCCAGCGCCTCCAGTTCCATCGGCCGGCCGGCTTCGAGATCCTGCAGCATCGAGGTTTTGTGCTCGCCGACTCTGGCCGCGCCGGCAATTCTCTGTTCGATGGAGATGGGCAAATCCATACCGAGCTTATGGGCAACGCCCGTTACTTCCTCCATTACACTTCGGATCAGGCTGCAAACAGCGGGATCGCGGATCATCTGCGCAATTGTGGCGCGGGTCAGAGCGCTGACTGGATTGAAGGACGCGTTGCCCAGAAGCTTCACCCAAATTTCTTGCCGAATCTGGGTGGTGACCGGGCAGCGCAGGCCGGAAGCAATCAGCGCCTCTGCGATGCGACGGCAACGCTCCGAACGCGTCCCGTTCGGTTCGCCGAGCGTGATGCGATTACCAGAAATGTATCGAACCACTCCCGGCTCAGAAACCTCGGTAGAGAAATAAACAATCGAGCCGACTACCCGCTGCGCCTCGATCGCCTCCGAAATTACGCCACCGGGATCGACCCGCTCCAGGCGCAATCCTTCCCAATCTCCGCCACAACCCTGGAAATACCACCAGGGAATTCCGTTCTGCGTGCTGACGATGACGGTCTCCGGTCCCAGCACCGCTTTCAGGCGGGGCGCCAGTTGCGTGAGGCTGTGCGCCTTGACCGCGAGAATGACGACATCCACCGGTCCTACATCTTCTAGCGAACTGGTGAGCGTGGGACGCGCTAGAAAATCTCCTTCGCCACTCTTCACCTGCACTCCGCGTTCCTGCATGGCGAGCAGATGCGGCCCGCGCCCGAAGAGCGTGACGTCGAATCCCGCGCGCGACATGAGCGCGCCAATGTACGCTCCAATTGCGCCTGCCCCCGCGATCAGGAATCTCATTCGTGCTTTTCCATCAGGGTGGCTGCGACCTCGCGCCGGCGGACTTTTCCGGTCGCGGTCGTGGCGAGGCTTTTTACCAGGTAAATCTTCTTGGGACACTTATATTCGGCCAGCCATTCCCGGCAATGCTTCATCAGAGTTTGTTCGCTGCACTCCTGGGATTCGCGCAAAATCACCGCAGCCGCTACTTCCTCTCCCAACGCAGGATGCGCGTAGCCGAAGGTTACCGCTGTCCCGACCGCGGGATGTTTGAGCAGAACTTCATCGACCTCCTGCGGCGAAATATTTTCGCCTCCTCGGATGATGATGTCCTTGATCCGGCCTTTCAAGTGCAAATAGCCGTCGGCGTCGAGCTCGCCCTCGTCTCCGGTGCGGAACCAGCCGTCGGTAAAGGCGCTGGCGTTGGCTTCGGGATTGCTTTCGTATCCGCGAAACACGCTGTCTCCCTGAATCACCACTTCGCCGCGCTGATTCTGTCCGAGGTGCTTTCCTTCCTTATTCATTATGCTGATGCGAATCCCCGAAGCGACGCCGACCGAACCGGCCTTGTGAGGCTTGGGAGGCAGCGGGTTAGAGCTCATCTGATGCGCAGCTTCGGTCATGCCATAGGCTTCGAGTACCGGCACTTCGAGAAGATCTTCGATTTGATGAAAAAGTTGCGGCGACATGGGTGCGCTGCAGGAGCGTACGAAGCGCAGGCTTGCGGCCTCCGGCGGTTTTTCGCGGGTCCGCGACAACAGCAGTTGATGCATAGTAGGGACGCCGGAATACCACGTGACACGATGTTCTTTGACCGTTCGCCAGAACGAGAGCGCATTGAATTTGCCTGGCACCACTACCGTTCCGCCGGAGGCCAGGGTCGCCAGGGTCGAGCCCAGCAGGCCGTGAACGTGAAACAGCGGCATGATGCAGAGGGAAACGTCATCTTCGGAAAGCGCGTAAGATTTCGCGATGTTGGTGCAGGAGATCGCCAGTTGTTCGTGCCGCAAGGGTACGCGCTTCGGCCGTCCTGTGCTGCCGCTGGTGTGCAGGATGAGAGCGATGTCGTCCGGGCTGGGTTCAGTGGCGCGGGCTCCGCTGCGGGCCCCGCTGAGAACCACATTCCCATCGTCGCCCATATCTGCGGAGAAGACTGGGATCTTGCGGTCAGCTGCCGCCCGGCGTGCGACCTCCGCGCCTGTCGGCGGACACAGCAAAACACGCGCATTGGTGTCCCCTAGAAAAAACAGGAACTCCTCATAGGGATACGCTGGGTTCAGCGGGGCCGCTGTCCCGGCGATGGAGGCCGCCAGAAAGCTGACCATGGCCGGCACCCCGTTCGGCAAGGCGATAGCCACCCGGTCACCGCGGCGAATACCGGCCGAAGCCAAAGCATCTGCCAGGGCAAGCACCTGCTGCCGCAGCGAGTCGCTCGCGATCCTGAAGCCGGATTCCGGCAGCATAATCGCGGCTCGGCCATTCGTGGGCAGAATGTCCAACAATGTTCGAGGTTGGTTCAATGTGATCTCATGTAAGGGCGGACGCCCTCGTCGGCCCAGTTCCGTACTCTAAATCGGCGAATGCCGCCCCAGCACAATCATCTCCTCCGCAATGCGCCGCGCCTCGGGCAGAGTGGCCGCCGCCTGGCGATCGATCTCCGCCGGCAGGTCTTCGATGATCTTCGCCAGCTCTTCATCGAAGATGCGCCCGACCAAGGCAGGGCTATGCTCTATCGGCGCGCCGTCATCGCCCGGAACCTTCACTTTATGGCGCACCCGTTGCGCAATCATCAGCCGGTAAATTCGGTCGGTGGCCAGGTCTTCCATGTAACCATCCAGCAGGCTGGCGCCTTTGCCGTTGAGCACTCCATTGCGGTAACGAATGACGGTGCGCGCCGCCGCTCGCGTCCCGGCCAGCGTGGTCTTTCCAACTCCTTTCGGCGCCGGCCGCAGCTCGAGATGCGAACTGGCCAGCTGAGGCCGCCTGGCAATCTGGTTGGGGAAGGGGAATTGTTCCACCGCGATCGCGTTCTGATCCGGGTGTCCCGTCCATGCTCCATCCATCAGGCAATTGGCTTCATTCTTCTTGTCTTCCCGCAGGACTCTCAATGCCCGCTCGTTCAACTCCGCATCCGAACGGCTGGGATAGAGCGCTGTCATCCCGCCAATGGCCAGCGCACCATGCTTGTGGCAAATCTCCGGGATGAGCGTGCGCAGATTCTGGAAGAACGGCACATTGTGCGGAATCGTATTACGGTCAGGCAGAATCCAGTTGGGATCCTCCAGCATAAAATGGATCAGCGAGGCCATGTAATCCCAGCGGCCCAGGTTCAGCCCCAGACAGTGATCGCGGAGGTTAAAGAGGAATTCCTCCATCTGAAAAGCCATGGGATGCGACTCTACGAGCGCCATGCACTTGATGTAGTCTGCGGGCAAACCCTTGGACTTGGCTAACGCTTGAAATAAATCGCGCCACCAGAGAGCTTCTTCCGCTGCCTCGCTTTTGGGGATGTAGACCGAAAAATTGTGCGGCAACGAGGCCGGATCGATCTGGTACCAGAGCAGAGCCAGGTCGAAGAGCGACGCTGACATGATCTCGTTCTTGATCACGCCGCCCTGGCTGATGTGCAGACCACGGGGCCGCACCCAGGTGACGGTCTTCGAGCGCTCGACCTTGATCTCCTTCGCACGCTTCTTGTCGTAGTACCCGAGCTCGTATTTGTAGGCGGCAATCGTGTTCCGGATGGCCAGCAGGATGTGCTCCCAGGTGTTGGCGGTGGAATCTTCGATATCGAGCATCACCGCCGGCGATCCGGAATTCAGCAGCTTCACCGTCAGCTCGGCATCGTCTGCCGGGCCGGTCATCTGATTGCGCTGGTCGGCGCACCAGTCGGGAACTTCGATGTTCCAATCCCGGGTAGTCGCGTCTGAAACCGGCAGGTAATCCGGCGGATGCCCGCGGTGCGACGCTTGCAGAGCCTCCGCCCGTCTGGCGATGAACTTCTGCTGCCGCGGGGTGAACTGCTGATGCAGTGGCACCAGGAAATCCAGAAACCCCTTGGGCAAATCCTGCGCCGGATTCATGCCCGGCGGTGCATAATTCATTGCTTGCTTTACCGGCTGCTCAGTATGGGTTGCCATGGTTCACTCCCTGCACGCCGCTACAGCGTGCACTCAGAATACTCTCCAGAATAAACCAGTCCAGGACTTATGGCAGTGATGACCAGCACTTGGTCAGGTGTTTGCCGCAAGCGGGAAATGGCAGCCGGTATTGTGTGCCTCACGCAAGCCGATTTTGCTGGAGGGAAACTTTGACGCCGCATGAGCCGCTGGGCTAGCCTTTCTGCGGGCACGAATTCTCGGGGAAGCGCATGCGGTCCGGTGATCGTCCCGGTCTTCAAAACCGGCGGGTGGCAGGTTTTCCTGTCGCCGGTGGGTTCGACCCCCACTCGCTTCCGCCATTGAGGTCCCTCGGCTGCTCTCGGGATTCGCCAGCGGGCTCCCGCCGCAAAGCGGCTAAAGCTTTACGGTTCGTCGTCCTGATCGGGCTCGTCCATGGAGAGGCCGGCGAAATCTTCCGCGGTCTCCAGAATATTCTGGTAGCGTTCGTACCAAGGAGTGGAAGCTTCGTAGACCATCATCACGCCCTGGTTGGCGAAACCCAGTTGCACAAAACCAGTTTTGCCGACGTAAGTCCGCAGCCAGCGGGCTTCCTCCAGGTCTTCGTCGCTGGTGAACTCGGCATCGCTCAGCCGCTGGATCATCTCATCGAGTTCGTCGCGGTCCAGCCGCCAGGAGTCCATGGTCAGAAAGGGCGCGCCGGCAGCTTTGGCCAGCTCCACGAAATCCTTCCAGCCATCGGGATCGCCCGGCGACTTCCAGACGATGCTTTGCACTACTTCGAAATCTACAAAGCCGGGAAAGCGCCGCATCCCGTGGCCCTCGATGAAGGCAATCATGTCATCTTTGAGAGCGGCGAGATCGTCAGGCAATGGCGACATAGGGGCTCGGGTAATGTAAGCATTGTATGCCGGAAGGGTCGTTGGCCGATAGTCGCTGGTGGTTGTCGCCGCACGACTCTTGGTGGCGGCTAACGACTAACGGCTGACCACCAAGGTCCGTCCTTCCCTGTGCTAAACTAACTGTTTCAAAAGCAACATCCGAACCACCTCATGCTTCTTTCCAAAGAATATGTAACCTATCTGGCCCGCGAAGTCACCAAAAAGCTTATCGCCGGGGAGTTTATCGAGACCAAGTCGGTGCCTGCGGTCACGGAGAGAGTCCACGCGGTGATACTCGAAGAGCTTACGCTGGAGGACCGCATCAACGACGAGGTTCGGGTGATTCTCGAGGCCTATTCCGACGAGATGCGCAATACCGGCGCCAACTACCAGGAGATGTTCCGCAAGGTGAAGAACGAACTGGTGCGCAAGTACAAGGCGGTGCTGTGAGGGTCAACCGCGACAAGGTCAACAAGGTTGCCCACCTGGTCACCGACGCCTTGGCCGAGATGAATGAAGTCGATTTCGTCGAGGACCGTAATACCGTCCGCCTGGAAGTGCGCCGCCTGCTGGAAGAATTATTGAATCAGGAAGAAAAGATCGATCAGAGCGCCCGCCTGAAGATTGAGAACCAGAAGCGCACCATCCTCGAAGGAAGCCAGGAGTGGGACATCCTCTACCGCAAGTACTACAACGAAGAAGTGAAGAAGCTGGGAGTGTAAGTGTGGGGCGGACATTCCTGTCCGCTGCCTTTGTCTTTGCCTTGTTTCCACGACGATAGCTATCGGATTGGCCCACCTCGGACTACTCATCTACAAGATCAAAATCAAATGCGGCGACAAGAGTGTCCGCCCCACACTGGCAAGCTCACGCCGCACGCGTCGCTAACCTTTTCATGCGTCGCTGATACAGTTCGGAAAGGTGCGAAATTTCTTTGTGGGTGCGGATTACCAACCAATGCTGTCGCGTCGTGCTCCGGCGCTCGCGGCGGCTGCCTACGTTGCCTCGGCTCAGGGTGTTGGTCAAAGTCTTCTCAGCGGTTCGGAAATCTTCGAACCACGCGGGATACACAAAATCGGAAACCTGTTGCTATTGGGGCTAAGTTCTTGACCGCAAAGGTCGCAAAAAAGCCCGCCATGGACGCCAGGATTGCAGGCATCAGGGCGCCACCAAAAAGTACGCCACATCGAGGCTTTTCGCAGTACGATTGTCACGGCTACGGGTGACCCGAGTCACGGCGAAATTCTGCAGTTAAGCCTTGAATAAAGCGTTGGCTTAGGTTCACCTGCCATCGGCCTCTATGATGCACGTCCGCGTCGACAAGCCTTTGTAAAACTGGAGGGTACTACTATGAGTGTTATGACACCGCCCGGAATCAAATCGCCGGGCGATTATATTGAACAGGTATTAACCACCGTAAAAGCGAAAAACCCGGCGGAACCCGAGTTCCACCAGGCAGTGCAGGAAGTGTTGGACTCTCTGCGGCTGGTGTTGCAGAGGCATCCGGAGTACCGGTCGGAGAAGATTCTGGAAAGGATCACCGAACCGGAGAGAGTCATCATGTTCCGCGTTCCCTGGTTTGACGACCGGGGCGAGATTCAAGTCAACCGTGGATTTCGTATTGAGATGAATAGCGCCATCGGCCCCTACAAGGGCGGGCTGCGCTTCCATCCCTCGGTCAATCTCGGCATTTTGAAGTTCCTCGCGTTCGAACAGGTCTTCAAGAACTCGCTCACCACTCTGCCCATGGGCGGCGGCAAGGGCGGTTCGGATTTCGATCCCAAGGGCAAGAGCGACAACGAAGTGATGCGCTTCTGCCAGAGCTTTATGACTGAGCTGGCGCGGCACATTGGACCGGATACCGACGTTCCAGCCGGCGACATTGGTGTGGGCGGCCGCGAAATCGGCTTCCTGTTTGGCCAATACAAACGGCTGCGGAATGAATTCACTGGTGTGCTCACAGGCAAAGGCCTGAACTGGGGCGGTTCGCTGATTCGTCCGGAGGCCACCGGCTACGGCTGCGTGTACTTCGCCGCCGAAATGCTGAAGACTCGAAAAGAAACGCTGGAAGGCAAGCTCTGCCTGGTTTCGGGCAGCGGCAACGTCTCCCAGTACACGATTGAAAAGCTGCTCGATCTGGGTGCAAAGCCGATTACCTGCTCCGATTCCGACGGGGTTGTCTTCGATCCCGATGGCATCGACCGCGAGAAGCTGGCCTGGATTATGGAACTGAAGAATGTCCGCCGGGGACGCATCCGTGAATACACGGAGAAGTTCAAGAAGGGCGTCTTCATGCCCACGGACATCAAGCTGGAGCACAATCCGATCTGGAATATCAAGGCGGATTGCGCATTCCCCAGCGCAACGCAGAATGAAATCAAAAAGCGCGACGCCGAGAACCTGCTGAAGAACGGCTGCAAGCTGGTTGCCGAAGGCGCGAACATGCCAAGCACGCTCGAAGCTACCAAACTGTTCCTGGATGCGAAGATCCTCTACGGACCGGCCAAGGCTGCCAATGCGGGCGGCGTGGCTACCTCCGGCCTCGAAATGGCCCAGAACAGCGCACGGCTGAGCTGGACGCGCGAGGAAGTAGACGATCGGCTGCATAAGATCATGATCGCGATCCATAAGAATTGCTTCGAAACGGCCGAGAAATACGGCACGCCCGGCAATCTGGTGAATGGCGCCAACATCGGCGGCTTCCTCAAGGTTGCCAATGCCATGTTGGATCAGGGGCTGGTGTAGTTTGTCGTCCCGGTTGGAAGTATGATGCGGGGTGGATGAAATCCACCCCGCAAGTTTTTTGAGAAGGCAGTATTTTGATCGCGTTCTATAGATTGTCATCCCGAGAGGCGCTCAGGCCTCGAAGGACCCATGCATTCCGGCAAAATACATAGGTCCTTCGCTGCGCTCAGGATGACAAGGAGGATGAGGTGATTGCGAAGCTTTTCACCGTCCTAACTCTGCTGATCGCCCCGCTAGCCCGAGCTCAGCTCGCCGGTAGTGGTCTCGTTGATGTAGGTGGCGCAAAGCTCTGGTATGAGGAGTGCGGTTCGTCGAATACTCCTGCCGTGGTTCTGCTGCACGATGGCCTGCTGCACTCCATTACCTGGGACGGCGTCTGGCCGGCGCTCTGCGAGAAGTATCACGTGGTGCGTTATGACCGCCGGGGATACGGCCGATCCGAGGCAGCGAAAGCGCAGTTTGCTCCCGAAGACGATCTCTTCAAGATCATGCGCCAGGTTCACATGGATCGCGCCATCATCGTGGGTAACTCTTCCGGAGGCGGTCTTGCGCTCAATTTTGCCCTGGCTCATCCGGAGATGGTGGACGCCTTAGTTCTGATCGGTCCAGTGGTGCATGGCATGGCAAGTTCGGACTACTTCAACCATCGCAGCAGCCAGAACAGTGCACCCCTGGATCATGGCGATGTAAAGGCGACGGCGGAGAACTGGTCAAAGGATCGATTCCTGATCGCGGGCGACGACCCGCAGGCGCGTAAGAAGCTCTATGACGCTCTGTTGCAGAACCCACAGAACTTGAAGGTCGCGGGCGGACTCGAAATTCGTCCCTCGCCGCCAACCGTGACGCGGCTCGCGGAAATTCGTGTTCCCACGCTGGTTCTGGTCGGCGACGCGGACATCGGCGATGTGTTCGCTTATTCGGGCGCGATCGAAGCTGCGGTGCCCCTGGCCTCGTTCGAAGTTTGGAAAGACACCGGCCACTTGATTCAACTGCAGCGCCCGGCGCAGCTGGTAACTCGTTTCAACCAGTTTGTATCGCTGGCGGAGCGCAAAGAAGCTCCTCTCACAGAGCATCAGCTTGGTATTTACATCGGCCAGTACAAGCTCGGTAACCGTGCCACGAGCGTGACGCTCACCGATCATCGTCTTCGCGTGGAAATTCCGGGTGATCCTTATTATTGGCTGTTTGCCGCCTCGGAATCCAGGTTCTTCCTGCGGACGGAAGCCACTGAGATTGAATTCGTGAAAGATGCGTCCGGAAAAGTGATTGAGATGGTGGTGTACAACAGCGACGGCAGCACGATCCGGTGCCCACGCGTCGACAGGGGTAGTCATTAACCGAGCTTTGCTTGGCTGCCCAGACGGGGACGTCCGGGCCTACGCGGTCTATACTGAGGCCACAGACGGGCTATGGCCATAACCTACACCCCCGAACCCATCGTAGACGCCGAGCGCCTCTTCGAAGGCTTCGAGAACCTGATGCCCTTCCGGGTGCAGGACATCCTTCTGGTCTCCAGCCTCTATGATTCGTACATCCTGCGCGAAGACGGCCGCCTGAATGAATTGCTGATCGGGGAATCGCTCGAACTCAACCTGCAGCGGATTCCCGGCATTTCGCAGGTTTCGAGTGGCGCCCAGGCACTGGCGTTAGCACGCTCCCAACCGCGTTTCAACCTGATTGTCACCAACCTTGAAGTGGGAGATATGAATGCCGCGCAACTGGCTCGCGAGGTTAAGGCTGCGGGCCTCGATATCCCAGTCGTCGTGTTGGCTTACGATTATCGCGAAATCAAGAGATTTCTCGAACGCAATCCGGTCACCGATCTGGAACGGGTTTTTTTGTGGCAGGGCAACGTGCGCATTCTCATTTCGATCGTGAAGTATGTCGAAGACAAACGCAACGTTCTTCACGACACCCATGCCATCGGAGTACCGGTGATTCTGGTGGTGGAAGACAACATCCGCTATTACTCTTCGTTTCTGCCGGCGATTTATACCGAGCTGATCACCCAGTCGCGACGCGTCATCCGTGAAGGATTGAACGTGGCCCACAAGCTGGTGCGCATGCGGGCGCGGCCCAAAATTCTCCTGGCTTCCAACTACGAAGACGCGGTGCGCGAGGTGATGACCTACCGCGACTACCTGATGGGCGTGGTGTCCGACGTGGAGTTCCCCCTGGGCGGGGAACTCAGCGCGGAGGCCGGATTCAAGCTGGCCCGCCTGGTCCGCGAGAAGGTTCCCGACGTGCCCATTGTCCTGCAATCGAGTCGGACTGAGTTCCGCGCGCGCGCCTATGCGGAAGGGTACTCATTCCTGCGCAAGCGGTCACCCACGCTCCTGCGCGACCTGCGGCGTTTTCTCACGGAGCAGGCCGGCTTTGGCGACTTCGTCTTTCGTCTGCCCGACAACACCGAGGTGGCCCGCGTCAGTGATCTAAATGAACTGGAACAGCGTTTGGCCGAGGTTCCTGGCGCAAGCATCGCGTTTCACAGCGAGCGTAACCATTTCTCCCGCTGGTTGCGGGCGAGGACGGAGTTCGCTCTGGCGCAAAAGCTCCGGCCACGCAAAGTTTCAGATTTTCCGACCACAGAAGACCTGCGCCACGATCTGATCGACTCCATCGCCGAATACCGCAGTGAACAAAGTCAGGTGCTCATCGGCGATTTCAATCCCGAAACCTTCAAGTCAACCGACAGCTACTTCCTTCGGATTGGCGTGGGATCGCTGGGAGGGAAGGCTCGCGGTTTGGCCTTCGTCCGCTATCTCCTGCACAATAACCGCATTGCGCGCCGCTTTCCGGGGGTGCGTATTACTGTGCCTCCATGCGTAGTGCTGGCGACGGATATTTTTGAGCGCTTCCTGAGCGAGAACAATCTGCTCGATTTCGCCATGCACGCCACCGATGATGCCGAGATTCAACGGCATTTTCTGGCAGCCGCGCTGCCCTCGGCGTTGCGCGACAACTTGCTGGCCTTTCTCACTGAGGTGCGCTACCCGCTCGCGGTACGCTCTTCGAGTCTGCTGGAAGATTCGCAATACCAGCCCTTCACCGGCGTGTACGAAACCTTCATGCTGAGCAACGGGCACTCCGACCTGATCGTCCGGCTGGAGCAGCTCATGGAAGCGATCAAGCGAGTCTACGCATCGACCTTCAGCCAGCACGCTAAGGCATACGTTCGTGCCACGCCGTATCGTTTGGAAGAAGAAAAGATGGCGGTGATTCTGCAGCAGGTTGTGGGCACGATCCATGGGACGGAAGAGAAAGGCCAGAGATTTTATCCCAACTTCTCCGGCGTGGTGCGATCGCACAACTTCTATCCAGTGCCTCCCATGAGCTCTGAGGACGGAATCGCAGCGGTGGCGCTGGGGTTGGGGCGGGCGGTAGTCGATGGCGGAAAATGTTTGACGTTTTGTCCGCGCTATCCACGGAATCTGCTGCAATTCTCCTCGGTGGACGACATCCTGGCAAATTCTCAACGCGAGTTCTGGGCGCTGCAACTGAATCACTCCGCGCGCAACCACGATCCACTCCTTGATTTGCGGGAAGATAGCTTCGGGCTGGACATCGCCGAGAGCGATGAGACATTGCACCACGTAGGATCCACCTACTCGGTGGACAATAACGCCGTCTACGACGGGCTCAGCCGGCCGGGGACCCGCATCGTGAGTTTTGCTCCGGTTCTGAAGCACGGAGTATTTCCGCTGGCTGGGATCCTCGAACAGCTCACTAAGATTGGAGAAGACGCGTTCGGTCGGCCGGTCGAGGTGGAGTTTGCGGTGCGTTTGCCAAAGTGTCCAGGTGAAGCGGCGCACTTTGGATTTCTACAGATACGCCCGCTGGTGCTGTCGCGGGAAGGCGAAGAGCTGCGTATGGAAGATGTGGAGTCGCAGCGACTCGTTTGCCAGAGCGCGAAAGTCCTGGGCAATGGCCGCATACGGGATCTGCATGATGTAGTGGTGGTGGACTTTCATCGCTTTGAGCGAGCCCGCAGCCAGGAGGTCGCTGAAGGTGTCGCCTATCTAAACGCCAAGCTGGGCGAGAGCGGCACGCCGTATTTGCTGATTGGCGTAGGACGTTGGGGCTCGAATGATCCCTGGCTGGGAATTCCGGTGGAATGGGATGAAATTTCCGGGGCACGGGCGATTGTGGAAGCTGGATTTCGCGACTTCCGTGTCACTCCTTCGCAGGGCAGCCATTTCTTTCAGAATCTGACAGCATTCCAGGTCGGGTATTTTACTGCGAATCCCGATGCCGGCGAGGGTTTCGTGGACTGGGAATGGCTGGCGGCGCAGCCCGCTGTCGAAGAGCGTGGCTGCGTGCGCCATCTGCGTTTCGAAAATGCCTTAGTAGTCGTGATGAACGGCAAAACCGGTCGCGGCATGATTTTCAAACCAGAATAGACCGCGTAGGGACAGAGATCCCCGTCTGCCCGCCTGGCAACGCCCGGCTTATCCTAGTAGCGTGCTTCTCTCACCCATAAGCGAATCTGATCTTCCACCGAGAACCGATCCGCCGAGTCCTTTGCGTAACGGGAATCCAGGGCGAAGGCGTGCGCCTCCAAAGGCACGGTGACGTGGGAGCCGGTTCTGAGGAATCCGCGAACGAACAGTTCCGCATAACGCTCCAGGCCAAGAATCTGCATTTGCGCTGCGTGGACCAGGCCATGAAACATTACACGGTCCGTGATGCTGTCGTTGAAAACCACCACGTCCACGAAGGTGAGAGAGGCCATATGGGCCAGGGAAGGGAGGTTCTCCACGCCCATGGCTTGCGCATCGGCATAGAAGCCGGGATTGGGAACTCGCGACCCCTTGAGCTCCAGCAACCGCACGCGATCGAGCAGGCCAGAGGAGAAAAATGGCTGCATGCCGGCCTTGAGTTGTCCGCTAAGGGGAAATCCCGCGGCGAAATAGCGTTCGCGTTGTTCCCGCAGATATGCCAGAACGCATGCACTGGCTTGACGGAGCCGGTCATCATCCGGGGTTGAGACACCGAAACTGCAGCCACCGGCTGCAGACGGCATTTGCTTCTCGATCGAGCCGTAGTATTCGCGCAGGCCGCTGGCGGCGGCGATCGCTTTGCGCAGGACGTCCTGTTGCCCGAAGCGGGCAATGTCCTCGGTGCTAAAGCGGAGACGAAGCTGGTGGGTGGCGCACTGGGCGCTCAGCAATTCGAGCTGCGCGTGGCGCAGGTCGGAATTCATTTGGACAATAGCTACCCGGTCATCGGGATTCTCCCAAGAAAACATCCTTTAAACTCCTTAAAATTTTTGACTGTACAACCCCAGGAAAGGAACCTATAGTAATCGTATACTTGATAACGTTTACGATGTCAACATAATTAAAACGATTTTTAACTACACGGAGGGCCATGCCCAGGCATCTCGATCCGCTACTGGAAGCACGTATCCTCGATGCTGCGCAGAGACTTTGGAAAAAGGGGGGCGAAAACGGCTTCACGATGCGGGCCGTGGCCAAGGCCGCCGGCACCAACACCCCGGCAGTCTACCGGCGGTTTAGAAACCGGAAGCAGATTTTACAAGCTTTGCTGCGGCGGCTGCAGAAGGAGGTCGGCGAGGTCCTTCGACCCTGTCAGTCCCCGCAGGAGATTTGTGAGCGCTACCTGAATTATGTCCTGAGCCATCCCCATGAGTATGAGTTGTTTTACGAACAGGCCTACCAATCATCCTCCCAGGCGAAGTCAAGCCAGCCATTCTCTCTCCGAGAATTTCGCCCCAACCTGGCGTTGCTTGAGGACAAGCTCGCGGAATGGCTGGGCGGGACTGCAGCCGACCATAGCCGTCTGGCAGTGTCCCTGTGGATCGCGGCCCATGGAACTGCCATGATTCTCATCTCCAAGGCAATCCCTGCGGAATATGACGGCGAGCTGCGCTCGGTCCTTACCGCTACTGTGGAAACCCTGGTGCGGAATGCCTCCGGGTTGTCAGCGCGGGAATCCTGAGGCAGGACGCTGGGAGCTGCAAAAGGCGCTCGTCCGCCCGTCCTGGCAAAATCCGGTTTATTGGGTGAACAAAACCCTGCCTGACTGCGTTCGTCCCATGTGGGTCGTGATCGACGCCTCCTCCTCGCGTGACCCACATCACAGCCTCGCGCCCGTTTACCCCGGACAATCATGGAGGATCACGATCACGGGGAGACCATGTTCCAGATATTATCCGCTGAGTTCCTGGCGCCGGGCATCAAGCGGTTTGTCATAGAGGCGCCGCGCATTGCACGCAAACAGAAGCCCGGGCAATTCGTTATCCTGCGCCTCCACCAACGGGGCGAACGGATTCCCATAACCATCCAGCAGTCCGACGCGCAACGGGGCACCATTACTTTGGTGGTGCAAGCGATCGGCAAGACTACACACATGCTGGATTCGCTCGAAGCTGGCGACAGCATCCTCGATATCGTCGGCCCCCTCGGCAAGCCATCGGAGATCGGAAAGTTCGGCACCGTCGTGGTTATCGGAGGCGGCGTCGGCACGGCGATGGCCTATCCCACGGCGGCGGCGCTCAAGCGCGCAGGCAATCGAGTTATTTCCATCGTCGGAGCACGCAGTAAAGAGCTGGTCATCCTGGAGCATGAAATGCGCGAAGTCAGCGACCCACTGATGATGACCACCGATGACGGCACCTACGCGGACAAAGGCTTCGTGACCGATAAGTTGCGGCAATTGATCGACAACGGCACCCGCATCGATCTGGTTCTGGCCATCGGACCCATCCCGATGATGCGCGCCGTGGCTGACATGACGCGGAAAGAAGGCATCCGCACCATCGTCAGCCTCAACCCCATCATGATCGATGGCACCGGGATGTGCGGCGGCTGCCGCGTTTTGGTGGAGGGCAAAAGCCAGTTTGCCTGCGTGGATGGTCCGGAGTTCGATGCCCACCAGATCGACTTTGGCGTGTTGATACAGCGCAACGCGATGTATCGCTCGGCAGAACAAAAGTCGATGGCAGACTTCCAGCATGAGCGGGAGTCGTTACTGGCAGAGATTCATAACCAGAAGCAAGCAGGATGCGCACTCCCGGGAGGTGGACGGTGACCCCGACAGCCAACAAGTCACTCAACCCGCTGCCTCTGAAAGAGCGCATGAAGGTTCCCCGGCAGTCAATGCTCGAGCAGCCTCCGCTGCTGCGCGCCGCCAACTTCAAGGAAGTGAACCTGGGATACTCCGAAGAACTGGCCAAGCAGGAAGCGCTGCGCTGCCTGGAGTGCGCCAAACCGGCATGCGTCCACGATTGCCCGGTGGGTGTCAAAGTGAAGGAATTTGTGCAGTTGATTGTGGCTGGCGACTACCTGGGAGCAGCTACAAAAATTCGCGAAGACAACGTTCTGCCCGCGATCACCGGGAGAGTCTGCCCCCAGGAAGATCACTGCGAAGGCGGCTGTCTGATGGGCAAGAAGGTCCAGCCGCTGGGAGTTGGTTACCTGGAGCGCTTCGTGGCGGACTACGAGCAGCGGCACATGGACCTGCGCAACGTCAGGAAAGCCGCGCCCAGCGGTAAGAGAGTAGCCATCGTGGGCAGCGGTCCCTCCGGTCTGACAGCGGCGGGTGACCTCGTCCAGAAAGGACATGAGGTCCACGTTTTTGAAGCGTTGCACGAACTGGGTGGAGTGCTGGTGTATGGCATCCCTGAGTTCCGCCTGCCTAAACAGATTATCCGGGAGCAGATCGACTACATGAGGGCGATGGGCGTGCAGTTTGAAACCAACGTAGTGGTCGGGAAGACGGTGACCATCAGCGAACTGATGGAAGAGGAAGGCTACGACGCGGTATTTATCGGTACCGGCGCCGGAGCACCGCAGTTCATGGGCATCCCCGGCGAGCACCTGAACGGCGTTTACTCGGCCAACGAGTTTCTTACCCGCATCAATCTCATGCATGCTTACGAGTTCCCCACGTATGACGAGCCCATGCTGGATTTCCGTGGTAAAGATGTTGCGGTGATTGGTGGCGGCAACACCGCACTGGATGCGATCCGCTCGGCGCTGCGGCTGGGGGCGGGCAAGGCCTACGTACTCTATCGCCGCAGCGAGGCGGAGATGCCGGCCCGTCACGAGGAAGTCAAGCACGCCAAGCAGGAGGGGATCGAGTTCCACATGCTGACCGCGCCGATCGAGTTCTTGTCGGAAAGCAACGGCTGGCTGAGTGCTGCGCGCTGCATGCGCATGGAACTGGGTGAAGCGGATGCGTCGGGCCGCAGGCGGCCGGTTCCGGTCGAAGGCTCCGAGTTTGACTTGCCTTTGGCTGTAGCCGTGATCGCCATTGGCACCAGCGCCAATCCGCTGGTTCAGAGCACGACCCCGGGTCTTGAAACCAACAAACGGAATTACATCCAGGCTGATCCGATGACGCAACGCACCTCCCGCAAGGGAGTGTTCGCCGGCGGGGACATCGTGACCGGCAGCGCCACCGTGATTCTGGCTATGGGCGCAGGCAGGCGGGCTGCCAAGTCGATCAATGAATATTTGAGCAGCGGCCAGTGGTGAGCATCTGAGGCTTACCCCCTTTGTGACCTGCTTCACAGCCAGCTGTGTTCAATCTCACTGCCGGACCGTCACAAGCGACCTGTAATGGACCCAGCCGCGAGACGGTGGTTTCCAGAATTCATGTGGGAGAAAAACCATGAAGGAACAAGACCTGCTTAAGTGCCCGTTGCTGCAAGGGCTCGACGCCATGCACCGCGCGGAGTTACTCGGTCTGCTTAACGACAGCAACCTGCGGGACAAACTGGAAACCTGCTTGTCCCAGCATGGCGATGCGGAAGTCACGCCGGCCACATGCGCCGCAGAAACCAAGCGTGGTGACTTCGAGAAAGAAGTGCACAGCTGGAATCCTAATCGCCTGGTCTTCAGCCGCAGCCCGAAAGAGTAGTCACTCGCCGCGGGCTTTACATTGGCAGTGATTGGCTGCCGGGGCGTAATGGACTTTGGACTCCCGCGTACCTTCCGACGATCGAGTCTACGGAGGTCGATATGCATCATAGCTTGTTATTCAGCACGTTTGCCCCCTTGCGCGACGCCCCTCGGCTATGTGGCACTTGTAGAATGCTTCCGCCAGTTTTCCACTACGAATTCTGCAGCCATGATCAAAACGAGGAGCTGTTTTTCCAGAAGGGATTCTGCTGCCAGCTCTGCGCAGCCCGTTTGTTGAAGGTTTTGGAATGCGAAGAGTCCGTGGAGTGGGCCCAGGAAGAGGCTGCTCTGGCCGCCGATGAACTGGATACGACCGAGATTCGTGAGCGCATGGAATGCTTGCGTGCGGTCCTGACCAGGTCAAATTAAACTACCTGCTTCCGAGCGGTAACAGTAGCGTTCGTGGGCGCGACTACTGTTCAGCTCTCCTCATGAGGACGCATTTTCCCGCTCCGCAAGTAACGGTTGTGCCAGCTCAGCGATTCACCTAACAGGTGTGGCGTATGTTTGCCGTACGAGAGCCGCTCTGAGCGGTCCAGATAGTCGACAAGCAAAGGTTTGTAGTCTGGATTGGAACACTTCTCGATGATAAGGCGCGCGCGTTGGCGGGGTGAAAGTCCGCGTAAGTCGGCCAATCCGCGCTCGGTGACCACGACCTGCACGTCATGCTCGGTGTGGTCAACGTGGGACACCATAGGGACGATGGTAGAAACAGCCCCATGCTGTGCGGTCGACGGGGCCATGAAGATGGATAGATATCCATTACGGGCGAAGTCGCCGGACCCACCAATGCCGTTCTGGATGCGGGATCCCATGACATGAGTGGAGTTGACATTGCCGTAGATGTCAGCTTCGATCATGGCATTCATGGCGATGACACCGAGGCGGCGAATGATCTCGGGATGATTGGAGATCTCCTGCGAGCGCAGAACGATGCGCTTGCGGTAGCTGGCCATATCGGCGTTCACTTCTGTCAGCATTTCGGGGCTCAGGGAAAATGCCGTAGCTGAGGCCGAGGTTAGCTTGCCCGACTTCAGCAAACGAATCATGCCGTCCTGAATGACTTCGGTGTAGGATGTCAGTCCTTCAAAGGAGCCTTCCTCAAGCCCACACAGAACCGCGTTGGCAATGTTACCGACGCCGGATTGCAGCGGCAGCAAGTTGGCCGGCATACGGCCCTTCTGCACTTCCCAACTGAGGAATTCGAGGATGTGGCCGGCAATACGCTTGGAGGATTCATCGGGCTCTTTGAAGGCGGTATTGCGGTCAGGAGAGTCGGTGAGCACGACGGCGACGACCTTGTCCACGGGAACTTCCAGGTAGGGTGTGCCGATACGCTGGTCGGGGCGCACCAGCGGAATGGGGCCGCGATTCGGCGGCGGCTGCAAACCGTAGTAGATGTCGTGCATGCCCTCTAATGCTGGCGGTTGCCATGAGTTGACCTCGAGGATCACTCGCTCGGCCTGGTCGATCCAGGTCTTGTTGTTGCCGACCGATGAACTGGGTATCAGGCGCCCGTCCTCCAGTACCGCGGTGACTTCGATCAGCGCGACGTCGAGCTTGCCGAGGAATCCATACTCGACGAACTGCGCGACATGGCTGAGATGAATGTCCATGTAGTCCATTTCGCCGGCATTGATGCGCCTGCGGGTTTCCGGATCGGACTGATAGGGAAGGCGCAGATGGATGCCGCCCGCCATGGCAAGGGCTCCATCCAGCTCAGGGCCGGTGGACGCGCCCGTAAAGACACTGACCTGAAACTTTTGTCCCCGGAAGTTCGCGTCAGCAATGCGGCGTGCCAATTCAATCGGAACCGCCTTGGGGTAACCAGAGCCGGTGAAGCCACTCATGCCGACTTGGTCGCCGGACTTAATTAGAGCCGCAGCTTCTCCGGCGTCCATGATTTTCTGTGCCAGTCTGGAATTCAGAACCCGCGTGGTGGTTGAAGTACTCACAGCAGCCATGCGCGCAACCCTTCCATCGAAAATGTAATAGTTCGTTTCAACTGTACCGGGGTCATTGTCGCCAGTCTGTGAGCCAGATCACGGCGGAACAAATGCTCTGAATGGTGGCGCCGAGCATCCGCGCGTGGTCCTCGCAAGTCCCTCGAATACAAGTTCGCTAGCCTTAGGCCAAACAAAACAGCGGACGCTCGCAATGGAGCGTCCGCTGCCGTTTGGCTGGCTTTGTCGACCTGTCACCAGAGCGGAACTGCCGGGAGCATATTTGTCCCCTCAACACGAACCGCAAGAAGGGCGAATGGATCGATATGCAAGGCTTGGAGGATGGTGGGCGCGACCTGGGCGGTGCCTACTGCCGTGCGGACCGTTTCGGGCCGGAAGGATGGATGCGACAGCAGCAGAACGACATTGATGTTGTCATGGGCGAAGCCGCCGTGCTCGGCTAGCTTCGAAGTGCTGCCGGGGTCAGCCTGGCGGCGACCGTCAGCAATAACTAGACAGGGCATTTTGTGAGCCGAGTTTTACAATAGAAAACATTCGAAGAGGCTAGTGGGGGTTGATGCCAGTCGGCGATTTTGCGGGTCTTGTGAAACAGGCGGCGAGAGAGGCTGGATTTGAACTGGCCGGCATCGCGCCCGTGCGCGACTTCTCCGAGCTCAGTTATTTTCCACAGTGGATCGCCGCAGGGTGGGCCGGCGAAATGAAATACCTGGAAGCCCGCGACGAAGCTGGAGCACTGAAGCGGGCATCACTTCGCTCGGTTGCTCCCTGGGCACGCAGCGTGATTGTGTGCGCCATCAACTACAACACGGCGCAGCCTTACTCCACTCAGCGTACGAACCCGGAGCGGGGATGGGTTTCCCGCTATGCCTGGAGCCGCGAAGACTATCACGAAGCGGTGATGCGGAGATTGCGCGAAGTGGAGGCTAGATTGAAGGAGGCATGTTCTCACCGGGGCAGCCCTGAGACAGTGCGGACGCGCTGCTATGTCGACACTGGGCCGCTGGTAGAGCGCGTCTACGCAAAATACGCGGGCGTGGGATGGATTGGCAAGAATACCTGCATCCTGAATCAGAAGATGGGTTCGTGGCTGTTTCTCGGGGTAATCCTGACGTCACTCGAACTGGAACCCGATGTTCCCGCGCCCGATCGCTGCGGCACCTGTACCCGTTGCATTGAAGCTTGTCCTACTGATGCGCTGGTCGCGCCCTATCAACTGGATTCCAATCGCTGCATTTCGTATCTCACCATTGAAAAGCGCGGGACGATCGCGGAAGCGATGCGTGAAGGCATGGGGAGGCATGCATTCGGCTGCGACATCTGTCAGGACGTGTGCCCGTGGAACCGCAAGGCGCCCGCGACTGCAGCGAAGGAGTTTCAACCGCGCGAAGGACTAGTCAATCCTGCGCTTGAATGGCTGGCGGGAATGAGCGCAGACGAGTTTCGCGAAACCTTTCGGCGCTCGCCTATCCGGCGGGCCAAACGGAGTGGCATTCGTCGTAACGCGGTCATTGCCATGGGGAATAGCAATGATTCCCGGTTCTTGCCGGTTCTGGAAAAACTGGCGAGCGACGAGGATCCGATTGTTGCGGAAAGTGCACAATGGGCGGCAAAAAAGCTTAGGTGACTTTCGCCTGGTGGTGTCCCAACTGTCTTCGCTGACTTTCTTGGCGAACGTCGCGCGAGCCCTGGCGTTCTTTTGCGGTTCGAGTCTCTTGGTGTTGCACGAACAGGTTAACGCTCTAACCGCAAAGTTGGCCAAGAAAACCTGCCAGGACCGCGAAGACAGACGAGCCGTGCTAGCATGATTGCAGTTGCTGCATCATGTTTCGCGTGCCTCCGTTTCGTTACCTCGAATTCGTTGCCGGCCTTGTGTTTATCATGCTTCCCTCCGCGTCGGCGCGCGACAACGGCCCGCATTGGTCCCGCATCGATTCCGATCACTTCTCCGTGCTTACCGATGCCGACGAAAAGAAAGGCCGTGATGCCGTCGTGCGATTCGAGCAGATGCGGGCGGCGTTTTCGCAGCTCATGATGAAGACGCGGGTGAACATTCCAGAGCCTTTTTCGATTATCGCGCTGCGGAGCAACGAGGAATTCTCCAGGGTGGCGCCAACCCGCCAAGATGAAGGCATCGGCCGCGGAAGCTTCTTTATCCCAGGAGACGACCGCTATTATTTCGTGCTGGATGTGTCGCAGCCGGACAGTTGGCGGGCGATTTCCGCCGACTTCGCCCGGGTGTTGTTGAACTTCAATTATCCGCCGACGCAAGATTGGTTTGATGAGGGCTTCGCAACCTATTTCTCCAGCCTGAAACTGGACGACAAACAGATGCAGGTCGGCGGCGATCCAAGAGCGGAGTATGCAGTCCGCCATGGATCCTTTGCCGATGTCCTTAACAACTCCCCGTGGCTGAGCATCGCCGACCTGTTTTCTCAAGGAGCGCCGACTACACAGGGAAACTCGCGGCCTTCCCTCTTCGAGGCGCAGTCTTGGATCGTGATGCACTATCTGATGAATACTGACAAGCTCTCATCCACCGGAAACTATTTCGGCCTGGTCGAGAGCCAGAAGCTTCCCGTGGAGGAGGCCATCCAGAAAGCCTATGGCATGAGCTCGGCGCAGCTGGGCCAAGCTGTTAAAGACTATTTTCAGGCTCTGGTTCCAGCGCTGCTGGCGCCGGATGCCAGCAAGGCGGGCGCGAACATTCCGGCGGGGCTCAAACCTCAGGCCGCCCCAGTCACTGCGGATGTAGTTGGAGCCACGCCGCATGATATTTCCGAGCCGGAGGCACAGGCGCTGGTGGCAGAGATGAGCTTGCGTTTGCCCGAGCATCGCCAGCAGGCGCTCAAGGACCTCGATTCCATCACCAATGCTCCCAAAGGAGACAACGCGGTGGTCCACCGCGCTTTGGGTTGGGATGACATGCAGCAAAAACACTTCGACGATGCCGCGAGCGAGTTTTCCCAAGCCGTTTCTCTCGATGCCCGGGATCCCATGACACACTACTATTTGGCCCTGTGGAAGTACCGCGAAGCCGAAGTCAGCGGGCATGAGACCCAGGGTCTGGCGAATATGCAGCAGGATCTGCACATCGTTCTCGATTGGGACCCGGTTTTCGCCGAAGCCTACAACATGTTGGCGATGGCGCAACTCGAGGGGGGAGGCCTGCGGGCAGCGATCGATTCGATACGCGCCGCCGTTCTACTGGCTCCCCGAAACCAGGGGTATGTATTGGGCATGGCGAAGATTTATCTGGCGAGCAAGAATTGGGATTCAGCAACGGCTTTGCTGCAACGCATCAGCGCCAGTCCGGATCCCAAAATTGCGAGTGCAGCGCGCCAGGATTTGCAGGACATCCCTTTCCTGCAGAAGTACGGCGTGCCTCCGGTGCACGACGCGACCGGGCAGGTGATTGCAAAGCCTTCGACACCGGGCACGGTCGCCGTTGCGAGTGCCCAAGGCCCGCCGATTCAACACACGTTGCCGAAACCCCTGCCGCCTAAGACCTCGGAAGAAGCCGACGACGAAAATCCCGACCAGCCTCCGCCCGTGCCGCAGATTGACCGGCGTCCCATTCAATATGCGAAAGGGAAGTTGATTTCTGTGGATTGCTCCCAGCCTCCGGTCGCGATCTTGACTGTCGTGGTAGGCGCGAAGAGTCTGAAGCTGCGAACTCCGGACTACAAATCGCTCGCCCTGGTCAGCGCCGACGAGTTCTCCTGCGCTTGGGCAAACCAATCGGTGTTGGTGAACTACAAAGCGGGAGCCGGCACCCAGGGCGACCTGGTGTCGCTGGAGCTGCGCTGAGGCTTTGGCAACTGGCACAGTGCTCATCCGCCTGGCGCTGGTTTTAGTTCCCCTCCAGCGCATCTCGGGTCCGCGTCAAAGTGAAGACCAGCGACTCTTGCGGGATGGTGGTCACGAACGGGCTCACCAGCCAGTTCAGTCCGGTTGGAATGTCGCGGGTGAGAGATATGGCCTCCAGTTGCACGTACACCCCGCCATCCCGCTGCAAGAACCGCCAATAAGAGTTCAATCGCCACAGGAAGCCGCTGTCGTGCCCGACAGGTTTCTCGGATTCGTTCGCCTGGCCGGGATTTTCGACCTCGGCGATGCGGGCGCTGCGGGAATCGGAAGTGGCGCGGTCCGGCCCTAGTACGGTGTATTTCACGTCGTAGTCCGTGTTCAGAATTACGGTGATGATCTTTTTCTTTTGCAATCGTAGGAAGACCTTAAAGTCGTCTCCATCACGCTGGACGAGTTTCGAACGTTGCACCTCTGGAGAATAGAACTTGTACTGCTTGTCGTAGTCCTGGAGGAAGACCAGTGTCTGCCCCAGAGTGGCGCTAGGGATGAAGACCGTGCCGATCCAGTGATGAATGAGACCGTGGGGAACGGGAATAGGGGCGTCATGGTCGAGCGTTTGAAGACGATCCGTGATTACTTCACCGCCATTGAGTTTCTTGTACTCCGTATCGCGCTGAGGGTGCGGAAGCCCGTCGATCCGCAAGAACTGGCCAGACTTCAATTCTTGCGCCATGCGCTGTTCGCTGAGTGCGACATAGTGGTCGAACGCCGTTGCAGTCTCTGGCTGGAGTTCCTCAGCGGTCGCCGGGCCAGAGGTGAGGATCACGGCGAGGATGAGCGCTAGCGACGTGTTTCGAAACATGCTTCACCTTTTCTGACTAGGCTATGATGACGGACGATGGCCGGCGAGCCGAAAAAACGATTCCGCTTTGGCGTCTTCGAAGCCGATGCCCGCAGCGGTGAGCTGCGCAAGTCCGGTGTTCGCCTGCGCCTGCAGGAGCAGCCTTTCCAGGTTCTGCTGGTACTCCTCGAGCGCAGCGGGGAAGTGATCGGGCGGGAAGAGTTACGGCAAAGGCTCTGGCCCGCTGATACTTTCGTGGATTTCGACCACAGCCTGAATACTGTCATCAACAAGCTCCGTGAGGTACTGGGCGACTCCGCTTCGAACCCGCGATTCATCGAGACGCTGGCGAAACGCGGATACCGCTTTCTGCTTCCGGTGGAACTCGTAACGGATGGGGGAGCAGCGGAGAAGCCCGTGGCGGATGCCAAGCGTGCGGTTGCTCCGTCGGATTCCCTCCTGACCAGCCCGGAAGAGTTGCCGGTGGTGCCCCATGGCTACGTGCGCGTTTTGTTTCTCCTGCTCCAGATCATGTACCTGAGTTTTTACATCGCTGCCCTGGCCCGGTTGCCGGCCGTGGAGCAGTTACTGGACCGGGAGTTCCGCATGGCGGACGGCATCACCATTATTTTGATCGCATCCGCTGCCCTGGGCATTCCTATTCGTTTGTACCTGCTGTCAGCCGTTTCGTTCGATATCAAAGACTTGAGCCGCAAGTTTCTGAAACTGTTTCCAGCAACCTTCCTGCTCGATCTGCTCTGGGCGCTGTCGCCATTCTTGCTTGCGCCACAAATTGGATTAGGCCTCGCACTGGGCATAACCGCCGCACTTATTTATCTGCCATTCGCGCAGCGGACACTGGTGCTGATGCGCGAGCGGTCTGCGATCTCAGGTCGGGGCTAGCGAAGCTAGAACTCATCTGAGTTTTACCTGGCCGCGGAAGCCGGTCCTACACGCTGGTCCTCGAAACACCCAGCGGTCACTGGCCACGAAGTTAGCAAGCCAGCAGGCCGCGATCGTCAAGAGGTTCGAGATCACGACGGGAAAATGCAGAGATCCCACCAGCCATCTCATCAGAAGGATATTCCCGAACAGGGAGATCGCGCCGTTGCTGAGATGAAAGCGGAACACCCTCCGGAGCGTTCCCTGATCCATCCGATCGGCCCAGGTAAACCGCCGGTGCCACAAGAAATTGTGGAGTACGGCAGATTCGACCGCCAGTCCGGTCGCAAACAAGTAGTTCATTCGCATCGCGGAGAGAACCGCTAGAACTGCGAGTTGAACTGCAATTCCAATTCCGCCCACCAAGGAAAACTTGATGAGGCGCAGGTGGGAAGTGCGCGCATCAGTCATGAGAGTTTCTCCTCGCAATACAGCTGACGAGTGTGTCCAATCGCGGAGATGACCAGCATCAGGCCCATGCCGGCGATGGCGATGACTCCTCCCAGATCAAAGAGAAGAAGCCGCCGCCCTAAGATCTGAATGAAGGGACGCCTGAGCAACGCGAGATTGCCGGCAGCGAGCAAAATGCGAATCTCGGTGGGACCAAATTTCCAGTAGGACAGCTGGAATCGTCCCAGCGTATACGTAGCGAGATAAGACTCAATCGATAGCATCAGGAAGGCGATTAACATGCCGAAAGCAATATTCGGATGCACATACCCGGACAATGCCAGTCCGCCCATGAGAAAGAATGCCGCAACCGTATCGCTGATGTGATCGACGTAAAACCCGTAGCGTGGCCGTTGTCGGTTGCGCACTCGGGCGAGGGTGCCATCGAGACTGTCGCCGAGCCAGTTCGAGGCGAGGCAGACAATCCCCAACAGCAAAGTATCGGGATTCCAACGCACCAACGCATAGCACACGCCCGCCATACACTGCGAGATGAAACCAAGGATGGTCAGGTGGTCGGGGTTGATCCCGGCGGGCATCCGTTCCGCCAACCAGACAAGGATATATTTCTCAGCGCCGGCTACGAAGCTCTCCTGAATCCGCGTGGCCGGGGCAAATTGGAGCGTGCGCAGCGGGCCTGCTTGATAAGTGGTAGGGCTTGACATGAGTAGTTCCTCCCTGCGAGCGAACTTTCGCCTGAAATGGGCCGGATGAGCAATGCACCGCGGGTAAAGCGGAGGTCAAGAAAAGGTCACCAGCTAAGTAAAAGGAAATAATCGGTTTGGATCAGCAAACGTCCGCGCACGTGCAGTAGCCTGAAGTCGGCCTGGCGGACAATCTTGACCAGATCCACGTATCGAACACAGGGTTGTGCCCGAGCCGGGGGATTTTGAATGCTCTGGGGATTTATAAACAACTATCGCTCGGGCGGTTTATCGGGCCAGTAGCCGCTATCCTCGTCTTCATCCACCAAGTGCCAGAGAAACAAGCAGACAAGGAGCACTAGGATTCAAATGAAAAACGCAATGCCCCAGTTGGCGGATAGCGGGTTAGCAACGATGAGTACGACGCCAGCAGTTACCGCGACCGCCTTCACTGCACTCCGAAGCGTCCGCTTCCAACGGTTCATGTCGCAGATTGGCTCTGCCATGCCATTACTTTACGCCCAAAAAAGGCGAGTTTCACGATAGCTGTCGGGAACAAGCGTTCGCGCAAGCGTGCGCGTCTGTTCGCCCTCTACAAAGTCGATGAGTGAAATCGGGGTTTTGCGACGGTCGTGTAGGGAGTTGCTCATTTTGTGTCGCGGCGACCAGAGAAGCCCGGATTAATCTCAGTTGTGGGGCCTATGCTAGGGAAAATGGAACGCCCGGCTCCTTATCTTGCTGACTGGGATTCTCTAAGGCGTTTGGGCGCGGAATAGCCGGGGCGGGCTTGAAGTGTGAGATGTTGGGGGCCAGTAACTCTCAGCTTGTGGAATTTGCCGTCGGCTTTAATTCCTTGAGGAGCAAATCCCAAGAAGTAGGCATAGTCTGGCGGCACGGCCAGGAGCCCGAACCCTTCCTCCAAGTCGTTGTTACTCTGGAAAAGCACGCCACCTGTCCCTTCCGCTAGGGCCGAGAGAATCCGGCCGTCCGCCTTTTCCTCTTCTTCGGAGTCGTTGGGAAGGATCACGTAGACACCACGAGCATCGAGCGTGCTGATGATCACCTCGGCACGCAGCGCCTCGTCGATAAGTGCCGAATATTCGTACTCCAACTCGGGAGTAATGAACCCTGGCGATACCAAGATGATCACTCGTTGGCCCGGTAAGCTGGAGATGGCTTGAACCACATACCTTAGCGCCGCCAGAGTATTACGGGTCTCCTGTTCCCCCCGGGCCAGTTCCACCTGGGCGATAGCAGAAACCATCTGGGGAACAGACTTAGGTGGAATTCCACAACGTCCGGCCTCCAGAATAAGCCCATTCGAGTTTATTCCAAAGTGCTTGTTCACGATCTGGTCGGCCATGTAGTAGCTGACCTTGGGGCACACTGAAGCGCCGCCGCTTGGAGCCGGTCTCACAAGCTCGGAAACTCGACGTAGTCTCGTCTTGTCGTCGGTGAAGTTTAAGATAGTTCCGCCAGAGGTTGTTACGATAGCGGCGCGATCCGCGGGCCGGAGAGAATTTACGTGATGCTCGAAAGCATCGCGGGCGTGCGCCAGGTCCCCAAACGCCAAGTGCACATCGTCAAATACATATACTACAAAGCGATCGGGCACTGTGGCTCCGTTTGAACCCTGCTGTTCTTTCTTCGCTTGCTCCACGGAAAACTGGGAGATCACTTGTGGCTTGCCTCGGTCGAAAATCTGGAAGTCTTCCTTGTGGAGGTTCCCTACCGTTTGACCATGAGCGTCCCGTACTACAACCCTCACGGGCACATAGTTGACGTTCACTTTGAAAGTCTGAATGTCAGGTGCAGGTGTTGCGGAAGAACTGGTGCTGGCGGACTGATCACCGGAATTCTTGGCGTTAGCTGGAAGCTGGGCCTCCTGTCCTCGCACGAGGAGTCCTGAAAAGAACACCACAACCAACCATGGATGCTTGACGAATTTGCCCCAAAACTCCAGAGAAACCTCCAGCCGGGCCAACATTATAGTCAAGGTGTGGGGTCGCGCAACGCTAACTTTGAATTGGGTGTGCGCCACCACAAAAGGCTCTTGAGAAACATAAAGAGTCGAGCCGGTTCGCTGAACTAGCACTTGATGTGACCGAGGCGTTTTGACCAGCCGGTCATTGAGTGTAAAGGGATCTTTCGCCGCTGAGCCTTCTCTTGGCACAATCGTTACGCGATAGGTGAGGCCACCCGCTTGGGACGAGTGGCCCAGTAGAATACGCAATCCCCCAGGGCTAGGGCGGCGCACGGAATACCAACAATCACGACAGACGGTTTTCAGTTATCACTTCTTATCAAACTGGAGAAACTCGACTGGGGCCCCATTCTCGACAATAAAAGCGACGGTCACGCCTGCTGAGGGTGAGTTGGGCGCAATAAGTATTTCTTTTCCGGCGATTTCAGCGGAGAGATCGTCCACTTCGAAGGCGACATGTGGAACAGTACGCACAAGTTCAGGCACCCGCGCTTCGGGTTCGAATCGCATCCACTCGATTCCGTAGGCGCTCGTTTCATATCCAGACACGAACGTCGCATACCCCTTGATCAGGCGTTCACCTTCCCGACGCTCGGTAGTGGGAATTCCGATGTGATGGTATCGCCTCGTGAAAGCCACTGGTGAGTTTTTCACATCAATGAGTTTAGCCCATGACGGCATCTGTTTCTGTCAGTTGTTTAAAAGCAAGCTCAAGTTCTGGCTATCACAACTCAGGTAACAGTTATGTCAAGTTACATTCAAAGGCGGCGGACAAGAGTGTCCGCCCCACACGCTTTCGATGCGAGGCTGGGTTCGCGAGAACGGCAGGTTCCTGTTATTTGGCGCCGCGGAGATAGTCGTCGGTCTTGCTGATCCAATCGGCGCGCGGTGGATTGAAGATGTCGAGGTCGACAGTGTCGACCAGGGCTTCTGCCTTGTGCGGCATGTTAGGAGGGATGGTGAGAACTTCGCCGGCGTTGACCACGATTTCTTTGCCATCGATCCAAAACTTGAGAGCGCCATCGAGGATGTAGGTGATCTGCTCGTTGTGGTGACTGTGCTCGGGAACGATGCAGCCTTTTTTCAGCAGCACCCGCGCGACCATGACGTTCTCTCCGACCACGAAATGTCGCTGCAGCAGCGGGTTGAGGTCCTCGATGGCCACCGAACTCCAGGGGATGTGCCGCAGGCCGGGTTTGCGAGCGGCTTTCTTTGGCTTGGCAACGGTATTTTTCAAGGCAACTTTGCTTGCGGGTTTTCGTTTTGAAATTGTGGCCATTTCAGTGAACCTTCCCCGGATAGATTCCGACGGCATTGTCATGCAAGTAGCCGTGTGCGAGTTGCAGGGCTTGAGCTTCGGTGACCTCGCCTTCGGAAATCATCTCGGCCAATGCCGCGGCCAGCGCGGTGCGCTGCGATTGAACGCCCAGCCAGTAACTTTCTTCCGCTCCCAAGGCGTCGTTATAAGGGAAAGCGTCGGTTCCGAAGGTTAGCTTGTCGGGAAAAGTTTCCAGCCACTGCTTGAGCAGCTTCTTGAATTCGGAAGGATAGAGGAGGATTTCGGTTTCCGAGGTGTCGAGGTAAACATTCTTGATGGCAGCAAGCCAGATTGACTGGCGGTCGTAAGGATAGCCGCCGTGAATCATCACAAAAGTAGTGCTCGAATAGCGGGGATCACGGAGAATGTTTTCCAGGTTCAGAATGTTGCTTTCCGACAAGTTGAAGTAGTCGCCGATGC
>Ga0335078_10001747_pt1 | contig 32822 bp, 27 predicted proteins | sample Lox_Sample_32_FD_206711 | JGI IMG/M metagenome (GOLD analysis project Ga0335078, IMG submission 206711) | Soil microbial communities from Loxahatchee National Wildlife Refuge, Florida, United States - Lox_Sample_3.2 | ecosystem: Environmental > Terrestrial > Soil > Wetlands | place: USA... | reverse complement strand
AGTCGGCCCGGTGCGGAATGGTCTGGCCGTCATTGAAAAAGGGCTTACGCCCGGCGACCGCGTCGTCGTTGACGGCCAGTTCAAATTGCGGCCAGGAGCCAGAGTGGCTGTGACCATGATGCCGGCCCCAGAAAAAGGCTCTGCGGCGGAAAAGACCGCCAGACAGTTGCCTTAGGCCGGCGATGAACATCTCCGAACCGTTCATTCGCCGGCCCATCGCGACCTATCTGCTGATGTTTGCCATCCTGCTGTTGGGCGGCATCGCCTATCCCTTCCTCCCGGTAGGCGCCTTGCCGCAGGTTGACTTCCCAACCATCCAGGTCACGTCGACGTACTTAGGCGCCAGCCCAGAGACGATGGCGTCCGCGATAGCGACCCCACTGGAACGGCAATTCGCACAGATTCCCGGTGTCACCCAGATGACGTCATCGAGTGGACTCGGGATCTCCAGTATTGTTATCCAGTTTGATCTCAACCGTAATATCGATGGCGCTGCACAAGACGTCCAGACCGCGATTAATGCGGCGTCGGGTGTTCTGCCGAAAAATCTTCCTACGCCGCCGACATTCCGTAAAGTCAATCCGGCCGACGCGCCGATCATGAACCTTTTCGTCCAATCCGACGCCTATCCGTTGACAGTCGTCGATGACTACACCGACAACTTATTGGCCCAGCAACTCTCCCAAATTCCGGGTATCGCGCAGGTCAACATCACGGGCGAACAGAAACCGGCGGTGCGGGTGCAGATCGACCCTGCCAAGATTGCCTCCCTCGGGATGAGTCTCGAAGATGTCCGTGCTTTGCTGACCAGCGCAACCGCGAATGGGCCCAAGGGTATTTTCGACGGTACAGCGCAGGCCTTCACAATCTACGACAACGACCAACTGTTGCGCGCCGAGCCCTACAACGACCTGCTGCTCGCATATCGGAACGGCTCCCCGATTAAGGTTCGCGACATTGGCGTTGCGGTCGATGCCGCCGAAAATGCCAAGATTGCTGCCTGGCATTATGGCCAACAGGGCGTGTTGCTCGTCATATTCAAACAGCCTGGCGCCAATGTAATCGATACGGTCGACCGCGTGCGCAAGGAGTTGCCGCGGCTGGAGGCGGCGCTGCCTTCTGGCATGAAGGTCAATGTTCTAATCGACCGCACCGGTCCGATCCGTGCCTCAATCAAGGATGTTCGATTTACCCTAATCATCACCATCGTTCTGGTGATTGGGATCATCTTTCTTTTCCTGCGCGATTTCTGGGCGACCCTGATCCCGAGCGTCGCTCTGCCGTTGTCGCTCATCGGTACATTCGGTGTGATGTATCTTTACGGCTACAGTATCGACAACCTGTCCCTGATGGGGCTGACGATTGCGGTTGGCTTCGTGGTCGATGACGCAATTGTGGTGCTGGAGAATATCTACCGCCATATCGAGGACGGGATGGAACGCTTCGAGGCCGCGCTTAAGGGTTCTGAGGAAATCGGATTCACTATTGTCTCCATCAGCATTTCCCTTGTGGCTGTCTTTATTCCGCTCCTGTTTATGTCGGGCATCATCGGACGGCTGTTGCGTGAATTTGCGGTCGTGGTCACAGTCACGATTGCTGTATCGGCAATAGTTTCACTGACGCTCACGCCGATGATGTGCTCGCGCTACCTTACCGATCAGAAGCATGCTGAGCATGGCTGGCTTTACATGAGGTGTGAGGCCTTCTTCGATTGGCTGCTGGCATCCTACGATCGTGGGCTGAAATGGACATTGCGACATCAGCCGCTAATGCTGATGGTTCTATTCATGACACTCGGAGCAACCGTTTATTACTACGTCACGATGCCCAAGGGTTTTTTCCCGCAGGAGGACACCGGATACGTTCAGGGCATTTCTGAGGCCCGCCAGGATATCTCATTCGCCGCCATGTTAAGTCGCCAAAAAGCGCTGTCTGATGTCATTGCCAAGGATCCAGACGTCGCCGATGTGGCATTCAGTGTCGGCGTCACCGGAGGATCCCAGGCCATCAACAACGGCCGGTTCTGGGTCAACCTTAAGCCGCGCAATGAGCGCAAAGCATCGGCGGATGAAATAATCAACCGGCTACGACCACAGCTCGCGAGAGTGCCAGGCGTGACGTTGTTCTTGCAGGCCCAACAGGATGTTACCATGGGCGGTCGGGCGGCGCGTTCGCAGTTTCAATATACCTTGCAGGACGCCGATCTAGGGGAACTCGGTACTTGGGAACCCCTGATGCTCGAAAAATTGCGCACCTTGCCGGAACTGCGCGACGTTGCGACCGATCAACAGTCCAATGCCACCACTGCCGTCTTGACCATCGACCGCGATACGGCAGGCCGGTTCGGTATCCAGCCGCAACTCATTGACGACACGCTTTATGATGCATTCGGCCAGCGCTGGGTGACGCAATACTTCACTCAGACCAACCAGTATCACGTCGTGATGGAAATAAACCCGAAGTACCAGGCTGATGCTTCGGCGCTCGAACATATTTTCATCAACTCACCCGCCACCGGTCAACCGATCCCCCTGTCGCTGCTGGTCAAGGTCGACACCAGTAAGACGGGATACCAAACAATAAGCCACCAAGGTCAGTTTCCGGCAGCGACGATTTCATTCAATCTCGCCACCGGGACGGCACTGAGCCAGGCCTTCGAGGCGATTCAGAAGGCCGAGGTACAATTGAACAAGCCGGCTGGCGTCATCGCTACTTTCCAAGGCACGGCGCAGGCTTTTCAGGATTCACTTTCGACGCTGCCGCTTTTGATCCTCGCGGCGATTGTCGCGGTCTATATCGTCCTCGGTATTCTTTACGAAAGCTACATTCACCCAATCACGATCCTGTCCACATTGCCATCTGCCGGCCTAGGCGCACTGCTCATCCTCAAGGCGGGCGGATTCGAACTAAGTCTCGTTGCCATTATCGGCATTATTCTGTTGATCGGGATCGTGAAGAAGAACGCCATCATGATGATCGATTTTGCCTTAGCGGCAGAACGTGAGCGGGGTTTGAGTCCAGCCGATTCGATCTATCAGGCGTGCCTGCTGCGCTTCCGTCCCATCATGATGACCACGATGGCGGCGCTGTTGGGCGGTCTGCCCTTAATGCTCGGCACAGGAACCGGCGCAGAAATCCGGCGTCCGCTCGGTTTTGCCATTGTGGGTGGATTGGTGGTCAGCCAATTCCTCACGCTTTACACAACGCCAGTTGTATATCTTTATCTCGATCGTCTGCATCGCTGGTTCAGCGGCGCACGAATAAAGAAGCTGTCGCGGGCGCAGGCGCTACTGATGAAGAGTCCGTGAACGGGGCATCAGGATAAATAGCTGGTATAGCGTCGCTTTCACGATTTGCGTGCGACATGTCCGTTATTATTTCAGACTTGATGTCTCGCTACTGATCGCATTGCGCTGACCGTGATTCAAGGCCACAAACTGGAGCCTCGAATCATGCGTTATGAACTCACGGACTATGAATGGACCGCCGTCAGGCGGTTCCTCCCGAATAAGCCACGTGGCGTGCCGCGTGTGAACGACCGGCGCGTCCTCAACGGTATCTTCTGGATCTTACGGTCAGGCGGGCCATGGCGGGATCTGCCGGAAACATTTGGCCCATACACGACCTGCTACAATCGCTTCGTGCGCTGGGGGAGGGCTGGGGTCTGGGATCAGATAATGGATGCACTAGCAGAAACTCATGATACGGCGGTGCAAATGATCGATACGTCAATCGTGCGTGTGCATCAGCACGGAGCCTGCATCGCGGGCAATAGTGAGCAGCATATAGGGCGGTCGCGAGGTGGACTAACAACCAAGATTCACGCCGTTGTGGACACAAATGGCCTACCAGTCCAACTCGGCCTTACGCCCGGTGAGGCGCACGATAATCGGCTTTGTTCGGTTCTCCTGAACGAATTAAGTCCACGAACAATGTTATTGGCGGATCGGGGATATGACGCCGACTGGATCAGAACGCTCGCCAGTGAGCAAGGGGCGTGGGCAAACATCCCGCCGAAACGAAATCGCCGTGAAGCAATATGCTTCAGCCCATATCTATACAGGGCGCGAAACTTGGTTGAACGGTTCTTCAATAAGATCAAGCAATGTCGCCGTATCGCTGCCCGCTACGACCGGCTCGCGGCCCACTATCTTGCCTTCATTAAGCTTGCATCTATACGGATTTGGCTACGTGCTTATGAGTCCGCGCCTAGCGAAAGTTTGAATTCCCTGTTTTGTTGGAGGTGCAAATGGGGTACTGCGCGGCCCAATTCATTTGCTGCCTCGCTTATGAGGCAACCGCGAACTGCAGGATGTACTTCGGCGCATGCTTGCAAATCGTCCAGCGGTGTGGCCGACGGTGCGATGCGCAACGACTAAACGACGGCCTTTATGTCGTCACCCGATCAAACGAACTGCTTGTCGCACCGCCAATCGAGCTTTGGCCAAACATCGTGCGGTTCCACCTGATGTCGAAGCAATCGCGCTGACCGAGTTGGAACAAGTCGGAGAGGACGCCCGGTAAGAGCCTCCGACGCCGGAAGGGGACTCGGTCGATCCGATCGGCGCGTGCCCCTCTACGGGGTCTCCCCAGCCGATAGTGGGGCCGTTCCAACGTTCGCCGGCCAAGTCGGGTGCATGGTGACCGACGGCAGTCGTCTTCCCATGCTTATCGATCTGCCCTGGTTCTGCAATGACCCCGGTAACCGGGCGCCACACTATGCGCTCCGAGCTACGGTGTGGCACCGACGATTGAGCACGACCTCATCACATAATTAAAAATGGACACAGAAAGACGACGTGATGTGGAGCAGGAGCAGAGGAGAAGTGGGGGCAGTCTATAGCCAGAAGGTCATATCAGCCCAAGGCACCCTTGATGCGCAGAACGCTGAGATGCGAACGACGAGGCCTCGAAAGACAAGACGACAACGAATGATGGCAGAACGATGGATTACCGTGACTTGGCGATACTTACCGAACGTATTGGGCAGAGACGTACGCAATTCGGCCGTCCGGGGTCAGGCGGACGGCCTCATGCGATTAATTGATGCGCTTCAGCTTGCCTGCATATGCCGACGACGTAGCTTGCGCAGAACCGTGATTGCCAACAAGGCGGTGACAGCATCGAGAACGGCAACGATGATGAATACCGAGGTCCAACTACCGGTCGTCTGCTTGAGGAAGGCGGCGGCGGGGCCGCCGAGGATAGAACCCACCCCTTGCGCGATATAGAGGAAACCGTAGTTCGTCGCTGCGTATTTTGGACCGAACGTGTCGGTCAGCGTTGAAGGAAAGAGCGAGAAGATTTCGCCCCAGCCAAAGAACACAAGACCCGTCAGCACGACGAACAAAGCCGGACGATCGATAAAGGCAAATAAGACGAGAATCGCGGCGCATTCCAATGAGAACGCGAGCGCCATCGTCATCTCGCGGCCGATATGATCGGAGACCCAGCCGAAGAACGGCCGTGTCAGTCCGTTGGTGAAACGCGAGAGCGTCAACGACAGCGGCAGCGCCGCCATGCCGAACACCAGCGCGTTGGCAACATTGTATTCCTTTGCGAACGGTCCGACGTTGGAGACGACCATCAGCCCGCTGGTCGACATCATGCTCATCATCAGGAACAGCAGCCAAAAGGTGGGGCTTTTCAGCATTTCGGTCGGTGTGTAACTGCGCTTCGACTGCATCGTGGTAGCCGACGCTGGTGTATAGCCAGCCGGCTGCCAGCCTTCCGGCGGAATACGCAGCCACTGCGCGGCGATGATCCCGATGACACCCTGAATGACGCCCCACACGACCAGTGTGTGCGCATAGCCAGCGCTCTTGATCATGCTGTCGATCGGAAAGCTGGTGAAGATCGCACCAAACCCATAGCCCGCGGCGGCAAGTCCCGTCGCCAGACCGCGCCGGTCGGGAAACCAGCGCACCATCAGACCGATAATTCCAACGTAGATAATGCCGGTGCCGAATCCGCATATGACACCATAGGTGAAATACAGCGCCCAGATATTGTCCACATAACTCGAAAGAACCCAGCCGCCGCCCGACATCAGCGCGCCAACGGAGATAAGAAGGCGCGGACCGAACTTATCGACGAGATAGGCCTGCAGCGGTGAGCACCAGGTTTGTAGAATAATGAGAAGAGAGAATGTCCACTGCAACTCAGCAAGCGTTGTCCCAAGTTTCTGGTTGAGCGGTCCGGTAAACAACGTCCAGACATATTGCGGCGACGAGATCGTCATCATGGCGATCAAGCCAAGAATGAGCTGATACCAACGATTCCAGTACCATGCAGTCGGAATTGCCGGTGCTGCTGTTGTCATGACTGCTACCCCTTTTTTGCCCGATCGGTCGGACCCGGCTCCGACGGGATGGTCATTATTGTTCCGTTAATAGGCGGCCGCAATGATGGAAAATCCGTCCCACACCGCTTTAATCCACGCGGCGCGGGGCCCCGCGACTGTCGCCTGGACACCTAACGACCTGAACTGATCATTCTAAACGGCATAACCATCTCTGGCCCGGCCTAATGACCCGTCCCAGCCGGTCGGTTCCGGCTTCCAGGCCCGCCGGATGATCATGGAGGGCTCTGGACCTCCGGCCTGGTATTCGGCCATTCCGAACTGGCCCCCGACTCCCCATGATCATCTGGAAGGCTTTGGCATCATGGCTTTGTCGCCCAGCTTTTCGTCGCTGCTACGATTGTCATGATCTGACATCTGCTTCACATGGCAGGGTCGTCGCTTTCATATCCGAGTTGGCGAAGGCTCCGCTGGATATCCGCCGATGGCGCCGCACGGACATTGGTACTACCGTGTGGTAAAGTGCTCCAAAGACAAACTCTGATCAAAAAACTGACGCGAGCCGCGACGGAGATGTTCATGCGGATAATCGGACGACGCAGCTTCATCAGAGGCGCTGGCAGCCTGGCACTTGCGGGCGGTTTTCTACCCGCTCTGGCACAGACACCATGGCCGATCAAGCCTGTACGTTTCATCGTGCCACTAGCTGCTGGCGGCGCCCTGGATTTTGCGGCACGGCAATGCAGCGTGGTTCTGTCGCGCAATCTCGGTCAACAAGTCTATATCGAGAACCGCACCGGCGCCGGCGGTACTATTGGGATGGACGTGGCGATGAAGGCAACGCAAGACGGCTACACGTTCCTCGCCACCAACGACAATGCGGCGAGTGCGCCGCATATCCTCAAGCTGTCCTACGACTACACCAAAGAACTGCTGCCGGTCATCACCATCACGCAGCAGCCAATCGCCTTCGCAGTTAATCCGTCTCTCGGCGTCAAATCGGTCGCTGAACTGGCGGCCTATGCAAAAAAGAATCCCGGCCTCGGCTTTGCCAGTTCCGGCGTCGGCTCCAACCAGCATGTGCTTGGCGCGTGGTTTGCCAAGGAAGCCGGCATCAAACTTGAGCACGTGCCTTATCGCGGTGCCGGGCAGGCGGTCACTGACTTGCTCGCCGGCCATGTCAAATTTGGCATTCTCGGGCCGGCGGCGCTGGTGCTGCACGCTCGCGCGGGAACCATTATGATCATTGCGCAGACCGGGGCAAAGCGCAGTGCGGCTTTGCCGAATGTGCCCACTTTGATCGAGTCCGGCTACAAGGACATGGTGCTGGAATCATGGTTTGGCTTGTTCGCCCCGGCGGGCACTCCTGCCGAGATGATCAAGGCACTCAACACCGCGACCGCGAATGCGCTCAACGATCCGACGCTACGCGAGAATTTTGCCAAGGCCTCGTTGGAAGTGGCCGGGGGTACGTCTGACGCACTAGGAACATTGGCGAGTTCGGACTCAAATAAATACGCGCGGCTGGTGCAAGAGCTCGGTATCATGGCACGTTAAGCCGCCCTCGCTCATATTTTGTGTGCCGCCCAGTTCACACGGTTAGCGGTGCGCGGACCTACCGGCGAATCAATTGATTTAGAAAGAGCAGAATAGCTTCGTGTATCAACTCGTAGTTGCGCGCGACAATAAGGCGATCCACCTTAAACGCGTCTTTGGTCGCTTGCCGCGAGGACCCTCTCGCTGGCCAAATAAAAATGGCGGCCGCTACATGGGCCATTCGAGGTAATATTGATGGGATTGCGTTGATCGATGTTAGCGCGACTAGCCCATGAACCTGACCGGGCCAAAGGCGGGAACGTCTCTCACAGGCACTGCGGCGGCTTCCTGATACGCCTGCCGCAGTAGCGCGATATCGCAGCGGTCAAGAAACGAATCAGGCCGCAGGTTCGATGCCCGGCTACGTTCTTTCAACGGTGTCAATGCGAGCTCCGCGTCTAAAGCAGCGAGGCGATAGCGGCGCTTCGAAAATACGAAGAAGAGCGCCCGGAAATTTGTGAAAGGGAACTAAGTACTCAACTCTTTTATGGGACAACGCGGGGAAAGGGTCAGCTTGATCCCTTCGTTCAGTGGATTTACTTGCCGGCCGTTAAAGATGCATCAGAGGAGGCGGAGGAGGCCGGCAACACCGCGCTCGGAAAATTGTTGCAGTGGCCTGCACCCAATTTGGGTGACACCGACCTAAGTCTTGCGGTCAATGCGCTCGGTCTTGAGCGAGCAGAAGGAGCTGCCTCACAATATCGCCTGTTGGCCCTTCGCGTCATTCGCGGCGACACACCATTTTGGTCGCTGTTAGGGTAAGAGCCGACATTGGTCGGCGTGGGCGCTACATCAGTCGGTCCTGCTGCCCGCCTGCGGCGGAGCGCAGCCTGTCCTTGCGGCGGCGCTATGCTGAAGCTCCTGCGGCTGCCCTTTTAACCGGTCTGCGGGGCAGGCGAATGCCCGGCGAATAGAGCCGGCCATACGCCGTTATTCTCAGCGGACTGCGCAGGCCGCGCCTCGCCTGGACGTCACTGCGGCAAGGGCGAATTGAACTTGCGGGCGGTGTCTTCGATCCACTGGCGGTAGAGCAAAAGCGGCGTGACGCCGGTGAGGCCGCCGCAGCCTTCCTCGTCGCGCGGCGCGGTGGTCCAGCTGACGACGCCAATCACGGCCTCGCTCGCAGGCTCGAAGGCGGGCCCGCCGCTGTCCCCGGTACAGGCACCGAGGCCGGCACGCAAATTGCGGGTCGCCACGTCGAACAGCCGGATCTGCAGCGCGCCCGGCTTGCCGGTGACGATGAGCGTTGCCATGCGCGGTACGCCCAGGCCACGGTCGGTGCGCGCGGCGGTGACGCCGAATCCGGCAACCGTCAATGTCTCGCCGACGGCGACGCGGCGCGCCGGCGCGAGCTTGACCGGCACGACCAGCTCGGACATCGGCGCGGCGAGCTTGAGCAGCGCGATGTCGGCGGTGGCGCGGCTCGCTGCGTAGGCCGCCGCATTGAATTGCGGGTGCCGCGCGACGCCGCGCACGGCAATGGTCTGGCCGGTCTGGAAGACCCTGATGCGCATATCGGGCGTCACGCAATGCGCGGCGGTGAGCACCAGGTCGCGCGCCAGCGCGGTGCCGGTGCACAGGTCGCCGCGCGGATCAACGATCATGACGATGGCACGCGCCACATAGCTCTGCGCCGGCGGCGCGTCGCCGGTAATTGCTCCGGCCTCCCGCGCGCCGGCGCTCAATATTAGAGCGCCGATCAAGATTGTCAGCGCAATCGCCGGGCGTCTGGCCATGAAGGGGCGCCGTATTCGTGCATGCACAGGGGATGACTACAGGGAGCTTCTATCGCGTTCAAGCGAGCCTATTGTCCAGCCGTGACCCCGCGTTCACTTCACCCCGCGTGCCAGCCGGACAATTGCCGACAGGCTCGCAAGCCTGAACCGGCGAAAGCGCCGCATGTTGACGTCGGTGAAGCGGAAGCGGGGGCCGAGGAGTTTCGATCTGGGGACGAGATGACAGTCCAAAATCGCGACGTTGGCGGGATCCATGCGAGCGATCAAAATTGCATCGCACGGCTGAAGATTGTTTAGGTGAAGCGCCCAACCGACTGAGGTTATGCCATCGTACCCGGATGACAAGACCCGCCGAAGCCGCTAGCAAACATCAAAGTTTCAGCGGCCTCGCGCCCCGCGAGTCTCCCGAATACTAACGCGCGTAGCACCGAGACGGCATTCGGCGCGGTCGCATAGAAATGCCCGGTAATCTCGCCGGCGGCGAACAGGCCGGAAATAGGCGCGCCCTTGCGCAGCACGCGAGTGCGGGCGTCGGTGGCCAGCCCGCCGAAGGTGTAGGCAACCGCGCCGACCAGCGGATAGGCAATGAACGGCGGTAGTTCAATCGGACGCGCCCAATTCGACTTCGGCGGCTGCAGCGATGTAGCGGCGGCGAGCCCATCCTTGAGTGTCGCATCGAACAAGGCGGGATCGCCGACGCAAGCGGCGTTGTAATCGGAGACGGTGGCCGCAAGTCCGTCAGCGTCGACACAGATCAGTTTCGCCAGCTCGGCGAGCGTGTCGGCACGTACCGGCGACACCTCCGAACGGATGGCACGCTGATAGTCGGTAATGTTAAGTAGCCGGCTGTCGAGAATGGCGTAGGCGATCGAGCCCGGCGTATTGAAATGGATATTGCGCGCGAGCCATTCCCACGTCTCGTGCATCAGTCCGCCGCCCTCATCGAAGATGCGGTGGCCGGTTTTGTTGACCACGATGCCGTAAGGGTAGACCAGCACGACCGGCGCCGAGCCCTTGCTGCGCGCATCGACCGGCTCGCAATGCATGCCAGCCCAGTCGCCGGATTTGTCCGCGCCAAGCTGCAGCGCCATATCAATGCCATCGCCGGTATTGAAGCGCGTACCAGGAGAAATCAATCGCATGGTCTCGCCGCCATCGCCTAAATGCTTGCGCATCATCGCGGCATTGCCTTGGAACCCGCCGCAGGCCAGCACGATGGCATTCGCTGACAAGGTCTGACGCACGCCGGCCTGTTCGACGACCAGGCTCGCGATTCGGTCGCCTTGCATAACGATCTCGCGCGCGCTGCAGCCGTAGCGGAACGTGACGCCAATATTCTTGGCTGCTTGCGTGAAGACCTTGATGAGATTGCCGCCTCCGCCGACCGGCTGGATGCGCGGCGGGCCTTTCGACAGATAATACGGCGGCTGGATGAACTCGATACCGTGCGATTGCAGCCACTTGGCCGTCGCCGGCGCGTCGGCGGCGAGCCGTACGAAATAGCTCTCGTCGCCCTGGAACTGGGTGGCGGTGAGCATATCGTGCACGAAGCTCGGCTCGACCTTGTCGGGCGACGCCATGCGCATGTTGGACGGCGACCAGCGCGTATTGCCGCCGGCTTCGTCTTCCGCGGCTTTGTCCACGAGCGTGATCTTGATCGGCGATCCGCTATCAAGCGAGGCTTCCGCGGCCGCCAATGCGGCGGCGAGGCCGGCCGCGCCCTGGCCGACGACAATGAGATTTTGCAATGGCGCGCTCATGAGGCGTCAATGCTACCGCTTCACGGCGCGTTTGTCAGACCCATAGAATCTTTTTGCGATAGGCGATATCCGTGAGCAGCGGCGCGGCGGGGCCCTGGTGAATCACCGCGCCGCGGTCGAGCGCAAATACGCGATCGGCCAGCGCCAGCACCAGATCGAGATTGTGTTCGACGATGATAATCGATGCGCGTCCGCGCAACTGGTCAAAGACCTTGAACAGTTCCTTGATTATGTTGGGCGCAAGTCCCTCGAATGGCTCGTCGAGCAGCAGCAACTTGACGTTGCCCGAAAGCGCGCGGGCGACCGCCAGCATCTGCTGTTCGCCGCCGGACAGATAATCCGCCGCGACGTTCACGCGTTCTTTCAAGTGCGGAAAGTATTCAAAGATTTGGTCTTCGCTCCAAACGATGCTGTCCTTGCCGTCGGTCGCCCGCGCCAAACGGCCAAGTGCCAGATTCTCGGCGACCGTCATGCCGGCGAACAGCTGACGCCCTTGCGGCACGTAGCCCACGCCGAGCCGCGCGATATCCGGCGCCGTCATGCCGGCGATATTGCGCCCGATATATTCAATCGTGCCGGATGTCGGCGCCAGCAGCCCGTTCAAGGTCTTCAGCAGCGTGGTCTTGCCGGCGCCGTTGCGACCGACCAAGGCGACGATCTCACCCTCGCGCACGTCGAGCGAGGCGCCGTGCAGAATATGGCTTTTGCCGTAAAAGGCGTTGACGCCCTCGACGCGCAAGAGCTGTGTGGTGTTGACAGGCGTGCCGGCGCGTGCGGCATGCGTGGTGTCGACTTCGCCTGTCCCGGTGTAGATGGCCTGCACGCGCTCATCGGTGCGCACCTCGTCCGGCGTGCCGGTCATTAGGATTTCGCCCTGGTTCATCACCGTGACGCGATGCGAAAAACCAAGCACGCGGTCGATGTCGTGCTCGACGATCAGCACAGGGATGTTGGCGGCGACATTTTTGACGAGGTTGGACACGCGCTCGCGCTCGGCTGCCGGCAATCCGGCGAGCGGTTCGTCGAGCAGCAGCACATGCGGCTTGCAGCCTAGTGCAATGCCTAAGTCGACTAGGCGCTGTCCGCCGTAGGACAGCTCGCCGGCTTCCATCTGCTCGATGCCTTCCAGCCCGAGATAGCGGATCAGCTCGGCGGTTTCCGCGTGGATATCCGTGCAGCGATCGACATCGACCCAGGCGTTGAAACGCTTTGGATGCCGCGCCTGGATCGACAGCCGCAGGTTCTCGTAGACCGACAGCTCGCGGAACAGGTTCGTGATCTGAAACGATCGCACGAGGCCTTGGTTGCAGATGTGATTCGGCGTCTGCCCCTGGATGACCCGGTCGTAAAGACGGATGGTGCCGCCACCGGGCGAATAGAGGCCCGAAACAAGATTGAACACCGTTGTCTTGCCGGCGCCGTTCGGGCCGATCAAAGCATGGATTTCTCCGGCGCCGACCGTGAGGCTTGCATTGTCCACGGCGCGGATGCCTTCGAAGTGCTTCGAGACGCCGTCGACACTCAGCACTGTTCCCTTCGTCCCGACCGGGCGCAGGAAGGCCGGCAGTGCCAGGTCGTCGTAGATCTTGCGTGTTCCCACCGCGGCAGCTTCCTCCCGCGCCGAACGCCAGCGCCGCCGCAACTGACCCCAGATGCCGACAAGACCGCTTGGCGAGAAAATAACGAAGCAGACGAAGATCAGCCCGAACCACAGCAGCCAATCGCCGGTCCAGATCGAAAACAGCTCGCGGAATAGGATGAAGAACAGCGCGCCGAAGGCGGGCCCCAGCAAATTGCGCATGCCGCCGATTACGACCATGGCCAGCAATTCGCCGGAGAACGGGACCGAGACGCCCTCGGCCGAAACCAGATACGTCAGGAATCCGAGCAGCGTGCCGGCGAGCCCAGTCACTACGGCCGAGAGCACGAAGACGATGAGCTTGTAACGCTCGACCGGATAGCCCTGAAACGTGGCGCGCAGCTGGTTCTCGCGGATTGCCACCACCACGTGTCCGAACGGCGAGCGCAGCACACGTTGCACGATGTAAAGCACGGCGAGCGCGATTAGGGCGACCACGGCGTAGTAGACGAGCGGATTGTCGAGGTTGATCGGTCCTATCGTGCCGCGCTTCAAATCGCCGAGGCCGTTCTCGCCGCCGGTCACGGCGGTCCAGCGGAAGGCGGTCGTATAGGTGAGGGCGGCCAGCGCCAGCGTCAGCAGCGAGAAATACACGCCGCGGCGGCGCAGGATGACAAATCCGGCAAACGTCGACAGGCCGGCGACGATGACCAGCGCCATCAGAATGGGCAGCACAATCTGGTTGGGGAGCCATTCTCTTTGGATAATCGCGGCGGCATAGGCGCCGATGCCGAACCATGCAGCGTGACCGAACGACACCAATCCCGCGTAGCCGATGCACAGGTTCAATCCGATGGCGGCGATGGCCAAGATTACCGCTGTCGCGGCTGTATCCGTGGTCAGGCCGATCACGCGCATGGCCAGCGGCAGGGCGACTAGGGCGACCGAAGCGATTGCCAGCGGTCGCAGTGTCGAATATTGACGGGCCATCATGTTTCGAATTTCTCGATGCGCTCGCCGAGCAGGCCACGCGGACGAAACAGCAGGACCAGAAACATCAGCACGTACATCGACGCTTCACCGGCCGCCGGGATGAAATGGATGGTAATGCCGCGCACCACGCCGACCAGCAGCGCGGAAATCACCACGCCCCAGAAGCTGCCTAGCCCGCCGATCACCACCACCACGAAGGCGACCGTAATGACTTCCGCGCCCATGGCCGGATGTACGATGGTGATCGGAGCAAACAGAGCGCCACCGAGCGCTGCCATGCCGACGCCGAGCATAACGATGGCGGTCATGTACGGCTGCAATCGAATGCCCAGCGCCGCCACCATGTCGGGTTTTTGAATGCCGGCGCGGACCACGTGGCCGAAAGAAGCCTTGTGCAGCAGCAGCCAGATGCTTGCCAGCACTGCGATCACCACGGCCAGCAGGAACAAGCGATAGCGCGAGAACAGGAAGTCGCCGAGGATGACCGAGCCTTTGAACGACGCAGGCATGTTTACCGACAGCGGCGCGGAGCCCCATACGATGCGGATCAACTGCTCGGCGATCATGGCGAGCCCGAAGGTCACCAGCAGGCTGAGGATTGGATCGGCCGCATAGAACCGGCGCAACAGGAAGCGCTCGAACAGGATGCCGAGCATGGCCACGGAGATCGGCGACAGAACCGCGGCCGGACCAAAACCAAGATATTTTCCGATTGTGATCGAGATATAGGCGCCGAGCGCATAGAAAGCGCCGTGTGCCAGGTTGACTACGCCGCCGACGCTGAAGATCAACGACAGCCCGAGCGCAATGAGCAGGTAGTAGCCCCCGAGCACAAGGCCATTCACCACCTGTTCGAGCAAGAACGTGAATTGCATTCTGGATCCAGAAGAGCGGGAGCGCGCGTTTACGATGGCGTGCCCATCGCCAACGTGTTTATCCGAACGCGCCGGCGCCGATCACAAGACGCAAGTGTTCTGCTCTTTCTGGACGGACAGAACCTCGAGCGATTCGTTCGCCGCCGGAACGGCGGCGCCCAGCTCGAGCTGGTCCCACTGGTCCTTCGCCTTGCCCTTGGCCTTGACCGTGAAGGGATAGGCTTCCTGCATAAGCTGGTGATCCCACTTCCGGAAGTAGCCCTGCCGCGCCTTCAGGATGTCGAACTTGGCTTCGCTCTCGAAGTAGGCGATCAGCTTCTCGGTGTCGGTCGATTTCGTCTCGGTGATCGCCTGCGCCATCATCTTGAGCGAGACGTATTCGATCCAGGCATGGTTCTCCGGCGGCTTGCCGTACTTTTTAATGAAGTTGGCGACGAAGGTCTTGGACGATGGAACATCAAGGGTGTGGTACCAGACCGTCGGCCAAGTGCCGCTCAGATTGCCTTCGCCCGCCGCCCATGCATCCGCGGTGTTCAGGTTGAAGCCGACGATCGGATAGGGTAGGCCGAATTCGGCATATTGCTTGATCAGGTTGGTGACCTGATTGCCGGCGAGGTTCGAGCAGACCACGTCGGGATTGGCCTGGCGGATCTTCAGCAGATAGGGGCTGAATTCCGTGACGTCAGTCGCCACAAGTTCGTCGCCGATGACCGTGCCGCCGTTTTCGCTGAAAAACTGCTTCGCCGCGCTCCCCAGATCGTGACCGAAAATGTAGTCGGCGGTGAGAGTGTAGAACTTCTTGCCCTTCATCATGTTGTCGCGCACCAGCGCCTTGCCCACCGCGTAGACCATCACATGGCTCGGGATGTCGACGTGGAAGGTGTAGCGGTTGCATTGCTTGCCGCGCAGTGCGTCGGAGCGCGCGCCGATCTGCAGGAAGAAGCGCTTGTTGCGCGCGGCTACCTGCATGATGGTGACAGCCGAAGCGGAATTGATTTCGCCCATCAGGAAGGCCGCGCCGTCCTGGTCGAGCATGCGCTGCGCTTTGGTCGCCGCTGTGGCCGGATTAACCGAATCTTCCGACATGATGTCGAGCGGGCGTCCCATCACGCCGCCCGCGCTGTTGATTTCTTCCTGGGCCATCCTGATGCCGAGCTGGGCATACGCGCCGAGCGCGCCGAGAAAGCCGGTCAGCGGGGTGAGGTGGCCGATTTTGATCTTGTTGGCCTGGGCGTGGACGATCGCCGGAAACCCAATGACGGAAGCGCCCGCAAACGCGGCGCCGGTTTTCAACACGTTCCTCCGATTGTGGCTGGTCATTTTACGTCGCCTCCCGGGCTGATAAATGGTGCCACTCTCCTGATACCGACTATGCGATATCGTGAGAGACGTTTTTTTATTGTCGGATTATAGTTCCGAGCGTTGGGCGACTGTCAATGTCAAAAAGATACTCATTCGCCGCGCGCTTTATGAGTGGCCCGCCGCCTCGCGGCGGTGCGGTCGAGTGAGAGCTTGAGGCGCGCGGACATGCAGCAGCACAGCAATGCCAGCCTGGCGATGTTCGGCTGCAACACCTACAGCTACATGCTGTCACAGAGCGCCGAGACATGTCTCGCGCGACTTGTGGAATTTGGATTCGAAGAATTTGAGTTCATGATCCACCCCGGCCACTTGTGGCCGGCCGACCTTCCGCCAAACAAGCGGCGCGCGCTCCGCAACACGCTCGAACAAGGCGGCTCCCGACTTACGACCCTCAACATGCCGAACATTGATATCAACGTCGCCAGCACGACTCCGGAAATGCGTGCCTATTCGCTCAACCTATTGAGCGAAACGGTGCGGCTTGCCGGAGACCTGGGCGCTTGCGGTGTTGTCATCGGGCCCGGCAAAGCCAATCCACTGTTTCCCGCCGACGCCGAAACTTTGACCGGACATTTCTTCGCCGCGCTGGACCGGCTTGGTCCGGTCGCGGCGGTGTCCGGCACGTCGCTATGGGTCGAGAATATGCCATTTGCATTTCTGCCGGCAATTGGCGGCCTTATGGATGCGCTTGAACGCTACGGCAATGACACGGTACGCATCGTCTACGACGTCGCCAACGCGTACTTCATCGCAGAGGATTTTACCGCTGGTCTCAAGCGTTGCCAAAATCGGCTGGCGCTGGTGCATTTGTCCGATACCGGCCGGCACGTCTATCGCCACGATGCCGTTGGTCTTGGCACGGTACCGTTTGCCGACGTGCCGCGCGCTCTCGCTGCGGTCGGCTACCGCGCGCGGCCAATGTTGGAGATCATCTCGCGTGATCCCGATCGCGACATCCTTGCGAGCGCCGAAAAGCTGGCGGCGTTCGAATTTAGTCTTCCGAATGAGTCTCATTCTCAGAGAGGTTGATCAGCAGTTATGAACACAGCGTTACCTCAATCTACGGACATCATCATTGCCGGCACCAATGCCGGCCAGCGCGCCAAGCAGTCGTCGTGAGCGACGAAATCACCTATGATGTCGTTGTCGTCGGTGGCGGCGGCAGCGGTTTGGCGGCCGCGATCGAAGCGCGCGCGGCCGGGCGCGACGTCATACTGCTCGAAAAGAACTCAGATCTCGGCGGCTCGACCGCATGGTCGGTCGGCTCGGTGACGGCGAGCCAGACGCCGTACCAGGCGCGCAAAGGCATCGTCGATAATCCGCAAGATCATTGGCGCGACATGGCCGGGTTTAATGGTGAACTCGACGCGCGCGACAATGTGGATTTGCGCCGCCTGCTGGCCGACGAGATGCCGGACACATTCCGTTGGCTGCTCAAGCATGGCGTGCGTTTCTACGGACCGATGCCAGAGCCGCCGCACACCAAGCCGCGCATGCACAACGTGCTGCCGAATTCGCGCGTCTTCATCACGCATCTGTCCAAAGCGGCGCGATGGGCCGGCGTAACGATTATGTGCGACGCGCGCGCCACCGCGCTGGTGACCGAGCAGGGTCGGGTGACTGGGGTCGATTGTGCGACGGTGGACGGGCCGCGACGCTTTCGGGCGCGCGGCGGCGTGGTGCTGACGGCGGGCGATTTCACAAGCGACCCTGAGCTGAAAGCGAAGTTCATGGGACCGCAGGAAGCCAAGATCGACGGCGTTAATGTGACCGCAACCGGCGACGGCCAGAAGCTCGCGGTCGCGCTAGGCGCGCGCATCGTCAATGGTGATCTCGCTCTCGGGCCAGAGTTGCGTTTCGTGCCCCCGCCGGGCCGCAACATGCTGCTGATGTTGCCGCCCTGGCGGCTCCTAGCCAACTTGATGGCGTGGTCGCTCGAGCATATGCCAAGCGCGCTATTGCGGCCTTTCGTAATGAGCTTTGTGACCACCGCACTGGCGCCATCGCTCGATTTGTTCGCGGAAGGTGCGCTTTTGATCAACAAGCACGGCGAACGTTTCGTCGACGAGCGCGACAAGCCCGCCTACGCGCTGCCCGATCAGCCCGATAAGATCGCCTACATTCTGCTCGACAAGCGCATAGCGACGTTATTCTCCGCTTGGCCCCATTTCATCTCGACCGCGCCCGGCGTCGCTTACGCCTATGTCGACGACTACCGGCACAATCGCCGCGATATTTTCAATATGGCGGCAACGATCGATGTGCTGGCCGGGAAGCTCTCGATGTTGGCGACTGCGCTCACCAAGACAGTACGGGCGTACAATGCAAGTGCAGGAAACCGACCGCCAATGGGCGAGGGACCTTATGTCGCGCTGGGGCCTCTGCGTGCGGTGTTCGTACATGCTGAGGGCGGGCTCGCGGTCGATCGTGAGCATCGCGTGCTAGGCGTGGGCGATAAGCCAATCGCCGGGCTCTATGCTGCCGGCGCGACTGGGCAGGGCGGGTTGCTGCTGAAGGGGCACGGCCATCATTTGGGCTGGGCCTTTGTGTCTGGCCGCCGGGCGGGGCGAAATGCTGCGCTTGAAGCTGATCGATAATTGCTTCGCGTCACCTATGACCAGACTACTCTGCACTACGAGGAGAGAATTTGGTTTGCAGTTGCATTCCCTCCGCCACCGTCCGTCGGTGACCATTGCCTAAGCCGTCACGGCCAGCCCAGAATCCCTACGCGCCCAGCGATGGCGGCATGCTCGGCCCGGATGACCGCAAGCGTTGTTCTTAGCCGCCAAAAGACAGCGCTTTTTGAATGGAATCGATCAATTCATGTCCTGAAAATGGCTTGCGCAAATAGTCGACGCAGCCGGCATCCAAGGCTTCTCTGCGCACGGCGTCCGTGTCGAGCGCCGTCATGAAAATTACCGGGATTTGACAATTCCTTGTGGCCAATCGACGCCTCACTTCAATTCCCGACATTCCTCCCAAATTAATGTCAAGGACGATGCAAGCAATATCGCTGTCGTTCGCAGTGGCGCTTGCGAGAAAGGCCTCACCGGAATTGAACGCATCGGTTATGAAATCACACGCGACCAGGACGCGCGTGAGCCCCTTCAAGACACTGGGATCGTCATCGACAATCGCGACGACTCGTCGCACTCCCGGCGAGTGCGGCTCGTCGGTACGCGCAGTTTCCTGCATTTACATCACCATTTTACCTCGTATGCCCCTATTGAATCGTATTGGCTATTGTCCCTTGGTGCAGGGATATGCCATTTTTTTGATGTCCAAAGTCGCATCAGTTAGCCGCCAGCCGGTACACCCGTAATTTCAAGCTTCTCGGCAATGGACACAAGCTCGGCAAGCGATTTCGCCTCGAATTTCTGCATGATGCTATGACGATGCGCTTTGATGGTCCGCTCGGACGTTCCAAGGTCATACGCAATCTGCTTGTTGAGTTTGCCGCGTACAACAAGACCGAACACCTCGCGTTCCCGTGGCGTTAGGCTGGAATAACGCGCACGGAACAAATGCATCCGGACATTCTGTTCGTGCAGATCGTCATACCGCTTGAGCGCGCGCTCGACGGCTTCGAGCAATACCGTCTTTGGCGCCGGCTTTGAGAGAAAATCCTCGGCGCCGGCCTTGATGGCCCGCACGCTGGTCGGAATATCGCCGTGACCCGTCAAGAATATGATCGGCAAGGCGCAATCCATCTTGCCGAGCACGTCTTGCAATTGCGGGCCGTTCAATCCGGGCATTTGCACGTCAAGCAAAATGCAGCCACGCTCCGCCGGCAGGTTCTCCAACAGGCGGTTGGCCGATTCGTAAAGGGCGACCTGATAACCGGCCGCCCGCAGCACCCGGCCGACCGCAGTCCGCACCGAAAGGTCGTCGTCGACGATGTGTATGGTGGAGCTATCGGCGTTCATCTGCAGCTGGCCCATCAGATCGCCTCGGCTTCGGCGCGAACCGAACGCAAAGTGAAGCGGAAAATCGCCCCGCCGCCGGGTTCGTTTTCCGCCCAAATCCTTCCGCCATAGGTACTCATAATCGTTCTTGCGATCGACAAACCAATTCCAGTGCCCTGCTTCTTCGTCGTCACGAACGGTTCAAAAATACTATCCAGTTTGTCGTCCGGAATGCCTGTTCCGGTGTCTCTTATCGATACCATCACGTCGCCATTGTGCCGGCTGACGTCGACCTCCAGTTCACGTGCACCCAGCGGAAGAGCTTGCATCGCGTCCATGGCGTTCATGGCGACATTCAAGATGACTTGCTGTATGTGCACGCGGTCGGCGCGAACCCAAACGTTATCGGGAACGGTGCGAATAATCAGGACCACGCCTTGTTGTTCGGCTTGGTGCTCAAACAGCCTGACCGTGTCGTTCACAACCTCGGCGAGATCGATTTCCTTCGCTTCGAGGTCGCCGTGCTTCAAAAGCGCGCGCAGACGCTTGATGATCTCGGCGGCCCGCGCGTCGTCGCGGCGAATATCGGCAAGGATTTCCTTGAGCTGTTCGCGGTCCGGCAATCTCGCGCTTAACAATAATTCGGCCGCTTCCGCGTTGTTAAGAATGGCGCCGAGTGGTTGATTGAGTTCATGTGCAATCGAGGCCGACATCGCGCTCGCCGTCATGGCGCGGTCCATCTTCGCCACTTCCAACAGATGTTGACGCGAGTCCCGCTCAGCGGCGCGGCGGCGGCGGTGTTCATAGTACAGCCAGCCGATGATGATGCTTTGCAGTGGGATGATGATGACAATCGTTAGGATTTGCCAACGATAGAGGTCCCACGCGTTTAATTGGCGAAATCGCACGACGCTGCCGGCCGGGAGCGAGCTTTCGCTGATGCCCCATTGTTTGAGTTTTCGGGCGTCGAACACCGGTGTATTAAAATTCTTAGTTACGACGGGAATGCTGGAGGCGCCTTCACCATTGAAAATGCGAGCAACCGTTTGTCCCGCTTCCCTGCCGAGTTTTTCGGCCGACATGACGAAGCCGCCGGTGGCGCCCGTTCCAATGAAGTCTTCGGAATCGACCACGATCGGCCGATTGGCGCTATCCGCGATAGTTTTGAGCGCTTCCGCGGGATTATGACTGGCTCCGGTGCTGTCCCGATAAATGGGAATGTAGACGATCGCGGTATCGTCATGCAGCGCCGCGATTTGCTTCCTTATTTCATAGAGTGGGAGATCGCTGAGGTTGGTGACGTCTAGCTCCTTCGCAACCTGCTGCACGTCCTGTTGATATTGCCCGCGAAGCGGCTGCCGTTTCAGCAAATCGCCGATCAGCGCAATTTGGGCAAGGTCGGGTACAAGAAGCCTCGCCGCTTTGACCATATCCTGAAACGGCCGCGTGGCGATGACGCCGGTAGTGTTTGGCAGCGCGGCGGGATCCCTTGCCGCGATCTCATCGAATGTCACGAAGACGATGGGCGCACTCGGCCAAAGTGTCGCCCGAAGGCGCGCCGAAAATTTGAGCGCGTCGGAACCAAGCGCAACGATCAGACTGATCGGTTTGTCGCGATATTTGTTGGTGAGATACGTTTCCAGAGCCGAAACGTAACTTGGCCCGGTGAAGTGGCCAAAATCCAAATATTCCGCATACATCGCGTACGCTTGCACGCTTTCGGCATCGAGCGTTGAGTGAATTTGATCCTTGAATCGCCTGCCGAACGGCGAGTCTGCGGCAGACTCGTCGACGATCAAGATGTTGCGGGGCAGGGGCTCCGCTGTCGCGCGGAAGGGCATTGCCGCTAAACTTGCGGCGATCAATATCGCGGCGAAAAGTCGCGCGCCCGAGCACATAACCTAGCACGGCTGCCGGCACTCGCGTGCCAGCGCATGTCCCCTATCGGAGTGGAAATTCTACTTCTGTTTCGCTTCGGTCGTTTGATAAAGGTCAAACCGGCAGTGGTTGCCCTACGTCGCAAAAAGCAAGATTTTTCAAGGAATTCTTGGCGGTCATGAACCGCCAACCAGGCACCGGAGGCCCCAGGCAATAGGACGCGCGTCAGTGCTGGAAAATGCGCTGTCCAGCCGCGCGAACCGAGCCGCTTGATCGGCACCCTGGGCGATCTGCATTTCCAAAATACTGCACCTAAGTGCAGTATCGCTTCGCAGTGCGGAATACTAGAAAGGCAACGTTGTGGTGGCGACTTCAATTTTGCGAGCGAGAACGATCGATGATGTTGCAAAGCGAAACAACTCAGCAATTCATTCACAGGGAGAATATCGTTAGATACCGAAGGATCTTGGGAACGTATCTGACTGCCGAGGAGCGCCGTTTTGTTGAACGCCGCTTGCTGGAGGAACAAACGGCCCTTCAGAAATTTGCCAGTCAGATCCGCCCCGTCGGTGAATCGAATTATATGACTTAGACGATGAGGGCATTCCCTCCCCGAGTCTGCCCTTATCCGAGAGACCGCCTTTTCCCCGCAAGGCGGTCTCATTTTGTGATCGCTCTTGCGGTCGGCGCATCCGGCTAGTGAATGTGTGAACTGCGCGACGACCAACCCAACCGATTGTTTTTGGCGCGGCCTGGCGCAGCGCGGGAATTCCTCAAAGGTCAATTGCTGCGTTCATAAAAAGATTATTAGTGTCGCATCGACCAACCAATGCGCGACTCGTGATGTCGCTGTCGTCGCAACACAGGGCTACGCGCGGTTGGCAGGAGGCGCTCATGATCCGCGATCTAGGAAGCGACCGTCTATTCGGTTTCGTTCTCGGTGCCGTGTTCGTCGGCACGCTCATACTCAACGCGATGGCCTACTGAAACAGACATGGCCTGTCAGATGGACCGCAGGGATATGGTCGGCCAGCGCTCCATAGCGATTTCCACGCCATAGCCACAAGGTCGGCGGATATGAATAAGCGGAATCGCGTGACTAGAGCGCGGTCGCCGCAGTCTTTCCCCGCAGCAGCGATTGCCCCGGCCGGACGCGCGTGAACATCACAGGCTCGGCGCTGACGACCGGTAGGTCGCCGGCAAGGCTCACACTGGTGTAATACGATGCAGCGAGCTCCGAGGTTTGCGGGAAATCCTCGCGGAAATGCGCGCCGCGGCTGTCGCGGCGGAAGTCGGCGGCGGCACAGATGGCGCGGCTGGTGAGCGTGAGATTTTCCAGGTTGAGTCGGTCCATCCAGGTCAGATTGTAGCGCCGGCTGTCGCTGGCGACGCCGCAGTCGGCGATGTCGCGCGCGAGCTGCTCGAGCGCCGCCTTGCCGCGGGCGAGACTTTCGGCGGTGCGCAGGATGCCGACGTCGTCCCACATGATGCTGTAGAGCCGCTCGCGCATCGCCGGCAGGTCGCCCGGCTTGCGCCCGAGCGGCGTGAAGGCGCGCTCGTAAGCCGCTTCGATCGCGTGCTTGTCCGGCTCGGGCAGGGCGCCCGCGCGTTTGGTGCGCGCGCCCATCACGTCGCCGGCGATGCCGCCGAACACGGTCGAGTTGGCGACGCCGTTGCCGCCGAGGCGGTTGGCGCCATGCACGCCGCCGGTGTCCTCGCCCGCCGCATAAAGCCCAGACAACGGCGTCGTGCAGTCGGCGGCAAACTTGACGCCGCCCATCATGTAATGCGCCGTCGGGATCACCTCGACGCGGCCGGCGGCGAGATCGAAACCGCAGTCGGCGCAGCGCTCGACCATGCCCTTGAACTCGCGGCGCACGCGATCGGGGCCGAGATGGCCCATCTCGATATAGACGCCGCCATGCGGCGAGGCCTGGCCCTTGCGGATGCGGTCCATGATCGAGCGGCTGACGATATCGCGGGTGGCGCGCTCGCCGCGCGGATCGTAATCGAACATGAAGCGCTGGCCTTGCGCGTCGGTGAGATAGCCGCCGGAGCCGCGCAATCCCTCTTCCAGCACGGTGCCGGTCATACGCGTACCCTCGCCGGCGAGCAGCCCGGTCGGATGGAATTGCACCATCTCAATGTCGCGCAAGGGCAGGCCGGCGCGCAGCGCCATAGCGAGACCGTCGCAGGATTTGTCGCCGGAGGGCGTGTGATAGCGGTACATGGTCGGCCCGCCGCCGGTCGCCAGCAGCGTCGCCCGCGCGCGCACCATGAGCGGCTCGCCCGATCGCATGTCGAGCATCAGCACGCCGGCGAGCTCGGAACCGTCGGCCGCCGGGATGAGATCGAGGGCGCGATGGTCCTCCAGACGGCGCACGTCGCGCCGCCACACCTGTTCGGCGAGCCGGTTGATGATCTCGATGCCGGTCAGGTCGCCTTTGTGCACGGTGCGGTCGAAGGTCTGCCCGGCGAAGGCCTTCTGGTGCACGGTGCCGTCGGGATTGCGGTCGAAGAAGCAGCCGAGCTCGGTCTCCAGTTCACGGATGCGCCTGGGCGCGGTCTCGACCAAGAGCCAGGCGAGCTCCTGGTCGTTGAGCCAGCCGCCGCCCTCGATGGTGTCCATGAAATGCCGCTCGACCGAATCCTCCGGCGACAGCGCGACGTTGTAGCCGCCCTGCACCATGCGGGTGCAGCCGCATTTGCCGAGCAGGCCCTTGACCGCGATGGTGACTTCATGACCGGGGTTCATGTTTTTGGCGTGCAATGCGGCAAACAACCCCGCGCCGCCCGCGCCCAAGATCAGAACGTCGGTCTCGAACGTCTGCACGTTTCAGGCGCTGCCGATGCTGGCGAGCACCGCCGCGCGGCGCGCCGCGGCGTCGGCATTGATCTGCGCGTGCAGCGATTGCCCGTGCGAATCCATGGTCACCAGCAGCGGGCCGAAGCCCTTGATGCGGAACTTCCACAAGGACTCCGGATGCAAGTCGTCCATATCGACGTCCTCGATTGCCTCGATCCAGGTGGTTTCCAGCGCCGCGGCGCCGCCGACCACGGCGAGATAAGCGCCGCCGAATTCCTTGAAAGCGTCGAGCGTTGCTTGCCCCATGCCGCCCTTGCCGATGATCAGGCCCACGCCGTCGCGTTGCATCAGCGGCCGCGTAAAACGCTCCATGCGCATCGACGTGGTGGTGCCGATGCACAGCGGCTCGTAGCCCGAAGAATTGCCCGGACGCGGATCGACCTTGCGCACATTGGGCGCCGTGTGCACGACGGCATGGCCCTTGAGATTGAACCGCGTGGTGCGCCCGCGGTCGAACATGGCGATCAGCGTGGCGTCGCGGATGCCGAACAAAGTCTTTTCCAGTGTCACGGTATCGCCGACCTTGAGCGCGCGCGCCTGCGCCTCGTCGATCGGCATGTCCAGCACGTGATGGGTCATGGCACTACTCGAAGGCGATGCCGCCGGGCGTGATGACAGCCGAGGCGCGGCGGGCGGAATGGCACTGAATGTTCACCGCCACCGGGTTCATGGTGATGTGCGTGGCGGCGACTTCGACATGAACGCGGAACGACGTTGCGCGGCCGCCGAGACCCTGCGGGCCGATGCCGAGCTGGTTGACCGCTTCGCTCAATTGTTCCTCGATCTTGGCGCCTTCCGGGTCGGCGCAAGTCGTGCCGAGCGGCCGTGTCGCGGCAACCTTGGCGAGATGCATGCATAAGTCCGACGTGCCGCCGATACCGACGCCGACGATGGTCGGCGGACAGACGCGGCCGCCGCATTCGATCACCTTGTCGATGACGAAGCGCTTGACTGCGGCGACGCCGTCGGCCGGGATCAGCATCTGCAGGAACGAGCCGTTCTCCGAACCGGAGCCCTTGGGGATCATCTCGATCTCGACCGTCTCTTCGCGCTCGTCGAAATCGACGTTGATCAGCGGCACGCCGGCGCCGCAGGAGGTCTGCTCGTTCTTGCGCGTGATCGGATGCACCACGGAAGAACGCAGCGGATGCTCCTCGGTGGCGCGCTCGCAGCCGCGGCGAATCGCATCTTTCATGCCGGCGCCGTCGAATTCGACGTGCCTGCCGATGACGACGTTGTAGATCGGGATGCCGGTGTCCTGGCAAAGCAGGTTCTTGGTGCGCTCGGCCACCGCGATGTTCTCCACCATGGTGCCGAGGATGGTCCTGCCGGTCGTGTCGGTTTCTTCCATCAGCAGCCGCTCGAAGCCCCGCTTGATGTCGTTCGGCAAGAGCTTGAGCGCGCGGATATAGAGCGTTTTGGCGAGCTCCTCGACTTCCTTGAGATCGAGCTGCATGGCCGTCTCCCTATAACACCAGCGTCAGGCCGGAACCCATCAGCAGCACAGCAAGGATCTGGCGGAACCGACGTTCGTTCAGTCTGCCGTAAAGTTGCCAGCCGATCCAGGTTCCCAGCAAGAGCGGCGGCAGCACCTCCAGCATCAGCACCAAGCCCTGACGGTCGAAGGTGACCAGGATAATGCCGGCCAAGGTAATGCCCTGGATGATGATGATATAGGGCTGATAAACGCCGCGCGCGGTTTCCTTGGGCCAGCCGCGCAATTGCGTCCAGATCGTCGGCAAAACGCCCGAATAGCCGCCGATCCCGCCGAGAATGCCGCCGATGAAACCGACCGCCGCGTCGGCGCCGCGGCCGCCCGCTGAAATGGTGTGCAGTCGCGGGGCGATAAACGCATAAAGGCCGAAGGCGATCAGGAACACGCCGAGCACTATCTTGAGCACGCTGCCGTCAGTGAACGCCAGCAGGCGCACGCCGATCGGCACACCGGCGAGGCCACCGGCGAGGAAGGGCCACAAGCGTCCGGCCTCGATATTCTTGCGCTGCGGCCAGATCGTCGTCAGATGCAGCAACACGCCGCAGCCGGTGCACATGATCGCCGAGTGTAGCGGGTCGATGCGGTGCAGCCAGATCGACGAGGCGGCAAGCGCAAAAGCAAAGCCGCTGCCGCCGGCGGCAATGCCGCCGACCAGCGCGCCGAGCCAAAGGATGGCGATGGTGTCGAGCGAAAGGCCAAACAGCATCCGCTCAGCCCAGATTGAGGATGAAGAGGGCGCCGACCGCCAGCACAGCGGCGGTGCAGGCGGACAACACCGCGAGGGTCTTCTCGCGGAAATCAAAGAATTCGATCGCCAGCACGCGTAAGCCAAATGTCAGGTGGACGGCAAGGGCGACGACGATGACAAACTCAAAAAAGGCGACAACTGGCTGGCGCGTGACGGCGAGGAACGCGTCGAGCGAGCTGGCGCCGTTGAGCGCGGTGGCCAGCGCCAAGAAATGCAGCGGCAAAAAGATCGCCAGCGCGACGCCGGACAGGCGGTGCAGCATGGCGGCGAGGAAGCCGCGCTGTCTGTGCGAGGCGCGCATCATGAGGCGTAGACCGCAAGGACGGCACGCAGGCCAAGCGCCAACAGGAGAATCGAAAACAGCGCCAGTGCGAGATCGACCGAACGCCCGCGCCATTCCGTCCATTCGCGCAAGATATTGCGCAGGCCGATCGGCGCGTGGATCGCGACTACGACCACGAATGTTGCGTAGAACACAAGGAACCAGAAATTGCCACGCGTGCGTGCGAGAATTTCTGCAGCGGTGAGGCCGCCGCGCGTCGCATAAAGGATGGTACCGAGATGGACGGCTACAGCGGCCGCCAGAACGAAAGCGGTCGCACGTTGCGCCAGGAAAAGGAGCGCACTCATGGCCCGCCCCCTAGGGCGCGACGCAGCACTGCGCGCTTGAGGCCGGCGATCGAGTAAGTCGGCGCAATCGCCTTGGGGCAAAACGACGTGCAGCTCATATGCGTGTGGCAGGCCTGGCAGCCGTCGCTGCCCGACACCGCGTCGAGCCGTGCCGCTTGACCGCGGTCGCGCACATCGTTGACCAGCGTCCAGGCGCGGTTGAGCGCCGCGGGCCCGAGATAATCCGCGTCCCAGGCCACGACGTCGCACGCCGAATGGCAGACCCCGCAGCCGATGCATTCAATGCCGGCGTCGGCGGCCTGACGCGCGGGCGTTGCCGACGGCACCACGGCGAAATCCTCTTCGGGCGCCGCGCCCGGCTCGAAATAACCTCGTGCCGCGCTCCATTTGTCGAAGAACTGCGTCATCTCGACCGCAAGATCCTTGACCACGGTGAAATTGCGCAGCGGCTCGAGCCGCAACCGCTCGCCGTCGGCGACCTCGCGCACGCGGGTGCGGCAGGTCCAGCGCGGGCGACCGTTCACCACCATGGCGCAGGAGCCGCACATGCCGACGCGGCAGGCGAAGCGATAGGACAACGTGGCGTCGTGCTCGCGCTGGATCTCGGTGACCACATCGAGCACCGTCTGATGCTGGCGCCGCGCAATGGCGAACGTCTGGAACGCTCCGGTCTCGCCGCCGCGCCAGACGTCGACATGCAGCATGTCGCTCATCGCTGCATGCCCCGTACCAGCGTGTGCAGCGGAGTCACTGCTTCTTGCTCCCGGCTTCGAGCAGCTTCTTCTCCATCATGGCGGCCAGCGCCAAGCTTGCCGTTGATTTTGGGCCAATTTGGTCTCCCGCCGTTTTAACGTTTTGATCTTTTTGTGCGCGCATCTTCCATCACATGACGGGCTTGTGGCAACCCGTCTGTTGCACCAAGCGCGACGATGCGGCGGCGGCCGACCGGTCAAAACGAACAGCGCCGCCTCACTGGGCGGCGCCGTTTTAACGCCTCATGCGGCTTAGTCGTGAACGATGGACAGAAACACGTTGAATTTGGCCGTGGTGCCGCCGAGGTTTTTGATCTCGTAGTGGATTTCGGTCTCCGTCGTGGTATCCGAGATTTGCGAGTTCGGCGGCGCATGCTCGGTCACGATGAATCTGCGCCAAACCCGGGTGACTTCGAGTTGCGTGTCCTGGGCAAATCCGGTCAGCGTGCTGCCGGTCGCGAATGGAACGGCGTTCACGTACCACACCGCATCGGACGGTGTCGCATTGTTCCAATGCCAGTGACCGGTTTTGCCCGGCCCCAGCTCCAGGTTCACGTTCGTATTGACCAATGTTACCTTCGACATGTTCGCTCCCCCTCAGATATTCCGATGCCGCCGCCGGAATGACGATGGCGCGACGCGCCGTCTCGATGACGCGTGTGATCGAGGGTAACTACAACTAAAGAGAGTCTCAATTAGTATATTCAACTGATAATTGATCGATCGGCCGGTTTGGGTTGGTCCGCTTTCCGTCCGTCCGGCGCGTTGCAAAATCAGACTTAGTGGTTGCCCGGACTTGATAATTTTCGCACAACAAGCGGCACACCTTTGCCGGGGTGGCGCCGATTCTTTTGGGGGGCTCGCTTGTCCGAAACCGTCGCCTCGATCATGGCCGCCCACCGGGCGGGAACGCTCACGCCGGAGCAAACCGTCGCCCGCAGCTACGCGCGCCTCCGCGCGCGTCTTGCGCGGCCAGCGGATCTCCTGCAGCTCGGCGGGCGACGCAATCATGCTCATGCGGAAACCTCGTCCCGGCGCACCGCTTCACCGGCGGATGCGGAATCGCCGCCAACAGATCGCGTGTAGCTCGCTTCCGGCGCCATCATCACGCGCTCGGTTTCGCCCTGTTCGACGATTTTTCCAGCCTGCATGACGATGAGCCGATCGCACAGCAGCCGCACCACGTTGAGGTCGTGCGAGACGAAAAGGATTAATTAGGCAAAGCTGCCGATTTAGACACCGCCCTCAGGCGACGGCACGACTCGCAATTTGTACGCGATGACGGCGCACGCGGTCTTCGTCGACGGTGATGCCGAGGCCGGGGCGGTCGAGGCTGTTCACGTGCCCGCGTTCGCTGTGGATCGGCTCGCCGGCGACGTCTTCGGCGAGCGCGATGTGGGTGAGCGTCAGCGCCCAGGCGATGTTGGGGATGACGCTGGCGGCATGCAGCGCCGCCGCGCAGGCGATGCTCGACTCGCCGGTCTTGCAGGAGACATTGACGCTCATGCCGAGGCTGTCGCAGAGCCGGCCGGCTTCGACGACGCCGCGCAACCCGCCGAGCTTGATCGCCTTGAGGCTGACGCCGCGCGCCGCCTTGCGCTCGTGATGGCGACGGATGTCGGCGAGCGAATGGATGCCCTCGTCGGCGCCGATGGCGATCTCGCCTGCCGCGGCGGCAACCGCGGCCATCCCGGCGAGATCGCCGGCGACGACCGGCTGCTCGAAGAAATCGAGGCCGCAGGCTGTGACCGCGCGCACGAAGTCGATCGCTTGCTCGGTGGTGAAGCCCTGGTTGGCGTCGGCCGAGATCAAGAAACCGCTGCCGAGCTGCCGGCAGATCGCGCGGGTGCGCGCGGCGTCATTCTCCGCCGTATCGATGCCGACCTTGATCTTGTAGGCGGTGAAGCCAGCGGCCTTCTTCTTCTCCGCGTCGCGCAGATCGCCGTCGAGATCGCCGCCGCCGACCACCGCGAGCAGCGGCAGGCGGCTGCGCTTCTTGCCGCCGAGCAGCGCGTGCACCGGCTTGCCCGCCGCCTTGCCGGCGAGATCGTGCAGTGCGATTTCGATTGCCGCCTTGGCGCCGTGATTGCCGTACATGCGCCCGTCCATGGCGGCGAGCGCGCCTTCAATGTCGGCCGGCTCGCGCCCGCGCAAGCCCGGCGCAAGATAATGAACGGCGGTGACGATGCTTTCGAGCGTCTCGCCGGTCATCACCGGCGCCGAGGCGGCTTCGCCCCAGCCGATCATGCCGTCGTCGGCCTCGATGCGCACCAGCACATTGTCGGCGCGGCGCACCTCCTCGCCTGCCATGATGACGGGCTTGAGCATCGGCAGGCTGACCGCGATCGGCTCGATGGATTTGATCGGCATTGTGCTGGACTCGCTCCGTCATCCTGAGGTCCGACCCCGGCCTCGAGCCGGGGAAGCCTCGAAGGACGATCGGCTGGGGGCCATCGCCCTTCGAGGGCTGCGCCGACGTGCGGCCACCTCTGGGTGACGGCGATGGCCGCGTGGGGGGTGATTGCTACATCTTCTTGATGTGCGCTTTTTCGATGATGTCCTTGAACAGAGCGATTTCGTTGGTCACGCGCTTCCAGCAGGCGTCGGCGCCTTGCGCGCGCACCAGGAAGCCGGCCTTGTGCAGCTTGTCCTGGATGTCCTTGGTCTTGAGGACTTTCAGCGTTTCCGCCTCCAGCCATTTGACCGCCCCGGGCGGCGTCTTGGCCGGCGCCAGCAGCGCGCAATCGACCCCGAAGACGAAGTTCCTATAGCCGGCCTCCACCATGGTCGGCACATCGGGCATCTCGGGCCAGCGCGCGTCACCGGTGACCGCGAGACAGCGCAATGTGCCCGCCTTGATATGCGGCAGCGCCGGAGCGAGCGAGCCGGAGCTCAGTTGCACGTTGCCGCCGAGCAGCGCGGTGATGGCGTCGCCGCCGCCCTTGAACACGACGTCGCTCAGCTTCGGTAGTTTTTCGATGTACTTGAGGTACTCCAGCTGCAATTGCGAGCTGGTGCCGATCGGCGGCGTCGCACAGTTGTATTTGTCGGGGTTGGCGCGCGCCAGCGCGACGAATTCCTTCATCGTCTTCGCCGGCAGATCGGATTTCACCGTGAACGTGTTCGGTGTCGTCGCCAGTTCGCAGATCGGCACGAAGTCGGACGTCCTGTAGGGCAAATCGTGATACAGGCTGACGTTCGACGAGAAGGCGTTGGTGATCAGCATGATGGTGTAGCCGTCGGGCACTGCCTTCGCGGCATAGCCCATGCCGATATTGCCGCCGGCGCCGCCGCGGTTTTCGACGATGAAGGTCTTGCCGGTGGACTGCTCGAGCGCGGCGGTGACGATGCGCGCGGTGATGTCGGACGGTCCGCCCGGCGTATTGGCCACCACGACTTTGATGGGCCTATCCGGATAGGCGGCGTAGGCCGAGCGGATGCTCAGCAGCGACGGCGCCGCGATGCCGGCCGCCAGCACGCCGGCGCCCTTGATAACCTGGCGCCGCGATGGCGCGGAAATTCGCTGTTCTTTCTTCTTCATGATCCTCCCCCTGATGATCGCGATATTTTCTAATTAGCGCCCCGCTGGATATTAGGGTAAGCTTTTGCGAACATTGCAGCAATGGCGCCGGCTGCGGGGTGAAGCCCACAACCGGCGGCATCCCCGCAAACCACACAATCCCAATGCTATTCACGACCTGCCCGGCGCGGCCGCACGATCCATGAACGACATGCAAACGAAAACGGCGAGCTGGTACGACGTCGTCCTGGCGACGCTGAAAAGCAACAACGTCCGGCTGGTGGTCTACGTCCCCGATAAGGTGCTCACGCCGCTGATCAAGGCGCTCTCCGCCGACAAGTTTTTCACCACGTTCCCCTGCACGCGCGAGGAGGAGGCGATCGGCGTTGTCACCGGCGCCTGGATGGGCGGCATGCGCGCCGCCGTGCTGATGCAGACCTCGGGCTTCGCCACTCTGCCGAACGCGCTCGCCTCGCTGGTGGTGCCGAGCCAGATCCCGGCGCTGCTCTTCGTCTCCGAGCGCGGCACGCTCGGCGAGTTCAATCTCGGCCAGGCCATGGTGTGCAAGACCATGCGGCCGGTGCTCGATGCGCTGGGCATCGAACACCACACCATCACGCGCCAGGACGAGCTCGCCTTCATCGTCGACCGCTCGATCAAGCAGGCGGTGGCGACGCAGGCGCCCGTCACCTTCATTCTCTCGCCGCTGTTGACCGGCGGCAAAGTGTTCGAGGCGTAAGCCATGACCACGACGAAAACCGGCGCGGTCGGCGCGCACAACGCCAAGGTGATGAACCGCTTCGAACTGACCAAGCGGCTCACCGCC
>Ga0335078_10001744_pt1 | contig 32832 bp, 27 predicted proteins | sample Lox_Sample_32_FD_206711 | JGI IMG/M metagenome (GOLD analysis project Ga0335078, IMG submission 206711) | Soil microbial communities from Loxahatchee National Wildlife Refuge, Florida, United States - Lox_Sample_3.2 | ecosystem: Environmental > Terrestrial > Soil > Wetlands | place: USA... | reverse complement strand
CCGGCCGCCGGCGCAGACGGGAGCGAAACCGGATTGGATGGAGCCCTTCGCACGCGCTATCGACGGGACAAAGAAGGACGTCGTGTCGGGCACCCTGGACCGGGTCGATTGGAACGCAGAGTTCGTACGGGGGGATCTCGGAGGGGCCGTTAAACAGCTCAAGCGGGAGTCGGGTAAGGGACTCTTGGTGGGAGGCGTAAAGCTCCCGCTGGCATTGGCGGAGCTGGGATTGATCGATGAGTACGAGTTCGTGTTGCACCCCAGGCTGGCGGGCCACGGGCCGACGTTGTTCGCGGGGCTATCAAAGCCTGTCGAGTTGAGGCTTGTGAGCCGGCTGGAGTTCAGCTCGGGTGCCGTGGCGATGCGGTATGAGCGGAGAAGCTAGCCACTGGGCTCCTCAGCCCGAGTCGGCTTGACGGCGGCATGCGCGTCGCGCTAGCCAGTCCAAGATGCGGTCACCAACAGGGGGATAGCCAAGCTCTTCGTGCCGGTCTGAGACACGCTTAATTCAGTTTAGCCAGGTTGAAGCGGGGGGAGATCACGACCGGTCTGCGCGAAAATTGGAGCCGCTCCTGCAGTTCGATGATCCGGCAACCCACTCGCAGGCGAGCTTTCAGCTCAGGAGATTTGAACGGTTTCGTGACGTAATCGTCAGCCCCCGCATCCATGGCAACAACCAGATCTTCGCTCCCTGTCTTTGCAGTCAGAATCAGGATGTAAGTGTAGTCGAGCTGGTTGGCGGATCGAACACGGCGGCATACCTCGATGCCATCCAAACCCGGCATCAGCCAATCCAGAATTGCCAACCGGGGGCCTTCTTCGTCCTGGAGCAAGCGCCACGCCTCTTCGCCATCGCTCGCTACGACAACGTCGTAGCCCCATTGGGTCAGCATTGACTGCAGCACCCTCTGGAGAACCGGGTTGTCTTCTGCCACCAGGATCCGCATGATTGGTCCGTCACACTCTCGTGCAACGAGGGCCCTTTGGCTCACCAAAGTAGGCCACGGTTTGAGGCTAGATCAACCACCAAGTTATTAATACCCCCACGGTCGATATGGAGGTACTGTTTGAGTACTAGAGCCGGCACCATATCCAGATAACATTCACTAAAAGTTATTATTCTCTCAATATCTTTGGGTGATCCCGCCGATTCCCCTTATGATAGACGGGGCCCTGTTTGGCATTCACCTGGCCATTTCTGGTCACGTTCAGGCTCAAGTCGCAAGCCACGCGTGAACAGAAACGGCTGCGGCGGTTGCTATACTGCCTCTGTGCGCCGCGTTGCCGTAGTTTTAGGGATGGTCGGGCTAGTGGCGTGCTATGCCTCGACCTTACAGGGCATGGCCGCGCAGTGGTGGAACGATGAAGACATGGGCCACGGCTTTCTGGTTCCGGCCGTCGCGCTGTGGATCGTGTGGCGCGAGCGAACTCGCTGGCGGACTCTTCCTCTCCGCTCAAGCTGGGCCGGCCTCGCGGTGATTCTCTTCGCTGCCTTGGCTCAGTCCGCGGGCGCGCTCGGCGGGGGGCTGTTCTTGAAATCTGTCGCGTTTCTGTTGTCTATCGCCGGGCTGATTCTCTGGTTCGGCGGCGCCGAGTTGCTGCGTGCATGGGCGTTCCCGCTGGCGCTTCTGGGATTCATGCTCCCGAAACTCGCCATCGTCTACAACCAGGTCACGCTTCCGCTCCAGTTGCTGGCTACCAAGATCGCGGGTGCAATGCTTACGCTGGCAGGGTACGCTGTGATCCGTGAAGGCAACATTCTCGACGTTCGCGGCCACCAGGTCTCGGTGGCGGAAGCGTGCGACGGCATCCGATATTTACTTCCCCTGGCGTTTCTCGCGCTCGTGTTCGCTTATCTGGCGGGATCGAAAGCCTGGATGCGCGCACTGGTGATGGTGTGCGCGATTCCCATTGCGATCATCGCCAACGCTCTGAGGGTCGCCATTTCCGGATGGTCTCCGGCGCTTGCCGAGGGAACACCGCACCAGCTTGCCGGTGGAGCGATTTTCCTGGCGTGTCTGGCGGCCCTGGTGCTGTTTCACCGTTTGGTCACCTCATTCCATGCGCACCCCGCCTGACCGCACCCTGATTCTCGTGCCGCTGGTGCTGGGCGCTCAGGCTATCTTGACGCATTGGATCGCGGCGCGGGAACTCCTCCCTGAGGCTCCCGATCTTTCCACCTTCCCCGCCGCGTTCGGCGATTGGCGGCAAGTCAGCGAAGATCCGATTGCCGCCGACGTCGCCCGGGAACTGCGTGCTGACCGCCTCTTGAGCCGGACCTATGGCGAGGGCCCCGGCGCTTCGTATGCGAACCTGTTTGTCGCATGGTTTCAATCCCAGCGCGGAGAGGCGCAGCCGCATTCCCCGAAAGTCTGCCTTCCCGGCGCGGGTTGGCTGGCCGAATCGGGCGAGCGCGTCACGCTAGCTACCGCCGCCGGATCGATTTCCGTGAATCGAATGGTGATTGTGAGGCGCAATCAGCGCGCGGTCGTTCTGTACTGGTATCAGAATCCGCGGCGCGTCACGGCCGGAGAATGGGAAGCCAAACTATGGGTGATTTCAGACGCGCTTCGTCATCGGCGCACCGACGTGGAACTGGTGCGGGTAGTGATGTGGCAAAGCGGAAGCGATGAACAAACTCTCCGGGAGGCGTCTCGGTTTGCGGCGAATGTGTACCCGCAGTTAGCGGCCCTGACACCGTAGCCGTCCTGGTGCCCGAATCCGCCGTGCCGAATGTGATCCCATGCACCGGCCCGCTGGACGTCATGATCGGCCGCGTGTTACACTCCGACGCGTAGCAGTTTCATCGACGAATCGAGGGAGGTTTTTCGTGAGAGGAGCCATGAGTGGCATCCTGCGAGTCGTATGCGGGCTGTTGGCGATCGCTTGGGCAGCGCTTTCGCTGGGTACGCTGGTTAACGGGAACTTCGCAACCGGCAACCTCTCGGGATGGAACGTTCTGGGGAGCGCATTTGCCGTGCAGGCGCAGGGCAACATCCTCCCGATAGGCAGCGCCTACCAGGCGCTGATCGGAAGCGGCAAGGACAGCCTCGGCGATGTGGTGCCCGCGTTGCGGTTTGGCAAGCCCGGCGCGGTCCATCGGATCGCCCGCGCGGCGCGTCCGAGATCGGCGGCTGCACATCATCCCGCCAATCCCAAATCGAATGATCCAGACTACACCGATGTGCCGGAAGCCACCCTGGAGAGCGCGCTGAATTTGCCTTCCGGCGCGATTCAGGCGGCGTTGCCGAACAACTATCTGCCCACAGATGGCTCCGCGATGTACCAAACATTCACCGCCAACGCCGGGGACACGCTCTCCTTCAGCTGGAACTTTGCGACGAACGAAGAAATCCCGTCGCAATACGACGCGGCGCTGTACAGTCTGCAGGTTGGTACGAATCAGGCCCAGGTGTTCGAACTGGCAGACACCACGCAGTCCAGCGTGGTAAACCAGGACGCCGGTGAAGACCCCTTCACGAACATGAGCGGATACGCGACCAAGACCGTGGCCCTGACCGTCACCGGAACCTACACCGTCGGGTTCATCTCGATGCAGACCGGGGACGATGCGGTTTCTTCCGCCACCTTCATCAGCAACGTGCAGACCTTTTCGGGAACGCCCATTACGACGCCGGCTCCGGCTGCCTGGTCCTTGGGGCTTTTGGGATTGGGATTCATCGCGATCTACTCAGGCATACGCGGATTGCGCCGCGCGATCTGAGCCGCCGGCTCGATGCCCTTCGCCTCTCCGGCTGTGCAGGGAGACGGCGTTCACCAAAGCAGCGAGTGCCCCGAGCGGACGCATGGGGCATCGCCGGCTTCCCGCCATCGAGTATATCTGGTATCATTCTGGGAACCACCCTGCCGCCGGGTTGCGCGAAATCCGTCCCCGCGGGATTGCTCAGGCTTGGGATGCGGGACTCCCGGTGGAGAGGCCGGAAGATCGGCCGCAGGCTCCGGTTGAACGTCCGGTCGCCGTTGAAGGGAGAGATCGGCCATTCAAAAGTCGCTGGCTCTGCTGTTTGACATGCACTCAAGGCGTACAGCCCCACGGTTACGCGGCGGGAGCGATCCGGCCGCCCACCTCGCTGCCGTCGCCGCTTTCTGTCTATGGGTAGCGTCTGGGTTCACCGCGCAAACTGCCTTTGCTGAAGCTCCGGGCGCCAGCCGCGTTGAAGCCCGCCTCCTCACGCCCATCTCCACGTACAGCTCAAAGCCGGGCGCGGCTGTCGAGGCACTGATCGCCACGCCCATGTGCCAGGAGGGAGAATCCCTGCCCGAGGGCACCACCGTACAGGGGGTGGTAAAGCGGGTTCGCAAGGTCGGCCTCGGCCTGATCCATGAGACCGCTTTGCTGGAACTCGACTTTGAGACTTTGCACCTGCCGAGCGGCGTCGATTACCACGTCCCCATCAGGCTCTTGGGAATCGACAGCGCGCGTGAACGCATCGATGCGCGCGGCGCCATCCACGGCCTGCGGGCCACGGCCACGCTTTCCGGCCGTTTCGGCGAACGGCTGGTATTCCTGGCTTTTGCTCACCCGGCCCTGGCGTCACCGTTGTTCCTGGCAGAATCCGGCCTGTTCCGTTTTCCCGACCCCGAGATTGAGTACCGGCGGGGGACGGAATTGTATCTGGAGATCGAGTTTCCCGATCCTTTTCGCGGGCTGTCGCCCTGTGCCATGCCCGCCGCCGGCGGCTCCGAGAAGGATCTGGCTGATTTGCAGGGCCTGCTCGATGGTCTCCCCTATTGGAGCTACTCCAAGCGCCAGCCGCAGCCGATTGACCTGGTGAACGTGATGTTCGTCGGAGCCGAGGAGTCTCTCGATGCCGCGTTCCACGCCGCGGGGTGGGCGGGCTCGGAGCCCAACTCAGTCCACGCCGGCATCGGAGCGATTCGGGCTATTGTCGAAGACCGTCCCTACGGTGACGCTCCCATGAGGACGCTCCTGCTGGACGGTGCGGAACCGGACCGGCGCTTGCAGAAATCGCTCAATACTTTCGAGAAGCGGCACCATCTGCGCATCTGGCGGAGACCGGGAGAATGGCGGGGGCAGGCCGTGTGGGCTTCAGCAGCCACCGAGGACGTGGGCGCTACGTTTTCCCTGCGGCCGTTCGGGTTCACCCACGAGATCGAGAACGATGTTGACCAGGAACGCGATAAGGTGGTGAGCGACCTGGTCTACACGGGTTGCGTGGATTCGGTGAGCTACCTGCGCCGCCCATTAGGGTTGCGCGCAGCCGGGATGGAATACCGCAAGGGCGTGTACACGGACTCCCGCGTCGCCCTGATCGTGTTGAACAACTGCCGGCAGCCCCGGCTGGATGTGGCGTCCGGCGCGCGCGAGCCTGCCCCCTCGCTGCTGGTGCGGTGCTTGCGCCGCGTCACCCTGACGGCACGCAACCACTTCCTGCGGGACAATATCGTGTGGCGCTCAGCCGACGATCTCCGGCTCGGCATTCGTGCCCTTTGCGATTGGCGCGCGCAGCGGAAAGATGAACGGCTGGCGCGAACTCTGGACCGCGCGCCTCTGCTGGGCCCTGGCGATTCTCCGATCGGCCGCCCGCAGGCCGTCGTGCCCGGCGGCGCCACCCCCGAAACCGAGGATGGCCGGCGCTATCCGAGGCCTGTTGCCACTACTGCACGCTGATATTGCCGGCGTTGCTGGCCTGCCCGTCAATGGTGACGACGAGTGGGTATGTGCCCGCGGACAAGCCCGTTGGCACCACCAGGTTGACCTGCATCAGGCCCACGAAGCCGGGCGCCAGTCCGGCGAAACTCACGGATGCCGTGGCCGCGCCCACCGTCGCGCTCGTGAAATCCGTCGCGTAAACCAGCGAACCGGATGGGGTGGCAACACCGTCTGCCGCGGCCGGACTCACCGGCCCGGAGCCTGTGAGATACGCGATGATGGTGCTGCCCGGCGCGGCCGGATTGCCGGGACCGTTGAGTGAATAACCCGGATAATTCTGCACAATGGCCGAACCTCCCGAGACGAACAAACCCGGGCCCGCCGCCACCACTGGCACCGCAACGGCGTTGCTTACGCCGCCCGCCGCCGAGACCGTTACGTTGGCGCTCCCCACAGCCGTCTCCCACGGGACCTGAAAATTGATCTGCGTGGGCGATGCGAAGAACAGCGGCGCTGCCTGGCCGTTGACCATCACGCTCACTCCGTTTCCGCCCAGCGCGGAGTCTCCCAGGCCGGTCGGATAAGGAGGCGCGGATTTGTACGTGGCGTTGCCGAATCCTGTAAAGCCGGTGCCGAAAACCGAAGCCAGGGCTCCGGGCGAGATCTGCGGGCGGAAGCTGGCGGCGTTGGTCACGCCATTGGGGGAAATCGCCGGATTCGGCCCAGGCGTCAACTGGCGAACCACGTCATTCTCCGTGTCGGCTACGTAGACGTTGCCGCTCCCATCCACGGCCACGCCGTGCGGTGACCACATCTGTGCCTCGAGCGCGGGACCCCCATCGCCCGAGTAGCCGTATTTGGTTACGCCCGCGATGGTCGAAATGGTCCCATCGGGCGCTACCCTGCGGACGCGATTGTTCGCCGCATCCGCAATGTACACATTGCCCGCGCTGTCGGTCGCGAGTTGCACCGGATCGCCCAATTCGGCGTTCGCCGCCGGGCCGCCATCGCCGGAAAACCCGAACCCTCCGTTGCCAGCGAAGTTCAGGGTAAGCACCCCGTTGGCGAACTTCGAAACCGTATGGAGCTCGACATCGGAAATATACATAGCACCCGAAGAATCGAATGCGATTCCCTCGGGGCAGACCAAAAGCCCGGCCGTGGTGCCAAGGCCGACATATGTCGTGATAATCCCGGCGGAGTTGACCACGCGAATCAGCCCGACCGTGGTGGTCGCGTTCTGGTCCGAATGGGAGTCGGCGATGTACAGATTGCCATAGTTGTCGACCGCCAATCCCATCGGGTTATCCAATTGCGCGGTGGTGGCCAGCACGTTATCCTGGCCGTAACCCTCTCCCAACCCTTGGTTGCCGGCGTACGTAGAAATGATCCCGGCGGGAGTGACTTTGCGAATCACCTGATTCTTCATGTCGGAAATGTAAAGATTTCCGTCCCGATCCACCACCACGCCGGAAGGAAAGTTCAATTCGGCCAATGTGGCCTGCCCGCCGTCGCCTGAGTAGCCGGGCGTTCCCGTGCCCGCCACCGTAGAGATGGTCCCATTCGAGATCATGCGCACGCGGTGATTGACCGAATCGGCAATGTAGACGTTCCCGCTCGAATCGACCGCCGTCGCCACCGGAGTGCTGAACTGCGAGCCAACTTCCGGGCCATCCACGTAACCGGCGCTTCCATTGCCGCCGATCGTGCTGATGGTGTATTGCTGCGCTGCGGCGCAGAAAACCAGCATCGCGCCCGCCGCGACTCTTGCGAGATGAAGCCGAAGTGACATGTCCGAAGGTTTCGGGTTGAGACCGGTAACTACGAGGTTAGCACGGAAGAAACCCGCGCCAAGTGTTGTGGCTGCGCCACTCTGCGTGCCATTTCGGCACTCCCGGCGGATTGTGGGCCCAGCCCGCAAAACAAGCTCAGCGGTACGCCGAGAGGCGTGGAGGGTCTTCGTCGCCGGAGAGCAGCCAGACCCGGCGTCGATTGAAATAACGCAGCAGTTCCGCGTTCTTCTCCGCGCCCATATCGCGTGCCCATACGATCGGCGCCCGGTCTATGTCGGCGTCATTGAACACGAATTCGCGGAAGGGCTGGTGGCGCGCGGAGTAGCGTACGATCACCAGGTGTTGGCCGCCAACAGCCTCCAGGCGTTCGACAATTTCTTCGCGCCCCAGCGGGGGCGACCACGTGGTGGCCCAGGTCATCGGAAAGTGCAGTACGAAGGGGACCGGGGTGACTGCCATCGCCACGCGCACGAGGAGCATCGTCACCACCGCCGCCGGGATGGAGCGCGCCATGGCCGGCCTCGAGCGGCGGAGCACGCGCATGCCGGCGATCAGCAAAGCGTAAATCAGCGCGGTGGCGGGCGCGATGTAGTGCGGCTCGAACCAGGGCACCAGGGAACTGCCAAGAGCCACCGCCGCGGCCAGGAACAAAAGCGTCCGCGCGCGGCGGCTTCTCCAGGTCCAGGCCAGCGCGATCAGTGGCAGTGTGAGCGCCGGGCCGATGAAGAAACTCCATGTCTCCGACAATTTACGCCACTCGTTCGCGGCGATGCCCGCCGGCGAGCGCACACTCTCGAAATAACCGAGCTCCCAGCCTTGATAGAAATCGCGCATGGCGGGATGGCGGTACTCGGGCGCGGGCCGCGGCGCCTGAAAGAGAAACATCGGCGCCATGGCATACGTCCGGCGCTGAATTGTGTAGGGGAGGGTAGTGGGTCCGCCGAAGGCTCTCCAATTGTAATACGCCATTAGCGCGGCAGCGCATAACAGCACCGCGCCAGCCGGAACGAGCACGGCGCCGAGCCGCAGTTTCCGGACGTGCGCCAGCGCCACCAGGCCGGCCGCGACGGTGAGCACCAGCCCTTCGTACGGCCGGCTGTTGGCCATCACCGCGATACCGATCGCAGCGACGACGGCGTCGCGTGGCCGGCTCGAACGGAGTAGGCGAGCGAGCGCTCCCAACAGCAACGCGCCGCCGATTGCCGCCGCCGCGCCGCCCCAGTAGCTATCCGCCCAGTAACTGAATACCCCCAGCCGGATCGCGGCGAGCACCCCGCCGAAAAAAGCCCAGCCGGGCGGGAACCAGCCGCGCAAGGCCCAGCAAATGGCCGCGCACATCGCGCCGACGCTCAGCCATACGCCGGCAAAGGCACTCCCCGTGAGCAGCCGCCCAAACGCCAGCACCAGCCCTTGCATCGGCGGATACATCGACACGTAGGCAGGCTGCTGCTCGACCTGCATGGTTTCGAAATGTTGCCATAACGGGTGAGTGGGATTGGCGATGCGGCCGTCGAGAAACGTGTCCGCGGCAAGCAGGTAGCTGAATTCGTCGTGTACCGCGGGTCTGGGAATCGGCTCGATGGGGAGCACCGCCGCCCGTAATATCAGCGCCAGCGCTCCAACCGCCAGCGGCGCCAGGCGATGGCGCGCTACGCGGCTGAGAAGTCTTTCCGCGCGTTCGGCGCGCCACGGGATCGCGGTGGCGGGCAGCAGCAGCGCCGCTTCAAGAATAAAAAGCAGGTGCTCCCAGACCCAGACCCCAAACTGCATGGGCAGGGCTCACTTTTTGACGAGCGCCTTGATTTCGTCCGGCAAATCGAACTTGTCCTTGGGGATGTCGGTGTTGAACTTGATGCTGTCGAACGAAACCGTGATGTCCTGTCCAGCCTGGCTCATCTGCATCTTGTGCGGCACCAGCAGGTCCCCCTCCTTGCGATAATCACCAGGCATGGTTTCGACCGGGATCTCGCCCATCGGGGTGTTCACCGTCATCGCGATCTTCACCAGCATGCCGCTCTTCTTGTCGAAGTACTGCGTTGTGGGGCTGCCTTCCTTCGGCGTCAGCACCACTTTGTAGCAGTCCTTGCCATCCACGGATTCCGCGCCCACCGTCTCGACTTTCTGGTACAAGTCGCGCCAGTTCTCTTCGTGAAAGTAGGCCTGGAGCTTGGACTCCGCTTTTTCGTCCCCGTCCTTGATGCGCGCCCCGGCCATGGGGTTGATCTCCCACGCTACCGCGCCGTCATAGCCTTGTTTGATGGTGCCGATCCCGGCGATCTCGATTTCGACCAGGCTCTTGTCCGGTTCCGCCTTGGTGATCACCATCGTGCCCTTGATGCCTTGCGAGGCAATCTCCATCGAGCCCGTCATCACCGTGTTGTGCATCTTCTCGAAGGCGGCCTTGCCGCCGGTTACCTCGATCGACTTGTCGAGGATTGTGTCTGCCTTGGGCAGCTCATCGGCCGCACGCAGTCTGGCGCCGGCCGCTGCCAGCACCACCACCGCGCAGGCGGCCAGGGTTCGTTTGCTTGGTAAATGTTTCATAAACGCTCCTAGAATCCAAATCCGCTGCCAACCCAAGCAGCACGCCGACCCGGCTGAAACCTGGGCTGCCAACTTCGGACCAGCGCGGCCGATCAGCCTGGCCCGCCGCTCTTTCTAGTCTACTTTCTTCGGGTGATCCGTTACTACCCGGACGGGTGCTTGCGCGGACGTCAGGGAGCGGCGGTCGCGTGAATCTACCGTCGCATTTCAGTTTCTGCTTCCTTCTATCCATGCAATTGCCCGGTCAAGCGCCGTATCGCGCCCTTCCAGCAGTTCGCGGCGCGACGGCGCAGCGGCCTCGTCCGGAATCACCCCGGCGCCTTCCAGTTGCTTTCCCGCCTCGGAAATGTAATTGGCGACCGCGTACTGGAATCCATCGCCGTTGGGCAGCCTCTCGAATACCGACGGTAAGGCGGCGCCGGCGGTGCGCACACCAAAGACGCGCGCGCGCTTCAGATCTTGCATCCCTCCGGCGAGAATTTCCGACGTCGAAGCCGAGCAGCCGTCCACCAGGATCGCCAGCGGCCCGCGGAACGGCGCCGGCCGTGGGAAAACCACAAACTTGATTTTGGCGGTGCGCAGGAACATATCGCCCAGCCGCAGTCCAGGCTGATCCAGAAACCAGCCAGCCACTCCCAGAGCCAGCCCGCCGATCCCACCCGGATTGCCGCGCAGGTCGATGACAAAACCGCGGCAGCCCGTCCAATCCTGAAGTGCGTTTTCGAACGCCTTGTTCAAAGCCTCTGGCGCGAAAAAGAGGTTGAACCGGATGTAGCCGATATCCGGCCGCACCTTGTGCGATTCCACCCAAAAATACATCGGCGGCAGGTTGCCGAATGAGAATTCCACCCCGCGCGGCCGCGCGCGCAGCATATCGAGCGTCGTGTCCCGGCCTCGCGCATCGCGAAAGGTCACCCTCACACGGCTTCCCTGTTCTCCGGCCAGACGAGCGGCCACGGCGCGCTCCAGCATCAGGTCGTGAAGCGTCGAGCCGCGAAAGTGCTCGTCGATTTTCCGCAGGGCGGGAGCCAGCGTCTTCCCGTCAACGCGTTCGACTTCCCAGCCCGGCGTAACGGCGCTCTTTTCCGCCGGCGATTCCGGCTCGATCGAAACCACGAGCACCCTTCCGCCTGCCACTCTCGTCTCGATGCCGGTTTGTCCCTCGCCCTTCGATCCCTCGATTTCGCGGTAAACCACCGCCGGTACGATGGCGAAATGGGTCTGTTTCAGGCGGTCCAGCAGGTCCGTCATCACCGCGCGTGCCTGGTCCATGGTGGCCGCGCTGTCGAGCTTCGGGCGCAGTTCGTCGTGCACGGCCTGCCAGTCGAGCCCTCCGAGCTTGGGGTCCCAGTGCTTGTCGCGCACCGTACTCCATACGTGCTCGAAGGACTCAACGTTCAATCGTTGTTGCGCGGTTGTCAGGCGGTCTGCTTCCGCCGCCGCGCCCCACACCAGCGCGAAGAAGAATACTGCTGCCCTCCAAAACATGCAATTCCGACTATAGCCGATTGAGACGCAGGCCGTGGCGGGCACAATTCTCACGGCGGTGCGCCCGATGCGAATGTGGCGATGCAATCCGCCGCGCACTCGAGTCTGCGCACTCGAGTCTGTCACACTCGAGTCCGGACTGCCGCGTTGGGTAGTGTAAACTGGATTGTTGCCTCTCTTATGACTTCGGTTGCCCCCAGGGAAATTGTCAGCGCCCACAGCCCCGATTCCGACGATGCCTTCATGTTTTACGGGCTGGCCACAAAGAAGGTGCGCTCGTCGAAAGTGACGTTCCGCCACGTGCTGGAGGACATCGAGAGCCTCAACCGGAAGGCCATCGAGGGCCTTTACGACCTAAGCGCTATCTCCTATCACGCGTATCCGTACGTGGCTGATAAATATGTTCTGATGGCCAGCGGATCGAGTATCGGCGATGGGTATGGGCCGATGATCATCGCGACGCGCCCGATGGAGCCGGAGGAACTGAAGGGCAAGCGGATCGCTGTCCCGGGCACGCTGACCACCGCTTATCTGGCCGCGAAACTCTTCGAGCCAGATTTTGAGGTGATGGTAACCCCGTTCGACCAAATCACAAGTGTGGTTCGCGAGCGCACGGCGGATTGCGGCCTGATCATTCATGAAGCTCAATTGACCTACGATCGCGAGGGTTTTCACCGTATTGTCGATTTGGGACGCTGGTTCAAGACGGCCTGCGGCCTGCCTCTTCCGCTGGGTGGCAACGTGCTGCTGCGTTCGCTCGGCGCCGAGATGCACAGCGAGTGCTGCCGCCTGATGCGCGAGAGCATCCAGTACGCCCTCGACAACCACGACGAAGCGCTGCAATACGCGCTGCAGTTCGCGCGCGACATGGAGCCGCGGCTGGCTGAAAAATTCGTCGGTATGTACGTTAACCACTACACCGTGGACGCGGGAGACGTGGTTCCACAGGCAGCGCAAAAGCTGCTCGATATGGGCTTCGAGGCCGGTCTCATCGCCAAGCGCGTCGAAGTGGAATTCGTTCGCTAAGCCGGGTTGGAAAAGGCGCTACCGCATACGGCGCGGCGGCCGTAACAGCCGCCGCGGCAGCTTCGAAAGGTAAGTAAGCCGCTCCACCGCCGGCAACAGGCGGCGCACCGTGTGGCCATCGAGAATCAGGCTGCCGATCACCAGCGCCGGGTGCGGGATGGTGGTGCAGCAGCGCGAGCACACATCCACTTCACCGCCGCGGCCCGAGGCGTGCAGCCGCCGCATGCGTTCCATCTCCGCCGAATTCCAGATGTTCACCAGCGGTTGATCCGCGAGATTCGCCAGCGGCGCACCATTCAGCATGTAGCTCTGGCAGCACGGGTACACATCGCCATTTTGCTTGACGTACATCGGTCCGCGCCACAGGTAGTGGCATGGATGCTTCCAGTCCTCCGCGGCGTGGCCTGCGTCGGGGCGCATCAGGTTGGTTTCGTCTTCTTTGATGCGCACCTGGTCGACGCCAGGCAGCGTGCTCCAAAAGGCGAGAAAATCGCCCACCTCGGCCGCGTTACCCTCCATGCAGACCATCTGCACCACCACTTGAATCCGCGACCTTCGCTCGTGCTTCATGCGCGCGAAGCGCACGAAATTGTCGCGAACTTTTTCGAATTTAGCGCCCTTGCGGTAGAACTCGAACGTCTCTTTCCTGGCGCCGTCGAAGCTGAGGGTAATCTCATCGAGCGGCGAATCGAGCACGCGGCCGGCGAGGCGCTCGTCGAGAAACGTGCCGTTGGTGGAAAGCAGCGTCGCCATGCTGTGGCGATGGCAATACTCGATCCGTTCGAAGATACGCGGGTCCATGAAAGGCTCGCCGAGGCCGATCAGCATCATATGCTCGGCCGAACCGGCGGATTGCTTGACCAGCCGCTCGAAAATCGCGTCCTCCATGTCGGCCTTGGGCTGCGCGTGCGTCTCGCGCGTGCACATGGGGCAGTAGAGATTGCATTTGGCCGTGGTCTCGACGATGTATTCCACCGGCAATGCCCGAAGCCTGGTTCTCCCCCCCAGATATCCCCACAAGAGCTTTGCCCGGTTCCAGACCCGCATGAGCTTTCATTGTATCCGGTGCGGGAAGCGGGGCATCGTAACCGCGAAACCGAAGACGTTACACAACCGCCAGCTGCCGCACTAAACTGAGACCTGGCGCTTATGAACATCGCGATCACCGGCGCCTCCGGTTTCCTCGGACGGCGGCTCATGAAGTTGCTGGCCGCGCGTGGGCACCGCCTGCGCGTGCTCAGCCGCCATGCGGGGACAGATGTGCCGGCCGGTGTTGAACTGTCTGTCTGGGATCCGCTTCGCGGCTCCGCCCCGGGAGCGGCGTTGCGCGAGGCAGATGCCGTGGTGCACCTGGCGGGCGAACCCGTGGCGCAGCGCTGGACCGCCGCGGCCAAACAGCGCATCTACGACAGCCGGGTAGTGGGGACGCGGAACCTGGTTGCGGCGCTCGCGAAGGGTTCTCCGCGGCCCCCGGTGCTGGTCTCCGCTTCGGCCATTGGTTACTACGGCTCGCGCGATGATGAGAAGCTCACCGAGGATTCCCCTGCCGGCGCTGGTTTTCTGGCCGGTACGTGTGTGGCCTGGGAACAGGAGGCAGTGCGGGCCGCAGCTTCCGGAGTACGAGTCACGCGCATTCGCATCGGAATCGCGCTCGATCCGGGCGGCGGTGCGCTCAAGCCGATGCTCGCGCCCTTTCGCGCCGCCCTGGGCGGCCCGCTCGGCAGCGGCCAACAATGGATGTCCTGGATTCACATCGACGATCTGGCAGAAATGTTCCGCTTCGCACTGGAAAACGTAGCGCCGCCGGTACTCAACGGCGTTGCGCCCGGCCCGGTGACTAATGCCGATTTCACACGCGCGCTGGCGGGAACGCTCCATCGGCCCGCTTTTCTGCCCGCGCCAAAGCTGGCGCTGCGCGTGCTCTTCGGCGAAATGGCGGAGTTGCTGCTCGCAAGCCAGCGTGTCACGCCGGGGGTGGCCCAAGCCGCAGGCTTCCAATTCGAGTACCCGGAGTTGCGGGCGGCGCTGGCCGATCTGCTGCGCCCCTGAAGGGAGATCGGGCAGGTTTCTCGGCTTCTGTACGCGGTTTGCACCTCCCCATCAAATCAGTGGAGAGGATAGTGCCCGAACCGCCACTAGTGTCCTGAGGAAGATGGGTATCGGCACCTCGCTTCGCACCATTCCGACTTGCTCGCTGGTGCGCCGCCGGGCCGCGCTACCGCGGGGGCGCTTCGCATCAATTCGCGGGCCGGCATTGGTAGTTTTGGCGGCGATCGCAGTGGCCGCAGTTCACGCGCAACAGAAACAAGTGGCCGCACCGGTGGCGGGATACGTTTTCGACGGCGCGGCGCTGCGGCCCATTTCCGGCGTTCCGGGTGGCGCCCGACAGGGCGCAGCGATCGGGATCGGGCTTGCGGCCAGCGCAGCCGTGGTTTCGCCGCAGCTCGATTCGGCGATCGTGACGGCCAGCGATGGTTCACTGCATCTGTTCCGTCTGAGCGGCCAAAGCGCCACCGAGGTTTCCTGGAATGGCGCTCCGCGCGGACCGGCGAAGATTGTCTACAGCCCGTCCGGCACAGCCGCCGCTATTTATGCCGCGGGCCGGATGCAGACCTTTAACGGTCTGCCCGCTTTGCCTGAGTTGACGTTCTCCGCCACGCTAAGCCCGCCGCCGACCGCCACGTATTCGTCCACGGCCGCCGAGCTTCAAGCGATGGCCGTGAGTGACGATGCCGCTTGGCTGCTAGTGGCCGGCGCGGGACGGGTTACTGCTCTGAGTTCATCCGGTCTGAGCACGGTGCTGCTCGACGGAACGCGGGGAGTTGCTCTGGCTTTTGAGCCGGGGAACCACGCAGCCGCGATCTTGAACGGCGCGGGTCATTCCTTTGAGGTCTTTACCGATTTCATGGCCACTCCGACTCAGCGCATCGCGGCGCCCGGTCTCGCTCAACCAGTCGGTCTGGCGTTTTCGGCGGATGGAAAGGCGGCCGTGGCTGCGGCCCATGACGGCGCCTCCACCACGGTCTTCACTCTGGCCAGCGGCAGCGCAATGCCTCTCGACTGCCAGTGCGCTCCCTCCGGAGTGTCGCGTCTGGGAGATATGATCCGCCTTACTGAAGCCGGTTCCAGCCCGGTATGGCTGGTGGACGTGGGCACCGCGCGCATCGTGTTCGTGCCGGCGCGCGCGAATCCCTGAGGGGACAACCGGCCGGCCTTTACCGCGTGTTCGGTTCGCTGCGGTGGGTTTCAACCTGCCAAGGCCCGCTTGCGGGCGCCCATTTTGCCCGCAGCGTGTGGAGGCACGCCGCGCATTTCTTCAGGGTCTTTCACCTCGCCGGCAGAAGGCGGCGCTACGCTCCTACCGCACCGCTGCGTGAACGCCCGCCGCGCATTCTTTCAGAGCTTCCGCCTTGTCGGTGACCTCCCAGGTGAAACCAGGCTCCGTCCGGCCAAAGTGGCCGAACGCGGCCGTCTTGCGATATATCGGACGCCGCAGATCGAGAGCTTCGATGATGCCGCGCGGCGTCAGCGAGAAATTCTCGCGCACCAGCTCGGTAAACCGGCCGTCCGGGATGGCGCCGGTGCCGAACGTATTCACCGTGACCGAAACCGGCTCGGCCACGCCGATGGCGTAGGCAAGCTGCACCTCAACGCGCGAGGCCAGTTTCGCGGCCACCAGGTTCTTGGCGATGTAGCGGGCCATATAGCAGGCGGAGCGGTCCACCTTCGTAGGGTCCTTTCCGGAGAAAGCGCCGCCGCCGTGCCGGCCCATGCCGCCGTAGGTGTCGACGATAATCTTGCGCCCCGTCAAACCGGTATCGCCATGCGGGCCGCCCACCACAAACCGTCCCGTCGGGTTAATGTGATATTTCGTCTGCGAATCCACCATCGCGGAAGGGATCACCGCGTCGATGATGTGCTTCTTCACTTCGCGCCGCAGCTCTTCGCCAGCAACCTCGGCGCTATGCTGGGTAGAGATCACCACCGCTTCGATCCGTTTCGGCCTTCCTTCCGCGTACTCTACGCTCACCTGGCTCTTCCCATCGGGCCGCAGGAAGTCCAGAATGCCTTCGCGCCGCGCATGAGAAAGACGTTGCACGAGCTTATGCGCCATCATGATCGGCAGCGGCATCAACTCGGCGGTTTCGTCGCAGGCGTAGCCGAACATCAGCCCCTGGTCGCCCGCGCCGCCGGTATCCACGCCCATCGAAATGTCGGGCGATTGCGACTGGATCAGGTTGTGCACGCCGCAGGTGTGGCAATCGAATCCGTAGGTGGCGTCGTTGTAACCCACGTATTCAATCGTCCCGCGCGCTACGCGCGGAACGTCGACGTACGTCTTGGTGGTGATTTCACCGGCCACAATGCAGGTGCCGGTAGTGACGAGCACCTCGCAGGCCACACGCCCGGTGGGATCTTCCGCCAGCACGGCGTCCAGAACGGCATCGGAAATCTGATCGGCAATCTTATCCGGATGACCTTCGGTCACCGATTCCGACGTAAACAAATAGCGTTGATTGTCTGACAAAGGTTGTCCTCCCGCGGCGCGCGCCACTCTAATTTAACATGCCGAACCGGCCTGGTTTAATAGCGATAGTGGTCCGGCTTGTACGGCCCTTCGGGCGCCACGCCCAGATATTCGGCCTGCCGGGCAGTCAGCGTGGTAAGTTTAACGCCGATCTTTTCCAGGTGCAGCCGCGCCACTTCTTCGTCCAGTTTCTTGGGCAGCGTGTATACGCCCGGCTTGTAGGAATCCCGATTCTTCCACAAATCGAGCTGCGCCAGCGTCTGGTTGGAAAAGCTGTTGCTCATTACGAAACTGGGATGGCCCGTGGCGCAACCCAGGTTCACCAGCCGCCCTTCCGCCAGTAGAAAGATGCTGTTGCCATCGGCGAAGGTGTACATGTCCACCTGGGGCTTGATGTTGGTCCGCCGGGCGCCGGAGACGTTCAGGCGGTCCACCTGAATTTCGTTATCGAAGTGGCCGATGTTGCACACGATCGCCTGGTCCTTCATTCGGCTCATATGCTCCAGCGTGATAATGTCGCAGTTGCCGGTGCAGGTCACGTAAATATCCCCGCGGCCCAGCGTGTCCTCGACGGTGGTTACCTCGAAGCCCTCCATGGCGGCCTGCAGCGCATTGATCGGGTCGATTTCGGTAACCACTACGCGGGCGCCCATGCCGCGCAGGGAGTGAGCGCACCCTTTGCCCACGTCACCGTACCCGCACACCACCGCGACTTTTCCCGCCACCATGACGTCGGTGGCGCGCTTGATTCCGTCCGCCAGCGATTCGCGGCAGCCGTAGAGGTTGTCGAATTTGGACTTGGTCACCGAGTCGTTGACGTTGATCGCTGCCACCAGCAATTGGCCGCCCTCCTGCATCTTGTAAAGCCGGTGCACGCCCGTCGTAGTCTCCTCGGAAACGCCCCGCCATTCTCGGACGATCTCGTGCCAGCGGCGCGGATTCTCGACGTGAATCTCTTTCAACAGGTTCTTGATGACTTCTTCCTCGTGGCTGGCTGAGGCGGTGTTCACCCACCCGCTGCCGTTCTCCAGTTCATACCCCTTGTGGATCAGCAACGTGGCGTCGCCGCCGTCATCCACCACCAGCTGCGGACCTTTGCCTCCGGCGTGGCTCAGCGCCATGTACGTGCACCACCAGTAGTTCTCGAGGGTCTCGCCCTTCCAGGCGAACACGGGAATGCCGGCCGCGGCGATGGCGGCCGCGGCGTGGTCCTGGGTGGAGAAAATGTTGCAGCTCGCCCATCGCACCGAGGCGCCCAACTCGGCCAGCGTCTCGATCAGCACAGCGGTCTGGATGGTCATGTGCAGTGAGCCGGTGATGCGCACTCCGGCCAGCGGCTTTTCCGGCGCGTACTTCCGCCGGATCGCCATCAGGCCCGGCATCTCCTGCTCGGCGATGGAAATCTCTTTGCGGCCCCAGTCGGCCAAGGTCAGATCGGCGACCTTGTTGACCAGGGAATTCTGGTTCAGCGCGGCAGTGCTCATTTTCAACCTCGTATCAAGGAATCTTGATACATTGATATTAGAAGATCAAATAGCATGGCGTCAATCCTGAAATCGCTGCGCTTGGCCGCCGATCCCGGGCGGCTGCGGCTCCTGCTGCTGCTCGAGCAGGAAGAACTCTCGGTGGCCGAACTGCAGGATATAGTGGGCAAGCCGCAAAGCCAAGTATCCACTCATCTGGCGCAATTGAAACAGGCCGGTCTGGTGGCCGACCGCCGCACCGGCAAGAACGCGTTCTACCGCCTCAACGCCCCGCCCGGATTGGCGACCATCCTGCGGCAGGCCGCGCCGGAGGTATCCGAAGCTGCCCAGGACCGCGCCGCCCTACGTCTGGTGCTGCGCAAGCGCCAGGACAGGATGCGCCGTTATTTCGACGATCTGGCCGGCAAGTTCGGCCGCCAGTATGTGCCTGGCCGGTCATGGAAAGGAATTGCCGAAGCGCTGCTCAGTTTGATGCCTCCCCTTGTCATTGCCGACCTGGGAGCGGGCGAGGGCACCATTTCGCAACTCCTCGCGCAGCGCGCCCGGCGCGTCATCGCCATCGACAACGCTCCGAAAATGGTCAGATTCGGTGCTGCCCTCGCGCGCAAGAACGGAATCAGCAATCTGGAATACCGACTGGGCGATCTGGAAAAAGTGCCCATTCGCGCTGGCGCCGTCGACCTGGCCCTCCTCAGCCAGGCGCTGCACCACGCGGCGCACCCCGAACGCGCGATCACCGAGGCGTGGCGAATCCTCAGGCCGGGCGGCCGCGCGGCCATCCTCGACCTGAACCGCCACCACGTCGAGGAGGCGCGTGAAATGTATGCGGATCTTTGGCTCGGGTTCACGGAATTCGAGCTCGAGCGCTTTCTTAAACGCGCCGGCTTCCGCGACGTGAAAACCGCCATTGTGCATCGGGAGACAGAGGCTCCCTACTTTGAGAGCATCCTGGCCACGGGAGTGAAGCCCAGGTAGCCCGCGCCTTCTGAGCCTTCTCCGCGGCCGCGTGAGCACGCCATCACCAAGCCGGCCCGATACACGTTTCGTTGCGGTGTAGGTTGATAACCCGCGCACCGACTGGCAATCGGTGCAGCCAAGCCACGCCCGCGTCTGCTGCGCCCTCGCTTTTGCGGTTGCAATCGACCCGCTCTGCTGGGCTGAATGACATCGGGATGGCGTCCAAGGCGGCGGTTGCGCCGCGCGAGTCGGCTGGCGATCGGCGCGCTTTCAGCCAGCCTTGGCAAAGCCGGGCTGAGCGCCCTGGCGATAGCGCAGGCGCGGGCCGGCGCGGCCGCATCCGCAAGGGGAGGTTTCAATGCCGGCAGGGATCTTCCCGGCATGGCCAGCCTGGGGTAGGTGCAGTCCCTGGTGCGCCTCGCATTCGTAAGCCCAGACCTTTTCTGTGGAATCCACCAGCAGAACGTAAACGGGGACGTGGAACAGCTGCCACAACTGTTCGCGCTGAGCCTCATTCAGCAGCACATCGCCCTCTCTTTGCAAAACGAAAACAGCGCGCCGAACCGAGACGCGGCGCAGCCCGGCTTGCGTCAACTGGGAGAACGTTCCCGACAGGGCCATGGATCGTCCGCTTGCCGAGACGGCGGGTGTGGCGCGCACGGCCGGATACAGAGGGTGCCGGATGTGGGAACGGAATAGCCAGAGCATCGAAATGAGTACGTTGTTCCGGAGGGCGGATGCTCTCAGGATTTTGCGGCGTGAAGCTCACGGTTTTGCAAGAACGCGTGTGAGGTTTTCTCCCAGAATGAGCCGGGCATCGGCGGAGCTGATACCCAGGTCCAGCAGGGCGCGGGTTTGCGCTTCGAATACTTCGTAGTTCCATCCTCGCGGAAAGAAAGAGGAATCGGTGCCGAAAAGCAGGCGGCCTGCGCCCGCGACATCGAGCGCGCGGCGGAAGACGGTCTTGAGGTCCAACCCTTCATAGCGCATCCAGCGGTTGCTGCTGGAGGTGTCCAGATAGACGTTGGGACACAGATCGGCGAGCATCAGCGCCTCACGGAGGTAGCCGGCTCCGAAGTGCGGCACGATGAAGCGGATGGTCTGATGACGGATCGCGATGGGGTGGAGATCGAGCGGATTGGAGTGCGCGATATCGAAACGGGAGCGAAGGCCCAATTTCTGCCGAATGCCCACGCGGAGCACGCCGCAGTGAATGAATACGGCGCAGCCCAGTGCGGCAGCCTGGCCGAGTACCGCCGAGCAGCTCGCATCGCTGACCGCAAAGCCGTGCATGGCGGGAAACAGGCAGACCATATCGAGCCGGGGAGGGAGGGCCACCTCGGCGGCCGTTGGGTCGACCATGGCGCAGGCGTAAAACCGGTTGGGGAAAACTGCGGCGGCGGCCAGCACAGAGCCTTCGTCGTGCGGCGTGCTGGCGATGAGCGCGGCGTGCGCCACGCCATTGCGCTCCAGCTCAGCTGCCCAGGTCTGAGCCAACCCGCCCGGATCCTCGCCGGGCAACGCCCAACCGGCGGTCTCGGCCACGCCGGCTGCACCCTGGCCCGACTCCCCTGCCAGAGCCTCGAAAAAACGCCGGGAAAAGAAATGAACGTGTGCGTCTGAAACCGGGATCTCACCCCACGGGGTTTGCATCGTTCTTGTTCCAGTGAGCCAGACCGGCGGAGAGTGCGAGCTGGGTAAGGCCCGCCACGTTGTTGACGCCAAGCTTTTTCATCATCGTTTTGCGGTAACTGCGGACGGTTTGCAGGCCGAGGTCGAGCAGCACAGCAATGTCCTTGCTGGTCTTGCCCTCGGCCACCAGGCGCAACACCTGCAATTCGCGTGGCGAGAGCGAGTCGAGCGGACTACGGTCGTGAGTATCCAGGTCGCCCCGCTGAATGCGCGCCAGCAACCGGTCGGAAACCTGTGAGCTCAGGTAGGAGCCGCCGTGCGCAACGGTGCGCAGGGCATCGAGCAGTTCGGTGGAGGAAGCTTTCTTCAAAACGAAAGCCCGCGCCCCGCTGCGGATGGCGCTGACCACGGAGTTTTCGTCGTCATACATGGAAAGGATGATTACCTTGACGGCCGGGCAGTGGCGGAGCAGCTCGGTAGTAGCCTCGATTCCGTTCATGCCCGGCAGCCCGATGTCCACCAGGGCAATGTGGGGCTGGGTTTTCTTGCACAGCGCCACGGCGTCTGCGCCGCTTTCGGCTTCGCCGACTACCCGGAATTCGGAGCCCCGCTCAAGAATACCCCTTACGCCATCGCGTACCAGTTTGTGGTCATCGACGAGAACAATATCTAACATGGTTGTCCTCCTTCAGGCTCCGCGGCGGCCACCCGGACGACAGTTCCCGACTGGCGGCTGCTGGAAATGGCCAGGCGCAATCCCCCCTCCTCCGCATAATGCTCCATGCTGAGCAACCCTAACCCCCCACCCACGTCCTCCAGGCTGGCGGGATCGAAGCCCCGCCCGTTGTCGCGGACTTCCATCCAAGCGCCGTTATCGGACTGTACCGCGATCTCGATCAAAGAGCAACCGGAATGATGCGTGGCGTTTTCGACCGCTTCCTGCGCGATCCGGTAGAGGGCCAAGGCGACTTTCGGCTGGAATGCCTTGATGGAATCCATCTTGATGTGCACGCTGCCGTCGAAATGCTCGCGGGTGCGGGCGGCGAGCCGATCGAGCGCCGAGCGCAGGCCGACGCGCTCGACCGCCGACGGGTTCAGCTCATAGCTGAAGTTGCGCACTTGCTCCATGACGGATTCGAGCAGCGTCTGTATCTCCGCCAGGTGGTCGCAGGCGGCGCGAGGCGTGCCGTCCAGGTCCATCCGCACCAGGTCGAGACGCAGCCCTAATGCGGCCAGGTTCTGCCCCACCACGTTGTGCAGAAACTGGGCAGTTCGGTCGCGCTGAGACTCTTGCGCCTTGATCGCGGCGAGCACCGAGCGGCGCACGCCGTGATCGCCTTTGATGAGATCGGTGAGGTCTCGCATCACGCAGCCCGCGTGGGAAACGCCGGCGCGCACACGCAGCGGAAAGACCACCACAAACCAAACCCGGCCGTGCCGCTGCTCGCGCAAGGAGACGGATTCACCGGCGAACGCGCGGCTGAACCGCTCTTGCCAAATAGGCAGTGTCGCGGCATCGAGCAGGCTCGCGGCGGGGCAGCCCTCGACCTCGTCCGGGGGCTTGCCGAATAGCGAAACCGTGTCGCCATAGACCTGCTCGAAAATCCCCTCCTGGTTCACCGTCCAGCGGCACGCCGGAACCTGATCGAGAAGGGCCTCGGCGGGCGAACGCTCGTGGGCAGGCATCGGAATTCGCATTCATTCTAGCATTGGGGACGGGACGTTCCGGCCGGGAGTGATCGCTTCCGCAGCTTCTTCACTGTGCAGCAGGTTGCGAACCTGCGCGTCGGTCGTCAGTCGGCGCCGCGCCGGTTTGTCACGCCAGAAGGCGCGCGGCGGGTTTGGCGAAATACGTGAGAATGATGCTGGCGCCGGCGCGGGTGATGGCGGTGAGCGATTCGATCATGGCGCGGTCGTGATCCAGCCAGCCGTTGCGCGCCGCAGCCACGATCATCGAATACTCCCCACTCACCTGATAAGCCGCGACCGGCACGTCGAATCGCTCGCGCGCCTTGGCGATCAGGTCGAGGTAGGGCAGCGCCGGCTTGACCATAATGATGTCGGCGCCTTCTTCGAGATCGAGCGCAATCTCCCGCATCGCCTCGCGCCCGTTGGCCGGGTCCATCTGGTAGCTGCGGCGGTCGCCGAACTGCGGCGCGGAATCGGCCGCCTCGCGGAAAGGGCCGTAAAAAACCGAGGCGAACTTGGCGGCATAAGAAAGGATGGGAGTCCTTTCGAACCCAGCGGCATCGAGCGCGCGGCGAATGGCCGCCACCCTCCCGTCCATCATGTCGGATGGCGCCACCATATCGGCGCCGGCGGCGGCATGCGAAACCGCGGACTTGGCCAGCCAATCGAGGGTAACGTCGTTATCGACCTCGCCATCCTTGACGTACCCGCAATGGCCGTGGCTGGTGTATTCGCAGTTGCAGACGTCGGTAACCACCAGCAGCCGCGGCGTCTCGCTGCGGATAGCGCGGATGGCGCGCTGCACGATTCCCTGGTCGTCATACGCCCCGGAGGCCGTTTCGTCCTTGGCTTCGGGCAAGCCGAAGAGGATGACGCCGCCGATGCCGAGCGAATGGATCTCGGCGCATTCCTTCACCAGTTCGTCGATCGAAAGCTGGTAGTTGCCGGGCATGGAGCTGATTTCGCGGCGAATGCCCTCGCCCGGGCACGCGAATAACGGAAGGATAAACTGCCCCGGATGAAGGTGCGTCTCGCGGACCAGCCCGCGCAACGCTTCCGTGGCTCGCAGCCGGCGGAGCCGGTGAATGGGGAACGGCATGTCAACCAGGATTGTACCGCTGCCGCGACAGGCCCGGCTGGTACAGCTGTGGCCGCTGGCGGACAACCGCCGGGCGTGCAGGGACGAAATATGCCTCGCTTCTTGACCGTCACGAATCGTGATCGCAGATGCCTACAGCCGCGCCCGGGCGTTTATCCTTTTTGGGGCTTGACATGGGATTGCATACGGTTAGAATATTTCTCATCTACCGCCTGGCTATGCAACCCGCCTGCGAGCACACCCGCACCCAGGTCCTGGCCCGAAGGGACGGGGTGGACTATGTGGAATGTCTCGACTGTCGTCAGATTTTCGAGGCCGAAGACCTGGAGCCTGTGAAAACCGAGGAAGAGGAAGAATAGCCTACCCGCCTGCGCTAGCATGGAGGGAATGCTCGATTTAGGATACGTCCGGAACAACCTTGATGCGGTTGCGGCACGCCTGGCTACGCGTGGATTGAGCGCCGGCCTGGAGCAATTCCGGGAGATAGACCGAAAGCGGCGGGCGGTAATCACGGAAGCCGAGCAGTTTCAGGCGGAGGTCAACGCGCAAAGCCAGAAGATCGGTCAGATGCGCCGGGAAGGCGCCGACACCACGGCGGAACAGGAGCGCGTGAGGGCTTTGAAAGCGCGGGTGGCGTCGCTCGAGGAAGAGAAGAAGGCTTTCGAGGACGGTTTTCGCGACCTGCTGGCCGGCATTCCCAACCTGCCGCACGAGTCCGTGCCGGTGGGCAGGAGCGCGGATGACAACGTCGAAGTGCGGCGCTTTGGCGAGCCCCGGCAATTCGATTTCGCTCCCAAAGCGCACTGGGATCTTGGGCCGGAGCTGGGCATTTTGGACCTCGAGCGCGCCGCCAAAATCACCGGTGCGCGATTTGCCCTTTATTGGGACATGGGCGCGAAGCTGGAGCGGGCGCTGATCAATTTCATGCTCGACGTACACACCCGCGAGCATGGCTACACCGAGGTGCTGCCGCCGTTCCTGGTGAATTCGCGCAGCCTGTTCGGCACCGGCCAGTTGCCCAAGTTTCAGGAAGATCTTTTCAAGTGCGAAGGGCACGACTTCTGGCTGATTCCCACGGCGGAAGTGCCCGTGACCAATATCTACGCCGACGAAATGCTGGAGGCGGACGCGCTGCCGGTGAAGCTGTGCGCCTACACGCCGTGCTTCCGCAGCGAGGCGGGTTCTTACGGCCGCGACGTGCGTGGGATTATCCGCGTCCACCAGTTCCAGAAAGTGGAGCTGGTGAAGTTCACGCGGCCGGAGACGAGTTATGGCGAGCTGGAGAAGCTCACGGCGGATGCCGAGGATATCCTGAAGCGCCTGGGATTGCCGTTCCGCACGGTAGTGCTTTCCACGGGAGACATGGGATTCTCCGCCGCCAAGACCTACGACATCGAGGTGTGGCTGCCTGGCCAAAACGGTTACAAGGAAATCTCTTCCTGTTCCAATTTCGAAGCTTTTCAGGCGCGGCGCGCGGGGATTCGCTTTCGCGGCGGCAAGAAAGCGGAATACCTGCACACGCTGAATGGAAGCGGTCTTGCGGTGGGGCGCACGTGGGTGGCGATTGTCGAAAACTGCCAGCAGCCGGACGGCAGCGTAGTCATCCCGGCGGCGCTGCGGCCGTATCTGAACGAGGAAGTCATCCGGCCGCGGAAATAGTCCATGAACCTGCAATTACTCGGCAACCTGGTGCGGCTGCGATACCGGCTGATCTGGGCCAAATCGCGGTCGCGCAACGGCAAGATTGCCTTGTTCCTGGCGGGCTACTTGTTATTGGTAATCGTATTTGGCCTGCTGGCCGCGGGGGGCCTGGGCGCCGGGGTATTGGCTTTGCGCGCGGGGAAGGCCACTCAGCTCGCGGCCGGAGTGCTCTTTGGGGTCTTTTTCTGCGCCACCATAGGGACGGTCATTCTGGGGTTCGGGATTAACGTCATATTCGCGGAAACGGAAATGCGGCGCTACCCTCTGCGGGCGCGGGAACGTGAGATGGCGCGCCACCTCGTGGCGATACTCGATCCTTATTGGTACCTGGTGTTCGGGCTGGAGTTCGGCCTCCTGATGGGCCTGTACCTGTACGGAGCCGGCTCTTTCTGGCTCGGTTTGATCGCGATATTGCTGCTGTTCGCCTGCAACTACGTAACGGCGCGGGTGGTCAGCACCGTGGTTGAGCGGCTGGTCGCGCGGCGCGGCGGCGCGATTGTGGTGATGGCGGCGATCATGTCCCTAAGCCTGGGGCCCAGTATTCTGATGCCGTACCTGGAAAAGCATCCGCACGCCGCCAGCCCCTACCTGGGATGGTTTGCCTGGACCGCGCCCTATGGCGCGGCGCTGGCGATGACACGCCCCGATTGGTCGGCCGCGGGCGGCCTGGCGCTGATCGTCCTGTGGACGGTGGCGCTTGGTGCGTTGATGGTGGCTCTGGAACGAAGGCCGGCGCGGGCGCAGGTGATGTCGTCCGGCAAGATCGAGTGGGGCAGCCGTTTCGACCGCGTGGGCGTGTTTCTGGGACCGCAGAACGCGATCCTGATCGGCCAGTGGCTGCGCTTCTTTTCACGCAATAACCGATTCCGCATGATGTACCCTCTGTCGCTGCCCCTGGTGGGATTCATGATCTATGCCCTCACCCGGCAGCCGGGCATGGCGTTGGGTTCGAGGGGCGAGTTTGCCTCGGCGATGGGCGCTTTTACTATCATCGGGTTCATCGGCACCGGGCAGTTCGCGGTCAATCAATTTGGTTATGTGGGCAATGGGTTGCGGCGTTATATGCTGCTGCCGGCGGACCCGGCCGCCGCGCTGCGTTCCTGCAGCTACACGTTCGCGCTGCTTGATGGGGCGCTGATTCTGGTGGGGCTAGCGGTCTGGCCCTGGCTGAGCGGCGGCGCCTTCGATCTGCGGATGCTGGTGCTGCTGGCCGGATGCAGCCTGACGGGCCTGTTCCTATATCTGGCGGTTGGCGTCTGGTGCAGCCTGCTGGCGGCACGGCGCGGCAATTACTACAGCAGCTTCGGTAACGACCTTTCGTTCGCGGGAAACCTGATCCTGATTGGCGCCATGCTGAGCCTGATCTTTCTGCCGCGGCTGGCCGCCCTGCGCTGGCCGGATGTCTTCCGGTCCGGATATTGGTGGGTTACGCTGGCCTCGGCCGCGGTGGCGGCGGCAGTTTACCGGATGTCGCTCGATCGCGCCGCGGTGTGGTTTCGCCACCGGCGCGAACGGCTGCTCGGGGTTATGGAAGGGAGAGTTTGAACCGATGGAGCCGGCTATCCAGATTCGCAACCTGGTCAAGAAGTACGGTGCCGTGGTGGCGGTGGAAGACCTCTCGCTAGCGGTAGCCAAGGGTTCGATGTTCGGCTTCCTGGGGCCAAACGGCTCCGGCAAGAGCACCACGATCGGCTGCCTCACGGGGTTGCTCGACCCTTCGGGCGGTGAAATGGAAATTCTGGGAGAGCGGTTTACCGCGGAGAGCGTGGATCTGAAACGGCGCATGGGAGTGATGCCGGAAACGCTCGGCTTGTTCGAACCGCTCTACGCGCACGAGTTTCTGGCCTTCATCGGGCGCATGTTCGGGCTGGATGAGGCCACCACGCGAACGCGCGTCGGGGAGTTGCTGGAGGCGCTGGAGCTCAACGGCACGCGCAAGACACTGGCCGAGTTCTCGACCGGCATGCGCAAGCGGGTGGCCTTCGCGGCGGCGGTGATCCACGCGCCGGAAGTTTTGTTCCTCGATGAGCCGTTCGAGAGCATCGATCCGGCGGGCGTAGCGCTGATGAAGCAGTGGCTCCGGCGCTTTACCGAACAGGGCCGGACGGTGTTTATCACCAGTCATGTGCTCGAAACCGTCGAGCGGCTTTGCACCGCCGTGGCCATCATCACCCGGCCGGGCAAGCTGGTCTGGCAAGGCGACATCACGGTGCTGGCGGGGGATGGCTCGATCCACTACGACGGCCAGGAATTCCGCGCCCTGGAGCCGCTGTTTCTTCATCTGACCGGCCAGCGCTACGCGGATCTGAACTGGCTGTAACAAAGCGGACGTCCAATTGGCCGAGCGCCGGTATGCGCGACGATGTGACGTCACTGCTCCGGCGACGGCATCAAATCCGGTTCCTTGTCCGCCCCCTGTTGGAAGCGCTGGAAGTTGCCGCGCGCCCGCGCGGCGTCCTCTTCACGGCCGGCGCGTGCATACGCCGCGCCCAAGGCGAGATACACCTTGGCGAATCGCGGCCGGGCCTTCTGCACGGTTTCGAGCTCTGGAATCGCGCGCAGATAGTTGTCCGTATCGAGCAGCAGCAGGCCCAGCACGTAGTGCCCGAGCACGAGCTGGGGGTCCAACTTCACCGCCTCTTCGGCGTAAGGAAGGCCCGCCGCGGAGTCCACCTTGTATCGCGTGGCCGCAATCTGGAGCCGCGCCATGACGTTCCGGGGGTTGTTCTTGATCTCCTGTTCGAGCTCCGCATAACCGGCCGGCATATCCTGGGCAGCCAGCAGAAACCAGCCGTAGGCGTAGTGGAGGTTCGGGTAGCGAGGGTAGTCATGCGCCGCTGCCGCGTATTCCTGGCGGGCTTCGTCGAACTTCTTCTGCCCCGCCAGGCATTCGGCGCGACCCACTCGCGCGACCACCTCGGCGTCCCGCTCGTCCGCCGGGCCCCGCTCGGCTCGCCACAGCGCCACCATGCCGAGCGCCTGCAGCAGGTCCGGATTGTGAACCCCGGCGAAGCAAAGCGCGTGCAGCCGCCGCAAGGCTTCCTTGAACATGCCTGCACGGCGCAGCAGCACGCCCTCGTGATAGAACACCACGTGCTGCAATTGCGGGTCGTCCGGCAATCCGAGGCCCTCGCCCTCCTGAATATGCTGGAGTGCGCTCGCATCCTGCCCCAGCTCGAATTCCGAAAGCCCCAACATCGCCCAGGCAAGCCCGTTTTTCGGGTTAAGCCCGGCCGCCTTCTGAAATGCCTCCGCCGCCGGGCGAAACGCCTTGCCTTCGTACTCGAGCATGGCCAGCGACCACCAGCCTTCGCCCCAGCCGGGCCGCAAGGCCACGGCCTTCCGGTAAAGGGCAATCGCTTCGCCGGCCCGGTCGGCATCGCGCGCCGCCTCCGCCCCTGCTGCCAGGGCCGCGAAATCGGCAGGCGCGCTGTTCCTGGTTTGTCCCGGCGCGGGAGTGCTGCCATTAAGACAGAGCGCTATCACCAGCACCGATGGAATGGGATGCCAAAACGTATCCGCGAACCCCCGCGCAGAATTCTACCATGACGTGCGGCAGTGAGCGCCGCACCGCACCCGGTCTTATGGTTCGAACGGCCGCCGGTTATTTGACGACCTTGTAGTCCAACGTTTGCGTCGCCGCAGGCGCGTTCCCCTGCGATGCCGTGACCTTGATCTGGTAGCTGCCAGGCTGCGCGGGCGCGCCCGCCAGCGCCTTCCACGCACCGCCATCCATCGCGAGCTTGGCCTGAACGCTGGCCAGCACCTTGCCGCCCGAAGACACCTCGATCTGGGCCTCCGGCTTCTCGCTGTTCGACTTATCCGGGTAAACCGCGAAGTAAAGCATGTAAGGGTTGCCCGCGTGCAGCGTGTTGTCCAGCAGCGGAACCAGGCGCTTCTTCATGCCCACTACGACGAGGGGGTCGGCCGGATCCGCCTTATCGACCGAATCGAGGCGCTGGATGACCATGACGTTGCTCAGGGCAACCCCTTTCGCCTCCGGATTGTCGAACGGGGTGACGCTAGTGCTCACCTTCCCCGATTCGCGATCCAGCACCGCCGTCTCCATCGTGTAGTGGCCGGCCGGCAGTTCGACTGGATGGGTGTACACAATCGGCGTCGCCAGCGCCGCCTTCAGCTTGTCGTCGGGCACATGGTAGCTTTGGTCGCTGCTGTACTTATCCACAACCTGCCCGCTAGAATCCTTAACCAGCGCCACCAGCGACGCGTGCAATTCATGCGACTGGTTCGATTCGGCCCTCTCGCCCAATGCGCCGCCCGGAAGTTCGAAGAACAGCTCGCCGCGTGAATTCGCACCGTCATTCTGAAAATGGAAAGCGGCCGCCCGGAAATTGAAGTTGTGTGGCGCCGGGGCTGCATTCAACGCGTTCAGGGCCATGACCTCGAACGGCTGCAGCGACGGCGACCCTTTCAGGTCCGGCATGGCAAAATAGCCCGTGCGGCTTTCCGCGTGATACTCGGCAGCGCGCCCCAGCAGTTTGACCTCGATTTTGCGCAGCCGGCCGTCATACTTATCGGACGTGGGGCGATAACTGACCTCATAGTGCGCTTCCACGTTGTCGATGATGTGTGCGAACGGCTTCCTGTAGTCCTGCGTGTTGGCGATCATGAAACCGCCGGTCCCCTCGGCGAGTGCGCGCAGGCTTGCCTGGGGGTCGGATGAACGCACACCTTGCGCCATGGTGTCCCCCAGCCTGCTCTCTTCCTTCAGGGTGCTCAGACTGGATTGGTTCGTGGTGGTTGATCCCGCGACTGTAGTCGCATTGGTGGCGCCAGCGTTGCCAATGTTCGCCGCCGCGCCCAGCGCCAGGTTCGCCGCTCCTGCCGTCGAAGTTTCGGTCAAGCCTGTGATATCGAGCGGATACATTGTGATGTTGCCGGCAGTTGCTTTGGCCAGGATCGCCTCAAACTTGTCGGGATCCCCCGAGGTGAGCGTGCCGGTTGTTATCATCAGAACCGACTTGCGGCCGGGCAGCGGGCTCAACATCTTGATCAGGTTGTTGATCTCGTCTTCCGCGCGCGCCCCGGTCAAGTCGGCGAAATCGCGGCTTTCGGCGACCTGATCCCCGCGCAGCGCGTTAGCTCCCGGTGCATTCGACACGTCAGCTCCGGTGATCACGGTATTGGCAATCTCGCCTCCGGTGACCGTCATGGTGGTTGATGCGCTGGTCGTGGCTCCGCTGCCCGTGACCGTCGTGCTGACCGTCACCATGTTCGGATTTGCGGTCAGGAGTCCAACGGACTCCTCGCTGTAATTGACCGGCCGCAGGGTGAACGCGTTCGACGCTACCTGGCTCACTTTCTCGCGATCGGTCGTGAACGGGAGGATCGGAATCAACCGGTCCGACAACAGGAACATGCCAATATAGGTGTCCGGCGGCAGGTTGCCTTTTAGAAATTCCTGCACGGCCATGATCGCGGTGCGCCGCGATACTGGATCGATATTGTGAAAGACAATACAAATCAGGTTGACGGAGCGGAGCGGGCGCGAGGTCTGGTTAGCCCCGGGCGCCGTCCCGGCGGAGGCCTGTTGGGCCTGCGCTTCCCGCGCCCCGGCAAGATGGAAGCTCGTGATCGGCTGCTTCACGCCGTCCTCGTAAACCTCCAGGTCGCCTTGTTTTAGGGTCTTCACGTTTTTCCCGTGCTTATCGATCACGGCCACGTCCAACATCACTTCAGTCGTAGTGGCGCGGATGGTGGCGCCCGGTTCGGTCGTCGGCGCGGTCTGGGCAGCGGCCAGACCGGCGAAGAGTGAAATTCCGCATACGGGGATCAGCAAAGCAGACTTTTTCATCTTGGTATTGATTCTACTCCCATTGCCGGTGCCGGTAAAACGGCGGGCCGCAAAAAATCGCGGCTGCTGCGACCACGAGCGCCGCTCCGAAGACAGCCTGGGCCGCCGATTACTTGACCACCGCGTATCGCAGCGTTTGCGTCGCTGGCGGCAAGCTTCCCTGGGAAACGGTTACCTTCACCTGGTAGCTTCCCACCTGGGCCGGCGCCTCCACCAGAGCCCGCCATACGCCGCCATCCCAAGTGAGCTTTGCCGGTTTGCTTTCCAAAACCTTGCCGCCGGAGGAAACCTCAACCTGCGCCGCGAGCCGCTTCATGCTCGACCGGTCCGGGTAAGCCTCGAAGTACAGCATGTAGGGATTGCCAGCATGCATCGTGTTGTCCAGCAGGGGGACCAGGTGTCTGCCCGCGAAGACCAGCGGATCGGCAGGATCCGGTTTGGCGACGGAGTCGATTCGCTGAATTACCATGAGGCTGCTCAGGCCGAATCCGCTCGTCTGCGCGCTGTCGAACTGCGTCACGTTGGTGCTCGCTCGCCCGGTTTCGCGATCGAGCAGCGCCGCCTCCACGCTATAGCGGCCGGCCGGCAGGCTCACCGTATGGGTGTACTCGATCGGCACCGCCGTCAGTTCCTTCAGTTTGCCGTCGGGAAGATGATAAGTTTGATCGGTGCTGTACTTATCGACCACCTGCCCGGTGGAATCCTTCACTAACGCCAGCAGGGAAGCGTGCAGTTCGTGCGTCTCATTTGCTCCCGCGACCGCCTTGAGCGCGGCACCCGGCACCTGGAAGTAAAGTGTGCTGCGCAGACCCGCGCCCTCATTTTGCACTGGAGAATGAAAAGCGGCGCTGCGGAAATCAAAAGCGTGCGGCGCCGGTGAGGTGTTAAGCACGTTGAGGCCCATGATTTCGAACGGCTGCAGCGCAGCCGATCCCTTCAGATCGGGCATGGCAAAATATCCGGTCCGGCTTTCCGCGTGATATTGCGCCGCGCGCCCCACCAGCTTCACTTCGATTTTACGCAGGCGCCCGTCGTACTTGGTCTCGCTGGGGCGATAGATCACTTCATAGTGCGCCGCCACATTGTCAATAATGCGCGCGAACGGCTTCGCGTAGTCCTGCGAGTTGGCGATCATGAAGCCGCCGGTGCCCTCCGCGAAGGCGCGCAAGGCGGCCTGGGTGTCGGATGCGCGCACGCCCTGCATCATCGTGTCGCCTTGACGGCTCTGTTCCTTCATGGCGTCCAGGTTGACTAGCGTCGCGGTGGTCACGGTGGCGCCGTTGGCGCTCGATGTGCTGCTGCTCATGGTGCCCAGTATCGAGGTGACGTTGGCCTGATTCGCGCTCTGTTGCGCTACCGCCCCCAGCTTAAGGTTGGCGGCCTGCGCCGTCGAATTCTCCGTCAAGCCGGTGATATCCAGCGGATAAAGGGTCACGCCGCT